>Ga0209382_10012228_pt1 | contig 10610 bp, 10 predicted proteins | sample SoiMetdeltSBSDD5_FD_187599 | JGI IMG/M metagenome (GOLD analysis project Ga0209382, IMG submission 187599) | Bulk soil microbial communities from a Populus tree surrounding site in Tennessee, USA - Soil MetaG P. deltoides SBSDD5 (SPAdes) (version 2) | ecosystem: Environmental > Terrestrial >...
GCGCCATTCAAGCCGAGAACGCCGATTTTCGCGCCGGGCAGAAACGAGAGCCAGATGTCCTTGAGAACTACGGAGTCGGGAGGATGAACCTTCCCGAGCCCCTTCATCGTGTAGATGTATTGCATCGATCTCCGGTGGGCTCCGAACTTCGGAGTATATCAACTGCGGGCGGCTCATCTCGACCGGCGTTTACGGATCACGAGCCATGGAGTCACGGAATCGACGGCCCACATACGGCCACGAGCCCATTACTGCGTCGGTTCGATTATCTGCGTGAGATGGTGACGAAGATGACGCACGTAATCCTGCATCAGCCATTCGAGGGTCACAGCCTCACCGGCGCCGATAATGCATCGCGTGTCGGCCTTCGATTCCGGCACAAGCTCAATGACGCGTGCTACAAGGCCATTGAGCGCCAGCCAAAAGCCGAGCAGCTCGGTCCACGTCTGGTCGCGATAGCCGTGCACGCGAACCCATTCATTCTGTTCGTAGCCAGGCCACTCGAAAGCATCCACCATTTGCGCTCTCACAAACCGCTGGTGGTTGTTGGCGGCGGAATCGATCAGGTGTCCGAGAATCTCTTTCCTGCTCCACTTGCCGTCCCCGCGGGGTGCGGAAACTTCAACCTCCGTCAATGCTCGAAGACGTGGATAGCTGGCCTCAATTTCGGAGCGTAGCTTCTCTGCCGCATATTTCATCGGTGGGCATGGAGTATATCAATCCGAATTCATTCTCCGGGAGTTGTACTTGATGATCACGGGCCACGGAGACACAGAGACACTGAGGACGCCCGATTATGAGACCGCGTCGAGCGCCCTCCGTGTCTCCGTGTCTCTGTGGCTTGTAATCTGATCCGATCAGCGCGCGGCGACCGGCTTTGCGGCGTTTTCCGGCATCAACGTGACGACGGTGTAGCGACCCGGAGGAAAGTACTTCTGAAAAGCCTCGTGGATATTCCCGACCCCGAGTGATTCTGTTCTCTCGATCCGCTGCGGGATGCGACGCGCGTCTCTGCCAAGCAGATGCACGGCCTGCAGAGAATTGAGCCAGTAGCCATTCTGCCGGAGCGCAGTCTCGAGCTCGCGCCGTTCGGTCTCCTTTACGATGCCGACTTCTGACTCTGTCGGACCGTCGCGGCGGAGTTTGTCCAGCTCCGTCATCACGACGTTCCGGAGTCGTTCCGCATTCTCGGGCGAGCTGCCGAACTGCACCGAGGTCGTCCCGTACCCGGGTTGGGGCGCCGTATCCGAGTAACCGACGCTGACCGAATACGTGCCGCCGAGCTCTTCGCGCAGCACGTCGCGCAGCCGCATCTGGAGGATGGTGGTCGCCGCGCGGAGCCGATGGCTCTCGAGCTCATCGAGGCCCGTATCGGAGAAGAACGTGATAGCGGTCTGGCTGCGCGGCTCCTGCCCCTTGTTGACGGTCTCGCTCTCCACCATTGCGGGAAAGCGCAGATCCAGATTCCGAAGCTGCGCCTCGGCCTTCCCCGTCGACGGCAGCGAGCCGAGGTATGCCGTGAGCAGCGGTGTCACTTCGTCAACGGTGAATGCGCCGACAAAAAAGAACGTGAAGTCGGCGGCGTTGTGGAACCGGGCCTCGTAGAACGACATCATCTTCTCAGCATCGAGCCGCGCCACATCTTCGGGACGCATGGGCCTGACCGAGTAGTGGTTGCTGGTGTTGATGCGCCGGACCTCCTCGCCAAATGCGGCACCGGGACTCTGGGCCTGATTGGCGAGGTTCGCGTCCAGACGCCGCTTCATCAACGCAAATGCCTCCGGGTCGTGATTCGACGCCGTAAAGTGCAGATACACGAGCTGCAGCGCGGTTTCGAGATCACGCGGTGTACTTCCACCTGATATGCCGTGGGTATACGTGGAGACGTACGCCGAGGCATTGGCGATACGGCCCGCAAGCACCTTGTCAAGGTCGATAGGCGAGAATCCGCCAACGCCGGAGATGCTGACGAGCGATGCGCTGAGCGACGCGTCGAGGTACTCCGTCTCTGAAGCGAGGGAAGCACCTCCACGCGAATACGCCGTAAATGCGATCTGATCGTTCCGGAAATCGGTTGGCTTGAGCCATACCTCGACGCCATTCGCGAGCGTCAGCACGGTGACGCCGATCTCGGGAATTTCACGGCGCGCCCGCACCTCGCCCGGACTGGGACGCTTCGCGAGCAGCTCGCGCCCGGCCGTGTCGTCGCGCCAAGGCTCGACGGTCGCCGCAGCGCCTGCATCGAGGGCCGTCCGCAAGCGGGCTTCGGTAACTTCCGGAACACCTGCTTTCGACGGAGAAACCGCAAGCACGACGCGGTTGTCAGCCTTGAGGGCATCGCTCAACACCGCAGCAGCGTCGGCTGTCGTAATCGTCGCGATGAAGCGGCGGGAGAGGTCGAGCTCTGCAACGATTCCGGGCGCAGGCTCCCCAGTCAGGAAGTGGCGAACGAGCTCGGACGCGAGTCCACCAGTCTGCTGCTTATCTCGTTCGTTGTACGCTCTCTCGTACGAAGCCACCAGGTCCTTCTTCGCCCGGTCGAGTTCGGCTTCTCCGAAACCATGCTGTCGCACGCGAGCGAGCTCCAGGGCGACGGCCTCGAGTCCCTTTTCGATCGCGCCGTCGTTCACTCGCGCAGACGCATTCAGCGTCTCGACGTCGCGTCCGAGCGAGCCTTCGCCCACGGACGCCCCGAGGAACGGCGCGTCGGTGCGACGAGCAATTTCCGAGAACCGCGCGTTGACCATCGCGTAAACGAGACCCCGAACCAGCGACGCCCTGTAGTCGCCGGCATTGTTCACTGCCCGCAGAGCACGCTTCTGCACGAGCGTGACCGATGATCCCTGCGCCTCCGGATCCGACACCGCCACATAACGTGTGCCCGGGTTCAGCTGCACCGGATACAGCGTGCGGCTCCCGGAGGCAGCGGCTGGCAGCGTCCCGAAATGCTCGCGGATGAGCGCCTCGATGCGCTCCGGATCGAAGTCGCCGACCGCTACGACGGCCATGCGGTCGGGCCGGTAGAAGTCCCGGTAGAAGTCGCGCAGGCGCTGTGCGGGGAATGTCTTCAGCACTTCGGGCAGGCCGATCGGTATCCGGTCGGGATACTTCGAGTCACCGAACAGCGCGCGCATCTGAGCGGCCTCCATACGCGTCCCGGCCCCCTGCCTGCCGCGCCACTCCTCGATGACTACGCCACGTTCGCGGTCGATTTCGGAAGTCTCGAGTGAGATGCCGCCCGCAAAATCGCTCAGCGCGTCGAGCCCGCGCACCAGAACCTCGTCGCGGTCGGTCGGAAGCTCGAGCATGTAAACCGTCTCATCAAAGCTCGTGTAGGCGTTGACGTCTGGACCGAAACGGGCGCCGATCGATTCCAGATAGTCAACCAGCTCACCCGACTTGAAATGCGTTGAGCCATTGAACGCCATGTGTTCGAGCAGGTGCGCCAGGCCGCGCTGATCGTCGGATTCGTCTATCGAACCAGCCTTGACGACCAGGCGCATCGCCGCGCGTCGCTCTGGCTGCGTGTTGCGGCGAATGAAGAACGTCAGTCCGTTCGGCAGCGTGCCCGTACGAATGGCCGGGTCGAGCGCGAGCGGCGCCGTCAAATCCTGCGCGGTGGCGGCGGCGGTGCACAGGATCAGCGACAGCAGGTATGCTGCGCTGATGCGGCTCAAGATACGGCGTTTAAGTCCCACAATTCCTCTTCCTTCTTACGCCACCGATGAAGCAGCTGGGTTCGACCTCGCAGCGGCTCACGATTTGACGATTGCGCCGGGCGGAGTGGCGCTCGTCAGGACAGGTCTCATTATCGAGGTACCGACCGGTCATTTTCTGGGAATTTTCGCCCGAAGCAGCACGCCGCTCAAGCGCGGTCTGCTCGTTGCCAACGGCGTCGGCGTCGTGGATCCCGACTATTCCGGACCTGAGGACGAAATCATGATCCAGGTTCTCAATTTCACAGGGGCGGAAGTCCAAGTCAAGCGGGGAGACCGTCTGGCGCAGGGTATCGTCCTGCAGGCTCCCAGGGTGAGCTGGCAGGAGGTGGCGGACGTTCGCCCGGTGACACGGGGTGGGTTCGGGGCCACCGGAAACTGAGATGTCATTCGCCCTTCTAGACTTCTCCGTGCTCAGTTCGTGTTCACACGTTCGGTTCTGGGTTCTGGACGACCCTGAACACGAACAGAGAAGCGAGAAGAGAGAAGCGTGAACGAGAGCACGCGCGTCAGACGCATCGTGCATATCGACATGGACGCGTTTTATGCGTCGGTCGAGCAGCGAGACCGTCCCGAGCTCCGCGGCCGTCCCGTTGCAGTCGGCGGAGCTCCCGACTCACGTGGGGTCGTCGCAGCGGCCAGCTATGAAGCCCGCGTTTTCGGCGTGCGATCCGCCACTCCGATGTCCCGAGCCGTGCGCCTCTGTCCGTCGCTCGTCATCGTTCCTGCAGACTTCGCCAGGTACCGAGCGGTATCGCAGCAGATTTTCGACATCTTCCGAAGCGTGACGCCGCTGGTCGAGCCGCTGTCGCTCGACGAGGCGTACCTCGACGTTACGACCAACTCGTGGGGGGAGACGCTCGGCACCAACGTCGCGCGACGGCTGAAAGGAGAGATTCGAGACGCGACAAACCTTACCGCGTCGGCCGGAGTGGCGCCCAACAAGTTTCTCGCGAAGATTGCGTCAGGATGGCAGAAGCCCGACGGTCTGACGGTCATCGCGCCGGAGCGAGTCGAAGGCTTTCTGCAGGGGCTGCCGGTTGACGCGTTGTGGGGTGTCGGTCCGGTGACGGCCAGGAAGCTCCGCGCGCGCGGCATCGAACGCCTGATTGACGTCCGCACGGTCGACCCGACGGTGCTGCGCGAGGCGGTCGGCTCGCTGGCCGAGTGGCTTCAGCAACTGGCGCACGGCGAGGACGATAGGCCGGTCGTGCCAGCGCACGACCCCAAATCGTCTGGTAGCGAAAGCACGTTTGCGCGCGACGTCACCGACATCGGTGAGATCCGCACCGAGATCTCGGAGATGGCGCTGGACGCCGCGCGCTGGCTGATGCGTCACGAACGCTATGCCCGCACCGTCACCATCAAAGTGCGATACGGCGATTTCACGACGATCACGCGCAGCCACAGCGAGATTGCCACTCGCGACGAGGAATCGATCGTTGGTCGCGCGCTGGCGCTGCTGGACAAGACGGAAGCGGGCACGCGTCCCGTGCGACTGCTCGGCGTCAGCGTCCACAATCTGTGTACCGAACTGGTTGGTCCCCCGCTCGATCCGCAGGGGACGCTGCCGTTTGGCGAATAGAGTTTTGGAACGACGTAGCTTATGGCCCGACCACGCGCGCCCGGATCACTTCAATGCGATCAACCGGCGTCTCGCCGTTGACCGGCGCTGCCTCGATCTTCGCAATCACATCCAGTCCGTCCACAACTCTTCCAAAGACCGTGTACTGGTTGTCCAACGCCTGTGTTCTCGCCAGCACGATGAAGAACGACGACGTCGCGCTGCCGGGGTCGTCTCCTCGCGCCATCGACACGATCCCTCGATCGTGAGGCGTGGGACTGAATTCGGGCGGCAGTGCACGAACATAGGCCTGCTGTGCCGGCTCGAGCGGTTCGCGGCGCGATGGCAGATAGCCGCCCTGGATCACAAATCCACGTGCGACCCTGTGGAACGCTGTGCCGTCGTACACTCCGGACGCCGCCATCCGCAAAAACGCACGCACATGCGTCGGCGCGCGGTCAGGGAAAAACTCCATCGTCAGGTTGCCCATCGAGGTCTCGATCACAACCCGCTGTTTCGCTAAATCTCCCACCGTGGCGTCGACGAAGGGCTCCCGTGCCGGAGCCGGCTTGTCACGTATGGTCGCGCGTGTGATCTCAATGCGTTCCGCGGGCACGTTTTCAGCGCTGGCAGTAACAAGTGAGATCTTCTGGGCAACGCCGATGCCTTCTACCACCCGCGCGAAGATTGTGAATTGGCCATCGAGGGCCGCCTGATCGGTGATGCAGATGAAGAACTGGGAGCCGGCGCTGTCGCGCTGCCCCGGCACGAGCACCGCCGATACGGCACCACGCGTGTGTTTTTCAGCGTTCGGCTCGAATCGCAGGACGCCCAGCCCTCCGGTGCCGTATTTGGCTTGCTGCGTCGGATCCTTCGATAACGGATCGCCGCCCTGGATGATGCCCATCGCGATTACGCGGTGGAACGCGGTGTGATCGTACGCGCCCTCCCGGACACGAGTGATGAAGTGCGCGACATGGTTTGGCGCCGCATCGGCGAGCAGGTCGAGAACGAGAGTGCCGTAGGTCGTTTCGAGTACGGCCTGCTTGTTTTGCAGCTCACCGGGCGGAAGTGTGGACGTAAAGAAGGTTTGTGCCTGGACTAGCCCGAACAACATTAACGCAAGGAGCACGGGCGGAATTATAGGGCGGGAGGTTAGTAAATACGTTTCGCCTTGAGGTGCTTCTTCAGCGCCTTGCCCATGATTTTGGCCTGGCGCTTCTGTTCCAGCAGCGCGCGCTCGTCCTGTTGGCGCGCGAGCGCCAGGAGCTCGTCCTGCAGCTTGAGATAGCCCTCGAACCGGTCTGGCTGGAGGCGGCCGGCGACAACCGCCGCCTTTACCGCGCATCGCGGCTCATCGCGGTGGCGGCAATCCGTAAATTGGCACCCGATTGCCAGCGCCTCCACGTCGTCGAACGCTTCACGCACCGCCTCGCCCGCGTCCCAGAGCTGCAGTTCACGCATGCCGGGCGTGTCGATGATGAGACCGCCGTGCGGGAGCGCGATGAGCTCCCTGTGCGCTGTCGTGTGGCGGCCCTTTTGATCGGATTTGCGCACCTCCCCTGTCCTGCGAATGTCCTTGCCCGCAAGCCGGTTGATGATGGTGCTCTTCCCCACACCTGACGACCCCAGGAGCGCACCTGTGCGCCCGGGCTTCAAGTGCGCCGCGACATGCTGGATGCCCGCACGCGATTTCGGATTCACGATGTGAACGGGGACGGAGCCGGCGACCGAGATGACCTGCGCCACGCGCACGCCGACCTCCTCGGCGATATCGGGCTTCGTAAGGACAATGACAGGAGTGGCGCCGCCTTCGTGCGCGAGCAACAGATAGCGCTCGAGGCGCCGCACGCTGAAGTCGGCGTCGAGCCCCATGACGATGAATACGATGTCGACGTTGGAAGCGACCACCTGTTCATCGGTCACCGCCCCAGCCATCCTGCGGGAGAACGCGCTTCGCCGAGGCAGCACCGCGACAATCGCACCCTTGTCGTGATCCGGCTGGCGGCGTACGGCAACCCAGTCACCGACAGCCGGCAACTCGCTCCGGCTGGCGGCGCGATGCTTCAACCGGCCAGACACAGTCGCCTCGAGGGCACCGTAGGCGGTCCAGACGCGATAAAGATAGTTGAACTCAATTGCCACGCGGGCGGGTTCCACGTCGGCGTCAAAGCTCAGCGCTTCGAACGCAGAAGCAAGTTGCTCATCCCACCCAAGCGCGGTCAGAAGCATCCACACAGCCTACAATACGAAACACTGGCATGCGCCCAGCGCAAATCGCGTGCGGAGTCGGATTGCTTGGTCTGATTCTCCTTGCCTTGGCAGGACCTTCCTACCGGGTCGGAATCCTCTCGCTCACCAATGCATTCACATTACTCCGGTGGGCTGCGTACGCAGGTGTCGCCGCCGTACTGCTGGGAGCGATCGCCGCCGGTCTCGCGTACAGGCGTCATTCGCGGGTCCAGATGGTCGTCGCGGCGCCCGCTGTTCTCGCAGGCCTGGTTGCGGTGGGCGTGCCGTTCGAATACCAGCGACGAGCGCGAGCTGTGCCGCCGATCCACGACATCAGCACGGACCTGGAGAATCCGCCGACATTTGAGGCGATCTTGCCTCTTCGCACGGACGCACCGAATGACCTGGAGCGCACTCCCGAAGTCACCGAGCTTCAGCGCCACGGATATCCAGACCTGGCCCCTGTTACGCTGCCCATCCCGCTTGATCAGGCGTTCGATCGCGCCTTGGCGGCGGCGCAGGACGCAGGATGGCAGATCGTCACGGCCGACAAGAGCAGCGGCCGCATTGAGGCGACGGACACCACGCGCTGGTTCGGGTTCAAGGACGACGTCGTCGTCAGGTTGACGCCCTGGGGGGCAGGCACGCGCGTCGATATGCGTTCTGTGTCGCGCATCGGACGCAGCGATATCGGCACCAATGCGCGACGCATCCGCCAGTATCTCGATCGGCTCCAGTGAGGACCGAGTGGACGCGATCAGGTACGCCCCGACAGGAACAGCGTCGAAGAGTGTTCGCGTCATCCTTGCCCACGGTGCCGGGGCCGGCCAGCGTCATCCCTTCATTGCCGGCGTTGCGCGACAGCTTGCAAAGGCCGGCGTCGACGCATGGACATTCAACTTCCCTTACATGGAGCAGAAGCGACGAGCGCCGGACCGAGCGCCAGTCCTGGAAGATTGCTTTCGGCGGGCCATCGCGTTTGCCCGGGAGTCCGCGGACGCGCCAGACGCGCTGTTTATTGGCGGCAAGTCCATGGGAGGGCGAATCGCGACCCACCTTGCGGCTCAAGCAGACCAGATGAACGGCGTCTTCGCGCTCGGCTATCCGCTGCACCCACCAGGAAAGCCGGAGCAATTGCGCACCGCGCACCTCGGAGCGATCCGCGTTCCTGTACTGATCGTGCAAGGCGAGCGCGACGCCTTCGGCACGCCTGCCGAGCTGAGCCAGGCGATTGGCGCAATGAAGGCGCACGTCACACTGGAAGTCGTCGAAGGAGGCGACCACTCGCTCGCCACTCGAGGCCGGTCCGCGGATCAGCTCTATGAGTGGCTCGCGCGCGTAATCACCGAATGGACGAGCTCAATCACGGAAGGCCCCAGGCCTCACGGCTCAGGGCTCAGTAACCAAACGTAGGGCGCGCCTTACGACTTGTGCGCGGGGTAAGCCGCACTCTACGTGAGTTTCAGACTCGCGAATTCAATCACGAATCACCAATCACTAATCACAATTCATTCTGTGTACGGCTGGTGCAGGTGGACCGGAGGCGTGCGTGCGCGAACTCGCAGGTTGATCATCTCGACGAATACCGAGAAGAACATCGCGAAGTAGATGTAACCCTTCGGGATGTGCTGATCGAATCCTTCCGCGACGAGTGACACACCGATGAGCAGCAGAAAGCTGAGGGCGAGCATCTTCACCGTAGGGTGCCGGTCGACGAAATCGCTGATGGCGCCGGCCGACACAAGCATGACACCAACGGCGATGATGACGGCGAGGATCATCACGGCCACATCCTCGGCCATTCCGACCGCGGTGATGACGGAATCGAGTGAGAAGACGATATCGAGCAGCAATATCTGGACGATGATCGCGCCGAAGGAGGCGACGACCTTGGCGGACGCCCCGCCCTCTTCACCTTCGAGCTTCTCGTGGATCTCGTGAGTGCTCTTAGCCAGCAGAAACAGCCCTCCGACAATCAGGATCAGGTCCCGTCCCGAAATGTCCTGCCCCACCACAGTGAAGAGTGGCGCCGTCAGTCGCATCACCCATGTAATCGACAACAGCAGCGCAATGCGCATGAACATCGCAAGAGTGAGGCCGACCTTGCGCGCTCGTGCACGGCTCTCCTTGGGCAGCCGGCCCGCCAGAATCGAGATGAACACGATGTTGTCGATGCCCAGCACGATCTCGAGCACCGTGAGGGTGACGAGGGCGACCCAGCCCTCGGCTGTCGTCATCCATTCCATCGCGGACGCCTATGCGGGTGGGGATGACGCGTCTCGGAATCGATCGCGTATCTCCGGCAGGTCCGACAGACCCGCCCACGTTTCCGGGTCTTGCCAGAGCAGCGTGAAGAAGTAGAGCGCTAGATCGTCCGCCGGATACGACTCGGCCAGCGCGCGCGCAGCGGTGCCGAGGCGGTCGGCCGACGGCGGTTCCATCTCGTCTTCGGCTATGAGGCCTTCCTCGTGCTTGATACCGAGCGCGTCCAGAAACTGGCCCATCATCGGGCGCCGATGCGCAAGGTGGTACGACACGAGCAATCGCGCAGCGACCATTTCGGAGATGTTCGGCAGCGCGACCAGTTGCCGCGTCTTCTTCTCGATCGGCATCGCTTGAACGCTCTTCAGGCGGAACTTGATGCGTTGCGCGATGAGTGCCATCGCCTCCGCTCGCTCGGCTAGGGCGTTCTCGTCGCGCCAGAAGGCGTCAGCTGCAGTCGCCTTGCGTTCGGCCTCCAGCTGTTTCCACAGTTGCGATGGGCGCGTATCGGTGGGAAGGTCGGTCATGGCTGATTATGAGAATACAGAATTGAAGGTGCGCTGAGGACGCAACAGGGGCTTGCTACGCAAAGGTCAAAGGTAACATAGGGTCATGCCGACGCTGACAGTTGAAGGTTTCCCGACTGCAGAAGTAGATCACGGCAAGCGGCTCGTGCTTGCCATCGAGCAGGACGTGGGCGTGGATATTCTTCACGCGTGCGGCGGGAACGCCCGGTGCACGACGTGTCGCGTGGAGTTCCTGAGCGGCGAGCCGGAGCAGATGACACAGGCAGAGAAAGCACGACTCGCCGAGCGTGGATTGAGCGGCGTGCGCCT
>Ga0209382_10012229_pt1 | contig 10609 bp, 20 predicted proteins | sample SoiMetdeltSBSDD5_FD_187599 | JGI IMG/M metagenome (GOLD analysis project Ga0209382, IMG submission 187599) | Bulk soil microbial communities from a Populus tree surrounding site in Tennessee, USA - Soil MetaG P. deltoides SBSDD5 (SPAdes) (version 2) | ecosystem: Environmental > Terrestrial >...
GAGATTTTCGATGTTCAGTTTCGTCGCCGCTTCACCGAATTGATAAATCAAACTGCCCAACGTAATAGCACGACAATTGGTTATAACTGGCCCCGACTCTGACGGGCGTAATGTCCGCTATTGGCCCAAAGCGGACATCCCTAGCTGCACCGCACATGTCTGCTTTCGGGAGTAAAGCGGACATAGCGGTTGCACTGCGAAAGGTCTGTGCGGACTTTAAACGCGTCTTTCCCAACGCTGCATTGAACCCATACGATGGCTGTCGCTAGCTAGCGGGGCGATGCAAGCCGGGGAGTATGGCTTCTGCTGTCTGTCGGGTCCTGATATGGATGGTATTTGCAGCACACAAAGTCGCCTTTAATTTTGCGGCGTTTCTGGTTTTTCTGTCTACTGGTTTGAGTGTAATCGCATCTTACATTCTGTTGTTCTCAAAAAAGTTTAAGTCCGAATTTGCGCGCCAAGAAAAAATGCAACAAGACTACAAACGTGTTTTGAGGAAAGCGCTCACCGCCCTTGTAATATTGCTCTTCGTTGTTGCAAGCTTAAACGACATCCATCATTTGTTTTTCCGTTAAATGCATTCCTCACGCGCTTTGTCGATTTTTCGGTTGGACGATCCGCATCTTCAGGTTGACTGACGAACACTACATCACAGCTCGGGGATCTCGTTCCGGGGTTCGATTGTCAAAAGACATGTCGGGAAAAATTGATAGACTTCGTTCTGTCGGAAGGACGACACAACGCTCGAAGCGCTGGTCAGGTGGAAAGCGAAGTTTCATGATGCCTGCTCCAATTAATAACTTCGCTGGCGACTCTCATAAGACGCTACACCAACACCCTTGGTTGGGTTAAGCGTCCGATGTCTCCTATTGGCCCTTAGCGGATATTCCAAAATTGTCGATCAATGTCCGCTTTTGGCGGTAAAGCCGGACATGCCTTCTAGCCAAGGTACGAGGCAAAAAGTGAAGGCGTGAGGCCGCTGTTTCAAAACACGGAAGCAAGAACTGTGGGAGGATTTTCTCCAGTCGCTCCGCTGGATGTTTTCGGCTCGCACACTGGAACAGTATGCGCGAATTGCCATTGTATCAAAGGAATGGCGGTGGGACGCGTGCGGAGCGACGGAGAATGATCTCTGCAACTTGGAGAACGCTCAAGGACGTAGTGCTGTCTTTCATCAATGACGAAGCATTGACCCGGGGTGCTGCCATCGCCTTTTACACCGCTACCTCGATTGCTCCTGTCTTACTTATCGTGATTGCGATTGCGGGGCTCGTCTTCGGACAGGAGGCTGCTCAAAATGCCATAACTTCGCAGTTTAGCGATCTTATGGGACACCAGACGGCGGAAGTTTTGCAGTCGGCCATTGCAAGCGCTGCCGAGAAGTCTTCGGGTATCGTTGCGACAATTATTGGCGTCACAGTATTAATCGCCACGGCATCGGGCGTATTTGGCGAGATGCAAGCCGCCTTGAATGCAATTTGGAAAGCGAACCCTCAAACTACAACGGTGTCCCAGTTGATCCGTGCGCGCGCCGTCAGTTTAGGATTGGTCGCCGCCTTGGGATTCTTCCTTATCGTTTCGCTGGTAATTAGCGCCGGTCTTACGGCTTTCGGAGACTATTTGGACACTGTCTTGCCGATGGGAAAGCTAATTCTTCCAGTTCTGAATTTTGTTGTCTCGGTATTGCTTTTGGCAATTCTTTTTGGTGCGATTTACAAGGTTCTGCCTGACCGAAGTCTTCAATGGACCGATGTTGTGACGGGCGCTTTGGTCACGTCGGTTCTCTTCAACGTCGGGAAATCACTGATTGCATGGTATATTGGCAGCAGCGCAGTCGCGTCGAGCTACGGCGCGGCAGGCGGCCTTATTGTGTTGTTGTTGTGGGTTTATTACTCCGCTCAAATATTCTTACTGGGAGCTGAATTTACAAAAATCTATGCGAACCGACACGGAAGCAAAAAACGAAAGCCGGTCTCGTAGCCAAGTTGTAGCCGATTACGTTCGCTTTATTGTGATTTGAAGCTGCCATCTCTGCTAATGACCCAAAGCGGACATGCAGACTGACCATGTCCGCTATTGGCCCAAAGCGGACATGAGGTACTGCGCTGCACATGTCCGCTTTCGGGGGTAAAGCGGACATGACCTTTTGCGAGAATCCGCTTTCGCGGTCGCTATTGGGGGCAAAGCGGACATGGCTTTGTGCACTGCATATGTCTGCTTCTGAGCCAAAGCGGACATGCAGTGACTGCGGTCCGATGTTTCGCTTTCGGGTTAAAAGCAGACATCAACAGTGGCACGACGCCGCCTTGGGTTCTTACGAAGGAGGAGGGTATGAGCGACGACAGGACGAAGGCTGATAAAGCCTGGGAGGCGCGGCAAGAGGCTGCCCGCTACCGCATCTTCAACGCTGCGACTAACGCAGCGGAAGCGACCGACGAAGCAGATGATGAGAAATATTTTGCAGTCTTGGACCAAGCGGGCAACGCTGCCGAAAAGCTGCTGCCGCTGAGATCACCGGGTACAAGACTTATGGCGATCTGTTAGAGGCGTTGGACACACGCCGCAAACAGCCCTAGCACGGCGCACACGGCGAGCGTCGGCAAGCTGCCGGGCCTGCTGCGGCGACTCTGCGTCTCTCCCCAATCGAACAAAATCATGCGCACCCCGAGAGAACAAAATTTTAGCTGCGGGACACAACGAGGCCTCAGGCGATCTTCTCCGGGATCGGGTCCCGACGCCATCGCGGCGATGGCAAAGCTCATCTGTTCGCTGGGCGCAACGCCATGTCCGCTATTGGAGGCAAAGCGGACATGACTTTTTGCAGCGCATATGTCCGCTTATGACCCGAAGCGGACATTATTCGGCCTTCGAATGCCGCGCTCGATCCGGCGGCGCCACCAACTGAAGCAACTGCAAGAGCCTGCGCCGTACTGAGGCGCCATACACATTATCAAATCGCATTGTATTTTCCTTTGTTTAGCCGGTGGGTTGCCGGACTGCACCGTCGAAATTATACCTTTAGTGGGCGATGAGGGTTTGCCAACTCAATTCGTCGCCTCGGGGTCGCCGCATCAGCTCCTTCGTCCGGCTGGTCGGCGGCCCCCCACACTCAAACGATTTCCAAAATAAATGCGCCACGCCTCGGCGTACATCCGGCCAAAGTGATGCGCTGTTCTGCGGCACGTAGTCGGGATGAACGATGCTCAGTTGCATCACCGATCGCGTAGGAGCTTATTGAGCCCCTCAGCCAACGCGCCACCGCTTGTCTCCTCGGTAACGCCGTACATTCCCGGCGCCGCGACGGAATCATCGCCCTCCATGCGCACATCAAGCGCGCATGGCCTGCCTTTGCGCTGATCGATGCCGACGGTGTACGTCACACGGTCGCGGATGTGGGGCGTTTCACCATTACAGTTGCTCGCGTGACAAAAAACATCGCGCTCGCCTGCGTCTGGTCGGATGAAGCCATAGCTGGCCGCTGAACTTGGGCCCTCTTGCCCGCTCCTGGATGGCCCTAGCCGGACTATGCGGCTCATGGCTCCGACCGGGGCCGCCTCAGATTTGCGGGGAACGTGTTTCTGCAATGGCAAGTTGATCAGACCTACCTCCTACAGAGCATGTTGAGTGTTGAGATTCCCAACATAATCTCTGCACCGAGCTTTTCGTTTTTAGGATCGAGTTGCCAGAGTCCATCGACCAATGCGGCATATTCAGGACCGAGAGTTTTTTCCATTGTGTTAATTTTTTGGAGCAGCTCATCGGCCAGTTTGAGGTCTCTGTTCTCGTAGGCTCGCTCCATCTGCTCACCGAGTTTTAGTATATCGCAATAGTTTTTGATCTTGGCGTTGTCGCCGCTAATGATTGCCACGACCTTCTGCGTGTCATCCTTGCTCACCCTCGGCACACTCGGACTTTGAGCCTGTGCGCACACAGACACGGCGCCGATCAGGAAAATGGCAGCGACGATTGGCTGACACGGATGGATAAAGGCAGCAGGCGCGTTTAATGGCCTGCCGCGCCCGTAAGTACGCGATACCATGCCGCCGATATAGCGATTGATGGCTATAAAAAATAGGGACCGTCACGGGATCGGCGGTCCCTAGCAGCGGAACAACTGACTGGGGTGTATTGGGGGAACAGAGAAAGTCAGTTGTCTGCTCCTCCCCATAGTATCGCTCCGCACCCGCTATTCGGTCGGCACGGTGGGCGACTCAGACGGACAAAAAAGAAGGGCCGCCGGTCGGGCAGCCCGGAGTTGGCGCGCTGCCAGCCTTGATTTAGGGGGCAAGTGCTGGCAGCAAACTCTCAAACGCCGCCGAGCGGAAATAGTTCCAAGGCAATCCTCGCAAAACTGTAAGCGGAGCCTTGTTCGGATCACGAGTCGAGGATGTCGCCCGGGAAGTTAGTCTTTCGCACGCCTAAACTATAGGGCCGCTGGAGGTTCACCCCTACGGCCCCTATGCAGCAGCCTGAACCGAGTAGTTCCTCAAAGCAAAAGGGCTGCCGGGGAAAGCAGCCCTTGCCCAGATGCTACTGGCTCTTTGGGGGATGGGGGGACGGAGCCAGCAGCGTCAAACAAACTCACACCCGGCAGCTTCGTTCCCTACGGACTCATCCCTATTTTTTTCGAAATGGGTCATGATCTGGTTGAAGTCATTTATTGCTCTTCTTCGGCTCGTACAGCTCGACTGCCTCCATGACGTACACGGTCAACTTTAGTTCGTCACACTTCTCTTTTGCTTTAGCTGTCGCCTCCTTCTCGGTCTTAAATTCAAAGCCTCCGCCGACCGAGACGAAGTGGCCGTGCTCGTTGCGGAACATCACGAGGTAGGGAAATTCGATCACTTTGTCACTTCGGGCATGTCGCGCCATTCCGGATTTCCTTCAGGACTGCCGATTAACGCAGGCTACTGCGTCGCCGGTCGCTGCACCGACCGGGGGCAATCCCCTAACAATTTGGCAACATTTCGCAAGACGCTCTGCCATGCCGCTGATATATCACCGGGCATGGAAATTCATCGAGGGACTAAGTTCATGGTCCCCTCGCGCAAGAGCGTCGGAGCTTGGCTGAGAGACCGGTTGCGCTCCCGCCTATAACTAAGAAGCGGGGTCAAAATGACCGACGATCAGCATTCTTCTTCCCAAAAACGTCCCCGGGTGCTCATCATCGAGAGCGACTTTTTGATCGCCGAGATGATCCAGGACATGGTCGATGATCTCGGATACATCGTATCGCGAACGGTGCATCATCTTCCTTCCGCTCTCGAGGAGCTGAAAAAGGAAAACTTTGACACCGTACTGGTCAACATCGGCATTGACCAAGAAAAACACGGCACCGAGATTGCCGAAATACTCGCAGATATGGGTGTCCCGTTCGCCTTCGTGACTGGATATCCGCATTCGTTGTCCGGGCGCCACGCGAACACGCCGCTTCTCCAGAAACCATTTACCAAATATCAACTGCGAGAGCTACTGGACAAGCTCGTTGGACCCAGTGGCGCACCGCAAACCAATCGATAGCCAATATCTCTCAACAATTATCGCCCTCCCATAACTGCATGGCTACGCTGCCAGCACTGCGTGCGGGTGTTGCCAACCGAAACTCCAGCGTAAGGGATCGTGCAAGACTGCGTTTGCTCCCTCTTAATTGCATTCTCGCCGGAACGAATACCTTCCACCCGAGCTTGGCGGTCAGGAGCAACCATTTTGGCAGTCATCCTTGCCGTCGAAGACGAACTCTGGCTCAGCCTGGACATCAGCGAAGCCCTGAAAGACGAGGGCTACGACGTTATCACTGTGGCAAACGCCAACGATGCGCTCAAAGTCCTCGAATCTCCCAACGACGTTGCTACGATCTTCACGGACATAGATCTGCCGGGGTCCATGGACGGACTGAACTGGCCGCCGCCGTGAGAGATCGCTGGCCGCCCGTGAACATCATCGTCACGACCGGCATGAGGGCGCCTCGAAGCGGTGAAATACCCGCGAGAAACTTGTTCATTGCCAAGCCGTATCGCAACGCGGCAGTGTTAGAGGCCGTGCATTCGTTCGAGTGAAGGCTAAAACGTTCCATCTGTTGCACGCGTAGCCGCAGGCGCCTTGGGATTTTTGATTTTCAGCCACACCTTTGACGGACCCGAGCGATACGGCGCATTGAGTCTCTTTGAGACGATCCCCGCTTGAAAGTATGTGCTGGAAACGCAATCAACGCGGCGGCTCAGCCGACCCGCGAGGCAAGCTTGCGGTTGATGAAGGCCAGAAGGCGTGCAAAGGGACCTCGCAGAACGGGCACATCGATTGCAAGTAGCGCCAATCCGAGGGGCACCATGCCGGGAATCGGCAACACGACGCCCAGAATTCCACCAATGATCAGCAATGTCGCGACCGTCAGGCGCATCCGCATGGCTTGGGCCGTTCGTGCCCGTCGAAATGCTCCCTTCGCCCAATCGGGCAGATGGCTTTCAAGGCGATCCATTTCTCGATGGAATTTTTCACTCCGATCCATGGAGGACAAGCCGGGATAGGATCGTTAGTTCCAGTTGGACAATGTGGAGCAAGCGCAAGTTCAGGCACTGGAACCTCGCCACGGATATCACCGTTGCCGTATCATCAGGAGGAAGCCATGGCCGATGACAAAACCAAGACAGCGCAAGACGGCCGCAGGATCGATGTGCACCAGGATTACGAACTTGATTACTGGTCCAATAAGTTCGGCGTCTCAAAAGATGAACTCAAGGCGGCTGTAGAGAAGGCCGGGAGCATGTCCGATGACGTGGCGCGAGAGCTCGGAAAAATAATGCCGGGACGGATTGAGCGATAAACTAGGACGCCATTGGTGTCTTTTGCAATTTCTTGAGCAACCGCTTGTCGGGGGCATCGTATCGGAACCACTTCTTGCCACGGCGGACCAGCGTCTCGCTCTTAGTCACGCGGGCGTCATCGACGTCGTCTTGCCTGCGTAAGGCGATGGCGATGGGGTGCCGCTCCGGGTTCGCGGTGTCTCCTTCGAGCAGGTCATCCGCCCTCACCGCAATCGTTATCTTCTCGCCCTCATCCACATCAATCACCGGCAGTCCGTCAATCTTTTCCGTCCCTGGTACGCTCCTGAAACTGACTACCCACTAGATAGGAGCGTTTCCCGGAGCGAGGAGTCCCCCCGGTAATCACGTCGCGCGGAACACCGCGTGGGGGTAGCGCATTGGCACAGAGGGCACGGAGGCAAATCTACGCCGAGGTCCGTCATGTCGCGTGGAGAGGAACTACTTAAAACCGCGAGGGTGAGCCTGTTTCGTTCGCAGGCCAAAGCCATGGGCAGTCGTGCCGACACGATCGTATCACTCCGCAAAACATACAAAGATTGGCAGAGCGAGCACGGCTTGTATTTGGGCGACGTCCCCGAGATTCCCGAGCACCTTGAGGATGGCCACCTCACCACCAACGAGCGGGAGTGGTTGGGCGCGTTCATTCAGCGCTGGAACGCCGCCTGCGACCGGGAAACGGCGAGCGCGGTCGCCGCCTAATGCCTCGGCCGAAGGTCAGCCCGCCGCCATCCGCAGACTGTGCATGTCCTCGTAAACCCGAGGCAGCAAAGCTCCGGCTAGTGTACGGGCTCTTGTCCCTGCGTGTCCCCGATGACGTGCAGAAACCGTTTCGTTTCTGCGGGGCCAAGTTCTTGCGAAATTACAGCCGCAGCGGCCACAACCATGTGCTTGGCAGACTCTACTACTGCGTAAGGGCCTTCGTGTAAGTACAAAACTTTGAGCATGGCGAGAGCATGTTCGGCGATCTTGTGATGGTCCGAATCAGCAGCCATGGTTCCGGTAGCATGCGCCCCGTCGCTGGCGTTGTCACTGGCCTGCGTCGCTAGACTAACAGGTGGACGGCTGAGTCAAACGGAGCCGCTGGCTATGGCGGCATCATCCAGCCATCGCTCTGCCGCTTTCGGATTTTTGACCTTGATCCAAGCTAAGTGACTCTAGTAGCGCGGCGGAAACGGCTGAATACTGGTCGAATGAATTTGAACACGCCAACTGCTATAATTCTCGGGGCAATAATTGTAGCTCTCTCCGGTTTGTTTCTTTTCCGTTATGAGATCGCTCCGGGATCGACTGCGGCGTACACGGTTCGACTCAACAGCCTGACTGGACGTGTGGCGTATTGCCGCCTAACCGGTGACCAGGCAAGCCAATATAAATATCGGTGCCAATGAAGCTTACAGCGGGGTCGATCTCGCTGCGCGGCGCGTTTATTTTCGAGAAGAGCACACTTTGATTGCTCTCATCGCAGACTCGGCATCTCCGCGGCTTTTATAAATTTGCATCGCTAGCCAATTCTTACGGCGGTGACCGGTCGCTTATCGACGACACTACATTTCTGTGTCGTGAGATCACGCATGATATAAAATTCTGCAGCCCAAATAGGCGTCGAAACCAGCAAGACTATGATTGCAACCAAGGTCCTTTTCATTGTGACCCGACCGCTCAGTCGGAGCAATCCAGTTCTACTTCCGGCTCGTTGCGGTACATGACCGTTACTACCTCATGGTATGTACAGCTAGAGCACTCAAAGGTGCGCCGGTCGTGATCAGGCTGGTCAGTCGGTTCAATAGTGACAAGGAACATCGGGACGCCGCATCTCGGGCATCGCCGCGCACCAAGCGGAGCCTTCTTTCGAGCAAAGCTGCGTCGCTGCGGCATCGTTACTCACCCACCAATTCCAAACTAGTGCCTGGTTCAGAAGCTGTCGAGGCCGTCTGTTCGCACCGCAGCATTGGCTCGTTATACGATGGACTGACGTTTGTATGTCTTTGGTGCAATTCAAAAAATTTTGCAGGAGCAGATAGTCGCTTGAAAAAGCAAGGTGAGTTATGGGCGACAGCACACGCGGCGTCTTCCTTGGCTTACTTGTGATCATTCTTGCTTGCGCGGCAATCCTCGCGATTTTTCACTTCTGGTAATTGTTATGGAAGTCTGGTGCCTTACGGCAGGTAATGGAATGTCAAAACGAGCGCAAAAGCGACGCCAATAGCAACTAAGCCAAACAGCACGAGACGAGTACCGGAATAACACCGGACCGGCCTAGAAGGTCCCGTCTATAGCGCGAGTTGCTGCCGGCGCTTTCGGATTTTTGACTTTGATCCAGGTTTTCTAGCCGACCCGATCAGCCACCGCGAACACGCGATGGCGAATTTCAAGGCACGTTGGTCAGTCCACTGAACCGGCCCTGGGACATGCTTTCGCTATTCCAGTTATCCTAATGGCCGCGACGGTTACTTCGCAAAAGGTTAAACGTCATGGCTGTTGGGGCTAGGCGGTCCATCGCCTGGCCCTTTCTTTGGAAGGCGACAATGCATCACTCACGCGTCGAGATGATTTCGACCACTTCGCCAGTCTTCGGATCAATCCTCTTCACTGGCGAAGCCGGCCCTAGCGTTCCATAGAACTGTTTATCTGATTCCTTGCGCAGCGCTTTTTCGGAAAGTCGAGGACCTCGCTTACGTGGACGGGTCTCTCGAAATTGTTCTTTGCGCAGCTGTTGTAATTTGGTCGGCATACCTTGTTATTTTCCTTTTGGATCGTTCGGCGGCAAGACAAATTCAATCACATTGTTCGTCTCAGCCGCAGGGTGGCGTTTCTCCAGTTCGGCGAGCACATCCCAGGTCTCTGCCATTTCTTGCAGCCACTGACGATTCGATGGCGAGACTGTCAGCGCCATTTCGCGGCATCGGGCGGCGCACTGAAGGTATTGCTCAATTTTTTTCAAACGTGCCTTTCGTTCTGTGCCGGTCGCTGCACGACTGGGGGGGACCGCAGCTATTAATGTCTTTGGGGGCAGCTGGGCCCGGTCGCCGCGACCGACATAAGCCTAAGCTGTGGCGCCGACGATAAGTTCCCGTCGGAAGGCCGTTAGAATGTTCCATCAGCAACGCGTGTAGCTGCGGGCGCTTTCGGATTTTTGACTTTAATCCAGTTTTTCGACGGCCCCGAGCGATACGGCGCATCGAGTCTCTTTGAAACGATCCCCTCAAGGCCAAGCTCACAGACCGCTTCAAACAGTCTGTCGCCGTGGTCTTGCGCGTGCTCGACGTACTGGATGCCGCGACGGGTCCGTCTCAGTATTTTGCGCAGCGCCGACTTGCGTTCTGAATACGGTTCTTGTCGGAAGTCTTCACCATCGAGCGACATCAGGTCGAAGGCGAGTGCCACCGCGCTCTGATCATTCACCCGACTATGCAAGGCATCGAAATTGGCCGCACCATCTGAGTCCAGCCAGACGACTTCAGCATCGAGGATTGCGCTGCCATCAATCTTGTGGGCGGCTTCGACGATCAGCGGGTAGCGTTTCGACCAGTCCGCACCGTTGATCGTGTAGAGGCGCACCCGGCCGTCGCGGACATGAATCTGCAACCGATAGCCGTCATGCTTCAGCTCATGCGCCCAGCCCGGCCCGGATGGAGGCTGCTTGGCGACGATTGGCTGGCACGGATGGATGAAAGCGGCTGGTGCATTCAATGGCCTGCCGCGAGAGATACGCCACAACATATGGCATATATAACTGAAGCTCTGGCTTTTTGCCTAGTTCCCGAAACCGAATGCAGCCCACTTATTTA
>Ga0209382_10012231_pt1 | contig 10609 bp, 10 predicted proteins | sample SoiMetdeltSBSDD5_FD_187599 | JGI IMG/M metagenome (GOLD analysis project Ga0209382, IMG submission 187599) | Bulk soil microbial communities from a Populus tree surrounding site in Tennessee, USA - Soil MetaG P. deltoides SBSDD5 (SPAdes) (version 2) | ecosystem: Environmental > Terrestrial >...
TCGGTGGCGGCTTCCGCAACAGCCGCATTGGCGAACTAGCCATCGGCAGAGCCGCGATGCTGCTCAACGCCGAGGAACTCAAGGTGGCGGTTGCGCCGATCCATCACCATCCTGACGAAGCCGGACCGATCGGTGCGCTGCACCTGATGCCGTCCTGGATGATCGAGGCGCACGACGGCATCATTGCCGTGGATATCGGCGGGACCAACATTCGGGTGGGCGTGGCGACGACCAATCTCAAAAAGGCTCCCGACCTTGGCAAAACAGAGGTGTGGAAATCAGAGCTGTGGCGACATGCCGATGACGAGCCGAAACGCGACGAGGCGGTCAATCGCATGATCGACATGATCAGCGATCTTATCCAGCGTGCGGCCAAGGCCAAGATCCGGATCGCGCCCGTAATCGGCATCGGCTGTCCGGGGATCATCATGGAGGATGGTTCTATCGAGGACGGTGCGCAGAACTTGCCGGGCAACTGGGAAAGCAGGCGTTTCAATCTCGTGCAGACAATCCGCGAAACCATTCCGGCGATCGGCGATCACGACACAGCTGTCATTATTCACAATGACGCGGTCGTGCAGGGCTTGAGCGAGCTGCCGTTCATGCGCGATTTTGATCGTTGGGGCATTCTCACCATCGGCACCGGGCTGGGCAATGCGCGTTTCACCAGCCGTTTCAAGCCCTCATCGTAGCAGGCCGGCGCAGCTCCAGCTCGCGGACCACCTGATCGAGCATGTACTTGGCTATGTCGCGAGCACCCCTGTGCCCATCATCAGCGCTGACGCGGCGTGCTAAACGCCGGTCACGATGATGCCGATTGCCGGACGGGCATGGCCTGTCGCCGCCAACCACCGAGACAAGCGATCCGCAACGGTGAGGCACCAACCATCCGTGAAATCCCTGTCCAACGCCTGCATCGCCCGCGGCAACATGGCTGAAAGCGCGCGTCGGGGGAACTGTAGCCCGTGAGCTGGCGTTGCTCCGCTGCCGAGGCTGGCAACCCTCAGTAACCGTCCGAACACAATGAAAGGAACCCCATGAGGATGCTCACAGCGGCCGCCGTCGGTCTGACGCTTGCCGCTTCACCGCTGGCCCTGGCGCAGACCGGGCCAAGTCAGACAACGACGCCCGCTCCGACCGGCTCGATCCAGCCGCAGTGGTACAGCCATCAGGCCGGCGAGATGCGGGCCAGCAAGTTGATCGGCACGCGGGTCAACAATGAAGCCGGCGAGCGGATCGGCGAAATCAACGAGGTGGTGCTGTCCAAGAATGGCGATGTGGCGGCCGTCATTATCGGCGTTGGCGGTTTCCTCGGCATAGGCGAGCGAGAGGTAGCCGTGAAGTTCGAGTCGCTCCGGCTTACGCAGGACGCCAACGACAACACGGTGGTGGCGCTCAGTGCGACCAAGGACAGCCTCAGGGCAGCACCGGAATGGCGTTGGAGCGGCGAGGGCGGCACCGGCACCACGGGCAAGGGCACGCCTCCGGCAGAGAAGCCGGCGAAGTAGTGCCGGAAATCGGACTTCCCAGGGACTGAGAGGGCCGGTGCGTGTGACCGGCCCTGTCTTCTGCTGGAGCCCCGACCGCCATTTTAGCTCATGGAACCGGGAGCTTAGCGGCACGTTCCTCAAACAAGAGGAAGTTCGCAAACTCCACCACCAACAGGAGCACACCATGAATTGGGACCGCATTGAAGGGAACTGGAAGCAGTTCACTGGCAAAATCAAGGAGCAATGGGGCGAGCTCACCGACGATGATATCGCCCAGATCAACGGCAACCGGGAGCAGCTCGAGGGAAAGATCCAATCGCGCTACGGCTATGCCAAGGACCAGGTGAGGAAGGACATCGACGATTGGCTCGGGCGCCAGTAACCAAGGTTCTGAACCATCCATTCTGAGGGCCGCGAGTTGCGGCCCTCAGATGCAAGCCGCCCCAAGACTCCGCGGAGTCCGCTACGGCGCCGGGTCCGCGATCGTGGTCCTTCAGTTACTGCTCGGCGCAGTTCGTCGTGTTCGACGCCGAGATCGCGCATGCCTACGCCGTGGTGGCGGCTCGCGATGAACCGGCGGCGCCCAGATCACGGCTCCGCACAAGGCTTATGTCTGAACGAATCGACGGAGCCGGCGTTGTGCTGCCAAGGTTCAGTTACAGGAGCATAGCCATGGCACAGAGTGCACGGCCGGGAGGCCGTACAGATGATCTGGTCGAAAAGAGCACGGAGCAGTTCAAGAAGGTCGCCGAACGGGTAGAAGGCTACGCGAGCGGCGCGGCTGACCAGGTGCGCGAGGTATCGGACCGCACCGGCGAAGTGGCCGGCAACTTGAAGAAGGCCGTGGACAAGTCGGTCAAGGACCAGCCCATGGCGACTTTGGCGATGGCCGCCGCCTTCGGGTTCATCCTCGGCGCCCTCTGGAAGTCGTAAGAGGAAACGTGTTCGCGGGCCTGATCAACCAAGCAAAATCAGCGGCAAGCGACCTCGCCCTGAAATACGTAGCGCGGGCGTCCGTGGCAATCCCCTTTGTCATTGCCGTGGGCTTCGCCCTGGCAGCCATCACAGTGACGCTGGTCGAGCGTTTCGGCCAAGTTACCGCCTATTGGCTGGTGGCTGGCGGCCTGGCCGCCGTCGGTATCATCGCTGCCCTCGCTGTCTCGGTCAAAGAGGAGGAAGAGGCGAAGGCCGAGCAAGCGGCGGAGGAGTCCGACACACAGGAGGTTGTAAGCGACCCTGCAGCCCAAGCCATCGCTCAAACGCCGATAGCGCTGCTGGGTGCACTCGTGACGACGCCTGGCGGGGCGACTTCAGCGCTGGGCGTGGCGCGCCTGCTGGGCCGCAATTTCTCCCTAGTGCTGCTGCTGGTCATGATCGGTGCGTTGTTCTGGCCGAACCGCGAGCTGCCAATGGACGAGGACGCGGACATTGCGCCGATGCCGAACGGCTCCGACGAGATGCCGAGCTCGATGAGGCACTGACGTTTGGAACAGATGGCGCTGCCATGTTCGCGGATGCGCGCGTCCTGATCTCGGTCGAGAGCTATGCTCAAAGAGATGCGACGTGGGAGCCGGGCGCGGCGCTGCCCTAGCAACCAGCAGCGCGGGCAACCGGTCAGCCACGCGCCCTAAACTTCGGCTTGGCGGCCTTGAGGTTAACCTTGCTTGCCGCGACTGTCGTCAGGTTCTTGTCGGCGGCTTCTCGTTCAGCGTCTACTCCAGGATGCGGACGGCATCGGCGGCCGAGACGCCCGGCCCACCTTAATGAGTCGTAACGGGGTTGATCCCGTAATCAGACCGAGCGCAATGGTGAACTTGTCCAATATGGCCAAGAAGGGCGAACAAGAGTCGGCAGCAACGCTGGGCGACGTGCTATATGCCAAGTCCAAGGCTCCGGAGTCGGAGCAGGACTGGGTGACGCTCGTCCAATCGATTGCCGGGGGCGATCAGCTCGCGCTGCATGCGCTCTACGAAAGGGCGTATCGCCCGGTCTTCACGATGCTCATGCGAATCACGGCCAACCGCGAAATAGCGGAGGAACTCACCGTCGACGTCTTCCACGACGTCTGGCGGCGAGCGGCGGGTTACGACGCAGCAAACGGCACGGTGCTCGGCTGGATCATGAACCAAGCCCGTTCGCGTGCGATCGACCGCCTGCGCTTCGAGAGCAGAAAGAAGCGCAACCCCGGCGACGATGGGCAGCCGGTGGCCCAGGTGGCTGCCGATCCGTGCGACCTGCTCGAACTGCGTGAGCAGGCCCAGTCGCTGCGCACCGCATTGGCGACACTCACGTGGGACGAGCGTCAGGCGATCGAATCGACATTCTTCGCCGGGTTCACGCATGCCGAGGCCGCGGCGCGTCTCGGCGAGCCGCTTGGCACGATCAAGACGCGAATTCGTTCAGGATTGCATAAACTGCGGCGCATGCTGACCGCGGAAGCGGGGAAACCATGAGCACGCTCGATAGGGACCGCTGCGCGCAGAGCGAGGTGACGTGCGCCTACGCCCTGCAAGCCCTGCCTGCGAGCGAGGCTGCGTCCGCCGAAGCGCATATCGCCTCGTGCCCGGATTGCCAGCGCGAGCTGGAGAGCCTGCGCTCGGTGGTCGATCGGTTCGTCTCCTGGCCCACCGACGTGCTGCGCCCGACGACGTCGCTGCAGGGCCGTCTGGCGCTTCGCATCGCCGAGGAGACGGGCGGGCTGCCGGTGCTGCCGCCGGAGCGGCAATGGGTCGAGCCGGACTGGGAGCAGGTCGCACCGGGGATCCAGTGCAAGGTGCTCGCAGCCGATGCGGATCGGCACCTTGTCAGCATGCTGGTGCGGCTGGCGCCCGGCGCGGGCTACCCCAAGCATACCCATGCGGACGTGGAGGAGCTGCATCTCCTCGACGGCGAGCTGTGGATCGAAGACCGCAAGCTCGTCCCCGGCGACTACAACTTTGGTCCACCCGGGCACACCGACGTGCGCGTCTGGAGCGAGACCGGCTGCACCTGCGTGCTCATCACCAGCACGAAGGATACCCTTAGCTAAGCCCATTGGGTGCGTGGCCCATAGTGCTTTGGGCCTATGGGCGCAGGACGCCGCTGGCTGGCTGAAGGCCCTTTTTTGTGCCCGCGGCCATTTGGACCCATCCAAGCGCTCGTGGTTGTCGTTTTGGGGGCATGAGGCCGAGTCCGGACCGGAACCCCTGCGAGCAGAGCGAGGTGACGTGCGCCTACGCCCTGCAAGTCCTGCCCGCGGGCGAGGCTGCCGCGGCCGAAGCCCATACCGCCTCGTGCCCGGATTGCCAGCGCGAGCTGGAGCGCCTGCGCCCGATAGTCGATCGGTTCGTCTCCTGGCCCACCGACGTGCTGCGTCCGACGACATCGCTGCAGGGCCGTCTGTCGCTTCGCATCGCTGAGGAGACGGGTAAACCGCCGGTCCTGCCACCGGGGCAACAGTGGTCCGAGCCGGACTGGGAGCAGGTCGCACCGGGAATCGAGTGCAAGGTGCTTGCGGCCGATGCGGAACGGCGCCTTGTCAGCATGTTCGTGCGACTGGCTCCCGGCGCGAGCTACCCCAAGCATACACATGCGGGCGTCGAAGAGCTGCATCTCCTCGACGGCGAGCTGTGGATCGAAGACCGCAAGCTCGTCCCCGGCGACTACAACTATGGTCCGCCTGGGCATACCGACGTGCGCGTCTGGAGCGAGAGCGGCTGCACCTGCGTCCTCGTCACCAGCACCGAGGACGTTCTGCGATGACCACGACGAAACCTCCTCCTTCCACACAGCGCGGACTGCCGAAGCGGCTACATCCCTTTCGGGATGCTGGCCTGCCTTGCGAAGCAGGTGACCCACATCGGAGCCTTGCATGACCAGTATGCATCTTGCCGAAGTCAACACCGGTTCCAACAGGTTCCTGGCGCTCGCCAGCCTGGACCAGGCGGCGCTGGATGCCTTGCCGGAGGCAGTCTATTTGTGCGCACCAGACGGCAGAGTGGTTCGTTTCAATCAGAAGGCCGTCGAACTGTGGGGACGCGCCCCGAACTCGGGAGATCCCGAGGAGCGGTTCTGTGGCAGCCTCCGGCTTTATAGGACCGATGGTTCCCTGCTGCCCCACGATCAATGCCCCGTGGCAGCTGCGCTGCAGACGGGCGAGTCCTTCAACAATCAGGAAGTAATGCTCGAGCAGCCCAGCGGTCGGCGACTGACGGTGCTCGCCAATATCGCAGCTCTCAAGGACAAAGACGGCCGCGTAAAGGGAGCGATCAACTGCTTCAAGGATATCACCGATCGCAAGCACGCCGAAGCCGCCCTCCGGGAGAGCGAGCGGCGGTTCCGCGAGGTGATCGACGCATTGCCAGCGGCCATCTACACAACCGACGCCGAGGGGCGGATCACGCACTTCAACCCTGCCGCCGTTGCTTTCGCCGGGCGTGCTCCCGAGCTGGGAACGGACCAGTGGTGCGTGACATGGAAGCTCTTTCATCCCGATGGCACGCCGATGCCACACGATCAGTGCCCGATGGCCGTCGCCTTGAAGGAGGGCCGAGCGGTGCGCGGGGCGGAAGCCATCGCCGAGCGTCCCGACGGGACGCGGGTGTGGTTTACCCCGTATCCAAGCCCCTTGTGCGACGACTCAGGGCGGATCGCCGGCGCCGTCAACATGCTGGTGGACATCACCGAGCGCAAGCGCGTTGAAGCGCGGATCCAGGCCGATGCCGACGCCCTGATCAGGTTGAACGAACTGAGTGCGCGTCTGTGGAGCATGCGGAGTCTGCGAGACGGGCTCGACGAGATGCTCGCCGCGACGATGGAGATGCTCGGTGCCGACTTCGGGAATGTTCAGCTCTTGGACGAGACCCGCAGCGCGCTGACCATCGAGGCCCAGCGCGGATTCAGCCAAGATTTTCTCGACTTCTTTCGCGAGGTCTCGGCAGACCATGCTTCCACCTGCGGGCGAGCCTTGCGTACCGGTGAGCGCATCATTGTCGAGGATGTCGCAGCCGATGCGTCGTTCGCGCCAATGCGCCACGTCTGCCGCGCGGCCGGCTTTCGCGCGGTGCAATCCACGCCCCTCTTGGGACGCGACGGCCGGCCTCTCGGCATGATCTCTACCCACTTTCGGGCCATCCATCGGCCGAGCGAGCAGGAGCTGCGCCGGCTGGACTTGTACGCACGACAGGCGTCAGATTTCATCGAGCGCTGCCGGGCCGACGAGGCCGTCCACCGCGCGCAGGCGCAGCGCGAGGCGGAGCTGGCCGATACGAAGCTGCTGGCAAGCGTCAGCGCCGAGTCGGTCCGGGAGGAGAACGTCCAGGTCGTCTACGAGAAGATCGTTGACGCCGCGATGAGCATCATGGGCTCGGATTATGCGAGCATGCACGTGTTGTGCCGCGACCGCGGGGAACTGCGCCTGCTCGCCTTTCGTGGCTTCAGCCCGCAGACCGCGAAGTTCTGGGAGTGGGTGCGCACCGACTCCAACTTCACATGCGGCTTCGCTTTGGCCAAGGGACGACGCTGCATCGAGCCCGACGTCGCCAATTCCCGTCTCATGGCGGGTACGTCAGACCAGGCGACGTATCTCCAAATCGGCATCCGCGCTGCGCAGTCGACGCCGCTGCTCTCGCGCGGCGGCAAGCTCGTTGGGATGATCTCGACACACTGGAAGCAGCCGCACCAGCCGACCGAGCGTGACCTGCGCCTGCTGGACCTCCTGGCACGACAGGCGGCCGACCTCATCGACCGCAGGAAGGCCGAGGACGCGCTGCGCGAGAGCGAGGAGCGCTTCCGAATCATGGCCGACCACGCGCCCGTCATGGTGTGGGTCACGGAGGCCGACGGCTCGTGCACGTTCCTCGGCAAATCCTGGTACGAGTTCACCGGGCAGACACCCGATACCGGACTCGGCCTCGGCTGGCTCGAGGCGACGCACCCCGACGACCGCGCATCCGCCCACAAGGCTTTTGTCGAGGCCAATGCCAAGCGCGAAGCCTTTCGCCTAGAGTACCGCATCCGTCGGCATGATGGTGAATTTCGCTGGGTTATCGATGCGGGTGCACCCCGGTTCGGCAAGAACGGCGCGTTCCTGGGCTACATCGGCTCGGTGATCGACATCACTGCGCGCAGGCAGGCTGAAGAGACACAGCGGCTTCTGGTCAACGAGCTTGATCACCGCGTCAAGAACACGCTCGCCAGCGTGCAGGCGATCGTGCAGCAGACGCTTCGCACGACGAAGGACCCTGCGGCGTTTGCAGATACCTTCGCCGGTCGAATCCAGTCGCTGGCGCGCGTGCACTCGCTGCTGACGGAGACGACCTGGAAAGGCGCTGACTTGCGCGACCTGATCCATGGCCAGCTGCTGCAAGGGGCGGTCGACGAGACCAGGATCACGGCTTGGGGACCTCCGGTGCGCCTGGAAGCGGAGATGGCGCTTCATTTCGCCCTGGTTGTCCACGAGCTCGGCACGAATGCGCATAAACATGGCGCCCTTTCGGTGCCCGCGGGCTGGGTGACGATCGGCTGGAGGGTCGAAGGTCATTGGCTCCGCCTGCGATGGGAGGAGCGCGGCGGCCCGTCGGTGATCTCGCCTGCGCGGCAAGGTTTTGGGACAACGTTGATCGAGCAGAGTGTCAAGAGCGAGGGCGGTAGCGCACGCATGTGCATCGAGCGCGACGGCCTTCGTTGGGAGATTGCGTTGCCGTTGCCCGCGAAGATCGCGACCGATATAGCTCCGTCATGTGCGTCCGGCATGATCAGCAGTGTGCTTCCGCCCCAGCCCATGGATCGACCCGCGAAGCCGCCGGGCAAGCTGGCGGGACAGCGCTTTCTGGTGGTCGAGGACAATTTTCTCGTTGCGCTCGATATCGCGGCCGGCCTGGAACAGACAGGGGCGGAGGTCGTGGCCTCAACCGCTTCTGCTAAAGAGGCACTCGACCTTGTCGAACGCGAGGCACTCGATGCGGCGCTGCTGGATGGCAGCCTGCACGGCGCGCCTGTGGACGAGATCGCCGCCGCGCTCACCCGGCACAAGGTGCCCTTCCTGTTCGTGACCGGCTTCGGGCGGGAAAGCCTCCCGCAAGCCTTCAGGAACGTCGCTGTGCTTTCCAAGCCGTTCACTCCGCAGCAGCTTGCTGAAGCTGCTGCGCGCCTCGTCGAGCGACGCGCCGATGTGGTACGCTTGAGAGACAATTAGCACCGATACCGAGCCGTCCGCCAACATCAGCGTGGCGCATCAGCGTGGGGCGTTCCTACTTGCCGCGCCCGCGGGAAGCTCCGTTTCCTCGTCGCGATAGGCGGGTGGTGTGTAAACACTCAGCGTCTTCAGGAGCGAGCGTCCGGTGTTGCGGATTTCGTGGCGGTCGCCTGCCTCGATGAGCACGATCTTGCCGGGTTTGAGGCTCGTCTTGTGGCCGTTGATGATGGCTGCTCCCGAGCCCTCGACGACGAACAGCCGCTGATCCGCCCCTCGATGATAGTTGTCAGGCCCGCCCTCCTTGCCGCCGGCTAGCAGCACCATGACGGCAGCTTGGGAACGGGCATTGCCGACGGACAATCGAAACCCCGGACGGAAGGACAGCTGCTCGGTTTTCACGGTGGTCTCTTTGTTAGGACGAGAAGGGAACCGGCGTCACCCACCGGTCCGTTACCCGGCCGATGGTGCCACTCCCTTCCATAACGCACGACCGTCGCACCTTCGCCCTGGCCTATGCGTGGGCCGGCGTCGCCATCATGTGGGCTTTCTGGGTGAGCTTCGTCATCTTTCTCGCCGAGCCATCCCAGATTCTCCGCTGGTGGTCGCTGCCGACGGTCGACCGCAGCGGATCGGCTGAGCAACGCATCCTGGCCGCTTTCATCGACTTGGCGCTCGTTGGCCTCTTCGGCATCCAGCACTCGGTCATGGCGCGTCCATGGTTCAAGCAGCATGTCACGTGCTGGATACCCTCCGGGTTGGAAAGATCGACCTACGTGCACATGGCCAACGTGGTGCTCTTCGTCCTTATCCTGTTCTGGCAGCCGATCCTCCTGGAGGTCTGGAACGTTGACGGCGGTCCGGCGCGGGATGCGCTTCGGCTCTTGTTCGCCGCCGGTTGGGTCATCCTCTTCCTCGGCGCATGGTCGTTCGGCATGCGGGACCTGCTGGGCATTGAACAAGCCAGGGCCTGGAGCGAAGGCCGGCGCCATGCTCCCCGCCTCAAGACCGGCTTTATCTACCGGTGGCTGCGCCATCCGATGTACGTCGGCCTACTGTTGGGCGTGTGGGCTACGCCGCGCATGAGTCTCGGTCACTTGCTGCTCGCCGCGGCGCTGACGGCCTACGTGCTGATCGCGATGCGCTACGAGGAACACGACCTGCTGCGCAGGTTCGGCAGCCGCTACGCCCGGTGGCGCGGCCCGGCGTAGGGACAACGTGATATTGGACTCCATGTTCTCACGTCCCAGGCTTGGCCGTCGCGATCGCCTGTTTGGCGCTTGCATGCTCTCGAGGACGGCCAGTGAGTGCAGCAGGACCGACGATGCAATGGCGACAGCGTGAACCGGACCTTCGACCCCGATGCACGGCACAAGACCCGGGTCGTTGCCCCGGTCGCGAGTTTCATCATCGTCTACGCGCTCCTGTACGGCGCGTTCGGTGCAGCATCGCCGTTCCTGCCAGCGCTTATCGAGGAGCGCGGAGTTTCTCCGGAGCTCATCGGTGTCCTGTTCGCGGCCGGCACGGCAATTCGACTGCTCTCGGCACCGATTGCCGGGCACATAGCCGACCGAACGCAGGCTCATCGGCTCACGCTGGCGGTATGCGCGGTTACCACGGCGTTCGCGGTGACAGGCTTCCTGACGGCAGGCGGGTTCTGGCCGCTGCTTGTCGTGAGCCTCGTTCACGCCTTCGCCGTAGCACCGACGACGACTCTTGCCGATGCTCTCGCGTTGGTCGCGTCCCGACGTGACAAGCCTCTGGGCTTCGAATACGGCTGGGCGCGCGGTGCCGGTTCGGCAGCCTTCATCGCCGGCTCGATCATCTCCGGGTGGGCCGTGGCGGCGCAGGGCTTGAGCATCGTCGTTTGGTTGCAGGCCGTGCTGATGCTGGCGGTGCCCTTCGCCGCAACGCGGACAATCGATGCGAAGGCGGATGCGGCGACCGT
>Ga0209382_10012232_pt1 | contig 10608 bp, 6 predicted proteins | sample SoiMetdeltSBSDD5_FD_187599 | JGI IMG/M metagenome (GOLD analysis project Ga0209382, IMG submission 187599) | Bulk soil microbial communities from a Populus tree surrounding site in Tennessee, USA - Soil MetaG P. deltoides SBSDD5 (SPAdes) (version 2) | ecosystem: Environmental > Terrestrial >...
GCAACGTCGAGGCCGCGCGCTACGCCGGGGTGCGCGTGGCCCGCTACCAGATCGGCTACTACGCGATCCTCGGGGCGCTGACGGGGCTCGCCGGGGCGATCGAGGCGGCGCGCCTGGTGACGGGGCAGCCGACCTCGGGCGAGGGCTACGAGCTGCGCGTCATCGCCGCCGTGGTCATCGGCGGCGGGAGTCTGAGCGGCGGCCAGGGGACGGTCGTCGGGACGATCATCGGCTCGCTCATCATGGGCGTCCTGGCCAACGGCGCCAACCTGCTCGGGATATCCCCGTTCATCCAACAGATCGTCATCGGGACGGTGATCGTGCTCGCGGTCACCTTCGATGAATTTCAGCGCCGGCGCATCGAAAGCGCCGAGTCGTGAGCACAGAGACATGAAACTCGCACAATTCAAGACCAAGACTTCGGATGAGGCGCGGCTGGGCCTGCTCCGGGGCGGGGTGATCATCGACGTCACCGCCGTCGCCCCGGACATGCTCACCCTGATCAAGCGCGGCGCGGCGGCCCTCCGGGCCGCGGCCGACGAGACGGCCAAGGCGGCCTACGCGCTCGATGCGGTCGAGTTCCTCCCGGCGGTCGCGCCGGGGAAGATTCTCGCCATCGGGCGCAACTACCTCGACCACGCGACCGAGGGCGGGTCGGAGCCGCCGGCGGCTCCGCTCATCTTCATGAAACTGCCGAACGCGCTCGCGGCGCACAACGCGCCGATCGTCCTGCCAGAGATCAGCCAACAGGTTGACTTCGAGGCCGAGCTGGCGGTGGTCATCGGCCGCCGCGCCAAGCGCGTCGGCGAGGCCGAGGCGCTCGACTACGTCTTCGGCTACACGCTCATCGACGACGTCAGCGCGCGCGACCTGCAGTTCAGTGACGGGCAGTGGATCCGGGGCAAGGGGCTCGACACCTTCGCCCCGCTCGGCCCCTTCATCACCACGCGTGACGAGGTCCCCGACGTCCAGGCCCTGAAAATCGAGGGGGTGCTCAACGGGGAGGTCATGCAGTCGTCGAACACGAGCTACATGATCTTCAAGGTGGCCTACCTCATCCACTACATCTCGCAGGGCATCACTCTCGAGCCGGGCGACGTCATCGCGACGGGGACGCCCGAGGGGGTCGGCATCTTCCGCAAGCCGCCGGTGCTCCTCAAGCCGGGGGACGTCTTCGAGGTCAGGATCGAAGGGCTCGGCACGCTCCGCAACCCGGTCGTCGCGGCCGAGCAGTAGTCGACCGCCGGGCGAGCATCGATCCCGAGCCCGATTCATCGGGCTTACCCGGAGGGCGGATAGGCCCGCCGTTCGACGGCGGGTTGACCGCGAGAAGGAGCGTGGAGGCCGTTTCAACGGCCTTCTCGTACCCGGCTTGAGCCCCCTGTTATCGGCTAAAGCCGAGTACGAGAAGCACGCTGAAGCGTGCTCAGAACAATCACTGTCCGCTTAACCCGCCGGAACACGGTGGGCCTATCTGCCCTGCGGGTAAGCCGCCTTCCAGGCGGCTGCAAGACCCCGTCATGCGATTAGCCGCGGGTAGGCCGGGGGAAACATTTAAAGCTGCGTACCCCGGTGGTTCATCTCATCGCCATGAGTAATTATTTCATCGGCATCGACAGCGGGACGCAGAGCACCAAGGCGATCCTGCTCGACGGCGCGAGCGGGGTGGTGGTCGCGAGCGCGAGCGCGCCCTACGAGCTGATCGAGGGGCTGCCGGCGGGCCACAAGGAGCAGCAGCCTGCCGAGTGGGTCTCCGCCGCGCGCGCGACGATCGGCCGAATCCTTGCAGAGTCCGGCGTCGACCACTCACGCGTCCGCGGGATCGGCGTCTCGGGCCAGCAGCACGGCTTCGTCGCGCTCGATGCTCAGGACCAGGTCGTCCGCGCCGCCAAGCTCTGGTGCGACACGAGCACGAGCCCCGAGTCCGAAGAGATCATCGCGCGCCTCGGGGGACTTGGGCGGACGATCGCCGAGGTCGGCAACGGCGTCCCGGCGGGCTTCACGGCGTCGAAGATACTCTGGCTCAAGCGGCACGAACCGGAGAATTTTGCGCGCCTCCGCTGGGTGCTGCTCCCACATGACTACCTCAACTTCTGGCTCACCGGGCGCAAGACCATGGAGTGCGGCGACGCTTCGGGCACGGCGCTCCTCGACGTCCGGAACCGGAAGTGGTCGCAGGCGGCAATCGAGGCCATCGACCCGCGGCTCGCCACCATGCTGCCGCCGCTGATTGCCCCCGACGAGGCCGCTGGGACGCTGCGGCCCGAGCTCGCCGCCGAGTGGGGCCTCGGCCCCGGGGTTATCGTCAGCGCCGGCGGCGGGGACAACATGATGGGGGCGATCGGGACCGGCAACGTCCGCCCGGGCGTGGTCACGGTCAGCCTCGGTACTTCCGGGACGATCTACGCCTGCTCGCCGCAGCCCGTCATCGACCCGCGCGGGGAGGTGGCCGCCTTCTGCGACTCGACCGGGCGCTGGCTGCCGCTGGTCTGCACCATGAACGTCACGGTCGCGACCGAGATGGTCCGCGAGCGGTTCGGCCTTTCCCGCGAGGATCTCTCGCGGGCGGCCGAGTCAGCCCCGGCCGGCAACGACGGGCTTCTGCTCGTCCCCTTCTTCGAAGGCGAGCGGACGCCGAACGCGCCGGACGGGACCGGCGTCTACTTCGGCGTCCGCGCCCAGACCTTTGACGCGGCCCACCTCGCGCGGGCGGCCATGGAGGGGACAACGCTGGGGCTCAACTACGGGCTCGGGCGGATGCGCGAGCTGGGGATCAGCCCGGGCGAGATTCGCGCCACGGGCGGCGGCGCCCGCAGCCCGGTCTGGCGGCAGATCCTCGCCGACGTCTTCGACGCCGAGGTAGTCTGCGTCAAGAGCGAAGAGGGCGCGGCCTTCGGCGCGGCGCTGCAGGCGATGTGGGCCTGCGGCGAGGGCGGCATCGAGGAGTTGTGCGACCGCTTCGTCGCGCTCGACGAGACGACCCGCGCGCGCCCCGACCCGGGGCGGGTCCGGCTTTACCAAAGCATGCAGGCGCTGCATGACCGGCTCGTGCGCGACCTCGCCACGGCTTTCACCGAGCACCGCCGGCTGATTGGAAACTGATGGTCAGGAACACGGATGAACACGGAAAGGGACGGATGGGCACGGATCGGACCCGTGAACATCCGTCAGTTTCTGTGTTCATCCGTGTTCTGTTTTTTCAATGCACGTCCCGGGCGCGCGCCGGTGTGGCTGCCCTTCTCGATGACGATCTGGCCGTTGACGAGCACGTAGTCGATCCCGACCGGGTACTGTTTCGGCTCCTGGAAGGTGGCGCGGTCGCCGACCATCTTCTCGTCGAAGATGACCATGTCCGCCGCCATCCCCGGGCGCAGCAGGCCGCGGTCCCAAAGCCCGAAGGTCTGGGCGGGGAGCGAGCTCATCTTGCGGACCGCCTCCTCGAGGCCGACGAGCCGCTTCTCGCGGACGTAGAGCCCGAGCACGCGGGCGTTGTTGCCGAAGCCGCGCGGGTGCGGAATGCTCGGGCTGGCCACGTCGATGACGCCGGCGTCGGAGGCGACCATGGTGAAGGGCTGGCGGAAGATGCGCTCGACATCGCCGTCCGACATCTTCTGGAGGACCATCTGTGCCCCGCCCGCGAGCAGAATCTCGATCGCCTGCTCCGCCTGGTCCTCGGCCCCGCTCTTCTGCCGCACGATCTTGGTGATCTCGGCGATGCTCTTGCCGTTGAACTCCGGGTTCGGCCTGTGGTTGGCGACGTAGGCGAACGCGAAGTCACTGAAGCCTTCGCCCTTGGCCTTGGCGATTAACTCCTGGCGGACGCGGGCGCGGGTCGCCGGGTCCTGGAGCCGCTCCTTGGCCTTCTCTGCTCCGCCCTCGAAGAGCCACGACGGGAAGAGGATGCCGATGCCGGTGCTCCCTGCCGGGTAGAGGTACTGGTCGACCGTCACCTGCTGGCCGCGGGCGCGGGCCTCCTCGACCAATTTGATCGTCGCCGCGCTCGCGCCCCAGCGCTTCTTGCTCGAGACCTTGAAGTGCGAGATTTCGACGGGGCAGCCCGCCAGGGCGCCGACCTCGAGCGACTCCTTGATCGACTGCTCGACCTGGGCACCCTCGTTCCGCATGTGGGTCGCGTAGAGGCCGCCGTGCCGGGCCGCGACCTTTGCCAGCTCGGCGATCTCGTCGGTCCTGGCGTAGGTCCCGGGGATGTACTCGAGCCCGGTCGAGAGCCCGACCGCGCCGTCGCCCATGGCGCGCTCGACCAGCTCGCGCATGCGGGAGAGCTCCTCCGGCGTCGGCGGGCGGTCGAAGTCGCCGTTCATCCCGGCGCGCCGGACCGTGTTGTGGCCGACGAGCGAGGCGACGTTGATGGAGACGCCAGTCTGCTCGAGCTTGGCGAACCACTCGCCGAGCGAGGCGGCCGAGGACCCGCAGTTGCCGGTGACCACCGAGGTCACACCCATACGCAAGAAATTCTCGGCCGCCGGGTGCTCGCCGATGCCGCCCTCGATGTGCGTGTGGACGTCGACGAACCCGGGGGCGACGATCAGCCCGCGGGCCTCGACGACGCGCGCCGCGCGCGCCGCGTCCAACCTCCCGATGGCGGCGACGCGCCCGTCTTTGACGCCGACGTCGCCATAAAACCAGGGGTTGCCGGTGCCGTCGGCGATCCGCCCGCCGGCGACGACGAGGTCGAACTCGGCGGCCGGGGGCGCCGCGAGGAGCGCGACGAGGAGCAGCGCGAGGAGTCTGTAGGTCATGGCGCCCGCAGCTTAACACCCGCGCGGGCGGGCGAACAAGACAGAACACGGATGAGACGGATGTCGATGGTATGGTCGCAAATGACAAGTTTTGCATGACCCGTTCCGGGAAGCTCAACGGGCGCCGAAGGAAGGCTGGAAATCCTGCGATTGATTCTGAAGGCCAAGCCTGACTTCAAAGTCTACAACCGCTACGGCGGTACGGCGCTCATCCCGGCTTGTGAGCGCGGCCACGTCGAAGTGGTGAAGGAGTTGATCAAGACCAGGATTGACATCGATCACATCAACCGTCTGGGATGGACGGCCTTGCTCGAAGCCGTCATCCTGAGCGACGGCGGGCCGAGGCATCAGGAGATCGTGCGCTTGCTGGTCAAAGCCGGAGCCGATGTCAACCTGGCTGACAAAGATGGCGTCTCGCCGCTGCGTCATGCCAGACAGCGCAGCTACGCCGAAATCGTGAAGACGCTGGAAACAGCCGGGGCGAAATAATGTGGCGCTCGCGAGCGGCTTGCGGCGACTCAGCGAAAGTTTTCGACGAGCATCAGGGTGCTGACCAATCGGTCGGACTGCGCGTAGAGCAGCCATTGTCCGTCAGGCGCGACGCTCAGGCTGGGGACATGCCACGGCGGAGTTTTTTCGACCACGCCGAGTTGCATGGTTTGGCGCGTGGCGAAGTTGAAAAATTTGACGGGATGCGGCGGGGTCGAACTCGTGTGCGCCACGTAGTAGATGCCGTCCTTCGTCACCGCCCAGGCCCGCCAGTAACCGGCCTCGGCCAGTTCCGGCACGGGTTGCTCAGCGCCGCCTGCCGCTGGCACTGACCACAGGCCGTCCACGCCGCTCCATTTGGAGTAATAGACCGTCTGACCATCCGGCGACTCCAAGGTTTCAAAGCCGCCGTGTCGGGTCACTTGCACTGCCGAGCCGCCCGCGACAGGCATCTTCCAGATCTGGTATTCGCCCGCGCGATTGGAGCAGAAGTAAATCCACTGGCCGTCGCGCGACCAACTGGGCAGCATGTCCTGCGCCGGTTCGATGGTCAGGCGCTGCGGCGCGCCGCCGCTGGCGTTGACCACAAACAGGTCTTCGCTCTGTTCCGGGTGCGCGCCGAAAACCAGCCGCTGACCATCGGGCGACCAGCGCATTGAGCCGGCCTCAGCGTTCCCCATTTGCGTTAGTTGCAGGGGATTGCCGCCGTCGTGGTCGCAAACCCAAATCTCCGTGTGGCCAGAGCGGTCAGAAACAAAAGCAATCTTTTTCCCATCCGGCGAAACCTGCGGGCTGTGTTCCGCGCGTTTAGAGACGATCAGCGGGCTCGGCGCGCCGCTCCCTTGCCCACTTCCCTTGTAGTTGAGGGGTAGCAATTCCAGCCGCAGGATGTTTGTGTCCTCGTAGCTCTCGGTAAAGGCCAACCTTCCGCCCCGGCGCGAGACAGCGGGCCAATGCGCGTCCCAGCCGGTGCCGGGCAGCGCCGCCGGTTCTCCGCCTGCGACCGGTAATTGCCATAAGGAGGGTTTCCCGACGCGCGATGAACAGTAGATGATCTCGCGACCATCCGCCGTCCAGTCCGCCCCGCGGATGCGCTTGCTCCCGGTGGTCAATCTACGCTCCTCGCCGCCGCTCGCCGAGACCAAGTAGAGTTCGTCGAAGGTGCGGTTGTTGGTGCGGACGAAGATCAACTGCCGTCCGTCGGGGGAAAAAGCCGGCGAACTGTCGTCGAAGTTCGGCGGTGGCTTCGTCAAGGTCTGTTTCTTGCCCGTCTCGACCGAGACCAGCACGAGGGCGCCGGGCGGGCTTTCACCGGGCTGGTTGCACATCGCCAACCATTTCCCGTCCGGCGACCAGGCCATCCGGCTCCGGGCCGTAATGGTAGCGCACAGCCGGCGTTCCGGCCCGCCCAGGACAGGCACGATCACCACTTCACTCTGCGTGGCGCCCATTCGGATAAAAGCAATGTAACGCCCGTCCGGCGACCAGACCGGGAAGATGTCCTCCGCAGGGTCGCGGGTCAATTGCAGCGGTGCGCCCACGCCGACCAGCTTGACGTAAATATCGGTATTGCCGCCCACCCCGCCATTCCAGCTAAAGGCCAGTTGATTGCCGTCCGGCGAGAAAGCGGCGTGGTCTTCGAGGCCCGGCAGGCTGGAAAAGGGCACGGGGACGAACGGCGTGACGGGCGCATCGGCTACGCGCCGGTTCAGCGCGCGGTAAGCCAGCACAGCGATAACTGCCGCGATGACGAGCGTCAATGCGACGCCGAGCTTGTGGCGCTTGACTTCGCCCAGAATGATCTGCGTGCTGGAGGTGGTGCGGACAGCCTGCGTCTCGTCAGTCGCAGCAGCTTGCGGATGAGTGGTAAATGCTTTCGGACGGGTGGACTGCGGCGGACGTTCGAGGTTGTCCGTAAACTCCAGGCGGTGTATCAAATTCTTGAGATCGAGCAGCAGATCGTTGATTGTTTGATAGCGCTGCTCGCGGTCTTTGCGTAGCGCCTTCGCAACGATCATTTCCAGTTCGCGCGCCAGCTCGGGCGGCAGCTCCTTAAAGTGATCGGTGAGCGGCGGCGGTTCCTGATTGAGAATCGCGCCCATCACCTCAATCGCATTCATCCCGTCGAACGGCGTGCGCCCGGCGAGCATTTCATAAAGCGCCACGCCGAGGCTGAAGATGTCCGTGCGCGCATCCACTTCTTGCCCGCGCGCCTGTTCCGGCGACATGTAATGCGCCGTGCCCACCACTGTCCCGGCGGCGGTCGTCCCGCTCAGCGTGTTGCGCTCGGTGTCAATCGTGATGGTCGCCGCCGGATGTTTCTCAGCGAGCTTGGCGAGGCCGAAGTCTAGCACTTTGACGTACCCGTCGCGCCGCAGCATCAGGTTCTCCGGTTTGATGTCGCGATGGATGATCCCGGCCTCGTGCGCCGTGCTGAGGGCGCTTGCGACCTGAATGGCCACATCCAACGCGAGGGCGACGGGCAACGCGGCTCGGCGCATGTGCTCGCGCAACGTCTCGCCCGCGATGTATTCGGTGACGATGAAATGCAGGCCGCCGGCTTCGCCAGTTTCAGTGGATGTCTGGCCGATCTCGTGAATGGTGATGATGTTCGGATGATTGAGCGCGCTGGCCGCCTTCGCTTCGCGGATGAAGCGGCGCACCCGCTCCCCGTCGGCGGTAAATTTTGCGGGCAGCAGTTTGAGCGCGACCTGACGTTCCAGGCGCTCATCCCGCGCCAGATAAACTTCACCCATCCCGCCTTTGCCGAGCACAGAAAGAATCTGGTAGTGGCTCAACCGCCCGCCGACGAGAGAGGCAGACCGCCCGCTCAGCCAGTCCGCCGCTAAATCAGCCGGAGGCGCTTCAAAAAATCCGTCGGTCTCTTCATGCGCGCCGAGCAGCGATTCAAGCTCGCGGCGCAAAGCTTCATCACCTGCACAGGCTTCGTCGAGGAACGCGGCGCGGGAGGCGGCAGGGCGTTCCAGTGCGGCATGAAATAGTTGATCAATCCGCTGCCATTCATCAGTCGCCATCTTCACTCCCTTTGCTCATCTCCCGCCGCAACCAGGCTTTGGCCAGCGTCCAATCGCGCATCACCGTACCGGGCGACACCTGCAGCGCCTCGGCTGTCTCTTCGATGCCCAGGCCGCCGAAAAAGCGCAGCTCGACAATCCGGCTTTTCCTTTCGTCCAGTTCGGCCAGGGCGCTCAGCGCATCGTCGAGCGCCACGATCTCCGCCGCGCGTTCGGGCGAAACGACGGCTCCTTCGTCGAAGCTCACCTGCTGCGCGCCGCCGCCGCGCTTGAGGTACTGGCGCGAACGCGCGTGATCCACCAGCACCCGGCGCATCATCTGCGCCGCGACGCCGAAGAAATGCGCGCGGTTCCGCCACTCGCGCGCGCCGGAATCCACCAGCCGCAAGTAGGCCTCGTTGACCAGCGCCGTCGCCTGCAGCGTGTGCCCGCGCCGCTCGCCCGCCAGGTAATGCCCGGCCAGGCGGCGCAGCTCCGCGTACACCAGCGGCATCAGGCGGTCGAGCGCCTCCCGGTCGCCATTGCCCCAGGCAATCAGAAGCTCTGTGACTTCGTGTGTCGGTAGCATCAAGCGATTCCTCACTTAGCGGCGTGATGTTTCCGGATGCCGCACATTTTAACCTGCCTCCACAATGCCCGTCACCAGCCGCTCGGTGAGCCGCCAAAAAAAATATTCAAGGTCGTTAGGGGTTTTTCCCTTCTTTCCCGCTTTTACCCGTGCAGACGGGTGACGGCGACCCGCGCGTGCGCGACCGGGCGCGTGCGGCTATGTGCTCAAAGAGAACCTGCTCGAAGTGCGGCTGTGGCTGCAACTGTTCACGGCCCCAGTCCATGGCATAGACAACCGGACGGATCCTTAACCTCAAAGGAGACGCATCATAATGAGAAGAAGATTTTCGCAACACTGTGGCGCGCAACCGGCGCTGGTCGCGCTGTTGATCAGCGCCCTGCTCGTAACTTCCATGCCGTTCAACCTCCGCGCGGCCACGCCTCGCACGCCGGCTCCGCACCCTGTTGCGCTTAGGACCGGCGCGGGCGCGCCCGCCACCGTTACGAAGCGGCAGGGCGCAATGGGGCCGGAGCTTCGGGCGGGCAAGAATAGCAATGCGGCGCACGCCGTTTCTGCAGCGGAGGATCCTCCGCTCGATTTTTGTGACGTGTACGTTCCGCGCAATGGGCCGGAGTGGAGCGACCGGCAGGGATGGGCCTTCGCCCCGAATTACCTAAACATCAAGCTCGCCGACATTGATGGTGATGGCCAGGCAGAGTTACTTGGCCGGGCAGGCGGTGGCATTAAGGTCTTTGGCTGGGACAAGCAAAACAACCGTTGGAAGGCGCGTGCGGACGGCCCTCCCTTGGGAAACGACCCATATGGCCAACCGCAATATTACGAAACGTTGCAATTCGCCAACGTTGATGAGGCCAAGGGAGATGAACTCCTGATTCGCTCTCCACAGGGAATGCTCGCCTATCACTACAACGAGGACAAAGACACCTGGACGCTGCTGACTCCTATCGTGGACAGCAGCGCACAATGCACCGCCAACAAGCTGGCGCTATCGGATGCCTGCGGCTTTAACTTACCTCAATACTACCAGACGATTCAGACGGCCGATCTGGACAAGAACGGGCGGGCGGAATTGCTTGCTCGCGCGGGTGATGGAGTATACGTCTATCAGTTGGATGCGACGGCTGGCACGTGGCAGGAGACGGGCGGCGTGCTGTCGCTGCCGGATAGTAAGAATTACAACCAGCCTCAGTACTACCGCACGATCCAAACAGGCGATCTTGATGGCGACGGCGCGCCGGAACTGCTCGTGCGCGCCGCCGATGGGGTGCATACCTATAAATGGAATGCAGGCAACTGGTCTGAGCCTTACTCCCCGTTGGCCTTGCTTTCTCCCGCGTGGGATTCGCCGCAGAATTACCTGACCATCCAGACCGCCAATCTCGACGGGAAGGCGGGCGCGGAACTGTTGGCGCGCAGTGAAAATGGGCTGCTCTTCTATCAGCTCAATACTGCCACGAAGGGTTGGGAAGGTCCGGTCTCCACCCTTGGTTTGAGCGATGCGTTCGGCTGGAACCAACCCCAATACTATCAAACCATCCAGACTGCCGATCTCGACGGCGACAAGCGGGACGAAGTCATCGCCCGCGCGAGTGATGGGCTGCGCGTTTACAAATTCACCACCTTTTGGGAAGGGCCGTTAGCTATCTTCGGGTTGATGAATGACGGCGCGGACTGGGATCAGCCGTCATCCTATCTGACACTCCAGACCGGTGATGTTGATGGAAACGGACGCGCGGAGATCATCGGACGTTCG
>Ga0209382_10012233_pt1 | contig 10607 bp, 9 predicted proteins | sample SoiMetdeltSBSDD5_FD_187599 | JGI IMG/M metagenome (GOLD analysis project Ga0209382, IMG submission 187599) | Bulk soil microbial communities from a Populus tree surrounding site in Tennessee, USA - Soil MetaG P. deltoides SBSDD5 (SPAdes) (version 2) | ecosystem: Environmental > Terrestrial >...
GCGCAGTGAGCGCCGACGTCTCTTCCGCCGCCTCGCGATCGATGAGATCGTCGTTCGCACCGACGTCAGCTACATCGAGCCGCTGCTCAAGTTCTTCCGGTCGCGGGAGACGCGCGGCCGCGGCCGCCGGCGGTGACTCCGCTCTCGCTCGCGTTGCTACTGGCATTGCAGGCGCCCCTGCAGCCGTCGCAAGGCGCCTCGCCATCGGCGCAGCTCGGCATCGCGGTCCGGCCGGAAACGGTCACGGTCGGAACCCATTTCATCGTCGCCGCGCGTGTCCGCGCGCCCGAGGGTGCCACGATTGCGTGGCCCACCGCACCGGATACGTCGGAGACGGTGGAGATCGTCAGCTCGCGCATGGTCGATACGACGAGCGATTCGCTCGCGACCGAGGAGACCGCGCGCTGGCGGCTGGCCGCGTGGGATACGGGCACGATCACCATCGTGTTCGAGGATGCCGTCGTCGCCGCGCCGGACCGTGAGCAACGCGTGGCGCTGCGCGCCCACGTCTACGTCCGAAGCGTCCTTCCGCCTGACACCGCGCTTCACGTCCCGAAGCCGCCGCGTGACATCATGGCGGCCGAGCCGCCGTGGTGGCGATGGGTGCTCATCGGGCTCGTCGCCCTGGCGATCGTCAGTCTGCTGCTGTGGTGGTATCTCCGTCGGCGGCGCCGAACGACGCCGCCCGCGCCGGTGGACGCGATGCAGTACGCCGAGCGCGAGTTTGCGCGCGTCGAACGCATGGGACTGCTCGAAGCCGGAGAGCGGGGTCGCTTCGTCGCCCTCATGGTGGAGGTCCTCCGCGACTACTTCGCGCTCCGCCTAACGGGCGCCACGACGTCGCTCACGAGCAGCGAGCTGGTGGCATTTCTGCGCACGCACCGCACGCTCCCCGTTCAACGCCTGGCCGCGATACTCGCCGAGGCGGATCTGGTGAAGTTCGCGCGCCGTCCCGTGACGGCGGAGCGGGCGCGCGAGATCGGGCAGGAGGCACGCGCGATCGCGCGCGATGTGGAGAAGATCACGGCGCGTGAACGAGCCGCGGCGGCCGCGAAAACGGAGAAAGCGGCATGATCCGCATTTTCGGCCTCGAGTTCGCCGCGCCATGGGCGCTCGTGCTGCTCCTCGCCATCCCGCTCTGGTGGTTCTGGCGCCGCCGGCGCCACGCGCCCGCCATCGTGTTTTCGCGCACCGACGTGCTCGCCCGCGGGCCGCGCGCGGGTCGCGGCGTGGCGCGACTCCTCGTCACGTTGCGCGCCCTCGCCATCGCCGCCCTCGTGATCGCGCTCGCGCGACCCCGCTCCGGCGCGCGCGCCGAGACGATCACCAGCGAGGGAATCAACATCGTCCTGGTCGTCGACCTGTCCAGCTCGATGCTCGCCGAGGACTTTCAGCCGCAGAATCGCCTCGAGGTCGCGAAGGACGTCGTCAAGCAGTTCATCAATGGGCGGCGCAGCGACCGGATCGGCCTCGTTGCGTTCGCGGGAGAGGCCCTCACCCAGGTGCCGCTCACGCTCGATTACCCGGTGATTCTGGCCGCCGTCGATCACCTGCATGCGGGGTTGCTGGAGGACGGGACCGCGATTGGCACGGCGATCGCGACGGCAGCCAATCGTCTGCGGGACGCACCGGGATCATCGCGGGTCATGATTCTGTTGACCGATGGCGAGAACAACCGGGGAAACATCGATCCGCGCACGGCCGCGCAGGCCGCGGCCGCATACGACATCAAGATCTACACGATCGGTGCGGGCACCGAGGGCGTCGCGCCGGTGCCGGTGGGGCGGGGACTCACCGGCCTTCGCTACGAGAACCGGCCGGTGCGCATCGATGAGCGCCTGCTGACCGATGTGTCGCGCGCGACGGGCGGTCGCTACTTCCGCGCCCGGGACGCCGTCGCGCTCCAGCGGATCTACGAGCAGATCGATCGTCTCGAGCGTGTACCGGTGACGACACGTACGTACACGCAGTACACGGAACAGTACCGGTGGCCCCTCGGACTGGTGCTGCTCGCGATCGCGGCGGAAATGGCGCTGCTCGCCTGGCGGGGGCCGCTTCCATGATTCCGTACTTCGACATTCCCTGGGCGCTCGTCGCGGCGCCGGTGCTCGCCGTCGCGGTCGCCGCACTGCTGGTGATCGCATTCCGCAAGCGCCAGCGGCGTCTCACCGCGTTAGGCCAGCGGGGCATCGTCGCGCGGCTGATTCCCGCGTCGGCCACCCGATCGCCCACGGTGAGAGTGATTCTGCTGTCGCTGGCGGCCGTGTTCGCCGCGGTGGCCTTCGCGGGGCCACGATGGGGAACCGAGCGCGCCATCGTGCGTGCTGGCGGTGCCGACGTGGTGCTTGCGCTCGACGCCTCGCTGTCGATGCGCGCGACCGACGACCGCCCCGACCGTCTGGAGCGTATGAAGCAGGAGGCTCGGCGCTTTCTCGCCGCGTCACCCGGCGATCGCTTCGGGCTCATCGCGTTCGCCGGCCGCAGCTACATCCTGACGCCGCTCACCGTGGATAAGGGCGCGCTCGAGCTCTATCTCGACAATCTCGACCCGAGCGTCGTCGGCCAGGCGGGGAGCTCCCTGTCTCGCGCCATTCGACAGGGGACCGATCTCCTGCTCACGTCGCGTAGCGGAAGCGACCGCGCGCTCGTCATCATGAGTGATGGCGAAGCGTTCGAGCCGGAGGGCGACGTGGTGGATGCCGCGCGTCGTGCCACCGACGCGGGCATCACGCTCGTGGCGGTTGGGTTCGGAACGATGGAAGGCGCGACGATTCCCGAGCGTGGGCCGGGAGGGCGGACGTTGAAGCGAGACGAAAACGGCGAGATCGTCGTGTCGCGGCACAACCCGGCGCTGCTGCAAGCGGCGGCGCGCGCCGCGAATGGCGTCTACATCCCGGCGACGGCCACCGACAAGGCCGCCAACGTTCGACGTTCGCTCGCCACGCTGCGCCGCCAGGGCCGCATGGCGCAGGCCGGCGCGGAACGTCGGCCGCGCTTTCAGCTCTTTCTCATTCCCGCGCTGCTGTGTCTCCTCGCCGACACGCTCCTCGCCGAACGCCGGGGCGCCCGTCGTGGCGCGCCGGCCGCGGCGCGCACGGCCGCGGCCGCGCTGTTGCTCGCGATCGCCCTGCCGTCGCCGGCATATGCCGCCGACACCGAGGGTGACCAGCTCTTCCGCGCACGTCGTTATGCAGAGGCCGCCGAAGCCTACCGGCGCGAGATCATGCGCGGCGATCGGTCGCCGCGGCTGCAATACAACTACGGCACGGCGCTGATTCTCGCCGGCCGGCCCGAGGAGGCGATCGAAACGCTCGAGCGGGCTGCGCTCTCCACCGATCTCGAGACGCGATACCGCGCGCTCTTCAACCTCGGCTACATCTTCCTCGAGCGCGGCCGGTCCCTCGAGGGCGACGCGGCGACCCAGGCGTTCGCCGCCGCCGTCGACGCCTACAAACGCGCCTTGCGCGCGCGTCCCGAGGCGCTCGACGCGAAATGGAATTACGAGCTCGCACGTCGACAGCAGCGTGCGGGTGGCGGCGGCGGAGGCGGGGGAGAATCGGAGGATGAATCACCGCAGCAGCCGGCTCCGGCGCGCGAGCAGCTCCCGCGCCCGTCCGGAAGCCTGTCGGATCGTCAGGCGGAGCAGATCCTCAATAGCGCGGCGCGCGACGAGCAGGACGTGCAGGGCCGAAAGCAGCGCACCGCTCAGCCGGACGTTCCCCCGCGAGGGAAGGACTGGTGAGGCGCGCTCCGGCCCTGCTGGCGGCCGTTGCGGCGCTGACGCTTCTGCCGAGCGACGGTGCGGCGCAGCGACTGCAGCGACGGGACTACTCGCGCGCGCCCGCCATCACCCGGAACCCGGTACTCGATACCGTGTCGCCCGTCCAGGTGCGCGCGCTCGTGCTCCCGGAAACTGTCTACGTCGGACAGCAGGCGACGTATCAAGTGGCGGCATTCTTCGCGCGCTCGATCCGCGATCGCGTTCGCCGACCGGAGTTCTTCGCGCCGGAGATGCGCGGAATGCTCGCGTACGAGTCCCCGTCCGATCTCCCCGCGTACACGATTTCCTCCCGCGGGAAATCGTTCGAGGCGTTCGTATACCAGCGCGCGATCTTTCCCGTCGCGGCGGGGCGCTTCACCATTCCATCGGCGCGACTGACGTACGCGCTGCCGCTGACGCCGAGCTTCTTCAGCCGCGACGAAAGCTACGAAGCGCGCAGCGACAGCATCGTCGTCGTCGCGGTGGATCCGCCCGCCGCGGGCCGCCCGCCCGATTATCAGGGCGCCGTTGGCTCGCTCAGCATTGCCGCCGATCTCGACAGCGGCCAGGCGCGCGTCGGCGATCCGCTGCTGCTTCGCGTGCGGGTAGCGGGGATCGGGAACGTCAAGCTTCTGCCGCGGCCGGCGCTGCGTGTGCCGTGGGCGACCGTCGTTCCGGCCGATGAGCGCGTCACCGTCGCCACCGATCGGGACACCGTGCGCGGCGCGAAGGAATTCGACTGGGTGCTGACCCCGACGCGGCCGGGGATGCGCACGCTTCCGCCGGTACGCTACTGGTACTTCGATCCCTGGACAGAAAGCTACCGGCTCGCCGAGGCTGCCCCCGACTCGATACTCGTCGCCCCGGGCGCGCTCGCGAGCGCCGATACCGGGTCGGTCGTCGTACCGCCGCTGGCGATCCGCACGGACTATCGTGGTGCACTCCCGCGGTCGCCTCACGAGCGACGCGAGTTCTGGCTCCTCCTCGGGCTCGCGCCGATTCCGGCGACGGTCCGACGCCTCACGAGTCGCCGGAAGGTCCGCACCCGCCCCGTCTCCGCCTCTCGCGATCTTCGCGCGCTGGCTCGTCGACCGCGCTCGGTCTCCGCTCGTGAGCTGCGGCGGACGTTCGTGCGTGCGCTCGCCGAGCGCCTTCACGTCCCCGACTCCACGCTCGGCACCAATGGCGCGCTGACGCGCGTCGCTCGCCGCACCGGCGTGTCGGCACCCGTGGCGGCCGACGCCGAGACGCTGCTCGCCGAGCTGGATCACGCCGCCTTCGGTGGTGGGGCCGGCAACGTCAAGGAGGCCGCACGCCGCGCCTGGCGGATCTATCGCGAGATCGATCGCGAAGCGCGCTCACGCGAGTCGCTCCGCGCGGCGCTCACCGGGGTGGGACTCGGCGTCGTGCTCCTCGTGCTCGCGCACAGCGCGTTCGCGACTCCGCTCGACGGCCTCGATCCCGCGCGGCGATTCGACATCGGCGTCACCGCCTATCGAGAGGGACGCTATCTCGATGCCGCGCGCGACTTCAACGCGGTCGCCACCGCGGTCCCGCGCGCGTCCGATGCGTGGATGAATTACGGAACGGCCTCGTGGCAAGCCGGTGACACCGCGCGCGCCGTGCTGGGATGGCAGCGGGCGTTACGCCTCGAGCCGCTCGCCACCGATGCGCGCGACGCGCTCGTTCTCGTCGACCTGCCCGTCGATGAGTCGCTCGGCGAGGTGCCGCCGCTCCCGGTCGGAGCGCTCGCCACCATCGCGGCGGCGCTCTGGTACATCGCCTGGTTCCTGGTCACGATCCGCGCGCGAAAGGCCGGGGCGGCCGCGGTTGGCCTTGGCGGCATCGCGCTCTCCCTCACCGTCGCCGCGATCGCGTTCACCGCCCATTCGATCGTCGCCGGGCGAGGGTTGGCGGTCGTCGATGCCACCGGCGCGCTCCGGATGCTCCCGGCGCTGGCCGCGGAATACGGAGCGACGGCCCGGGTCGGCGAGGTGGCGCGCGTCGAAGAACGCCGCGGTGACTGGACGCGCGTGACGCTCGCTGGCGCGCGGGAAGGTTGGGTCGAAAACGCGCTCCTGGTGAAGCTCGCTCGCGATTGACCGCTCGCGGCGGGCGCGCGTAGCTTCATGCATGCCGCGCATCGCCGTCCTCCCGCCGACCGTCGTCGATCAGATCGCGGCTGGCGAGGTCATCGAGCGGCCGGCATCGGTCGTCAAGGAGCTCCTCGAGAACGCCCTCGACGCGGGGGCTCGCTCCATCGACATCGATATCACCGACGGGGGACGCGCGCGCATCCGCGTCGCCGACGACGGCGTCGGGATGACGCGTGACGACGCGGTCCTCGCCCTGGCGCGTCACGCCACCTCCAAGATCCGGCGCACCGATGATCTCGTCGGTGTCACGACATTCGGCTTCCGCGGGGAAGCGCTCGCCGCCATCGCCTCGGTGTGCGCGATCGAGATCGAGACGGCCGCCGAAGACGGGGCGGGCACGCTCGTTCGCGCCGAAGGTGGCGAGATCCGCGACGTCACCAGCTGTAGTCGCCGACGCGGCACGACGGTCACCGTCTCGCGCTTGTTCGCCAACGCGCCGTCGCGTCTCGCGTTTCTCCGGTCGCCGCGATCCGAGTGGCGCGCGATCGGCGAGGCACTGACGAGCACTGCGCTCACCCGGCGCGATGTTCGGCTCACCGCCACACACGACGGCCGTCAGACATTTGCGCTCGCCCCCGCGTCATCGCTCCGCGCGCGCGCGGCGGCCCTGTGGGGCGGAGTGCATGCCGATGCGCTCGTTGACGTCGACGATGTGAGTGGGCCCATTCACGTCTCCGGTCTCATCGAGCGTCCCGGAGACGCGGGCACCACCGCGCGACGGATCTTCCTGAGCGTGAACGGGCGAGCCGTTCGCGATCACGGCATCGTGCGCGCGGCCGAGGCGGCGTATCGATCGACGATTCCCGCCGGCGTGCGACCGTCGCTGCTTCTCGAGCTCACCGTCCCCGGCGATCTCGTCGACGTCAACGTCCATCCGATGAAGGTCGAGGTTCGCTTTCGCGATCGCTGGCCCCTCGAGCGCGCCGTCGAAGGCGCCGTGCGCCGCGCGCTCGGCGCACCGGCGAGCGCGCCCGCGATGGGCTACCGCGCGTGGTCGTCCTTCGGCGGAGCAGGCGGCGTGGCGGCCGTGGCTCCGGTGGACACCGAGCTGCTGCGACGCGCCGACGACGAGCTCGGTCCCTTGCTCGACGACGCCGACGGTCAGTCACGCGAGACGGCTCCGGTGCCGGATGGCACGAGCGTCCCGCCGCTCGTTCAGCTGCGCGATACGTATCTGATGTTCGAGCACGAGGGCGGGCTCGTGCTCATCGATCAGCACTCCGCGCACGAGCGTGTGCTCTTCGAACGATTTCTCGGTACGCTCGAGCGTGGTGAAGCGCCCTCGCAGCGGCTGCTCTTTCCCATGACCCTGCACCTCGGGCCGGCCGAAGCGGACGCGTTCGAGGAGCATCAGGATCTGTTCGCGGCGCTCGGTTTCGAGGTCGAAGGGTTCGGAGGACACACGCTGATCGTCCGCGCTGTTCCCATGCCGCATCCGCGATTCGACGCCGAGCGCTGCATCCGCGAGACGCTCGACGCGCTCGCCGGCAATCGGCTGGCGAGCGCCGCTCCGCGACACGAGCGTCTCGCCGCGACGGTCGCCTGCAAGGCGGCGATCAAGGCGGGTGACTCGCTCTCGCCCGGAGAAATGCGCGCGCTCTACACCGCGCTGAGCGCGACGACGCTTCCCGCCCACGATGTTCACGGGCGCGCCACGATCGTCCACGTTCCCTGGGACGAGGTCGATCGCCGGTTTGGCCGACGCTGAGCTCCGCATCATCTGCGGCCCGACGGCCGCCGGGAAGTCGGCGATCGCGCTGGCGCTGGCCGCGCACGCGCCGGCGACCATCATCAGTGCCGACTCGCGTCAGGTGTATCGACGCTTCGACATCGGCACCGCGAAACCCACGGCCGAGGAACGCCAGCGTGTTCCGCACCGCGGGATCGACATTGTCGATCCGGAGCAGCGATATTCGGCGGCGGCGTGGGCCCACGACGCATTGGGGTGGATTGCCGAGGCGGCGGCGGAGCATCGGCGACCGGTGGTGGTGGGTGGAACCGGGTTCTATCTGCGCGCGCTGGCGATGCCGCTGTTCGAGGAGCCGCCGCTCGATCCCGATCGTCGGGCGGCGCTCGGCCGTCTCCTCGACGCGATGACGACGGCCGACCTTCGCCGGTGGTGCGAACATATCATCCGGCGCGCGCGCACCTCGGTCGCACGCAGCTGCTCCGCGCGATCGAGATTGGCGTTCTGACGGGACGGCCGATCAGCGAATGGCACCGACAACGCGCGCGTGCGCCGGCGGTGCGGGCGCGGTGGCTGGTCGTCAACCCGCGCCCGGCCGTCCTCGCGCGGCGTATCGAGGAACGGGCGGAGGCGATGTTGCGGGCGGGGTGGGAGGAGGAAGTGCGTGAGTTGGCGCAGAGCGTGCCCGAGGACGCTCCGGCCTGGAACGCGAGCGGCTATCGAGCCGTGCGAGATCGGGTGCGCGGTGCGCTCACTCGTGAGGCGGCGCTCTCACGCATCGTCGTCGAAACGCGCCAGTACGCGAAGCGCCAACGCACGTGGTTCCGGCATCAGCTTCCCGCCGATCGTGTGACGTGGGTGGACCCGACGGAGACAGGAGCGCTCGACGTGGCGAGAACCTGGTGGATGGAGGGAGCCGCGCAATGAGGATCGGAATCAGCTGCTACCCGACATACGGCGGCTCGGGTGCCGTGGCGACCGAGCTCGGGATCGAGCTCGCCCGCCGCGGGCACCTCGTGCATTTCATCACCTACCAGCAGCCGTTTCGGCTGCCGCTCTTTCTCCCGCGCGTCTTCTTTCACGAGGTCGAGGTCGGGAGGTACCCACTCTTCGAGTATCCCCCGTACGATCTCGCGCTCGCCGTGCGCATGCACGAGGTCGTGCGCACGCACCGCCTCGATCTGCTTCACGTGCACTATGCGATCCCACATGCGACGAGCGCGTGGATCGCGCGTGAGATGCTCGAGGATGGCGGCTCCTCGGTGCGCGTCGCGACGACCCTTCACGGCACCGACATCACGCTCGTCGGGCAGGATCCGTCGTTCCACGCGATCACCAAGTTCTCCATCGAGCGGTCCGACGCGTTGACGGCCGTCTCGGAGTATCTGCGTCGCGAAACGTTCAAGGCATTTGGATGCACCGGCTGCGCGGTGGACGTCATTCACAATTTCATCGATCCCGACGTCTACGATCGGGCGAAGTATCCAACCACCATTCGCGACCAGGTGCCGGCGGGGAGAAAGGTGCTCATGCACATTTCGAACTTCCGGCCGGTGAAGCGGGTGCGCGACGTCATCCGCGTCTTCGCCCACGTCGCGCGCTCGATGCCGAGCGTCCTCGTCATGGTCGGCGACGGGCCCGAACGTGTCACGGCCGAAAAGGAAGCCGAGGTTCTTGGCGTGTCCGACCAGACGCTCTTTCTCGGCCGACTCGACGCGATCGCGCCGTTGCTCGCGGGGGCGGATCTCTTTCTGTTGCCGACGGAGCGCGAGTCCTTTGGGCTGAGTGCGCTGGAAGCGCTCGCGTGCGGGGTGCCGGTCATCGGGACACGTGCCGGGGGTCTTCCGGAGGTCGTGCGCGACGGCGTAACCGGCGCGCTTCGTGATGTGGGCGATGTGGAAGGCATGTCGGCGGCGGCGGTCGACATCCTCTCGTCTCCGGACAAATGGCGGGCCATGAGCGAGACCGCCGCCGCGGATGCGCGTGAGCGATTCTCGCAGGCGGAGATGGTCTCGAAGTACGAGGACTTCTACGCGCGTGTCCTCGCCTGACGAGTGGCTGGCGCTCGTCCGCTGGCGCAACGCCGCGATGTCGGCGGGCGGCGTCGTTGCGGGAGCCTGGTGGAGCGCGGGGCGTCTCACCACGCACGTTGCCCTGGCGGCGGTGGCGGCGATCGCGCTCACCGCGGTCGCGAACTCGGCGAACGACCTCGCCGACATCGAGATCGATCGCGTGGCGCACCCACGCCGCCCGCTGCCGTCCGGGGCGATCTCTCCGCGCTCGGCGGCTCGCTTCGCCATCGCGTGCTCGGCGATCGCGCTCGGGCTGACGGTGCTGATCGACGTGCGACTGACCGCGCTCACCGTGGGGGTGCTGGCGACGATGTGGATGTACAGCGCGCGTCTCAAGCGCCATGGCATCCCCGGAAACGTCGCCGTCGCGATACTCGGTTCGCTGCCGTTCTTCTACGGCGCGTACGCCGTCGGCGAGCCTGCCAAGGGCGCGCTGCTGGTGACGGTGGCGGCTCCGCTCCACTTCGCTCGCGAGGTTGCCAAGGACCTGGACGATGCCCGGGGAGACGCGTCCGCCCGGCGCACCTTGCCGGTGACGCGCGGTGCAGCGAGCGCGCGCGCGGCGGTGGTGATCGGGGTGGTGGCGTATGCACTTGCGGTCGTCCTCCTCGCGAACCCGTACCCCCTCTTCGCGATGCTGCTCCTGCCCACCATCTTTCTCGCCGCCCTCGCTGTCAGACGGCTCTATCGCGCCGCCGGTGGGACGGCCGGTCTGCTCAAGGCCGCAATGGTCGTCGCCCTCGTAGCACTCATCATCAGTCGCCGGTAACGCCGGCGAGTCGCTGCACCGGAGATTCACATTGACGATACTGCAGGCCATCGTCCTGGGCGTGCTGCAGGGGCTCGCCGAGTTCCTGCCGATCAGCAGCTCGGCGCACCTGGCGCTGACGCCGTGGATTCTCGGATGGGAAAGTCCGGGGCTTGCCTTCGAC
>Ga0209382_10012235_pt1 | contig 10606 bp, 9 predicted proteins | sample SoiMetdeltSBSDD5_FD_187599 | JGI IMG/M metagenome (GOLD analysis project Ga0209382, IMG submission 187599) | Bulk soil microbial communities from a Populus tree surrounding site in Tennessee, USA - Soil MetaG P. deltoides SBSDD5 (SPAdes) (version 2) | ecosystem: Environmental > Terrestrial >...
CGCAGGCGGTCGACGAGCTTGCGCGCGCTCTCCGTCTGCCGGGCGAGCCGTACCTCGAGCGTCTGCAGGCCGCGCAGGAGGAGCCACGCCGTGTCGGCGCCGGGGACCGGGCCGGTGCGCGTGCGGAACTCGCGCAGCCGCGCTGCGGTGTCGGGGTCACCGCAGACGACGGCGCCGACGAGCGCGTCGTCGTGCCCCGCGAGGTACTTCGTGGCCGAGTGCAGCGCGAGCTCGCAGCCTCGCTCGAGCGGCTTCACGTTGAGAGGAGTCGCGGCCGTCGAGTCGCAGAGGACGCGCGCGGGGTGGTCTGCGGCGGCCTCGAAGTCCGGCATCGTCAGGAATGGGTTCGAGGGCGCCTCCAGCCAGACGAGGTCGGCGGCGGGCGGCGGCCCGGTCTGGTCGAACTCCACGTGGCGGAGGCCCCAGCGGGCGAGCTCGCCGAAGAGGACGCCGGTCCCGTAGTAGGCGCCCTCGGCGAGGGCGACCGTCTGCCCCGGCTCGAGGAGCGCGAGCACGACCGCGGCCGATGCCGCGGTCCCGGAGGCGAAGAGCACCGCCTCGCCGCCGTCGAGCGCACCGAGCGCGGCCTCGGCGTCGGCGAGCGTCGGGCCGCCGTAGCGGGAGTAGACGAAGGCGCCAGGCTCGCCGTCCTCGTACGGCCACGCCGTCGAGCGGTCGAGCGGCACGGAGCCTCCCATGCGGGCGACTCTAGACGGTCGGCCTCGGGATACCGATCCCCGTGCCCGCGCGTATCGGTTGCAGTGACACGCGTACTCCTCCTGGTCGCGGCTGCCGGTGTGCTCGCCGCGGGCGCCTCCGGAGCCGGCCCCTGGCAGCGCGGCGCCCCGATGCAGTCGCCGCGCAGCGAGGTGGCCGCGGCCGCCTACGCGGGCGGCGTGGCGGTCGTGGGCGGGTTCTCGCCGGGGAGGGTCTCGAAGAAGGTCGAGCTGTACCTGCCCGGGCGGAACCGCTGGCGCCGGCTGCCGGACCTCCCGCTCGCGGTGAACCACGCCGTCGCGGCGGCGGCCGGGGGAAAGCTCTACGTCGCGGGCGGCTACGGCTCGCCGCGCCTGTGGGTGCGCGCCGCCTTCGTCCTCGACGGCAAGCGCTGGCGGAAGCTTCGGCCGATGCCCGCGCCGCGTGGTGCGGCGGCCGGGGCGATCGTGAACGGGAAGCTCTACGTGGTCGGCGGCGTGACGCCGGCCGGGCTCGCGGAGACGGCTCTCGTGCTCGACCTCGCTTCTGGCCGCTGGTCGACGATCCCGGGGCCGACTCCGCGGGAGCACCTGGCGGCGGCAGCGGCCGGGGGGAGGCTGTACGCCGTCGCCGGACGGCTCGGAGGGGTCGACGCCAACCTCGGCACGTTCGAGGAGTACACGCCGGACGACGGCCGCTGGGCCGAGCTCGCGCCGGTCCCGGAGCCGCGCAGCGGGACCGGGCTCGCGACCGTGGGCGACCTGCTCGTCTCCGTCGGGGGCGAGGGGCCCGACCTCGCCACGATCGGCTCGGTGTTCGCCTACGACCTCGGAGCCCGGACGTGGCGGCGACTGCCCGACCTCCCGACCCCACGGCACGGGATGGCCGTGGCGGCGGTGGGCGGAAGGGTCTACGCGATCGGGGGCAGCCCGATCGCAGACCTCGGCTACTCGGGGTCGAACGAGTTCCTCGACCCCTCCGGCTGACGCTCCCGCCCCGCTGCGGCGCGGATAGGCTCCGCCGCGGTGGCCGAGACCCACGACACGACCGAGGCGAAGCTCCGCTGGCTCGAGGAGCTGCGCGAGGAGTCGCTGCAGGCCGCCGGGGAGAAGAGCGTCGCGCGCCAGCGCGAGCGCGGCAAGCTGCTCGCGCGCGAGCGCCTCGAGAAGCTGCTCGACGAGGGGTCGTTCGTCGAGCTCGACCGCTACGTGCGCCACCGCGAGGTCGAGTTCGGGATGCGCGAGAAGCGGCCCTGGGGCGACGCGGTCGTCACCGGCTACGGGACGATCTTCGGCCGCAAGGTCTTCGTCTTCTCGCAGGACTTCACGATCTTCGGCGGCTCCCTGTCGGAGGTGTTCGCGGAGAAGGTCTGCAAGGTGATGGACATGGCCCTGAAGTACGGCTGCCCGGTCATCGGGATCAACGACTCGGGCGGCGCGCGGATCCAGGAGGGGGTCGTCTCGCTCGCCGGCTACGCGGAGATCTTCTGGCGCAACGTCCAGGCCTCGGGCGTCGTCCCGCAGATCTCGCTCGTCATGGGGCCGTGCGCGGGGGGCGCCGTCTACTCGCCGGCGATGACCGACTTCGTGCTCATGGTCGAGCAGACGTCGTACATGTTCATCACCGGCCCCGACGTCGTGAAGACGGTCACGGGGGAGGACGTGAGCTTCGAGGAGCTCGGCGGCGCCGCGACGCATGCGACGAAGTCGGGCGTCGCGCACTTCACCGCGGCGGACGAGGAGACGTGCCTGGAGGAGGCTCGCTACCTCCTCTCCTTCCTGCCGCAGAACAACCTGGACGCGCCGCCGTACGCGCCTCCCTCGGACCCCGTCGACCGCGAGGACCCGTCGCTGGACACGCTCGTCCCGGACAGCCCACACAAGCCCTACGACATGCGCCAGGTCGTCGAGCGCGTCTTCGACGACGGTGAGTTCCTCGAGGTGCAGCCGCACTGGGCGGAGAACATCGTCTGCGGTCTTGCCCGGCTCGGCGGGCACGCCGTCGGCGTCGTCGGCAACCAGCCGGGCGCGCTCGCGGGCGTGCTCGACATCGACGCGTCGGTCAAGGCGGCCCGCTTCGTGCGCACGTGCGACGCCTTCAACATCCCGCTCGTCACCTTCGTCGACGTCCCCGGCTTCCTGCCCGGTACGGCCCAGGAGTGGGGCGGCATCATCCGGCACGGTGCGAAGCTGCTGTACGCGTACTCGGAGGCGACCGTCCCCAAGCTGACCGTCATCACCCGCAAGGCGTACGGCGGGGCCTACGACGTCATGTCGTCCAAGCACATCCGGGCGGACTTCAACGTCGCCTGGCCGACCGCCGAGGTCGCGGTCATGGGGCCGGAGGGCGCCGTCAGCATCGTCTTCCGCAAGGAGCTCGAGGAGGCCGACGACGCGGCCGCCCGGCGCGAGGAGCTGATCGTCGACTACAAGGAGCGCTTCGCAAACCCGTACACGGCCGCCGAGCGAGGGTACGTGGACGACGTGATCGAGCCGCGGCGCACGCGGCCGGTACTCTTCTCCGCGCTCGAGACCGCGCTCACGAAGCGCGAGCCGAGACCGAAGCGAAAGCACGGCAACATCCCGTTGTGAGCCAGGCCACCCTGACCCCTCCCCGCAGCGAGATCCCCGTCGAGCGGACATGGGACGCCGCCAGCGTGTTCGAGACTCCGGAAGCATGGGCGGAGGCGCTCGAGGCCCTCGTCGGCGATCTCGCGAAGCTCGAGGCGTTCGCAGGGCGGCTCGCGGAGGGGCCTGCGGTCACTCTGGAGGCGCTCGCCGCGCGCGACGATCTGAGCCGACGCCTCGGCCAGGTCTTCGTGTACGCGTACCTCGACTACTCGGTGGACACGGGCGACCAGGCGGCAGTCGCGCGCTTCGGACGCGCGCAGTCGGTGTACGGCCAGGCCGCGGCCGCCTCGTCGTTCGTCGAGCCGGAGCTGCTCGCCCTCGGGCGGGACCGCCTGCGTGAATGGGCCGAGTCCGATCCGGGATTCGCGCCCTACCGCCACTACCTCGACGACCTCACGCGCCGAATCGACCACGTCCGCTCGTCGGAGGTCGAGGAGCTGCTCGGCCTGCTCGAGGACGCCCACGCCGGCCCGTACGCGACCTACAGCGGCCTTACCGACAACGACCTGACCTTCGCCGACGCCGTGGGAGCCGACGGGGAGACCGCGGAGGTCACCCAGGGCTCGGTGCACGCGCTCCTCGGCAGCACCGACCGGGCTCTGCGGAGGAGCGCCTGGGAGAGCTACGCGGACGGCTACCGCGCCGTGCGCAACGCCATCGCCTCGAACTACGCGACGGCGATCAAGCAGGACGTCTTCTCTGCCCGCGCTCGTCGCCATCCCTCGACGCTCGCCGCATCGCTGCATGCGTCGAACATCCCGCTCGAGGTGTTCGACAACCTGCTCGCGACCTTCGAGCGGAACCTCCCCACCTGGCACCGCTACTGGCGGGTGCGGGCGAAGCTGCTCGGGCTCGACGGGATCGAGCCGTACGACCTCTGGGCCCCGCTCGGCTCCGATCCGCCGGAGCTCGAGTACGAGCAGTGCGTCGAGTGGATCTGCGAGGCCCTCGCCCCGCTCGGGGACGAATACGTCGCCACGGTCAGGCGCGGCTGCCTCGAGGACCGCTGGATCGACGTCTATCCGAACCAGGGAAAGATGGGCGGCGCGTTCTCGGCGGGGCAGCCCGGCACGCGACCGTTCATCGTGATGAGCTTCGACGGCACCGCGGTGAGCCTCGGCACCCTCGCGCACGAGCTCGGCCACTCGATGCACTCGTATCTCGCCTGGGAGACGCAGCCGCAGATCTCGAGCCGCTACTCCCTCTTCGTCGCCGAGGTGGCGTCGAACTTCCACCAGGTGCTCCTGCGCGCGCACCTCCTCGAGACGATCGACGACCGCGAGCTCCAGCTCGCGGTGCTCGACGAGGCGATGTCGAACTTCCACCGCTACTTCTTCGTCATGCCGACGCTCGCGCGCTTCGAGCAGGAGACGCACGAGCGGGTCGAGCGCGGGGAGGGGCTGACTGCCGAGCTCCTGGACGAGCGGATGGCCGACCTCTTCGGCGAGGCGTACGGCCCCGACTTCTCCTTCGACCGCGAGCGCGTCGGCATCACCTGGGCGCAGTTCTCGCATCTGTACGCGCCGTTCTACGTCTACCAGTACGCCACCGGGATCTCGGGCGCGCACGCGCTCGGGAACGGCGTCCTCGCGGGCGAGGCCGGCGCCGCGGAGCGCTACCTCGACTTCCTGCGCGCCGGCGGGTCCGGGTACCCGCTCGACCTCCTGCGCGAAGCAGGCGTCGACCTGACCTCGCCCGAGCCGGTCGAGGAGACGTTCGCCGTCCTCTCCTCGCTCGTCGACCGCCTCGAAGCGCTCGCGCCGTAACGCACGGCCGCTATCGGCTCGGCGTCGCACTCCTCGCGGTCGCCGCTGTGTGCCAACTTCGTAAGAAGGGCCGCACCGGGTGTAGTGAAGCCCCCTGACGGCCGTGTTTCGTCCGGCGGAAGGTCTAGTCTGGTTGCAGTGTTGACAACGCCGATACCCGACCAGGTGCGGGCGCGTGAGTGTCTCGAGGACGAGCTGGCGACGCTCACCGCGCACATCAATGCGGCGACGGCCCGCTGGGTCGAGCTCGTCCGGGCGGCGTCCGAGGAGGGCGCGCTCGCCGACGACCTCGCGAAGTGGGTCGCCTTCCGCTGTGGCATCCCGGGGAGAGAGGCGCGCGAGGTCGTCCGGGTCGCCGAGGCGCTGCAGGAGCTGCCCGCGATTCGCGCGGCGTTCGCCCGGGGCGGGCTGACCTTCGCCAAGGTCCGGGCCCTGACCCGTGTCGCGACGCCGGCCTCCGACGAGGGGCTGCTCGACCTCGCCACTGCGCTGACCGCCTCGCAGCTCGAGCGGGCGCTGCGGGCATTCCGCCGCATCGCGGCGGAGGAGGACCGCGAGACGCACGAGCTCGAGTACGTCGACTACCACTGGGCGGAGGACGGGTCGCTGTACCTGCGAGCACGGCTCCCTGCCGAGGACGGCACGCTCCTCGTCCGCGCGCTCGAGACGGCGCGCCACCAGGTGCGTGCGCGGCGTCGCGCCGCGGAGGTGGCCGAGAGCGCCGACGCGACGCCCGCGGAGGAGGTCGCGGCGCAAGCGTTCGAGCCGCCGCGCTCGGTCCAGGTCGAGGCCCTCGTCGAGATCGCGCGCGCAGCGCTCGCCTCGACCGGCGAGCCCGAATCGCGGGCGCCCAGGGTGACCGTGCACGTCGACGCGCTCGCGCTCTCCGGCGAGGGAGCCGGACGCTCCGAGCTCGAGGACGGTCCGGTGATCTCCGCGGAGACCGCACGCCGCCTCGGCTGCGACGCCGAGGCCGTGACGACGATCGAGCGCGACGGTTTGCCGCTGAGCGTGGGACGCGCCCGACGGACGGTTCCGCCGGCGCTGCGCCGCCTGCTCGAGGCCCGCGACGACGGCACGTGCCGCTGGCCGGGCTGCGAGCGCCGGCGCTTCCTCGACGCCCACCATCGCACGCATTGGGCACATGGCGGAGAGACGAGCCTCGGGAACCTCGTTCTCCTCTGTTCTCACCACCACCGGCTGGTGCACGAGGGTGGCTACGCCGTCGAGGACGATCCCGCCGGCGGGCTTCGCTTCCGGAACCGTCACGGAGTCCTGTGCCCGAGCATCCCGAGGTCGCCGCCCGGGAGCTGCGACGAGCTCGTCGCACTGAACCAGCGGCGAGGGCTCACGATCGGACCGACGACGAACCGGAACGGGCACGGCGACGAGCTCGACCTCGAGCTGGCGGTCGCGGCGGCTCAGCACATCGCGGCCTGACGCGGGCACTTCGGCGACGCCGCTGCCCAGGGTCGGCGGCCTCCTAGCGTGCGGCGCCTCGGAGCCGAGCCGGCCACGAGAGCTCCGGGCCTCAGAGGGTTCTAGGGAGGGTCGACGACGCCGGCGAGCGCGCGCAGACGCGACGAGCGCTCGGCGTCGTCTGCGAAGGACGGATCCGCCTCCGCGAGTAGCGGCAGCGCCAGGCGCGCCTGCTCGGCGGCCTCGCTCGCATGGCCGAGCTCCGCGTACTCGAGCGCGAGCTCCTCGTGGTACCAGCCGTCCGGGGCGCCCTCGCTCTCCGCCCACGCGACCGCCTGCTCGACGAGCGGCACCGCTTCGTCCGAGCGATCGAGCGCACGCAGCGCCTTGCCGACGGCATAGCGGGCGAGGGCGATCGGCTCCGGGCTCCCGGGGTCCTCCTCGCGCGCGGCGAGCGCCCGCTCGAAGGCCGCGAGCGCTTCCGTGTACTCGCCGGCCTCGTAGTGCTCCCAGCCCAGATTGTTGAGCAGCGGTCCCAGCCAGTACCTCGCGTCCTCGCTCGACTCGGCGAGGGTGATCCCGCGCTGCGTCCAGGCGACGTACTCGTCCCGGCCGGGCACCGCGAGCGCCGCCATGTGCGCCGCGTCGCCCGCGAGAAAGCCCTCGTCCGCCTCGAGCGCGAGCGCGTACGCCGACTCGAAGAGCGGAAGGGCGCGCTCGGCGTCGCCGCTCGAGCGGTAGAGACGCCCGCGCTCGAGGTCGACTCGCACGCGCGGCAGGAGCTCGCCCGCAGCCTGCGCCTCCGCCTCCTGCACGAGCCGTTCGCCCGCCTCGAAGTTGCCGCGGAGGCCCTCGACGCGCGCGAGCTGCGTGAGGATCTCGGCCCTCCCGGCCGGGGAGGGCTCGTCCTTGAGCGCCTGGCGGAAGCGGCGCTCCGACCCGTCGAGGTCGGCGAAGTCCCAGAGCGGGCGCAGGCGGTCCGGCACGCCGGCACCCTACGCCGAGCCCAGCGGGAGCCGCGTGTGCGTGCGCCAGCGGGCGAGCTCCGGCTCGACCTCCTCGAGGAGCAGGACCTCGCGCGCCTCGGCGGCGATCGGCAGCCACTGGCGGATCTCCCCCTCGGCGCGGCTCAGGACGGCATGCTCGCCCTCCGCGGCCGTCAGGTGGGGGACGACCTCGTCGAACACGCCCTCGTACGGCGGGAAGCGCGGGTACGCGGCGGCGACGGCCTCCGTCAGCGAGACGAACGGCTCCGGCGGCTCGGGTGCGAGGTACAGCACCGCCGGGAAGTGGCGGGATTCCCGGAGCTCGAAGCGAAAGGACGGGAGGGTCGCGAAGAGCTCTCGCAGGTCGACGAGGAGGTCGTCGTCGATCTCGGCTGCGGGAACGAACGGGAAGAGGACGGTCACGTGGGCCGGGACGCCGTTCGACGGCTTCGCCGGTGAAGTCCGCTCGCGCCACGGATCGACGGCGAGGGCGGCCTCTGGCACTTCGACGACGAGCGCTGTACGTGGCTCGGTCATGGCGGCCCTCTCACGCGAGATCTTCGGCGGCTACTCCACGATGGTATAAGTCATAGGCAATGCCTAGGCAAGACTACTCCGCCGCGGAGGCGGCCCGCGCGCTCGGGATCTCGCTCGACACGCTGCGCCGCTGGGACCGGGCGGGGAAGATCCGGGTCGAGCGGGACGCGTCGAACCGGCGCGTCGTGCCCGTCTCGGAGGTGGAGCGCCTGAAGGGCCCCGAGGGGTCCGAGCACCTCTCGGCTCGGAATCGCCTGCGCGGAGTCGTGCGCTCGGTGACCGTCGAGGGGCTGCTCGCACAGGTCGAGCTGGACGTGACCGAGCCGGCGCACGTCGTCGCGATCATCACGCGAGACTCAGCGGAGCAGCTGGGGCTGAAGGCGGGCGCGAGCGCGACCGCAGTCGTGAAGGCGACCTCGGTCATGGTCGAGAGGTGAGGCGCGCCACCCTCGTCGCACTCGTCCTCGCCCTCGCAACGGGCGCTGCGACGGCAGCTCCCGACCACGCGAGCGCCGAGCGCCCGATCGTCCTCGCCGCCGCCTCGCTGACCGAGGTCCTGCCGCGGATCGCTCCGGACGGCCGCTACTCGTTCGGGAGCTCGAACGCGCTCGCCGAGCAGATCCGGCGCGGGGCGCCCTTCGACGTCTACCTGTCGGCGAGTCCCCTGTACACGCGGGCGCTCGGGGACGAGGGGCTCGTGCGCAGGCCGGTCCCGTTCGCGACGAACTCGCTCGTCCTGATCGTCCCGAAGTCGAACCCGGCGAGGATCAAGCGCGTCGCCGACCTCGCGAAGCGCCAGAAGCTCCGGCTCGTCGTCGCCGGCCCGAAGGTGCCGATCGGCCTGTACACGCGCGAGGTGCTGAAGCGGCTCGGGATGCTGAAGGTCCTCAGGAAGACGGTGAGCCTCGAGCCGGACGTGAAGGGTGTCGTCGGCAAGGTCGCCCTCGGGCAGGCGGACGCGGGCTTCGTCTACCGGACCGACGTGAAGCCAGTCTCGTCCAGGGTCCGGGCGATCCGGCTCCCCGCGCGGGCGCAGCCGACGGTGGCCTACGAGCTCGCGATCGCGACCCGCCCGCAGGACGACGAGGCGGCGCAGGACTTCGTCGTCGGCGTCCTCGGTCCGGATGGCCGGCGGGAGCTGCAGGCGGCCCTCTTCGGCCTGCCGGGCCCGTGAGGCCGTCGGCCTTCGGCGTCGCGCTCTGGGCGTCGGCCTGCGTCGCGCTCTCGTTCCTGCTGCTCCCGATCGTGGCGATCTTCTCGGAGCTCACGCTCGGCGAGCTGCGCGCGGGCCTGACGAGCGAGGTCGCGCGCGACGCGCTGCGCGTGACGCTGGAGACGAACCTCGTCGCGATGGCCCTCATCGTCCTCTTCGGGACGCCGACCGCGTACCTGCTCGCCTCGCGGGAGTTCCGCGGCCGGACGCTGCTCGTGACCCTCGTCGAGCTCCCGCTCGTGCTGCCGCCCGCCGTCGCGGGCATCGGACTGCTCGCCGCCTTCGGGCGGCTCGGCCTGCTCGGCGGCACGATGGAGTCGCTCGGGCTGGACATCGCGTTCACGAAGACGGCCGTGGTGCTCGCCGTCACGTTCGTCGCGAGCCCGTTCTACGTCCGCACCGCGATCGCCGCGTTCGAGGGGGTCGACCGGGATCTCGTCGCGGCGTCGCGGACGCTTGGTGCCGGCCCCGCACGGACGTTCTTCCGCGTCGCGCTCCCGCTCGCGGGCGGCGGCCTGGGAGCGGGCGCCGCGCTGGCTTTCGCCCGCGGCCTCGGCGAGTTCGGCGCGACGATCATGTTCGCCGGGTCGCTCCAGGGAGTGACCCAGACGCTCTCGCTCGCCATCTACCAGGAGTTCGACGTCGACTTCGACACCGCGCTCGCGATCGGGGCGCTCCTCGTCGTCGGCAGCGCCCTCGTCCTCTTCGCCGCGAAGGTGATCCCCGCGTGGAGACGCTCCACGTCGACCTCGACCACGCTCTTCGCTCCTTCCGCCTCTCGCTAGCGCTCGACGTCGCGGCCGAGACGGTCGCGCTCGTCGGGCCCTCGGGGGCCGGGAAGACGAGCGTGCTGCGGGCGATCGCCGGCCTGCTCCGGCCCGAGCGCGGCCGGATCGCGCTGGAAGACGAGACCTGGCTCGACACCGCCTCGCGTGTCGACCTTCCCCCGGAACGCCGCCGCGTCGGCCTCGTGTTCCAGGAGTACGCGCTCTTCCCGCACCTGAGCGTGCGGGCGAACGTCGCCTTCGGCGGCCGCGACCGCGTGGACGAGCTCCTCGAGCGTTTCGGGATCGCCGCCCTCGCGGACGCCCGCCCGGGCGCGATCTCGGGCGGCGAGCGCCAGCGGGTCGCGCTCGCGCGCGCGCTCGCCCGCGACCCCGGCGTCCTCCTCCTCGACGAGCCGCTCTCCGCGCTCGACGCGCACACGCGCCGCAGGGTGCGGGGTGAGCTGCGGGAGGTGCTCGGCGAGCTCGGGCTGCCCACGCTCATGGTCACCCACGACTTCGAGGACGCGACCTCGCTCGCAGACCGCGTCGGCGTGCTCGTGGACGGTCGCCTGCTGCAGGTGGGCAGCCCGTC
>Ga0209382_10012236_pt1 | contig 10605 bp, 9 predicted proteins | sample SoiMetdeltSBSDD5_FD_187599 | JGI IMG/M metagenome (GOLD analysis project Ga0209382, IMG submission 187599) | Bulk soil microbial communities from a Populus tree surrounding site in Tennessee, USA - Soil MetaG P. deltoides SBSDD5 (SPAdes) (version 2) | ecosystem: Environmental > Terrestrial >...
CGGCCGGAGCGGACTGCCGTGCGCCATCCGGCGCAGCACGCGCGGGATGATCCACGTTTTCATGATGGCGAAGGCCACGCCCACCGCCACCAGCGCCGGCCGGCGTGCGAGGACGCCGAGGGCGACGGCGAGGGCGGCCAGGACCCACGACTGGCCGACGAACAACCGCACGCGCCCGCGCCACGACTGCCGCCACACGAGCAGCAGGGTCAGGCCGAGCGCGACGAAAGCCAGGAAGTTGCTGACGACGGTCATCGCTGCAGGAACACCGCGGTCACCGAGAGCAGCGCGAGCGCGAACGAGCCGGCGAGCAGCTCGGGGACCCGGAACAGCCGTAGCTTTGCCATGGCCGTCTCGAGTAGCGCCACGGCGAGGGCGAGGACGGCGAGCTTGGCGGCCAGCACGAGCGCGCCGAGCAGGAGCGCCGACGGCCCGAGCACGGCGGGCACGCCCCACGGGAAGAACAGGTTCGCGAGCAGGGTGAGGAACAGCAGCAGCTTCATCGACGAGGCCCATTCCACGAGCGCCAGATGGCGGCCGGAGTATTCCAGCACCATCGCCTCGTGGATCATCGTGAGCTCGAGATGGGTGGCGGGATTGTCGACGGGAAGCCGCCCCGTCTCGGCCAGCATCACGATGAAGAACGCCGCGAACGCGAGCAGGTGCACGGGATTGGCGGCGAGCAGAGGCTCGTGGGCCAGTCCCTCCACGACGCCACCGAGGTTGGTGGTGTTCGCGCGGAGCGAGAGAGCCAGCACGGCCAGCATGACCGTCGGCTCGGCCAGCGCCGCCACCGCCACCCCCCGGCTGCTCCCCATGCCGCCGAACGCGCTGCCGGCGTCGAGGCCGGCCAGGGCGAGGAAGAAGGTGCCGACGAGCAGCAGGTACATCAGCAGGATGATTCCCGCGAAGGCGAGCGGCGGGCGCGACGACAGCACCGGCGCCGCGAGCGCGGCGGTGATCATCGTGCTCATGAGGACGTAGGGCGTCGCGCGGAACAGCCACGACGTCGTGGTCGAGACCACCGGCGTCTTCGCGAACAGCTTGCGCAGATCGCGGTACGGCTGCCAGGGCACGGGGCCCCGACGTCCCACCAGCCGGGCCTTCACCGTGCGGAGCGCCCCGACCAGCAGCGGCGCGCCGGCGGCCATGATCACCACGTGCACGACGGCGATCGTCACGTCGCCGATCATGCGACGGCCAGCAGCAGGAGGAGCACGGCGAGCACGTACGCGAGGTACACGTTGGGGCTGCCGGACTGCAGACCCGCCGCGCGACGCGCCGTCGCGCGCAGCGCGCGATCGACGGGGCCGTACAGCCAGTCGTCGACGATGAAGCGCGTGGGATTGGCGTACGCCATCCGTCGCACGAAGAAGCGCGACTCGGGATGGGCCTCGATCTCGAGACGCCGCACGGGCCGGTAGAAGAAGTCGAACACGCGCGTGAAGGGGTTGGCGAAGGCGGTGGCCGTGTACTCCATGCGGGACGTCTGCAGGAGCCGGCCGCACCCCCACGTCTCGTAGCGCCGCGGCCGGCCACGTGCGCCGGCGACGGTGAGGACGCCCAGCACGAGGGCCAGCGCGCCGGCGAGGGCCGCCGCCACCGCCGCCGTGGAGACGCTGGCGAAGCCGCCGGACACGTACAGCGTCAGCCCGGCGCCAACCGTGATCGGCGCCGCCGCCGGCACCAGCGAGGCGGCCACCGCGAGGAGAGGCTGCACCACGACGGTCGCGCCGAGGCCGAGGGCCACACAGGCGCCGCCGGCGAGCATCATGCCTGCCCGCATGCTGACCGGGGCTTCCTCCGCGGACTCCGCGGCGGTGCTCCGAGGCAGGGCGAGGAAACCGATGCCATACGCCTTCACGAAGCAGGCGACGGCGAGCCCCCCGGTCAGCGCGAGGGCTGCGATGGCGAGCGTGAAGACGAGATTGAGGCCGGGGTCGGCGAGGTGCACGTTCTGCAGGAGCGCCTGGAAGGTGAGCCATTCACTGACGAAGCCGTTGAGGGGCGGCAGCGCGGCAATGGCCGCCGAGCCGACGAAGAATGCGGCCGCCGTCCACGGCATTCGCCGGGCGAGCCCTCCGAGCGCCTCCAGGTCACGCGTTCCCGTGGCGTGGACGACGCTGCCCGCGGCCATGAACAGCAAGCTCTTGAACGCCGCGTGGTTGACCACGTGATAGAGCGCCGCCGTCAGCGCCAGCAGCGCCAGGGCCTCGGCGCCGGCGGCGCGAAAGGCGAGGGCGGCGCCGACGCCGATCACGACGATGCCGACGTTCTCGATCGAGGAGTACGCGAGCAGCCGCTTGAGATCCCGGTCCACGAGGGCATAGAGGACGCCGCCGACGGCGGCCACGGCACCGATGAGCAGCAGCGTCGTGCCCCACCACACCGGCCCGGCGCCGAGCCAGTCGAAGCTCGCGCGCAGGAGACCGTACAGTCCGAGCTTGATCATCACGCCCGACATGAGGGCGGAGACGTGGCTCGGCGCTGCCGGATGCGCGAGGGGGAGCCACACGTGCAGCGGGATCACCCCGGCCTTGGCCAGAAAGCCGAGGGCGAACAACGTCCACACGAGCGAGCGCGTGCCCGCGTGGAGCGTCGGCGCCGCTGCCGCCCAGTCGGCGAACCGATCGCTGCCCGTCCACGCGCCGAGCAGCAGCATGCCGGACAGGAGCGCCGCCAGGCCGGCGTGCGTCATGACGGCGTAGACCCAGCCCGCCTGCGGCGACTCGATCGTGCGCCGGCGCACGAGCAGCACGTACGAGGCGAGTGACATCAGCTCCCACGCAATGGCGAACGTCATCGTGTTGCTTGCCAGCGGCACCAGCAGCATGCTGGCGATGAACGTCACCCAGGCGACGGCGCCCCGCCGCTGCCGCCCCGCGTAGCCGAGCGCGTAGATGGACGCCGGGATCGAGGCCCCGCCGACGAGGGCGACGAAGAGGCCGGCCAGACGGTCGAGCGCGAGCGCCAGCCCGCCGAGCGGAACGACCCACGCCACGTCGACCGTCCACGCCCACCCCAGCATGCCCGCGAGGCCGATCGCGGCGCCGGCGGCGCCCAGCAGCGTGGCCACGACGTAGATGGCCGTTGCCATCAGCGCCGCCGTCCGAGCGCATCGAGCAGGCCGGCGAGCAGGGCCGCCGGCGACGGGGGACAGCCCGGAATCGTCGCGTCCACCGGCACGATCGCCGCCACGCCGCCCACCACCGCGTATGAGCCGCGGAAGATGCCGGCATCGACGGCGCAGTCTCCGGCCGCGATGACGATCTTCGGATCGGCCGTGGCGTCGTAGGTATGGCGGAGCGCCTCCGCCATGTTGCGGGTGACGGGACCGGTCACGAGCAGGCAGTCGGCGTGCCGCGGCGAGGCGACGAAGTGCAGCCCGAACCGCTCGAGGTCGTAGTGCGGTCCGGTGAGTCCGGCGATCTCGAGCTCGCAGCCGTTGCACGAGCCCGCATCGACCTGGCGGATGTGCAGCGAGCCGCCGAAGCGCGCGCACACCTCGCGGGCGAGGGCCTCACCGAGGCGCGCCACCTCCGCCTGGCCCGCCGGCGGCTCGGTGACGATGCCGGTGCGCGCGGCGAGCCGGAGCTGGCGAAACACCGCTCAGCGCCGCCGGCCGCCGCGCTGCTCGCGCTTGAGCTCGAGCAGCATGGTGCGACTGCCTTCCAGGTGGCGGCTGAAGATGCGGCGCGCGACGTCGAGCAGCTCGCCGACGGCGGCGTCGCGCACCGTGTAGCGCACGGTGGTGCCTTCCTTGCGCGCGTCGACGACGTTCTTGCCGCGCAGGATGGCCAGGTGCTGCGACACGCTCGACTGGTCGAGGGCGAGCGCGTGCTGGAGCTCCTGCACGCTGTGCTGGCCGTGACGGAGGATCTCGAGGATGCGCACGCGCGTGGGGTGACCGAGCGCCTTGAAGAAGTCGGCCTTCAAGGTCTGCAGCTCGAACCGGCGGGACGGCTCGGACACGCCGGTTCTTATATAAGAATATTGCTATATAGTCAAGCTCGCGTGCCCGCCGCCCGCGCCGCCTCGTACACGGCCACCGTCCGCGCCATGGCCGCGTCCATCGAGTGGCGGGCCAGGACCTCCGCCTGTCCGCGGCGCGCGAGCTCGCGGGCGTGCGCGGGCGACGCCAGGAGCTCGCCGATGGCGGCCGCGAGGGCGGCGGCGTCGGCCGGCGGCACGACGCGGCCCGTTTCACCGTCGCGCACGAGCTCCGGTGTGCCGCCGACGGTCGTCCCCACCACCGGCGTGCCCACGGCCAGCGCCTGCGGAATCACCTGGGACATCGCCTCCGACTTCACGGAGGGCAGCACGAGCACGTCGAGGGCGGCCATGACCTCGGGCACGTCGCGCCGAAAGCCGGTCATGATGACGTGGCGCTCCAGGCCGAGCTCGGTGACGCGGCGGCGCACGTCGTCGAAGCCGATGCCGTCGCCGACGATGAGGAAGCGGGCGTCGGAATGGCGCCGGAGGACCTCGACGGCCGCCTCGAGAAAGAAGCGATGACCCTTCGAGCCGCGGATGTTGGCGACGAGGCCGACGGTGGGGCCGCGCAGGCCGAGCTCGGCGCGCACCGCATCGCCCGAGATGCCGGGATGAAAGCGCGCCGTGTCGATGCCGGGCCCGATGGCGGCGATGCGCTCGCGCGGGATGCCGGCCGCCTCCACGATGCGCGCCACCGCTTCACCGCTGGTGATGATCCGATCGGCGAGGCGATACACGATCGCGCGGCGGCGGGGGATGGCGATCGAGACGTGACGGCTGCGCACGACGGCAACCCCGGCCGCGCGGGCCGCCAGGCCGGCGACCCAGGAGTCGATCGAGCTATGCGTGTGTACGACGTCGACCGCGCGCGCACGCACGAGCGTGCGCAGGGCGCGCATCGCCGCGAGATCCCAGGCGCCCCGCATTCGTAGCGGTAGCGCTGCTATCCCGGCGCGCGCAGCCTCGCTCAGCAGCCGGCTGCCCGGCTGCGCTGCGACCAGCGCCTGAATTCCGTGCTCGCCGAGCCAGCGCGACTCGGCGAGGATCCTGATCTCCTGGCCACCGAAGCCAAGCGAGGCCTCGGTGTGCAGGACGGTGAAGCGGGCTGCTACCAGCGCCCGCCGCGTCCGCCGCCGCCGCCGCCACCGCCCGGCCGGCCACCGCCGAAGCCACCGCGGCCGCCACCACCGGGACGTCCGCCACCACCGGTGCCGGGGGCCTTGGCCTTCTCGACCTGAATGGTCCGACCGTCGAGACTCGTCCCGTTCAGCTTGCTGATCGCGGACTCGGCTTCCTCGGGCGTCGCCATCTCGACGAAGCCGAAGCCGCGCGAGCGGCCCGTATCGCGGTCAGTCACGACGCTCGCCGACTCGACATTGCCGCAGGCGGCGAAGGCCTCGCGGAGTCGATCGGTCGAGGTGGAGAAAGAAAGTCCGCCAACGAAGAGTTTGACCGCCATGGTGGAGGGCTCCTTGTGGCCTTCCGAATGTCTCGCACGATCCCTGAACTCGGAAGGAGAACCGGGCCGCGGCCTGACGGGGGAGCGGGTTCACGGCGAACCGGCGACCACGCGCACCAGACAGGTGAAGTATACATGCGCGATCCCAGGAATCCATCGAGCACTTCACCTATCGCGCCACCCTGCTCGGCCCTGGGCGGCAGGCCTTGGCGGCGCGGGCAAGGCGGGCGAAGACAGCGTGCTATAACAGCAGAACGATGACGGCGGCCCGCAAGCCGTGGCACGCGATCTTCCGGCTGCTCGAGCGGGACGAACGGGTGTTCGCTGTCCTGCTGGCGGTGGCCATGGTGGGCGGTCTGGCCACCCTCGGTCTCGTGCCGCTGAGCCCGCGCTTTCGCATCGACCTCTACTCGCTCGTCGTGTGGTTCGCCCTGTACAAGGTCGGCATCTTCGCCCTCGTCACCGTGCACCCGCGGGCGACGCGCTCCATCTTCCTCGGCGCGCTGGCCGTCGATCTCCTGCTCGTCTTCGTTCTCGTGTTCCTCACCGGCGGCGGCGGCAGCCTCTACTACCTGCTGTTCTTTCCGCTCGTGGCCGTCAATGCCTACTACTTCGGGCCGTGGATCGCCTTCACGACCGCGCTCGCCGCGGGCGGCCTCATGGCCGCGGCCGCCTCGCTGGCACCGCCCTGGATCGGCTGGACGGGCGTGACGCTGCTGGTGGTGCTGTTCGGCCTGCCCGCGGTGACGGTCGGTCTCGTCGCCGATCGCGAGCGGCGGGCGCGGGGCGAGGTCGAGCGGTTGAACGACGAGCTGACGGGGACGCTGAGCCGGCTGCAGGCCGCCCAGCAGGAGCTGCTCGTCTCCGAGCGCATGGCCACCGTCGGCCGACTGTCGCTGAAGGTGGCGCACGAGGTGCGCAATCCCATCAGCGCCATCGAGCTCAACGCCGAACTGCTGGAGGACATCGTGCGCGGCCGGTCCGGCGTGGACATGGGCGACGCCGGCAGCCTGGTGGCCGCCATCCGCGATCAGGTGAACACCCTCGACGCGCTCACCGAGGAGTACCTCGCCTTCGCGCGTTTCCCGAAGGCGCACTTCGAGGAGGAGTCGGTCAACCATCTGGTCCAGGAGCTCGCCGAGTTCGTGCGCCCGGTGGCGGTGCGACAGGGCTTGACCATGCGGGTGGAGACCGATCCCGCGGTGCCGATGCTCGAGATCGACCGCGCCCTGCTGCGGCAGGCCATCCTGAATCTCGTGAAGAACGGGCTGGAAGCGCTCTCCCGCGGCGGCGAGCTCACCATCGGCAGCCGGGCGACCGAGCACGGCGTGGAGATCGTGGTGGCCGACACCGGGCCCGGCATCGCGGCCGAGGTGGGCGAGCGCCTCTTCGAGCAGTTCTTCACGACCAAGCCACAGGGCACCGGTCTCGGCCTGTCGATCTCGCGTCAGATCGTCGAGGAGCACGGAGGCGCTCTGACGTGGGCCAACCGACCCGGCGGCGGGGCCGTGTTCACGATTCGCCTGCCGAGCACGAGGACGGTCCAGCGTGTCTAGCGACCGTACCCTCCTGGTCGCCGACGATGATCCCGGACTCCGCGAGAGCCTCGAGCGGACGCTGTCGCGCGAGGGCTATCGCGTCGTGCTCGCGCCGGACGGGCAAGCGGCGCTCGAGCGGCTGCAGGGCGGCGGCGTCGACCTGATCGTCACGGATTTGAAGATGCCCGGGCTCACCGGCCTCGAGCTGCTCCGGGCCGCGAAGGCCATCGCCCCCGACATCGACGTCATCTTGTTGACGGCCTTCGGCACCGTCGAGGAAGCGGTGAAGGCGATGAAGGACGGCGCCTACGACTTCCTGACGAAGCCGTTCCGCCGCGAGCAGCTCCTGAAGCTCATCGACAAGGCGCTCGAGCGCCGGGACCTGATCGAGAAGAACAAAGCCCTGCAGCAGCGGCTGGACGATCTGCTGCGCCACGGCGCCATCATCGGCGGCAGCCCCGCGTTCCGACGGATGATGATGCTCGTCGAGCAGGTTGCCTCGTCCAGTGCCACGGTGCTGATCCAGGGCGAGAGCGGGACCGGCAAGGAGCTCGTGGCGCGGGCCATCCACGATCGTTCCGCGAGGACGTCAAAGCCTTTCGTGGCTGTTAATTGCGCGGCGTTGCCTGAGACGCTGCTCGAATCCGAGCTGTTCGGCTACGAGCGTGGCGCCTTCACCGGCGCCGCCGGTCGCAAGGAGGGCCGGTTCGAGCTCGCCGACGGCGGGACGCTCTTCCTCGACGAGGTGGCCGACCTCTCGACGGTGACGCAGCCGAAGATCCTGCGCGTCCTCCAGGAAGGCGAGTTCGAGCGTCTCGGCGGCACGCGCTCCCTCCGCGTCGACGTGCGCGTGGTGGCGGCCAGCAATCAGGACCTGGCCCAGATGGTCAGGGACAAGCGCTTCCGGGAGGACCTCTTCTATCGTCTCAACGTGATCACCGTGCACGTGCCGCCGCTTCGCGAGCGGCGCGAGGACATCCCCGTGCTCGCCCAGCACTTCCTGCGCGTCTACGGTGCCAAGAACAATCGCAAGCTCGAGGGCCTCACCGACGACGCGCTGCGCCGGCTCGAAGCCTATGCATGGCCGGGCAACGTGCGCGAGCTGGAGAACGTCATCGAGCGCGGCGTCGTGCTGGCCCGCGGGACGCAGGTGGATCTGCCCGACCTGCCCCCGGAGATCGCGGGGGCCACGCCATTGCCGGAAGGCGTGCTCACGGTGCGCATCGGGACGCCGCTGGCCGAGGTGGAGCAGCGGCTGCTCGACGAGACCCTGCGGGTCACGAAGGGAAACAAGACGCTCACGGCCCGTCTGCTGGGGATCGACGTCCGCACCGTCTCACGCAAGCTCGAGCGCCTGGAAGAGAGCGCCGAGCAGCCGCCGGAGCCGCCCGAGCCTCGCTGACGCCGTCCTACTGAGCGACCGCCCAGGACTTCAACAGCTCGCCGACCTGCGCGTCGATCTTCCGCCACTGTGTGGCGTGATCCTGGAAGAACTGCGCGTGCACGCGCAGCCCCGTGGCCCCGTCGACCGTGAAGAGGTCGCAGCGCGGCGCCGGCTTGATGCTGACGCCGGGCTCGGGCGCCTGGCAGATCAGGTACGCGGGACTGCCCTGGGTGCTCTTGCCGGCGATCACATGATGCGTCGAGGCGGCCGGCACTGGCAGGCGCGCCTTGGTGACGCGCGCGTCGAACTGGTAGGCGGTGGTGCCGAAGAGCTGCGTGGTCGGCGGCTCGGTGGCGATGAACGCCTCGATCAGCTCCTCGGGCCGGGGACCGGCGTCCGGCCGGAGCCGCACCCACATGACGTTCTTGTTGCCGCTCAGGTCTCGCCAGTTCTCGAGTGTGTACCCGACGAACTTCGGCAGGAACAGCACCAGGGTGAGCTCGCGCGTGGTCTCGCGCGGCCGGGCGGTGAGGCCGTGCGCGGTGACGTAGTTGGCCGGGATCCGCAGCGTCTTGCCGCCGACCACGCGCTCGATCGGCGCTGTCGTGTAGTCGCGCTGGACACTCTCCTCGGCCTCACGCTGGAGCTGCTCGGGGCTCTTGTACTCCCGCGCCGCCTTCTCGTACTTCTGACGATTCACCTTGAGGTCGGTGGCAAAGGCGACCAGGCCGTCCCGCGCGTCGGCCCGCCGCTTCAGCAGCTCGGCGCTGTTGGCGTCGAGCTTGTGGCTCTTCGCCCAGGCGTCGTACGTCTTTTCGTCCCACTGCATCGCCTTCGCGATGAGCTCGATCATCCTCACGATGTCCCGCATGCCATGCGCGTTGATGCCCTCGCCGAGCGTCAGCGTCGAGATCGTGAGCCGCTGGCTCTCCTCGCCGGTGAGCAGCGGCGAATAGCGGGCGCGCAGCTGGCCGGCGTAGAACCACAGCACCGCGTCGTCCTTCGCGCCGAACTCGAGATGACGCGAGGCGGCCTGCATCAGGACGAGCGGATCGGCACGATCGGCATCGTTCAGCACTTCGCCGACGGCGGCGCGCGCGACCGCGGGATCTTTGGACGCCAGCCGGTCGGCGAGCTTGGCAGGCTCGGTCCAGCCGGGAGAGGCCAGGCCGAGGCACATCAGGAGCAGGCCCGCACGGGCACCACGGCCGCGGGTCGGCATGGCCCACGATAGCGCGAGGACGGCGGCTCCAGCAAGAAAGACCGCCGCCCGACGCGGTGGAGCGCGGGATTACTTGGCCGTGTCGGAAGCGCTGATGGTGAGCGCGCCCGGCTCGACGATGCTGTCGGGCCGCTGCGCCGGGCGGGCTGGGTTATTCTGTGGCCATGAAATCACTTTTGCTCACGCGTGAGTACCCGCCTCATATATATGGTGGCGCCGGCGTCGTGGTCGATCAGCTCAGTCAGGCGCTGAAGCGGCGCATGGCCGTCGAGGTGCGCTGCTTCGGCGAGCGCACGCCGACCGACGACGGCGTGACCGTCCGCGGGTACACGCCGTGGGACCGGCTCAAGGCGGGCCCGGACGGGCCGCGGTTCGCGCCGGCGCTGGAGACGCTCTCGATCGGCCTCGCCATGGCGCGCGATGCCGTCGACGCCGACGTCGTCCACGCGCACACGTGGTACGCCGACATGGGCGGCCTCTGGATTCGCGCGCTCCATCGCATCCCGCTCATCGTCACGCTCCACAGCATGGAGCCGCTCCGCCCGTGGAAGGCCGACCAGCTCGGCAGCGGGTATCTGCTGTCCACGTGGATCGAGAAGACGGCGGTGGAGGCGGCCGACCGCGTCATCGCCGTCTCGGCCAAGATGCGTGACGATATCCTGCAGCACTTCCAGTGCGAGCCCGAGCGGGTGGTGGTGATTCACAACGGCATCGATCCCGACAAGTTCCGCCACACGGAGCGGCGGGAGCATCTCGAGCGGCTCGGCGTCAAGGCGCCCTATGTGCTGTTCGTGGGGCGCATCACCGATCAGAAGGGAATCTTCCATCTGCTCGAGGCGGCGAAGCGGCTGCCATCCGGCGTGCAGGTCGTGCTGTGCGCGTCGGCGCCCGACACGCCGGAGATCGAGGAGCGGCTTCGCAAGGCCGTCGGGACCCAGCCGAACGTGCTGTGGATCAACGAGATGGTGAAGCACGACGTGGTCTGTCAGCTCTACAGCCACGCGGCGGT
>Ga0209382_10012238_pt1 | contig 10605 bp, 10 predicted proteins | sample SoiMetdeltSBSDD5_FD_187599 | JGI IMG/M metagenome (GOLD analysis project Ga0209382, IMG submission 187599) | Bulk soil microbial communities from a Populus tree surrounding site in Tennessee, USA - Soil MetaG P. deltoides SBSDD5 (SPAdes) (version 2) | ecosystem: Environmental > Terrestrial >...
TTCTTGACCGCTACCGGGGGATCTCGGCCGGAAAGATGGTGCCGGCATGATGGTCGTCCGGAACTATCGAGGATTTCGCATCGAGATAGTCGCTCAACTCGTCGGCAACCAGTGGGATGCTCGTGTGCAGATCCGCTCGGGTCTCACCAATGGTGTCCGACGCTCCGCGTACCTGAGCTGCCGCAAGCCGACCGCGACCGAGGCGGAGCATACCGGCGATGCCTGGGCGCGACGCCTGATGGACGGCATGGCTCGTTTGTCCCGTCTCGTCGAGCGCGCTAAAGAGCAGAGACGCTCGGACCGCATGCGGACAGGCACCGTACCGGCTGTGCCCGTGATTTAGGGGCATCGCTAGAGCATCCGCAACAGCCACAGCAGCAGGATCATCAGGCTCACCAGCGACAGCTTCCGCACGAGCCGGTCCGCGATGCCGCCCTGTTGCACCCACCGGTCGAATGGGGCCGGAAGACGCACGTTGACCTGGCGGCAGATCGAAAGACCACACAGGAGAAGCGCGCCCGTCAGAGCGACGTAGAGTGCGAGGCGGTAGGAGACGTCGTGCATTGCGCAAATATTGCAGGGGCCGCATCGAGATCGTAGACCCTGTTGACAGCGTCGAGCGATAGACGCACCATCCCTCCTCCGGGTACATTTGGCAACCGAGACCTCGAGGGTGGCGTATGGACGAGCAAGACGTGACAGGACCGGGCTCACAATCCGCCGTTGCTGCGACGCCCGTGCCTCATCTCTTCACGGCACAGCAGACCGCACTCGCAGAGATGATGAAGGGCATGGATACCGACGCGCGATGGGTCGTGCTCATCGGCGAGGACGGTAGCGGCAAGAGCACGGTCATCCGCGCGCTCCTGGACGAGCTGCGGCTCGCCTCGGCGAGCGTCGCGGTCTTGGGGGCGGCCAACGCCGGGGACGTCGATCAGCTTGTGGACCGAGTGCGTCATCAGCTCGGACTGCCACCACGGAATAGAAAGCTCGTCGGTGCCGACCGCTCGCTTCCTGAAATCGTGGAGAGCCAGGCAGCAGGGGGGGCACCCCTGGTCGTCGTCGTCGACGACGCTCATGCCTTCACCGGTCGGAGCGTCAAGTGGCTCGCCCGCCTTGCTGCCAGCGCCTCTCGCACGCAGACCGCGTGCTACGTCGTTCTGGCGGGCACCACAGCTCTCGAGAAGCCCGCCCGCCGCGCGTGGGCAAGCGCGCGATCCGGCGGGCAGTCGGTGCTCAGCGTGCTTGGCCCGATGACCTCGGCCGAGATACACCGCTACATCGAGCAGTGTGCAGCCGAAGCGGCAGTCAATTTCACGGCGGCGGCGATCCAGGGCATCGAGCGCTACTCCGAGGGGCGACCCGGACGCGTGGCTCGGCTCTGTGCGCGCTCCGTCACGCTTCCGAGCACACGTATCACGAGCCAGGTGTCGGCGGAAGCCGTGGCGGAGACGGCGGACCAACTGCGCTTCGCTGGCGCCGGGTCCGCCAACGGCGAAGGTCAGGCGGGCCGCGGACCGAGACGCGGGGTCGTTCGACGGATGGCGGTTGGCACCTGTCTCACTCTCCTGGCCGTGCTCGTCCTCTATCTTGGCACGCGTGTGGGGCTCCGGCTCCTGGAGACGTCACCGGGTAGCCGTCTGGACGCGGTCGTCTCCGACGTGGGTCGATCCAGCGTGCCCGTCGCCCCCACACCGGACGATGGCGCTCGCCGCGAGTCGGCTGCACAGTCCGGGCTCGGAGGCCGCCGTGCGGCAGCTGCCGTCGCGTCGACGACGAAACGTCGCGACCAGCGAGCAGAAGGATCCCAGCGTCCGACCACCTCGGAGGCCGCCCCCCACCACGCGGCGGCGCTGATGGCGCGTGCACGCGAAGGTGAAGTTGGTGAGCTGAAACGCCTGATCGCCGACGGTGTGTCACCCAATAGCCGGGACGTCGGCGGGTTCACTCCACTCATGGGCGCCGTCGTGAACGATCAGATGCCCGCTGCGCGTACGCTTCTCGACGCGGGGGCGGACGTGAATGCTCGCGCACACGGTGGCCTCACGCCGCTCATGCTCGCGGTCATCAACGATCGGCGGGACGCCGTGAAGCTGCTCCTCCAGCGTGGCGCCGACATCAACGCGCAAACCGGCGCCGGCTGGACGGCGTATACGTTCGCCGTGTGGAAGGGCGAGGTGGAGCTTGAGCAGCTACTCCTCGGACATGGCGCCAAGCCGAACGTCGTCGACAAGCAGGGCTGGAGGCCGCTGGAGTATGCACCGCCGAGGCCCTCGTCCGCCGAGGCCCTCTCCGACGCACAGGACGGCGCTCGTTCCGAAACCGGGCTGCCGAATGTGTCTGGGGGCCGGTGATCCCCTAGCGTCCGTGAAATTCGACGCGACGGTTCAGGAACGCGAGTGGACCGTCGTTGGGCGTCAACGGGCGCGAGCCAGCAAAGCCCGAAACGCGAAGACGCTGAGCGGATATACCGACCGATTCCAGGTAGGCCTTAGCGGCTTGGGCCCGCCGCTCTGAGAGCGCCATGTTGTACGCCGACGGGCCGTGGCTGTCGGTGTGTCCCGCGATCATGACGTGCCAATCTGGATTGGCCTTCATCGCGGCAGCGATCTCTTGCAGTATGCGCCGCGACTCTCCCGTGAGAACGTCGGAACCAAAATCGAACATGATCCGGCGCCGCAGAACCGGCTGCGCCTCTCGCTCCGCCATCGGCGTCTTCCGCGCCGGCGTCGCACCCGCGTCTGGACTGACGCTCGGACGGGTCGCGCTCGTTGAGGGGTACTCCACGTCAACCGGGGGCTGAGCCGCCCGCCCGGGGTCCGCGTCTCCGGGCGCGCTCACCGAGACCGGCACGGTGGGACGTTCGTCGGACGGCGATGGCGTGGCCGCGGCTCTGAGATCGGCGTCCGCGCGTTTCACCGGATCCCCCTCAGACGATCGCGTGCGATCGGCACGGGCACCGAGCAGCCTCGGAATCTGCGGAGCGAGCCCGATCACGAGCAGAGCTGCCGCGACCATGGCGGTAACGGTCGCCACGCCGAGGCGAACCCCGTTGCGCCGTGGCCGACGTTGCGCCGGTGTTGAGGGGACGCTGGCTCGCGGTGGAGTGGATCCGGCCGGTGCCGCCGTCTTCGGGTCAGGCAGTCCGATTTCGTCGGCGTAGAGTTGCCAGATGCGCGCGACGCCGTCGGTCCGTTCGCGAGCAGTCTCATCAGGCGGTCCGGTCATCTCGTGCCCCCATCGTGGCGCAACTGAGTGGCGGGAAGGCTAGACCGCTTTCAAATCAGCGACAATCTATCGCTCGATTCATCTCGATATATCGGGTGATACCGACTCGAATCCTGCCGCCCTCGGCGAATCCCTGTTATCGTAGGTGCTCATGTTCGCCTCTCCTGGCTCGATCGCCTTCCAGATCGGCCCGCTCGTGGTGCGCTGGTACGGCATCCTCATGGCGACCGCCATCGTCGTGGGCTTGTGGCTTGGTCACCGGCAGGCGCGGAAGGAGGGGCTCCCGGCCGACGACATCATCAGCGCCGGGCAATGGGCGATCCTCGCCGGCCTCGTCGGGGCGCGGCTGTACGAGGTCGTCTTCAACTGGGACTACTACGGTCAGTATCCGTCGAAGATACTGGCCGTTTGGGAAGGCGGCCTGGCGATCCACGGGGGTCTCATCGTGGGACCCCTGGTCGGCGCATGGCTGGCGTGGAGGTGGCGGTTGCCGGTCATGCGCGGCCTGGACGTGGCGGCGCCGTCGCTGGCCATCGGACAGGCGATCGGTCGCTGGGGGAACTTCTTCAACGAGGAAGCCTTCGGCCGGCCGACCACACTGCCGTGGAAACTCTATATCTCGCCGCCGCATCGGCCGCCGGGCTTCGCGGAGTTCGACTACTTCCATCCGACGTTCCTCTACGAGTCCATCTGGGACTTCGGCGTGTTCCTCGCGCTCGTGGCGTGGCTGCGTCCAACGCTGCGCAATCGTCCGGGCGCGCTCTTCTTCTGCTACGTCGGCCTCTACTCGATCGGACGGTTCGCGATCGAGGCGCTGCGTCTCGACAGCTTCTGGGTCGGCTCCTTCAGGGTTCCGCAGATCGCGAGCCTGATCGGGCTCGTCGTGGCGGGCCTGGGCCTTCTGTGGACCCGGCGGCGCTCCACGCGACTGGCGGCCAGCTGAGCCGACGCCGGCCCGTGCCGTGGCCGAGTCGCGCCGCGTGGTAAACTCATTCGGATGTCGCGAAGAATAAAGGACAAAGCTCTCGCGCTGCTCGCCGCCGAGCAGGGGACCGTCCGCAAGGACTGGGGCGGGCGCGTGTCGATCGCCCTCGTGTACCCGAACACGTATCCCGTCGGCATGTCGAATCTCGGCTTCCAGACGATCTATCGGCATCTCAATGCGCTCGGCGATGTCGTGTGCGAGCGAGTGTTCCTGCCGGAGCCCGCCGAGCTGGACGAGATGCGGCGCACGTCGACGCCACCTCTGTCGCTCGAGTCCCAGCGGCCGCTGACCGACTTCCAGCTCATCGGGTTCTCGGTGACCTACGAGGGCGATTACGTCAACGTGCTACGCCTGCTCGACATGGCGGGCATCCCGCTGCGGGCCGCCGAGCGGCGCGCACACGATCCGCTCGTCCTCATGGGTGGCGTGTGCGCGTTCTCGAATCCCGAGCCGGTGGCGCCCTTCATGGACTTCATCGTCGTCGGCGAGGGTGAGGAGCTGGTCGGCGAGCTGATGCAGGCCTACCGCGACGGCTATCGCGATCGGGAGACGTTCCTGGACGGCCTGGTCGGTCTCGAAGGGATCTACATTCCCGAGCGCCACGAGGTGAGCTACGACGACGGCGGCGCCCTGGCCGACGTCAAGCCGTCGCGCGGCGCGCCGGCGGTGATCGTCAAACGCCGGCTGAAGCAGGTGGATCAGTTCCGCACGATCGCCGCGGTGAAGACGCCCAACGCCGAGTACGGCCACATGGCGCTCCTCGAGGTCGGCAAGGGGTGCGGACGCGGCTGCCGCTTCTGCCTCGAAGGCCAGGTCTACCGGCCCGTGCGACATCGGAGCGTCGCCGCGCTGCGCGAGACCGTGGAGCAGCTCGCGGCGCAGGGCGAGAAGCGCATCGGCCTCGTCGGCGCCTGCGTCTCCGACTACCCCTGGATCGGCGATCTCCTGAAGGTCGTCGAGGACAACGGCATGGAGCTGTCGATCTCCTCGCTCCGCGCCGACAGCCTCACCGACGATCTCGTCGCTTCGCTCGCGCGCGGCGGCCACCGCACGCTGACGGTGGCCCCGGAGGCGGGCACCGAGCGCCTGCGGCGCGCGATCCGCAAGACGATCACGGACGCGCAGCTACTGTGGGCGTGCGATCTCGTCCGCGCCCGCGGCATTCCGAATCTCAAGACCTACTTCATGATCGGCCAGCCCACGGAGACGTCCGGGGACGTGGCGGCCATTCCCGACCTTGCGCGACGCATGCTCGAGCGCCTGCGCGTGCTCGATCCGAGTGGGCGGCCATTCGGCAAGCTCACGCTGTCGATCTCCTCGTTCGTGCCGAAGCCGTGGACGCCGTTCCAGTGGGCGCCGTTCGATGGCGCCACCTCGCTGTCGGCCAAGCTGGACGTCATCAAGCGCGGCGTGCGGAGCTTCTCCAACATCCGCGTCCTGCACGAAAATCCGCGCGAAGCCGCCCTGCAGGCGCTGCTGGCGCGCGGCGATCGGCGCGTCGGCGATTTCCTCGAGGCGGCGGCGCGGCTCGACGGCGACTGGCGACGTGCGTTGCGCGAGTGGGACGGCGATCCGGAGCTCTACACCACGCGGGCGCGCTCGGTGGACGAGCGGCTGCCCTGGGACCACTTCGACGTCGGCGTCAAGAAGGCCGGCCTGGTGCGGGAGTGGGAGCGCGCGCAGGCCGAGGCGACGTGATGGGGACCCACGACACCTACGGGCGCCGGCTGCGCAATCTGCGCATCTCCATTACCGATCGCTGCAACCTCCGCTGCGGCTACTGCATGCCGGAGGAGGAGTACGTCTGGCTGCCGCGCCAGGCCATCCTACAGTTCGAGGAGATCAGCCGGCTGGTGGATGTCTTCATCACGCTCGGCGTCGACAAGGTCCGTCTCACGGGCGGCGAGCCACTGCTGCGTCGCGACGTGCCGGCCCTCATCCGGCTGCTCGCGGCCAAGCCCGCGCTGCGCGATCTCGCCATCACCACCAACGGCGTCCTGCTCGCCGAGCACGCGGCCGGGCTCCGTGCGGCCGGGTTGCACCGCGTGACGGTGAGTCTCGACACGCTCCGTGCCGACCGGTTCGCGGCGCTCACGCGGCGCCCGAGCCACGCGCAGGTGCTCGAAGGGATCCGGAGCGTTTCGCGTGCGGGCTTCAGCGGCACCAAGCTCGACACCGTCGTCATTCGCGGTATCAACGACGACGAGCTCGCTGATCTGATCGAGTTCGGCAAGACGGTGCCGGCCGAGGTGCGGTTCATCGAGTACATGGACGTCGGCGGCGCGACGCGCTGGTCGATGGATCAGGTCGTCGGCCGCGGCGAGATTCTCGAGCGACTCGAGCGACGCTACGGGCCAATCGCGCCGGTCGTCGAGCAGAGCACGGCGCCCGCGGATCGCTACCGGCTTCCGGATGGCACTGTATTCGGCGTCATCGCGTCCACCACGACCCCGTTCTGCGCCGACTGCGATCGCAGCCGTCTCACCGCGGACGGCATGTGGTACCTGTGCCTCTACGCGCTCAGCGGGGTGGATCTGCGCGAGCCGCTCCGAGCCGGCGCGTCGAGCGAGGAGCTGGCGGCATTGATCGCCGGCGGCTGGCGCGCACGCACCGATCGCGGCGCGGAGGACCGCCTGGCCCTGCGCGATCGCAGCCCGCTCATCCAGATCGGCGGGCTCAAGCGGGATCCGCACCTCGAGATGCACACTCGCGGAGGCTAGGATGGCCACCGGCGACGAGGTGAAGGCGGACGTCCGCGAGCACGGCGCCAACCAGCAGCAGCTGGATCGTCGGCTGTTCATGCAATTGCAAGTCTTGACCGGCTGCGCCGATCTCAAGCCGCTCGTGCGGACGCTCGAATCAAGCCGCCAGGAGTGCGTGCTCTATCAGGACGTCAACGATCCGCGGGGCGTCGGCGTCCTCGGCATGAGCGAGGACCCCGCGGCGCTGGTAGGGCCGTTCCGGGATCTGCTCAACACCGAGGCGTTCGTCGGCTTGCCGCTGCGGCCCGAGTTCACGATGCTCGGACGCACCTACTCGTCGGGCTTCGAGCCGGATCTCGAGGAGTGGCTGCTCCGCCGACCGCGGCGCACCGTGCTGAACGCAGCCTGGCCGTGGGCCATCTGGTATCCGCTCCGGCGAACGGGCGCGTTCGCGCGATTGTCACCGAAGGAGCAGGGCGAGGTGATTCGCGAGCACAGCGTGCTGGGTCGCGCCTACGGCGACGCCGATCTGGCCCACGACGTCCGGCTCGCCTGCCACGGCCTCGACGTCCACGACAACGACTTCGTGATCGGGCTCATCGGCAAGGCGCTCCATCCGCTGTCGCACCTGGTGCAGACGATGCGCAAGACGGTCCAGACCTCGCAGCACCTCCAGACGCTCGGTCCGTTCTTCATCGGCCACGTCGTCTGGCAAAGCGCGACGCGGGTCTAGGGCGGGACGCCATCGGCGTCCGGCAATGACCAGCGTCAACGTCCGTTACATCGTCGACGACGTGGAGGCCGCCATCGCCTTCTACACCGGGCACCTCGCCTTCACGCTGATCTCGAAGACGCTGCCGGCGTTTGCCGACGTGCAGCGCGGCGATCTCCGCCTGTTGCTGAGCGGTCCCACCAGCTCCGGGGGACGGCCACTGCCAGACGGTCGCCGGCCGAGCCCGGGCGGCTGGAATCGGATCCACCTGATCGTCGAGGACCTCCGGACGGAGGTCGATCGACTTCGCGCCGCCGGTATCGCGTTCCGGAGTGATATCGTCACCGGACCGGGCGGCTCGCAGATCGTTCTCGACGACCCCAGCGGCAACCCGATCGAGCTGTTCCAGCCGCGCGGCCGAGAGGAGCGGTCGCGTTCCCGCTAGGCCAGAGGCGCGGGAAGGTTCGAACGGCCCATCAGAAAAGTGTCGACGCCGCGCGCGGCCGAGCGTCCCTCGGCGATCGCCCAGACGATCAAGGACTGGCCGCGCTGCATGTCGCCGCACGCGAAGACACCGGACACGCTCGTCATCCACCGGGCGTCACGCCAGACGTTGCCACGCTCGGTGAGCCTGACGCCGAGGTCCGTGAGCATACCCGGCTTCTCGGGGCCGACGAAGCCCATCGCCAGCAGGACCAGGTCGACGTCGAGCGTGAACTCGCTGCCGGGCACCGGGCGGAAATCGAGCCGGCCGCCCTCGCGCACCATGTCGACCTTCACCGCCTCGAGCCGCCTCACGCGTCCGCCCTCGCCGACGAAGCGCTGCGTCGACACCGCGTAGACGCGCTCGCCGCCTTCCTCGTGGGCGGACGACACGCGAAAGATGTTCGGCCACTGCGGCCACGGATTGTCGGGAGCGCGCGTGTCGGGCGGCCGCGGCAGCAGCTCGAATTGATGCACGGAGCGCGCCCCGTGACGGTGCACCGTGCCGAGACAGTCGGCACCCGTGTCGCCGCCGCCGATGATGACCACGCGCTTGCCCGTGGCGCTGATGAACGCACCGTCCCCGATCGCGTCGCCCTCGCAGCGCCTGTTCTGCAGCGTCAGGTAGTCCATTGCGAAATGGATGCCGCCAAGCTCGCGTCCCGGAATGGGCAGGTCGCGCGGCGCGCAGGCGCCGCCGGCGAGCACGATCGCGTCGAAGCCGCGTCGCAGATCGGCCACTGGCACGGTGACCCCCACGTGGGCGTTCGTCTGGAAGACGACGCCCTGCTTCTGCAGAAGCTCGAGGCGTCGGTCCAGGAACCGCTTTTCCATCTTGAACTCGGGGATGCCGTAGCGAAGCAGGCCGCCGATACGATCGGCGCGCTCGAAGACGATCACCGAGTGACCTGCGCGATTCAGCTGCTCGGCAGCGGCGAGTCCCGCCGGCCCGGACCCCACCACGGCCACCTTCTTGCCGGTGCGCACGGCCGGCATTTCCGTCGTCACCCAGCCGTGCTCGAACGCGTGCTCGATGATGGAGACCTCGACGGCCTTGATGGTCACCGGATCGTCATTGATGCCGAGGACGCACGAGCCCTCGCACGGCGCCGGACACAGCCGCCCGGTGAACTCGGGGAAGTTGTTGGTGGCGTGCAAGCGCTCGATGGCGTCGCGCCAGCGATCCTTGTAGACGAGGTCGTTCCAGTCGGGAATGAGATTGCCGAGTGGGCAGCCCTGGTGGCAGAACGGAACGCCGCAGTCCATGCACCGCGCGCCCTGTTTCTGGAGCTCGGCATCCGGGTAGGGGAGATAGACTTCCTTCCAGTCGCGCAGACGCTCGGCGACCGGTCGCATCGGCCACTTCTTGCGCTGGATCTCCAGGAAGCCGGTGGTCTTACCCACTCGTCGCTCCGACGAGCTCGGCGAACGTTGGCTCGCGCCCCTCCGCGCGCGCCCGGCTGCGCGCGGCCTGCACGCGCTTTTCGTCCTTCGGCGTCACCTTCACGAACCGCGGTCGCATGGCCCGCCACCTGGCGAGGATGGTCGCGGCGTGGGCCGAGTGCGTGTAGGTCACGTGGCGGTCGATGAGGTCGCCGACGAGCTGCACGTCCGCCGGCTGATCGAGGGCTTCCAGCACGACCATGTCTCGGTTGCACAGGCGATGGAAGTCACCGTCGAGGTCGAGCACGAAGGCCAGTCCCCCGGACATTCCGGCTGCGAAGTTGCGGCCGGTGCGGCCGATCACGACCACGCGGCCGCCAGTCATGTATTCGCAACCGTGATCGCCGACACCCTCGACGACCGCGTGGGCACCGCTGTTGCGCACGGCGAAGCGCTCGCCAGCCACCCCGCGCACGAATGCCTCGCCGCTGGTGGCGCCGTAGAGCGCCACGTTTCCGATGATGATGTTCTCCTCCGGCACGAACGTCGAGCGCGCGGGGGGATGCACGATCAGGCGGCCGCCAGAGAGGCCCTTGCCCCAGTAGTCGTTGGCGTCGCCCTCGAGCGTGAATGTGATGCCCCGTGGCACGAAGGCGCCGAACGACTGGCCGGCGGACCCTGTGAAGTGAATCCTGATCGTGTCGTCGGGCAGTCCGGCGGCGCCGTGGCGTCGCGTCACCTCGTAGCCCAGCGTGGTGCCGACCGTGCGGTTGACGTTGCGGATCGGGAGCGCCATCTCGACGCGGGCGCCGTGCTCGACCGCTTCGCGGCAGGCAGGGATCAGCGTGGTGTGATCGAGCGACTTCTCGAGACCGTGGTCCTGCGCCACCACACACCGCCGTGCCACCTCGGGCGGCATGGCGGGCTGATAGAGGATGGAGCCGAGATCGAGGCCGCGGGCTTTCCAGTGATCGACGGCCGCGTTCACGTCGAGACAGTCGGCACGCCCGATCATGTCCTCCATCCGGGAAAAGCCGAGCTCGGCCATCAGCTCGCGCACCTCCTGCGCCACGAAGCGGAAGAAGTTCACGACGTGCTCGGGCTTGCCGGCG
>Ga0209382_10012239_pt1 | contig 10605 bp, 10 predicted proteins | sample SoiMetdeltSBSDD5_FD_187599 | JGI IMG/M metagenome (GOLD analysis project Ga0209382, IMG submission 187599) | Bulk soil microbial communities from a Populus tree surrounding site in Tennessee, USA - Soil MetaG P. deltoides SBSDD5 (SPAdes) (version 2) | ecosystem: Environmental > Terrestrial >...
CGAAGTCTGCTTCATCTCTGTGCGGACCGGCACTTCGATTTTGTGTCCGGTGATGCACGGGATAAAGAACTGATACGTCGTCTGGTCAAAGAGGCCGACGTGCTCATTCCGTTGGCCGCCATCGTAGGGGCACCAGCGTGCGATCGAGATCCATTGCGGGCGCGGTCAGTCAATCTAGAAGCCGTTCGATTACTCAATGGCTTGCGTAGCCCGCAGCAGATGGTCATCTACCCAACGACCAATAGCGGTTACGGCACACAGTCCGGCGACCTCTTTTGCACCGAAGACACCCCACTGGAGCCGATCTCACTTTACGGCCAGACAAAAAGTCAAGCTGAGGCAGAGCTGTTAGGGACGCCCAACGTTATCACATTAAGATTGGCGACTGTGTTTGGAATGTCTCCTCGCATGCGTCTTGACTTATTGGTCAACCACTTCGTCTATGCCGCGGTTACGGATGGTTACATCGTCATTTTCGAGAAGGATTTTAAGCGCAATTACATCCACATCCGCGATGTAGCCGATTGCTTTGTCCATTGTATCGAGAACTTTAAACGAATGGCGGGGCGACCCTATAATGTGGGCCTGGACGCCGCCAACCTTTCCAAAGAAGAATTGGCATTGAGGATTAAAGAGTACGTGTCCAATTTCTACGTTCACTTCGCCCAGGTGGGATCAGATCCGGATAAGCGCAATTACATCGTTTCAAATCAAAGATTACGCGAGGCTGGTTTTGAAGCCCGACGCTCGCTGGACGATGGTATTCGAGAGCTACTCAAAGGATATCGGATGACGGGACGCGCTCGGTTTAAGAACGTTTGAAGGTGAGGCGAGTGCCATCAGAAATCTCAACTTCAAACGTGCGAGGACCAGCAGCCGGGCTTGAACTTACCGCGGTGACCGCAGCTATACTTGCTGGGGGGCTGGGGAGCCGATTGCGTCCGGCGGTGTCAGGCCGTCCCAAGGCGCTTGCCAACATTGGAGAAAGACCGTTTCTCACACATCTGTTTGATCAGCTCCTTGCGGCTGGCGCGAGAGAGGTCGTGCTGTGCACAGGATACCTGGGCGATCAAATACGAATGATATTAGGTGAATCGTATAACACGCTCCGCCTTAACTATTCCCAAGAGTCTACCCCACTAGGCACTGCAGGTGCCCTTAGATTGGCATTGCCGTTGCTCGACTCCAATCCTGTACTTGTAATGAATGGCGACTCGTATTGCGACGTAAACATCAGGGAGTTTTGGTTTTGGCATGACGGGCGGCACTCCAATGCGACGTTGCTGCTAACCAAGGTTTTCGATACCGAGCGTTTTGGGCAAGTGAAGGTCGATACCGACGGAAAGGTCACTGACTTTAGAGAGAAGGGCAGTGGACAGGGCTCGGGTTGGATTAATGCGGGCATCTACTTGCTGAATCGCGATTTGCTTGAAGAAATTCCCGTGAATCGTGCCGTGTCTCTAGAGAGAGAGATCTTCCCGTCATGGATCGGTCGTGGCCTTTGTGGCTTCCAAAGTGAGGCACGGTTTATCGATATCGGAACCCCCGAAGCCTATGCCAAAGCCCAATCGTTTTTCGCTACCGGTTTGTCAAGATGAAGAAGCGGCAATTCGTAATTTTGGACCGAGACGGGACGATTATCGTCGAGCGCCACTATCTTTCCGATCCGCTTCAGATTGAAATTCTTCCAGGAGCAGTTAGAGGTCTGCGTCAACTGGTCGCGATGGGACTGGGGTTAGTGGTAGTTACGAATCAGTCTGCGATCGCGCGGGGGCTCTTCGACGAGGCTCATTTGGATCTAATTCACCGGCGGCTTTGCGACCTTTTGAAAGCCGAAGGAATCTGGCTCGAGGGAATTTATTTTTGCCCCCACCTACCGGACGATGATTGCTCCTGCCGCAAACCGAAGCCAGGGCTCGTCGAGCGAGCGGCCAGTGACTTCGATTTTGATCTCCAAGCAAGCTTTGTGATTGGCGACAAGCCTGCTGATATCGAAATGGGGAAGCGAGTTAGAGCGACTACTTTTCTGGTGCGCACAGGTTATGGCGCTGCCTTGGTTGGTGACCCGACGGTCAGTCCAGATTACGTAGCCGACGATTTGTCGGCCGCGGCGCAAACGATTCAGCGCCTGCTTGATGCCAATTCGCGGAGAGTGGACCCATGATCATTAGCAGGACGCCATTTCGTGTTTCTTTTTTTGGCGGGGGAACTGACTACCCTGCCTGGTATCGCACCTATGGCGGAGCAGTGCTGGCAACGACAATTGACAAATATTGCTATCTTAGCTGCCGTTATCTGCCTCCCTTTTTCGAGCACAAGATTCGCGTCGTTTATTCGAAAATCGAGAATTGCCACAGCGTGGAGGAAATCGCTCACCCGGCGGTTCGTGAGATATTGCGTTACTGTAAGATCGCTCGCGGCGTGGAAATTCATCACGATGGCGATCTTCCGGCCCGCAGCGGGATGGGCACTAGTTCCTCTTTCACCGTGGGACTCTTGCATGCTTTGTATGCCCTCAAAGGACAGATGCCGTCCAAGGCGCAACTTGCCGGAGAAAGCATCGTTATCGAGCAAGAGATTCTAAAGGAAACCGTTGGATCCCAGGATCAAGTACTGGCGGCACACGGCGGTTTCAATCATGTTGTTTTCCATACGAGCGGTGAAATCACGGTCAAGCCGATAACAGCCACTGCCGGACGACTGAATGAGCTCAATCGTCACTTGATGCTGTTTTATACCGGGATCAGGAGAACGGCCTCCGATGTTGCCGAAAGCTACGTTAATGGTCTGGACGATAGAGAAAGGCAACTGCGAAGCATTGGGGATCTGACGAACGAAGGCGTGTCGGTTCTTTGCGGCAAGAGCAAAGTCTCTTTCTTCGGCGAGTTGCTTCATAACGCCTGGCAGGTGAAGCGGGATCTCAGTTCCAAAGTTTCAAATTCGGATATTGAAGAGATCTACACGGAAGCTATGTCGGCTGGGGCGCTGGGCGGAAAACTATTGGGTGCGGGTGGGGGCGGATTCATCCTTTTTTTTGTCCCGCCGTCTAAACAAACAACGATCAAACGAAGGCTCAATAAATTGATTTATGTTCCGTTTAGGTTCGAGTCTTCAGGGAGCCAAATCATCTTTTTCGATCCGGAACGGGATTATTCTAAAGAGGAAAAAGCGCGGGTCTTTCAGCCTGACTTTGTCTTTCGAGAACTTCTCGAAGAAGAAAATTAGTTAACCCGTGGACAAAACGGATCGGATCTACGTCGCCGGCAGCGAAACGGTCGTCGGCAAAGCCGTGTTGCGCCAATTGGCAGCGGGCGGGTATCTAAACGTCATCGATAATTCGTCAGAGGAGCCGGATCTGACCGATAGGGCGAAAGTGGATGCTTATTTCGGAACCATGAGGCCGAACTGTGTTTTCGTGGCGGCTGGAAAGTCTGGAGGCATTGGAGCCAATCAAAAGTATCCGGTTGACCTCATGCTTAATAATCTTTTGATCCAATGCCAGATTATTCGCAGCGCCCAGATTCATGGCACCCGAAAGCTGCTATATTTTGCGAGCTCTTGTGCTTATCCACGATCCTGTCCACAACCCATGCAGGTCAGATCCCTAATGACGGGACCATTGGAATCTACCAGCGAAGCCTACGCGATAGCAAAAATTGCCGGCATCAAGCTGTGCCAGGCGTACCAACAGCAATACGGTGCGGATATGATTAGCGCGATTCCCGGCGATGTCTTCGGGCCCGGCGACGATTTTGGTTTGGAAGATTCTCACGTCATCGCGGCTCTCATTCGTAAGATGCATAAAGCGAAGGTTTTTGGCACGGCAACAGTCGAAGTCTGGGGATCCGGTTCGCCTCGGCGGGAATTTATCTTTGCGGACGACGTTGCCGACGCGGCTATCTTTCTGATGGAAAATTATAGCAGCCCGACTCCTATCAACGTGGGAACTGGCGTGGATACTTCGATCAGGGATATTGCCGAGCTCATCCAAAAAGTGGTTGGCTACAATGGCCAGTTACGATTCGATCCCACAAAGCCGGATGGTATGCCCTTAAAGGCGCTTGATTCCAGTGAACTCATGGCGATGGGGTGGCGGCCAAAAGTTTCTCTGCAGAGAGGGTTGGAAGAAACCTATCGCTGGTTCCTCGATACCACCAAAGATGATGTCTAAAGATATATACGAGCGTTTTTACCGATCGCTCTACAGGATTCGGCGGGTGGAGGAGGAGATTGCGCGAATCTACCCCAGTGACAAGATCAAGAGTCCGGTGCATCTTTCCATTGGACAGGAAGCAGTCTCCGTTGGAGTTTGCGAAGCTTTGCGGCCAGACGATGTAGTTTTCGGCACGTACCGAAGCCATGCCTATTACTTGGCAAAGGGAGGCGATCTAAAGAAAATGCTCGCCGAACTTTATGGAAAGGCTACAGGCTGCGCCAAAGGTAAGGGCGGGTCCATGCATCTGGTCGATGCGGCTCACGGGGTTATGGGCGCTTCCGCCGTGGTGGGAACGACGATTCCAAACGCGGTCGGTTATGCGTACGCTTTAAAGCTGCAAAGAAAGGACACTATTGTAGTCAGCTTCTTCGGAGACGGGGCGACAGACGAGGGAGTCTTTTACGAAAGTCTGAATTTTGCCGCACTGAAGCAACTGCCGATTATTTTTATATGCGAGAATAATTTTTACGCCATTCATACCCATTTACTGCGCAGGCACAGAGACGTCAATTTATGCGAGCGGGTAAGACCTTACGGTATACCGGCCGAACGGATTGATAACAACGACATACTTAAAATTAATGAACGGATGAAGGGTGTTGTTGACCTGTTGCGCGCCAAGCAGGGTGGACCGTTTTTCATCGAATGCTTGACCTATCGATGGAAGGAACATGTGGGTCCCGACGACGATTTCCATTTGGGCTATCGTAGCTACGAGGAGGCCCGGCCCTGGGTAGAGGGGGATCAGGTTGGGCGGCTCGCAGCTCTCATCGCGCCCAAAGATCGTGAGCGCCTAGAAACCCAGGTAGAGGAAGAAGTCCGCGCGGCCATTGCTTATGCCGAGGACGAGCCTTTCCCGGAGGCGCGAGAGTTGCTGACCGATGTGACCGGAGAGTAAGAGTGCAGCGAATTTTATCGTACGTGGATGCGATTCGTGAGGCCACGGATCAAGAAATGGAAGAAGATGCTTCCGTGGTTGTATTTGGGCTCGACGTCGATGATCCAAAGGCAATACAGGGAACTACCCGGGGATTAGCGGAGAAATATGGTCCGGAAAGGGTTTTTGGCACCCCACTTTCCGAGGAAGCGATGACCGGCGCGGCCATCGGTATGGCGCTGGCTGGCTTGCGTCCCATACACATCCATATCCGTATGGATTTTCTCATGCTGGCGATGAACCAGCTTGTCAATGTCGCGGCCAAAAGCCGCTACATGTACGGAGGTCAGGTTCATGTGCCGATGGTGGTGCGGTGCATGATCGGAAAAAGTTGGGGCCAGGGAGCGCAGCATTCGCAAGGATTGCATTCCTTTTTTATGCATGTTCCCGGGCTGAAGGTAGTCGCTCCCACTAATCCGTATGATGCTAAAGGTTGTTTGATACAGGCTATCCGGGATGATGACCCTGTGATCTATGTCGAGCATCGTATCCTCCACTTCCAAAAAGGAATCGTGCCGGAAGAGCTTTACCGGATTCCTCCTGGAAAGGCGCGTGTGTTGGAGGAAGGAGGAGACGTTACCTTAGTCGGCATTTCCTACATGCTGTTGGAATGTCTGCGAGCGCGGCGTTATCTCGAGACGATGGATGTTCATGCGGAGGTGATCGACCCGATTTGGCTGAGCCCCCTCGATATCGGGACGATCGTCAAGTCGGTCAAGAAGACCGGGCGGTTATGCGTTGTCGATAACGGCTGGACTACGTGCGGTGCGAGTGCCGAGATCGTGACCCGAGTGATTGAACGCTTGCAAGGGCAGAGAGAAGTCGTCGTCCATCGCATGGGGTACGCGCCGGCTACTTGTCCCCCGACACCCTCGCTCGAAGATCTCTATTATCCAAACGCCCGCACCATTGCATCGGCGGTCTACGATTTGGTCAAAGGAGGCCGGAACCGCTGGCTGCCGGAAGAGTGCGAAGAGCTTCAGGAGATGGAGTTCCGGGGTCCGTTTTAACAGCAACGATGAAGACTGCCAAAAATCTTGATTGGCCCTTGATGAAAAACAATATATCAAGGGCGGACCTCGCCGGCGTTATTGATTTCCTTCGGCAGGATGATCCTGTCCTCACTCAATCGACCCAAGTGGAAGAATTCGAGAAGGAATGGTCGACTTGGCTCGGCGTGAAACACAGTGTTTTCGTAAACTCCGGTTCCTCGGCCAATCTGTTGACGATCACTGCCCTTCGAGAACACTACGGTTCGGGGGAGATCATTGTACCGACGTTGACCTGGGTATCGGATATCGCTTCGGTCATTCAGTGCGGATTTAAGCCTGTTTTTGTCGATATTGATCGCCACACCCTGGGGATGGATAACGCGCAGGTCATTCGCAAGATAACATCCCAGACCAAGGCGGTCTTTTTGACTCACGTGCTGGGTTACAACGCCCTCAGTCAATCTCTCTTAGATGAATTGAAGGCGCGCAGAATCCCCCTTATTGAGGATGTTTGCGAGTCTTACGGAGCGACTTTTGATCGACGAAAACTCGGCACCTTTGGGCTCATGTCCGATTTTTCCTTCTATTACGCACACCATTTAACGACCATCGAAGGAGGAATGATAGCAACCGACGATTCGGATTTGTACGAGACGCTTTGTCTGCTGCGCTCCCATGGAATGGTGCGAGAGTCGAGCTCTGACAAGTTGCGGCAATCCTACGTCGAAAAGTATCCGGACTTACATCCGGATTTTATTTTTGCCTTTCCCGCCTATAACGTGCGAAGCACGGAGATCAATGCAGTGATGGGTCGTTCGCAAATCAAGCGGTTAAATGAAAACAACAAGCTCAGATCCGAAAATCTAACCTTGTTTTTGGAGAACCTGGACCCGACCAAGTATCAGACTGACTTTGCAATCGCCGGCAGCTGTAATTACGCGTTCACTCTCGTTCTCAAACGGGCAGATCCCGCCTTTTCCAACCAAGTCATGAAGACACTCCGTGACCATGGCGTTGAATATCGTCGGGGCACATCCGGAGGGGGAAACCAACTACGACAGCCTTACTTGAAGCGGCTGCTTGGCGAGCCGGATCTTGGCCAGTTTCCTAACGTGGATCATGTTCATTTTTACGGTTTTTACATTGGCAATTATCCTGGATTGGAGCGTGAGAAGATCCTCGCCTTGTGTTCTCTGTTGAACAGTATTAGGGAGTGACGACTCTGCTGATGGTTCAAATATCTTTTCGGAGTTAAATTCATCGATATGGCAAACCGCAAATTGGACCTTGTTCTAATTAACCCGGGTAATCGAAGACAGGTGTTTCAGTCGCTAGCAGCGGATTTAGCCGCTATTGAGCCTCCCATTTGGGCAGGTTTGATAGCCACGTTTATCCGTGCCCGCGGTTTTGCAGTTCAAATCGTGGATGCTGAAGGGGAGGGGCTAAGCTTTCATGAAACAGCCCATCGAATTATCGACATGGACCCCACCCTCGCAGCGGTCATCGTTTACGGCCACCAACCTTCCGCATCCACACAGAACATGCCGGCCGCGGGGGAGCTGTGTACTATACTCAGGGAGAGGTCGCCCAATCTTAAGACAATCCTGGTGGGGGGCCATGTGGCGGCGCTACCGGAACGTACCCTGCTTGAAGAGAGTGTTGATTTCACATGCGACGGTGAAGGGCCGCATACGATCCTCCAATTGCTTCAAGCGCTGACCAACAGGGAGATGGATCTCGGAAAAGTCGGCGGACTGCTGTACCGGCACGGCGGTACGATTGCCCGTTCTGGGCCAGCGCCTCTGGTTAGCGACTTGGATGTAGAAATGCCGGGCATCGCTTGGGACCTGTTACCGATGCAGAGCTATAGGGCGCATAATTGGCATTGTTTTGGTGATTTAGTACGCCAGCCCTACGCATCGTTCTACACGACGTTAGGTTGCCCATTCCGTTGTAGCTTTTGTTGTATTCAGTCGCCTTTCAAAACGGGCGAATCGTTAATGGGACTAAAGGCGACGACGAATAGCTATCGGATGTGGAAACCGAAAACTATCATCGCTGAAATTGACAAGCTCGTGACCGAGTACGGCGTTCGCAATATCAAGATAGCGGATGAACTGTTTGTTCTTAATCCTAAACACGTGACCGACCTTTGTGATCTCCTGATTGAGCGGAATTATGATCTCAATATCTGGGCCTATGCGAGAGTCGACACGGTCAAAGAGGAAATGGTGGAAAAGCTCAAACGGGCGGGCGTGAGCTGGCTCGCCTTTGGTATTGAAGCGGCCAGTGAACGAGTCCGCGATGATGTCGCAAAAGGCTTTGATCAGAATGATATCGCAAAAACCATTGGCAAAGTCAGGGCTGCCGGTATTAATGTGATCGGCAATTTTATTTTCGGCCTGCCTGAGGATAACCTCTCGTCTATGCAGGCGACTCTCGATCTTGCCGTGGAGCTCAATTGCGAGTTTGCAAATTTTTACGTCGCCATGGCCTATCCAGGCTCCCAACTGTATAACGATGCTCTCAGGAAAGATTGGCCTTTGCCTGGAACTTGGAATGGCTATTCGCAGCACGCCGTGGATACGCTTCCCCTGCCGACAAACTACCTTTCTGCTGCGGAAGTTTTGCGGTTCCGCGATGATGCTTTTCAGTTCTATTTCAAGAATCCGAATTATTTGACCATGATATCCAGGAAGTTCGGGCCGGAGACAGCCGCGCATATTGGCGAAATGGCGTCCCACAAGCTCGAAAGGCGGTACGCTTCCTGAGATTCGAAGTCTTCGGGTTAGTTTATGGAGATTCTGTTTCAGTCCAATAGAGTGACGGCGCCGGAGCTCAGCATCGTGCTTCTAGACTGGTCCTGTCGAGAAAGTTTCCACATATTCGATTATTTGTCCTCTCAGGCGGTGGACAGGAGTAAGTTCGAGATTTTGTGGGTCGAGTATTATGAGAGACGGGCGAAAGAGATCGCAGCGGCCATGGACAGTTGTGGGTAGAGACTTCGCCGAGTGGAAGGTTTCTAAGATGCGGTTGGAGGCGATAAAGCTCGGCAAAATGGCCTTGAGAAAGTTTCTTCCTTGTTCAGTGAAAACATATGTCAGGTTCCAGATTCCGAGAGCTGCGTAGGATCCGAGGCGAGCAATAGTTCTTTGTTGAGTTCATAAGTCAGGTTCATGGCGAGTCCCCTAGTCACAGTTATTCTTTTCGCCCACGCGCCTTACGCGAATTTCTTAAGGTCCTCGTTGGAATCCATACTCAACCAATCTCACCGCCAATTAGAAGTCTTAATATTGGGCGACGGAAGCCCAGCAGTCCGGGAGTCCGTTGAGAATTTTATGAATGATGGGCGGGTGAGGCTCCGCGCCCAGACGCGACCTTACTTTCTGGAAACAGCAAATGAATTAATGACGGAATCCAAAGGGAAATATCTCGGCACATGGAATAGCGACGACATTTATAATGAAAGGCACGTCGAGCTGCTCGTGCAGACCTTGGAAATCGACCAGGAGGTTGGAGGGGCATTCGATAATACCGAATATTTCAGGGAATCGAAGGAAGGTGAGAGAAGCGAAGGTTTGATTGTGCCAGAGGACAGCGCAAGGATGCTATCGTCTTCGCGTCTGTCGGTTCAACATATTTTCAACGAAAATATTATGACCGGTCCTTCTTCGATCATAAGAAAGTCCGCATTTGAATCTGTGGGCGGATATGATAACAAGATTCGGCTCAATTGCGATTTGCATTGGTTCTATCGGCTAGGCGCGTATTTCCCTATTCGGTTCGTGAACTACGTTGGAGTTAGAAAACGCATTCATCCACTAAATAATACCGCCGTGAACCCTCATTATGAGTTTGGCGTCACGGAACTGGAAGACATTCGAGATTGCTACCCCGAAGTGTATCACCGCATTGGCAAAAGTGTTTTCAATAAGAAGCTTGGAAGGAAATATTTTCGCCTAGGATCCTATTACGAGGAGCAGGGTGACCTAACCCGAGCGCGGGAGGCCTATAGAAAAGCCATGCTTCTTCGCAAGCTCAGTTTCCGTTATGGCTGGGAATACTGCCGATCCGCTTTCTTGTCTGGCTGTTTTTAACTCCGTCTAGCTTTGAACTTTCAACATCCGTCCGTGGCTACGCTTCCCCATATAAGTGTCATCGTGCCGACGTTCAATCGAGGCGAAAGCTTGCAAAGATTGCTGGCAAGCTTGGGGTCGTTGGAGTTCCCGGATTTGATCGATGCTGAGGTGATCGTTGTCAATAATGGATCGACGGATAACACTGGGGAAATTCTCCAACAAGAGAAGGGAAGACAGAATCGGTTTGATTTGCGCGTGTTGAAGGAAGAGGCCAAGGGGAAATCGAGTGCATTGAACCGGGGCATCGATCTAGCCCAAGGGGAGGTCCTTATCCTCGTCGACGACGATGTCGTGGTGCACCCTAAATGGATGAAAAACCAC
>Ga0209382_10012241_pt1 | contig 10604 bp, 7 predicted proteins | sample SoiMetdeltSBSDD5_FD_187599 | JGI IMG/M metagenome (GOLD analysis project Ga0209382, IMG submission 187599) | Bulk soil microbial communities from a Populus tree surrounding site in Tennessee, USA - Soil MetaG P. deltoides SBSDD5 (SPAdes) (version 2) | ecosystem: Environmental > Terrestrial >...
CCAGGAACACGAACGTCATCACCGCGGCCGCGCCCGTGATGATCGTCGCCGTCTTCTCGAGCCCGTATCTGATCGCGCCATCGGTCGTCCCGGTCAGCGCGCGGCCCTCGACCAGCCGGCTGAGCAGGAACACCTCGTAGTCGATCGACAGCCCGAAGATGATCGCGAAGATGCCGCTCAGCGCGATCGCGTCGAGATAGCCCGGCCCGCCGAGCGGCGGCGGGTCGGTCTGGAACAGCAGGATCAGCACTCCGACGGCCGCTCCCACCGTGACGAGGTTCAGCAGCACGGCGACGAGCGCCAGGATCGGCGCGCGGAAGAGCACCAGCAGCACCACGAAGGTGACCAGCACCAGCACGATCACCAGCAACGGGAACCGGGCGGAGGTCGCCTGGTCGAAGTCGTCCAGCAGCACGGCCGGGCCGCCCACGACGTACTCGGCGTCCATGTCCCGGGCCGCGTCACCGGCCAGCTGCTCGAGCTTCGGGCGCAGGGCGGCGGTGTCCTCGTCGAAGGCGCCCTCCTTCGGCACGACCATCACCCGCGCGGTGTTCCCGCCCCGTGAGGTGTTGATCGCGAACGAGGCGTTGGCCTGCGACTGCGGCTGCGCGCCCTCGATGCCGGCCAGGACGAAGTAGCCCGAGCGCGCCGCTCTGTTCACGTCGGTGCCCTGGCGCTCCAGGGAGCGGGTCTGGGCGTCGGATGCCCGCCGCACGGCCACGACCGAATCGAGCAGGCGGTTGAGACCGCGGCCGATGCGCTCGCTGCCGTTCGCGGCGGCGCCGATCCCGGTGGCGAGCTCGCCCGAGCCCGCGAGCAGCTGCGAAAGCCCGTTGTTCAGCGCGGACGTGCCGTCGTTCAGCTCACCCGCGGCGCCCGCCAGCTGTGCGGCGCCGACGGCGGTCTGACCGATTCCCGTTTCGAGATCTCCGGTGCCGCTCGCGATGCGCGCGAGCCCGGTGACCAGCTGGTCGAGGCCGCGCGTGATCTCGCGCGCCGCGACGGAGTTGGCTTCGAACTCGGTCGCGTAGCCGTCGATGCTGGTCTTCAGCGGCCCGAGCACGGCAAGGGCCCGTTGCACGTCGGCGCGGGCTCGCTGGACGGCGGGATCGGCCGCGGCTGCCGGACCCACGCTGCCGAGGTTGCGCAGCGCCGACTGGACCGCCGACTGCGCGCTGTTGACCGGGTCGATCAGCTCCGACTCCGCGTTGTCGTTCTGCTCGTTGATCACGCGCACGAGCTCGTCGATCGCGTTCTCCAGCCGGCGCGCACCACGACTCGCCTGTCTCGCCGCCCGGTCGAGGCGCCGCGACCCCTCCTTTGTCCGCGCCACGCCGTCGGCGAGGCGCTGGGTCTGCGGTACGGCCTCGCTCGTGCCCCGCGCGATCTGGTCCGACCCCGCCGATGCCTGGCCGAGGCCCTGGTTGAGGGCGGTCGCGCCGCTCGCGCCCTGGTTCAGGCCGCGGTTGAGCCGCCCGGTGGCGGCGAGCAGCAGCTCCAGCCCGCCCTCGAGCCGGTTCAGCTGGCCGCTGCCCGCGGCGATCTGGCGGGTGAGGCTGCGCAGCACCTGCGTGCGCTCGAGCAGCGATGCCGGGCCCAGCACGGCCTCGATTTCTGGTTCGCGCGCCACCTGCTGCTGGAACTGCTTCAGGCGCCGCAGCCGGGCCTCGGTCGTGATCGGTCCCTGTGTCTGGAAGTCGACCTCGAACGGCGTGGCCCAGCCCGCGCCGCGGTCGCGCTGGAACGCTTCGAAGCTCTTGCGCGATGCGTTGTCGGGCGGCAGGTTCTCGACGTTGGGGGGCCCGGTGTCGAGTGCCAGCGCCGGAGCCGACAGCAGCAGCAGCGGGAATGTCGTGAGCAGCACCGCCACGACGGGCTTGCGCGACACGCGCTCCGACAGCCGGACCCACGGGTTCTCACCGGTCGTCGACCACAGCTGCCAGCGGTTCACGTTCGTGCCCAGCACCACCAGGCCGGCGGGGATCGCGAACAGCGCGGTCACGACCGCGAGCACGCAGGCCACGACCACGCCCAGGGTGGCCGACTCGAGCAACGAGCCTGGCGCGATGAAGAATGCGCCCAGCATGCCGACCGCGAGCGCGGTGCCTGCGAACACGACCGTCCGGCCCGCGCGCAGGACGGACTCCTCCACGGCGGAGGGGACGTCACGGCCGGCGGCCAGCTCCTCCCGGAACCGCGAGACGATCAGCAGCGAGTAGTCCACTCCCAGCGCGAGGCCGATCATCGTGAGCATGTTGAGGGCCAGGGCGTCGAGCCCGAACGTCTCGTTCAGCGCACCCATGAAGGCCATGCCGATGCGCGTCACGAGCAGCCCGCAGGCCAGCGGCACGACCGCCGCAACCGGTGACCTGAAGACGAGCAGCAACAGCACGATCAGGATCGGGAAGGCGATCTTCTCCCCCTGGTCGAGCGAGTCGAGCGACGCCTCGTTGATCGCGCGCACGAGCGGCGCCCGGCCCGAGACCTCGGTCTCGACCGGCGGTCGCACCTTGTCCAGCTCCCGCTCGACGGCCGGAATCGTGTCGTCGGAGATCTCCTCGGCGGGCTTGTCCACCTGGAGCGTGAGCAGCGCCTGGCCGGGGGGCTCGGCGAGGCGCGGATCGCCGCCGATCGCGAACGGGCTCAGCACCGTCACGTCGGGGATCCGTTCGAGCCGGCGCACGAGCGCGCGGGCCTCCCGCTCCAGCGCGCGCTCCTCGGAAGCCGGCGCCTTCAGCAGCACCGCCATGCTGATCGTGCCGCCGAACTGCCGCTCGCTCAGCTTCGCCGCGCGGTCCGCGTCGGTACCGGGGATCTGGAGCTGCGTCTCGTGGAGGTTGTCGCGCGCGCTACTGGCGAAAAAGAGCGCAACAACAAAAGCGCCTATCCAGAAGATCAGGATAGGCACCGGTCGGCGTATCGCGAGGCGGGCGATTTGCCTCATCTAGAGCCCACGGACCGTCATCCGCCTTCTTTATACCGGGCGGCATGAACGACCCTCTCGGTAGCCGATGCGCGCTTGCCTAGCGCGACATCTGATAGTTCAGGTACCTGAAGATGTGCCTCGCGAGACTGAGGCTCGTCTTCACGGTCCCCTGCGCAAACTCCCTCATCTCTACCCCTTGCCCTGCTTGCCGCGGAAATCCTACATGGAATGCGCGTACTGACGCTGGTCGGCAACCGGCCCCAGTTCGTCAAGGCGGCCGCGGTGTCGACTCATCTGCGCGCGCAGCACGACGAGGTGCTCGTGCACTCCGGCCAGCATTACGACGACGAGCTGTCGGCGGTGTTCTTCCACGAGCTGGGACTCCCCGCGCCGGACCGCGAGCTCGGCATCGGCTCGGCCGACGCGGCGACGCAGGTGGCGGGCATCATGCACGGCCTCGAGCCCGTGCTCGCCGACAGCCGCCCCGACCTGGTGCTGGTGTACGGGGACACCAACACCACGCTCGCCGGCGCGCTGTCATGCGCGCGGCTAGGGCTGCCGCTGGCGCACGTCGAGTCGGGCATGCGCTCCTTCGACGACTCCATGCCCGAGGAGCGGAACCGCGTGCTCACCGACCACCTCAGCGGGCTGCTGCTGTGCTCCACACCGACCGCGGTCGAGAACCTCGCCCGCGAGGGCGTCGAGGAGGGCGTCGAGCTGGTCGGCGACGTGATGGCGGACGTCACGCTGCTGACCGCCCCGGTCGCCGCGCGCGAGTCGGATGCCCTCGACCGGTTCGCGGTGCGGGAGGGCGAGTACCTGCTGGTGACGGCCCATCGGGCCGGGAACGTCGACGACCCGGAGGCACTCGGTCGGCTGGTCGAGGTCCTGCTCGCGCTGCCGCTGCCGGCGCTCTTCCCGGCGCACCCGCGCACCCGCGCCCGCCTCGAGACCGCTGGGCTGCTCGCGCAACTCGAGCAGGCGCAGGGCATATCGCTCCTGCCCCCGCTCGGGTACCTCGACTTCCTGCAACTGCTGCGCAACTCGCGCGCCGTGTTGACCGACTCGGGCGGGGTGCAGAAGGAGGCCTACCTGCTGGGGGTCCCGTGCATCACGCTGCGCGACACGACAGAGTGGGTCGAGACGGTCGAGCTGGGCTGGAACCGGCTCACAGGGCTGGACCGTGACGGAGTCTTGGCGGCGCTCGGCGATCTCGCGGCGCCACCGTCGCATCCGGAGCTGTACGGCGGAGGGCATGCGGGTGCGGGAGTGGTGGACGCAATCGGGCGCTGGGCGGCCGCACGGCAGCCCGCCTGAGCCCGGGGGCACGCTCTTTAAACTGATCGGTCGTGGAACGCGCAGCGGAAAGCCACTGCGTCGGGGTGGTGGGCATGGGCTACGTCGGCCTGCCTCTGGCGCTTGCCTTCACCCAGGCCGGCAGCCGCGTCGTGGGGCTCGACTCCGACTCGCGCAGGGTCGAGGCGATCCGCAACGGCCAGAGCTACGTCGAGGACGTGCCCGAGGAGGACCTGGCCGCTGCGGTCTCGCGCGGCCTGCTGACAGCGACCACCAACTACGACCACCTCGTGGAGGCGGATGCGATCGCGATCTGCGTCCCGACCCCGCTGGACGACAATCGCCAGCCGGACCTGCAGCCGCTGATCGACGCCGGCACCGCCCTGTCCCGCGTGCTGAGGAAGGGCCAGCTCGTGGTGCTCGAGTCGACCACGTATCCGGGCACGACCCGCGAACGGCTCGTGCCGATGCTGGAGGAGTCGGGCCTCGCCGCCGGCCGTGACTTCAATGTCGCGTTCTCTCCCGAACGCGTCGACCCGGGCCGCTCCGACTTCACGCTGCGCAACACCGTGAAGGTGGTCGGCGGTGTGACCGACGACTGCGCGCAGGCCGCGCGCGAGCTGTACGAGCGCGTGTGCGACGACGTGCTCGTCGTGTCGAGCCCCGAGGCCGCCGAGCTGTCGAAGCTGCTGGAGAACATCTTCCGGTCGGTGAACATCGCGCTCGTCAACGAGCTCGCCGTGCTGTGCGACCGGATGGGCATCGACATCTGGGAGGTGGTCGACGCGGCCGCGACCAAGCCGTTCGGCTTCATGCGGTTCGAGCCCGGGCCCGGAATGGGCGGGCACTGTCTGCCGGTCGACCCGTTCTACCTGGCCTGGAAGGCGCGCGAGTACGACTTCTACACGGAGTTCATCGAGCTGGCCGGGAAGATCAACCAGAGCATGCCCTACTTCTGCGTCGACAAGATCGAGCGCACGCTGAACGCGCACGGCAAGGCAGTGAACGGCGCCCGCATCGTGCTGCTGGGCGTGGCGTACAAGCCGAGCGTCTCCGACCTGCGCCAGTCGCCCGCGCTGAAGATCCTCAAGCTGCTGGCCGAGAGCGGCGCCGACCTCGCCTACCACGATCCGCACGTGCCTCACCTGAACGAGGCGAGCCTGTCTTCCACGTCGCTGGACAGCGCGCTCGAGGGTGCCGACCTGGCCGTGATCGTGACCGCGCACCCCGAGGTCGACTACCGCTACGTGGTGGCGGAGTCGCGCCTGGTGCTCGACTTCCGCGGAGTCACCCGCGACATCCAGTCCGCCAACCTCGTGCGGCTCTAGCTTGGGCGACCGGCCGGTAACCGTCGGCGTCGTCGGGCTCGGCTACTGGGGGCCCAACCTCGCCCGCAACTTCGCCGCCCAGGAGGGCTGCGAGCTGCGCTGGTGCTGCGACGCGCGCCCCGAGAACGCCCACAAGGCGCCGGACGGCGCGCGTGTCACCACCGACCTCGGCGAGCTGCTCTCCGACCCCGAGCTCGACGCCGTGGTGGTGGCGACCGACGTGCCTTCGCACGCCCGCCTGGCGATCGAGGTGCTGCGGGCCGGGAAGCACTGCTTCGTGGAGAAGCCGCTCGCGCAGTCGGCGCAGGAGGCGGCGGCGGTGGCGGAGGAGGCAGCCGCGAGCAGCCGCGTGCTGATGGTCGGGCACCTGCTCGAGTACCACCCCGGTGTGGCGAAGCTCAAGGAGATCCTCGACGCCGGCGAGCTCGGAGAGGTGCGCTATGTGTACTCCAACCGGCTCAACCTGGGCCAGATCCGCGACCAGGAGAACGCGCTGTGGAGTCTCGGCGCCCACGACATCTCCGTCCTGCTCCACCTGTTCGACGGCGAGGAGCCCGACGAGGCCGTCGCGCACGGCCGGTCGTTCATGCGCGAGGGCGTCGAAGACGTCGTGTTCTGCTATCTGCGCTTTCCCTCGGGCCGCGTCGCCCACATGCACCTCTCGTGGCTGGACCCGCACAAGGAGCGGCGCTTCACCGTGGTGGGCGACAAGCGCATGGCGACGTTCGACGACATGGCGCTGGAGCAGAAGGTGACGATCTACGACAAGGGCTTCGACCGCGACTTCCGCGGCTATGGGGAATGGATCACCCGCTCGGGCGACATCACGAGCCCGCAGATCTCGAACGAGGAGCCGCTGCGCATCGAGTGCCGGCACTTCGTCGAGTCGGTGCGCTCCGGCTCCGAGCCGCGCTCGGGCGCCGCGTCCGGCCTGCGGGCCGTGCGGGTGCTGGAAGCCCTGCAGCGCTCCCTCGAAGCGGGCGGCACCCCGCAGCGCCTGCAGGCGGCTGGTCCCGTCGCGTGAGGTTCTCGGTCCATCCCTCCGACCTCGCCCCGGGGCTGATGGTCGGCGAGGACGTGTCGTTCGGCGAGGACATCGCTCTCGGCGCGTGGGTGGTCGTGCACCGTGGCACCTCCATCGGCGACGGGTGTGAGATCCAGGACGGTGCCGTGCTCGGCAAGCAGCCGCGGCTGGGCGCGCTCTCGACCGCGCCGCGCGAGGAGCTCGCTCCGCTCGAGATCGGGCCCGGCGCGGTGATCTGCGCCGGTGCGATCGTGTATGCCGGCGCGCGGGTCGGCACTCGCGCGATCGTGGGCGACCAGGCGCAGGTGCGCGAGCGCGTCACCCTCGGCGACGGCGCGGTCGTCGGGCGCGGTTGCGGCGTGGACAACGACGTCACGATCGGCGCCGGCGTCCGCGTTCAGTCGAATTGCTACCTCGCGGCGGGCGCGGTGATCGAGGCGGATGCGTTCCTCGGGCCGGGCGTGGTCACGACCAACGACGACGCGATGGGCCGCCGCGCGGAGGGCGAGCCGCTGCGTGGGCCGACCGTGCGGCGCGCTGCTCGCGTCGGAGGCGGCGTCGTGCTGACGCCCGGGATCGAGATCGGCGAGGAAGCGTTCGTGGCGGCCGGCGCGGTGGTCACCCGCGACGTGCCCGCGCGCGGCGTCGTGATGGGTGTGCCCGCGCGCCATGTCCGCGACGTACCGGCGGCGGACCTGATGGCGGAGCGGTGATGGTCGAGCGCTTGCGGAAACTAGACCGCCTCGAGCGGCGCACGATGACGATGGGCGTGATCGCGCTCAGCACAGTGGGCGCGGTGGTCGCGGGCGAGGTCGGCAAGCTGTGGCGCCGGCGAGTCGTGGCGGAGGAGCCCGAGACGACGCCCGAAGTGATCCAGAAGGGCGCTCGCGCGGCGCTCGATACCGTCGAGGTCGCACGGCGCGGCTATCAGCAGGCGCCGACGGGCGAGTCCATCATGTTCAACCTGCTGTCGGCGTTCGTGATCTCCTCCAGCGTCGTGCGCCTGACGACCTTCGGTGTGCGCAGAGGCGTCCCGCTGCTTTTCAATGTGCGCATCGGGCGGCGCCACATCCACCACTTCGTGCCCGGCATCCTGCTGGCATTCGCGTCCGGCAGCGCGGCGCTGTTCGCGGGCGACGGCAAGGCGCGCGAGACGCTGGCGATCCCGCTCGGCGTCGGGATCGGGCTCACTTTCGACGAGTCCGCGCTGCTGCTCGAGCTGGAGGACGTGTACTGGTCGCGCGAGGGGCTGGTCGGCGTGCAGATCACCCTTGCAACCGCATCCTTGATGGCAGCGGGGATGCTCGCGCTGCGCATCCTCCGCCGCGGCGAGCGCGAGCTCGAGGATCGGCACGAGCTGCCGCGCCCGCTCCACGACCCGTTTCCGGTCTAGGGGCTCAGCTCAGGCGACGGCGCGCAGCGGCTGCTCGCCGTCGGCCCAGATCACCTGGTCGCGGCCGGGGCCGACGCCGATCAGCTTGATCGGCACCCCCACGAACCCCGCGATGAAGTCCAGGTAGTCGCGCGCCGAGCGGGGCAGGTCGGCCATCGTGCGGCAGTCGCTGATGTCGTCGTCGAAACCGGGCAGCTCCTCGGTCACCGCCTCGGCGCTGTGCAGGATCGACTGGTGGTAGGGGAACTCGTCGAACACCGCTCCCTCGCCGTGCCGGTAGCTGGTGCACACGCGCAGCGGGTCAACTCCCGCGAGGACGTCGAGCTTCGTGATCACGATGCCGGTGAGGCCGTTCACGCGCGCGGCGTAACGCAGCGCGACGAGGTCGATCCAGCCGCAGCGCCGCTGCCGGCCCGTCGTCGTCCCGTACTCATGCCCGCGCTCCAGCAGGTGGCGGCCGATGTCGTCCTCCAGCTCGGTCGGGAACGGGCCTTCGCCGACTCTTGTGGCGTAGGCCTTGACCACGCCCCAGACGTCGTCGATCGCCTTCGGGCCCACGCCCGCGCCCACGCAGGCCGAGCCAGCCACCGGGTTCGAGGAGGTCACGAACGGATAGGTGCCGTGGTCGATGTCCAGCATCGTGCCCTGCGCCCCCTCGAACACGACGGTGCGGCCCTTGGTCAGCGTCTCGTGGCAGAGCAGCGCCGTGTCGGTGATGTACGGCTCCAGCCGGTGACCGTAGGTGACGTACTCCTCGGTCATGGTGTGCAGGTCGAGCGCCGGGTCCTTCGCGTGCGGTCGCAGCGCCTGGCGCTTCGGCTCCAGGGCCGCCATGATCTTCTTGCGCAGGATCGCCTCGTCGAGCAGGTCCTGCACGCGGATGCCGAGGCGAGCGGCCTTGTCGGCGTAGCACGGGCCGATGCCACGCCGCGTGGTGCCGATGCGCAGCTTGCCGAGTCGCGCCTCGCCGGCGTGATCGAGCAGTACGTGGTAGGGCATGATCAGGTGGGCGTTGGCGGAGATCTTGAGCCCGCTCATGTCGACGTCGCGGCGCTTGAGTCCCTCGATCTCCTCCAGCAGCACGCGCGGGTCGATCACCACGCCGTTCCCGATCGCGCACGTCTTGCCGGGATAGAGGATGCCCGACGGGATCAGGTGGAACTTGAACTCCTCGTCGCCGCGCACGATCGTGTGGCCGGCGTTGTTGCCGCCCTGGAAACGGATCACGAGGTCGGCCTGCTCGGCGAGCAGGTCGGTGACCTTCCCTTTTCCTTCATCGCCCCACTGGGCGCCCACGACTACGAGTCCAGGCATGACGACGCCAGATTCTAGAGGCCGCCATCGCGGTGGCTTGACCCGTTGACGCTGCGCTCAATAGGTTGGAGGCGCTGTGTTTCCGGCTTTGGAGGGAAATGATCGGCAAGCTTCGCCTCGGTGCACTGCTGTTGCTGGCCACTGCGGCCCTGGCCACGGTGTGGCTCCCGCCGGCCACGTCGTCCTCGCCGTGTGACCTGTATGCGTCCCCGACCGGGGACGACGGGAACGCCGGCAGCTCGGAACAGCCCGTCCGGACGCTCGCCCACCTGGTCTCGATGTTGTCAGCGGCCCGGCCCACCGGCTGCCTCAAGGGTTATCCGGAGGGCGGGCCGGCGGGCAAGGCCGGGCTCTACGAGCTGACGGCGCCCTTGTCGATCGCCAAGCCGGGCATCACGCTGCGGAGCGCCGACGGCCAGGTGGCCCAGATCAAGGGCCCGGTCGCCGTCGAGAGCGATGACGTGACGCTCTCCGGGCTCGTGCTCGACGGCCGCCTCAGCGACGCCAAGCTGGCGAGCCCCGTGATCGACGGCGACCGGGCAACGCTGATCGACAACGACATCACCTCGCGGGGCGGCCCGAATTGCGTGACCGTGCGGGAGGGTGCCGCGAGCGTCGAGATCCGGCACAACCGGATCCACAACTGCGCCACCGGGATCAGGCTGGACACGGCCGGCTCCGCGCTCGTCGAGGCGAACCTGGTCTACCGCAACTCGGCGGCCGGCCTGCAGCTGCGCCCGGACGCGGACAGCACCGGTGTGTGGCGGAACATCTTCGATCGGAATGGGGACAACGTCGTGATCTCGGGCAACGCGACGTCACGTTCGGACAGCACCCTCGTGCTCCAGAACATCGTGTCCAACCCCGGGCGGTTCAACCTCACGGACGGCGGCAACCCGATGGGAGACCTGAACAGGTTCAGGTCCAACTGCGTGCACAAGGACGGCGACCCGGCGAACGGAATGGACGACGTCACCTCGTCGTCTCCGGTGACCGGCAAGGCGGTGTCGTCCGGCAACACCTTCTCGGCCCCGCAGTACGTGGCGACGCGCGGGCCGAACGCCTACCAGCTCCAGCCCGGCAGCCCGTGCCGGGCGCTTTCGGGTCAGCAGGTCGACTTCGCCGCGACAGCGCGGGACGACGCGCGCCCCAGCCAGGCCGAGGCCGTCAACCTCAGGCCGAACGTCATCTTCATCGTGACCGACGACCAGCGCGCGGACACGATGCACATGACGCCCCTCGTGATGCCGAACACGCTGAGGTGGTTCCGCGACGGCGATCCGGCCGGGGGCATCGTGGGCGGGACGGAATACGTGAATGCCT
>Ga0209382_10012242_pt1 | contig 10604 bp, 10 predicted proteins | sample SoiMetdeltSBSDD5_FD_187599 | JGI IMG/M metagenome (GOLD analysis project Ga0209382, IMG submission 187599) | Bulk soil microbial communities from a Populus tree surrounding site in Tennessee, USA - Soil MetaG P. deltoides SBSDD5 (SPAdes) (version 2) | ecosystem: Environmental > Terrestrial >...
GTGGCGCTCTTCCCGTCGGCCAGCGTACACCGCACTCCAGTTACTGCGGCCCCATCCGCACGCGCTACGCATTCTTGCACACGGCACCGCTGTCGCACTTCTATGTTGGCGTAGGCGCACACACGTCGTCACACATTCAGCTCGAGCTGGGGCCGGGACTGGGCATAGGAATCCCAGCCAAGGTCACGCTGGGGAAAGGGATCATAGCCAGGCCGTTCCGACCGCATGTCAAGACCGACCCGCAACGGCACGGCCCCTGTCTGGGCCAGATCGTGCTCGAAGCCGGGGAGCAGGTCACACAGCGCGTGTTGCCCGCCAGCGAGCAGTGCATGCACGTGCTTGTCCTGGGGGACGCCGGCACGGGGGAGCGCACGCTCAGGCAAGGCGTCACGGTCCAATACCACCACCCGCTCGAAATAGTCCGCCACTGCCCGCGCGGCGGTTAATCCTCCTATCCCGGCTCCGACAACTATGGCTTGTGTTCCGATACGACTCGGCATGGCTCACTCCTTGGCGTATCCCCTACTCTGGCCTCGGGCATGAGGATACCCTGTACGACCTGGTTCACACAGCCCCTCCTGGATCAGTTCTACCACCGTCTGTAACAGACGAGAGAGCCCTTCTGCGTCCCGCCGGGCCGCCAGGGCCGGCGCCACGGCCAAGGCACCACAGAGAATACCGACCAGCTTGTATTGCCCCTCGGCCTGGGTCCCCACCACAGCGGCCGGCGCGGACCCGGCTGGTAACGAGCAGGGCGCCTCCACCAGCTCGGCCTGCACGAAGGGCCGAGCTGGTGGAGGGGCGTCCAGCGGTAAGTCACAGACCTCCATCGGCGCCACAAACCGATAGCCTCGCCCCCACACCGTGTGCAGTAGGGATGGAATGCGCCCGGTATCGTGCAGCGCTGTGCGCACCGCCAGCATACAGGCGTGCAGCGCCCCATCGCCCACGTACTGCCCCGGCCACACCTGCGCCAGCTCCTCCTCTTTGGACACCACGCGGTCCCGGGGCTGCAGCAGATACGCCAGCAGCTCGCACGCCTGGGGCCGCAGCGGCACCGGCTGCCCCGCGTGGCACAGTTCGTGCGGCGCCGGATCAAAACAATACGCCTCAAAGCGATACTGCATGGCTCGGCCCTTCCCTCGGTCGCCACCTAACCTGCTGGTCTGACTGCACGGCTGTCATTGTGCCTGAGGACTCCGAGCACAGTATAGCATGAAAATTTTATGGAAATTTTAGACTAGAGTTAGACCCCGTGCAGGTCACTCCCAGGGGGACGTCGTATAGTTCCTGCGGCATATGGACATAGGTCCACGGCGCGGGGCACAAGTCTCGCGGAACAGGCAGGAGCGCTGGTGAAGAGCACTAGGCCGCGCTGTCCGCTGCCTCCGACGCACGCAGGAGCCAGACCTCGTGCATATCTTTGGAGGGGTTTCCCTCGTGCGGAGAATCTGGGGAGAAGGAGATCGTGCTGCTCATGGTAGGGACCAGGGACCCACGTTGTGGCTCTGGTGACAGCGCAGGGGCATAATAGAGTTGCAGCAAGACGTGGCAGGGGGCACAATCACCCTATGAGGGCCTCATGGTACTGTGCTATGAAGGCTACCCCACGCGGACACGTGCAAGAAAGGACCCTGCATGCGTACCCTGTTGTCTTGCTGCCTCGCTCTTTTCTTGATCACGGGAACGGCCACGTTGGCGGCGGCGCCCGAGATCACCACCGATGAACAGAAAACCCTGTACACACTCGGGCTGGCTCTGAGCCGCTCCTTAGGGGGCTTCACGCTGAGCGAGGCTGAACTCGAAATCGTCAAGCTCGGTCTTACGGATGGCGTCTTACAGCGGGAACCGAAAGCCGATCCACAGCTCTTCATGCCCAAGGTGCAGGAGTTGCAGAAGACCCGCACGGCAGCAATGGCTGCTGTGGAGCACAAGGCGGGTGAGGACTTCCTCGCCAAGGCAGCCGCCGCCCCTGGGGCAACGAAGACCGATTCAGGGCTCATCATCACGACCCTCACCCCGGGCACGGGCGCAGCGCCGACGGCCGAGGACACGGTGCAGGTGCATTACCACGGCACCCTCATTGACGGGACCGTCTTCGATAGTTCGGTGCAACGGGGGCAGCCCGCGACCTTTCCCTTAAAAGGGGTCATCAAGTGCTGGACGGAAGGAGTGCAGCACATGCACGTGGGCGGGAAGAGCCGCCTGGTCTGTCCGCCCCAGCTCGCCTACGGTGAGCGCGGCGCGCCGCCGCGTATTAAGCCGGGCGCCACTCTCGTCTTTGACGTGGAGCTGCTCGACATCGTGAAGGAAGCCAAATAGACAACCTGAGGATGCTGATCCCTGCCAGCGCCCGGAGCAATCGGTGCACACACGTCCCAGAAAAGAGGACTTGACGCCAGCGTGCAGATGAGCTACGTTCGCCATTATCTGGTCTAACCTGTCTAGGGTAACCATGCTATAGGGGGGACATACCCATGGCGGAACAAGGACTGACAATTGGGGTAGGTGAGCTGCGCTTCAACGTCCGGTATACCCGTGCCAGAACTGGCGATCATGGGCCATCGCTGCGCATCTACGGCGATGTCGAGGGCAAGCCGGTGCAGCTCTTGCGCTTCGACTGCTTCGAGAACCAGCCACACTTCCACTATGACCCTGAGGGCAAGAATAACCAACTCCGTATGGACAAGACGAAGGTGTCGGATCCGATCGCCTGGTCGATGGACTATCTGCGGGGCAACGTTGCCTCCCTCGTCCGCATCGCCGGCTATAGCGCCCTGGCCGATCAGGTGGATGAGGCAGCGCTGACCGCGGCCTTGCCGACGGTGGAAAAGGCGTTGCGCGACAGCATACCGGCGGCGGAGACGTCGGCGATGGCAGCCAGTGGCTTGTGCTTCACGGTGGAGTACCGTACTACCGGAACCGGCGATCGCGGGCCGTCCCTGCAAGTCCTCGGCGATGTGGATGGCAAGCGGACGCAGCTCCTGCGCTTCGACTGCTTCGAGCACGAGCCGCACTTCCACTATGATCCCGACGGCAAGAACAACCGCATCTTCCTGAACACGACACGGGTGTCGGATCCCATCGCCTGGACAATCGACTATTTGCGGGGGAATTTTACTTCCCTGGTGCGCATCGCCGGGTATGGCAAGTTAGCCGATCAGCTCGATGAAGCAGCGCTGACTGCGTCCCTACCGGGCATTGAGAAAGCCTTGCGAGAAAGTGCGCCACGGGCCTAAGGCTGCAGGCAGCGGCATCGTGTAAGTAGCAGGCACCGAGCATGCCTCGCGGTTAGGCGCGTTTCCATCCGGCGCGCAGGGCATGCTCGAATGCCTCCACGATAGCCTCGTTCGGTTGCCTGAGAATCGTTGTATTCACCGTGAGGTGTATCTGACCTGTACTGCCCTCATCCGGGAACAGGAAGATCCACTCCCGACGCAGGGCTGCCAGGAATGTCTCGACGTCAACACGCGGGTCGAGTTCGACGGGGAAGATGTTCGAGCCATAGGGAAAGCGCCGCACCTTGATCCCCGCGCACTCGTTGAGACGGTCAATGAGGGCAGCACCTTTAGCCATGGCGGTGCCAAAGCGTTCTACAAATCCCTCGATGCCTTGCAAGGCGAGCGCCGCTGCCAGACTCGCCGAGGCGAGCCCACCGCCAAACATCCGCCGCTCGTGGTAGAGGCCATCAAGGCATGCCCTGGTGCCTGCTAAGATCGCCCCGAACGGCGCCCCGAAATATTTGTAGAGGGAGACATACACGGTATCAAAGTGGGAGGCGTATTGTTGCGGGCTGATACCGGTCGCGGCGGCCATCATGTACAGCCGCGCCCCGTCCAGGTGGGTAGCAATGCCCTGCCTCTGGCAGTAGCTGGTGATCGCTACCATATCTTCATAGGGCATGACCTGGCCGTGTTGGCGGCGTACAGGACTCTCGATCATGACTGCCCCCACAGCACTCACCACTCTACCCGTCACCGACCGCTGCAGGACCTCTTGCAATTCGGCCAGCGTGAAGGCAGGGCAGCCCGGTGCCAGCGGTATCAGGTTGATGCCGCTGAGCCGTGGCACACAATCACCCGTGTCGTTGTAGAGATGGCTCTGCTCCGGCACGACAGCACGTGGCTTTGTACCACACAACTGACGAATCGCCAGGTGGTTGGCCAGGGTGCCCGTGGGCATGAAGACGGCCGCCTCTTTGCCCAGCATCTCGGCGCAGCGTTGCTCGAGCCTTTCCACCGTCCCCCCACGCGCAAAGCTGTCCGGCGCAATGCCTATTGCATCCTCAAAAGCCTGGAGCTGACGCATCAGCCCCCGGGCGGTCTGGGGTTCGCCATCGCCTCGCAATACCACCGCACTAGCTGCATCCGTCGGCTGTGGCTGCATCTCAGAACCTCAGGAATGACTGAGCGCACGCAGTTTGGGGGCCACCTCCTGGGCAAAGAGGCGGATGGAATTGAGCACGCGCTCCAGCGGGATGCGCCCCCCGACGTTCGACTCGATGATCACGCCCGACAGGCCAATCTCGTCTCGGAGCTGGGACAGCCGTTCGACCACCATATCAGGCGTGCCATAGGCCAGGCGATCGCGCAGCAGGTCGTCATAGGTCACCTGCGAGAGGCGTGCGCCTCTCTGTAAGCGCTCCTCAGACGCTGTAGCGCCCACCTCCTCTGCCGACCTGGCAAAGGTGTCGGCCATGCGGCGATAAGCCCGGAGCGTGCTTTCCTCCGGCTCCGAGCGCGCCTGCGCGGCAGTTTCCGCGACATACGCCGGGATGCGGATGTACACGTTGCCGTTGCCCTCATGGCCGGCCTCTTGCCGCGCCGTGCGGTACGACGTGAGGTTCCGCGCCACCTGGGGGATGTCGAAGCCACGCAGTCCGGTGACCACAGAAAAACCCATACGGCCCACGAGAGGAAAGGTATCCTGGGTGGTGGCAGCGACCCAGATAGGCGGATGCGGTTTCTGATAGGGCCTGGGGATCACGGCCAGATCATCGCAGCTAAAATAGGTCCCGCTATGGGAAAAGCGCTCGTTGTTCCAGGCTTTGAGAATGATCTCGAGGGATTCCTGGAAACGCGCCCGGCTCTCATTATAGGGGATGCCGTAGCCGGCATAGGCTCTAGCGAAGCCGCTGCGCCCCACGCCGAAGTCAAGACGCCCACGGCTCACCTGATCCACGGTGGCGGCCTCTTCAGCGATGCGAATGGGATGACACAGCGGCAGGACACTGACTCCGGTGCCGATGCGCAGGCGGGTGGTGCGGGCAGCAATGGCGCTGGCCAAAACGAGCGGGACAGAGGCAATAGACGGGATGCCCGCCCCCATGGGATCAGTCGGTCGCCTGGGGCCGGCGAAATGTCTCTCGGCCAGCCAGACCCCGTCGAGCCCATAGTCCTCCGCTATCTCCGCAATGGAGAACGCCTCTGTGAAAGCTTCTTCCTGGGTCCGCCCCTCTCGATAGTCGCATTCCATCACCAAACCGGCATACATAGCCTGCTCCTCTCATGTTCGCTCACGACTGGCAGCGCGCCGCGCTTCTCTTGCTTGCGGTAAGTCTCATAAAAGACTAATTTTCATGTACTCTGATGCCTCAGTCAAGAGCAGATTCCGTGGTCTGGCGCTGCCCAGAGAGCTGCTGGGGGACCGCAAGGGAGGAGCTTGACAGGTCGTGAGCATGTGCTTTATCTATGGTACACACGCTGGAGAGAGCTGCACACACTTGCGGGCGGCATAGTTCCAAGGGAGGAACCAGTCATGCAACTGGGTTTTGTTGGTACTGGCACCATGGGCAATCCAATGGCTCGATGCCTCATTGCAGCCGGCCATCAGTTGACGGTCTACGACCTGCGGCGCGAGGCCACCACCAACCTGTGCGAGTTCGGGGCGCGCTGGGCAGAGACTCCCCGCAGCGTGGCGGAGGCCAGTGAGGTCGTATTCACGTCCCTCCCCGGCCCTACGGAGGTGGAGCAAGGGGTGCTGGACCCAGCCACTGGTATTCTGGCCGGGTTGCGGCCGGGCGGTGCCTACATCGACATGACCACGAACGCGCCGAGCGTCTTCCGCAGGCTCGCCGAGGTCTGCCAGGCACGGGGCGTCAAGGTACTGGATGCGCCGGTCAGCGGCCGTCCTCCCGGGATGACCATTATGGTCGGCGGTGACCGGTCCACCTTTGCCACCTACCGGCCGCTCCTGGAGTGTATGGGGCGCAACATCTTTTATGTCGGGGAGACGGGCGCTGGCTGTATCGCCAAGCTGGTGACGCAATATCTCGGCTATGCCAACTTCGTGACCGCGCTCGAAGGGCTCCTCATTGGCGCCAAAGCCGGCATCGACCTCCGCACCCTGGCGCAGATCGTCCCGGTCAGCGCTGGAGCCAGCCGTACCTTCGATAATATCCCGCGGTCGGTGTTCAGCGGCGAGTTTAGCGCTGGTGGGACGCTGGACATTGTGGCCAAGGATCTGCATCTGGCGTGCGAACTGGCCCGCGAGGTGGGGGTGCCGGCCCATATGGGCTTGATCACGGACGATGCCTTGAAGCGCGCCCAGGCCCAGGGCTGGGGGCAGCAGGGCTATCCCATCGTAGCGCGGGTCCTGGAAGCGATGGCCGGCGTGGAGCTGCGCGCGCCAGCGGCCAACTCTGACGTGGGCTATCAAGCGGAGGACCCCAGACGGGGATAGGAAGTGCACAACGTTGAACCAGGAGATAGGTATGAGCATGCTCAAAGTTGACAATGTGACGCACTGGTCGATTCCGGTCAATAATCTCGAAGAGGCGGAGCACTTCTATCATGACGTGCTCGGACTCGAATACAAGGGCCGCCTCGGCAACTCCAACATGGCTTGTGTTACAGTTGCCGAGCATGCGATCCTGCTGTGCCAGCGTAAAGAGCCGCTCGTGCGCACCCCTGAACAGGATAACCGGCTGCACCATGCCTTTACGGTCAGCCCCGAGGTGTTCGACAAGGCCTGTAAGCTCTTCCACGCGCAAGGCATCCGCATCGCCCAGCCCATTGTCTATCGTGCGCAGGGCTTCTTTCCCGGACGCGAGTTATACTTCCTCGACCCCAGTGGGAATATGCTCGAACTGCGCGATCCCACCTGGCAACCAGGGATGCCGCAACCCACGTACGAGGAGATTGTTAAGAGCTGAAGCCGTTAGGACTCGTCTGGCGCGACGGCGTCGGCGCAGGGCCTTCAGGCCCTTTCTCAGGCGTAGGCAGAGATGAAGTGCGACACGATGGGTGGGGCGTCGCCGATGTGGAAGGCCGTGGCCCGATTGCGGACCTCACGAGCGCCAACGGTCATGCGCTCGTGCTGGCGCAGGTGCTCAGCCCAGGACTCGACCACGAAGGTTTCAAGATAGCGCCCAGGATCGGCCGTATCACCAAACAACCCCCAACGGAAGGCGCCATCACGGAGGCGCACCAGACGCAAGACACGCATGGCGCGGGCAAATTCACGCGCCTGTTCCGGGGCAATACGATATTCAATCAGCACCAGCACCGGTCCGTCATCCGGGCGTGGTTGCCGGGCGACCACCGGCTCATCCCAGTGCAGCGTTGCCGTCAGGTCGCCCCCATCCACTGGCGGCAAGCGATACCGCGCCAGCACTGTGAGCCCTACGATGAGCCCTATGGCAGCGCCTAGCAAGGCCGTGGGGATACCGGTGTGCGTGGCGACTGCGCCCTACAGCGCACTCCCCGCGGCCATGTCGCCCTGGAACACCAGCATATACACGGCCAGGGCACGCGCCCGGACCCAGGCGGGGACCGCCGTCTGTACGGCCACCGTCAAGGTGGACATCAGCACCATCCACGCCATGCCACCAGCCGTCATGGCCGCACTCACCAGCACAACATTATGTGCATACGCCAGTATGAGGGTAGTCGCAGCAAAAAGGCTGGTGGCTCCGGCCACCAACGGATTGATCGCGACTTTCTGCTGCACACGGGGCAGGAGTATGGCTCCCGCCACGGCCCCCAGACCCAGGCACCCCAACAGCCCTCCGTAGCCGATGGCACCGAGACTGAGCTCTTGCTGGGCCACAAGCGGTAACAGGGCCCAGAGGGCGGTGCCACACACGATAAAGCTCCCGACCCGCAGAAGCACGGCGTGCAAGGCCGGTGCATGACGTACATAACGCACGCCAGCGCGCATGGCGCCAAAGACATGTTCGGGTGGCAGCAGACTGGCGCTCTGTGGCCGTTGCCAACGGTACAGGACGACCAAGACGCCGAGAAACGAGGCAGCATTGAGGAGAAAAACCGCCGCTGTGCCGGCGGCAGCGACGATGAGACCGCCCAGGGCAGGGCCGACAGCGCGGGCCAGGTTGAAGCTCGTACCGTTGAGCGCCACGGCTGCCGAGAGTTCGGAGCGCGGCACGAGCTCAGGGACCATGGCTTGCCAGGCGGGCGCATTCATGGCTGCGCCCAGGCCAAGGGCAAAGGTTAAGGTCAACAAGACCCACGGGGTAGTGCCCCCAACGAGGCTCAGGATACCCAGCACAGTCGCACTGACGAGCAGCCAGCCTCGCGTCCAGAGCAACAGCAGTCGGCGATCCACGATGTCAGCGAGCGCCCCTGCGAGCAGCCCGACGAGAAACACCGGTAAACTGGTCGCTGCCTGCACCAAGGCGATCATGGTCGGTGAGGCGGTGAGTGAGGTCATCAACCACGCTGCGCCTACATTGTGCATCCAGGTGCCGACGTTCGAGATGACCGTGGCTATCCACAGCATGCGAAATAGCGAGTGCCGAAGCGGACTCCAGGCTGAGGCCGCGGCTGGCTGTTCGGCAGTCTGTGGCATCGGTGCGGGAGAAGCTCCATGCCATTGTGGTGCGTGACGCATTGCTCCGGATGCCTTCATGTATGTTATCGCTGCGCTGGTGCAGTGCTCTTCTACTGGTTCCAGAGCTGTAGTAAGCAAGTCCCATACCAGCAACAGCATCCACGGCTGGGGGCAGTACGTTGTAATAGGAGTCCAAGCGGAGCCCGTGCCAGTGACACGGGGATTCTAGTCTGCATAGGGGCATGCTGGCTCTGTCAGCCTGAGACGCGAGGTATGTCAAAGTGAGAGGCGAGCGTGTAGGGGCAGTGGCATGAATAATCCAGGTCACTGCCCTATGATCACGTTAAGTTTTCAGGGTGGTCCGATAGTACACATCCTCGAGCCGCAGGGGTTTGCGGAGTAACCCTTGCTCCAAGGAGCCCTGGATCGCGCGTTCGATATTTTTCCCCATGGCCCGAATCCCGATGGGGTACGGGTCTTCCCCCAGGACCGCGGCCTGTTCCTGAAAATCTTTGCCTGAGAAGTACAGGTACGCCGACTGAGAGCGTCTGGCGCGTTCATAGGCCACTTCTTTGGAGCGCCGGAAGGCGTTGAACAACTCCAGAGCTACCCAGGGATGGTCTTTGAGGATGCGGTTTTGCACGATCACATTGTGATTGGCATGGAAGAATCCAGTCTTCTGGTAGTATTCGTAGACCACCCCTCTGCCGTTGTCCTCCAGCAACTTCCGCAGCCGCGGGTTGCCGTTGATGGGTGTCCCGCCATACCGGTCAATGACTGTGGTGTCGCCAGCGGTGACTCGGTCGCCCTGGCGGATGGCCGTGCACGCATCGATTGCACCGCGGTCGAGCATGACGTCCAACGTCTGATCCACGGTGAGCCAGTGATGGGTGACGCCCACCGGCCCGTCCTTGTCCAGACCCAGCGCGCCGCCGTGGCTCAACTCCTTGGTGCGCCCGTTGTACCAGACGTTATCCCTGGCGTCGATGCCATACAGATCCTTCAGCGTGATGCGAAACCACAGAGCGGCCGTCATATCGTAATCGGGGACGCCAATGCGCTTGCCCTTGAGGTCCGCCAGACTGGTGATACCGGAGGCGGCGTTGACGTAGAGCGTGGGCCAGACGTGCCCGCGGCTCAAGAACACGGGGATAGCGGACCAATCCCATTTACTCCCATCGCGCCTCTCTATAGCCAGGAGCGTCTCGGAGATGGACATCTCGGAGACGTCGAACTCGTCGTAGAGCAGATTGCGCTGAAACAGCGCACTGGGATCAAGCGTGATACACTCCAGATCAATATTCTGCGGCTTCACCGTGCCATCTTTCAGGGGCTGGACGCGCGGATTGTCGGAGAAAGCCATTGTCAGTCGTAGTGCCATGCCTTACCTCCTGATTGATGCCTGGGGCGTTATGCCTGGTAGTTCTCAGCGATGCCTTAACCTGTCGGCCTCCTCGTACAGCTTGAGCATGAGAGCCCGGTCGGGGCAGTAGCGGTCCACGTCGTCCTCAATGTACTTCCACCCACCTTGTAGTGGTGTCGTCGATGGGCACCCCTGCCCTCCAGTGGTAGCGTCGCGGGCGTGCTCGAACGGGAAGTGAGAAGAGTGGGTGGGCTTGGTTTACGAGCATACCGTCTAACAGCGTGCACATGACGCTTCTCCTACAGCACTAGAATGCACCAACGGGGTTTGTGGTGGTAGTCTACTGCCGTCACTGCAGGGAAGCAAAGAAAATCCCCACCCCCGCTGCTTGTAGTGGGGGCAGCCTGAGCGTTGGGCACATACCTCCAGTTTTGATTCGGAGGTATGTCTA
>Ga0209382_10012246_pt1 | contig 10600 bp, 12 predicted proteins | sample SoiMetdeltSBSDD5_FD_187599 | JGI IMG/M metagenome (GOLD analysis project Ga0209382, IMG submission 187599) | Bulk soil microbial communities from a Populus tree surrounding site in Tennessee, USA - Soil MetaG P. deltoides SBSDD5 (SPAdes) (version 2) | ecosystem: Environmental > Terrestrial >...
ATGTCTACATTCGAGATTACCTATCGGGATAGGCTTAATAATTGCGCCAGCTATTTTTCGATGAATGAACCAAGAAGAAATCCTAAAAAAAACCAACGATTTGGGACTGACTACTACCCCTGAAATTATAAACCAAATCTCAGATATGGTTTCAAAGATAGCTGTTGATACTATGCTTACAGCAGGCGAAGTTGAAGCATTGACAAATATCATGTTATTGAAAGCTTGCGATACTGCATTACTTGATAAAAGGACAATTATTACGGTTAATGATGTTCTATCATCACTCAATTTTGTATGCGTTCCATTTTTTTTTCCGTGCGCTAAAAGTAACATACTGGAGAATCCACGTATTACAGCATCAGTTATTACACCTTCCGATGTAAATTTGCTTGAAAGTTTAGGCATTACTAAGAATGACGAATTAGATGTTACATCAACTACTGAAATAGCGAATAAAGCGGTAAGTTACCTTAAAGGTAAGGTTCCTTCAATGGATATTTCATCTCATGATTTTGATTTGTTTAATAAGAGAATAGAAATTTGGAAACTACAGGCAAATATTCTGTCTACCTTAAATAAATAAGTTGGCTAGGCTGATCTATTCAAACTATAGCACTTAAAGGAGAGATTTTTGAAGCAGTATTTGATGGTATTAAGCTTGTTATTTATCATGGTACCAGTTCTGCAAAAAAAGAACTTTTAATCAATTCTGGAAAGTATGATATGGTAATTTATGGACACACGCATAGAAAAGCCAGTAACAAGATTGGAAGGACAATAGTTGTCAATCCAGGTACAGCTAAAGGAAGGATGGTTCTTTGGATTTTACGCAACAATAGCTGTATTTGATACCCATACTAGAATCATAGAGTTTGTTAGTTTATAATTTTTGTAGTTACTATTAATAGGTTATGGCAATATCAATAGGTAAATTTCAACAAGGTAACGATTGATAGGTCCAGCAAGATAATCCTTGACTTCTTAAGGTCGAATCGTAACCAAGCGTTCACACAAGATGAAATAATTAAAGGAGTTTGTTGCTCTCTTGTTAAGATATAAAATATGAATCAAATCTTAGGTCCATTATGACTTGCGTTCTTAATTTGGGTTTTAATATAGCAAGAATAGCCTAAACTTTAACGTTTTCCTTACCAGTATAATGGAGTCGGTTTGCGAAAGAGGTCCAGAATTAAAGAAAAGACGATTCAATTTGATAAAGCTGTACGAGAGTATATTATAGCCAATATCACTTTCATCTGTTTAATGACTGATGAGGGGCCAAAATACACGCAGTATCCCAGAATAAACGGCTTATTAGTCAACTTAAGAGAACTCTCAATTAACGATGCTATGGATATCAGTCGTCTAATGACTTACAATATATCTAGATCTTTATGGGAAGTTCCATATCCCTATACCATAGAAAATGCTCTGGAGTTTATTAACTCAAGTCATAAAGACTTCAAGTCACTAAAAGCTGTAAATTTTGCAATACAGTACAAGAATAACCTTGAAGGTGTTAACCGAATAGTAGGAATAATAGGTCTTAAGAATATAGATTATGATAAGAAGAATACAAATCTAGGATATTGGATTGGAGAGCCGTACTGGGGTAATGGTATAGCAACAGAATCCGTAACATTGGTTATCAATTATGCGTTCTCCGTTCTAGGATTAGAAGAGGTTTATGCATATGTATATTCTGAAAATAAGGCTTCAATACGAGTCCTGGAAAAGAACGGCATGACAAAGAAAGGAGAGGCAAATGAGTACAACCAGATGTCTGATAGATATAAAAATTCATTTAAATTTATGATACAAAGACGGTACATAATGGACAAGTCGAAGTTCTAAATAATATAACTGATTCTTCTAACTAAATATGTGTTTATTTGTTGTAGTCCCTCTCTTATTTACTATCAATAGGTTATGACTGACAACTAATGCTAGTTAGTCGGGATGCGTATTGTTAACAATTCGAATCCAAATCTAGGACAAGAATGCCGATTTTATATTAATTCATATAAGTTCTTCTTTCGCAAAGCGTTCACCAATACTAGTCATCAAGGATAAATCTGCCTACCAGTATACCTATCTCTTATTATGATTGCTTTAGTTGGACATGTCTCAGCTGCATCAAGTATTGATTCAAAATCATTACCAGTTTCTGACTTTACCGTTGCCTTTGGATTGAGTATTTTGTTCTTGTCTACTTCGAAAACATTTGGAGCAAGTGTTTCACAGCTTCCAAAAGCCATACACAGGCTAGGTTCAATGGTTATTTGGTAACGACTTTTTGTTTTACCAATCATTTTTCTTACCGATGATCCCCCTTCTGATTTGACATCCGCTCGATCTCTTTTACCTTTACTTAGATATGTATTGTCGTAAACATCATGACTATTGTTATGATCTGAATCAGAATAAGCAGCACTGCTACTAGCATGGGATGAGAATGTTTGTGATTTTGTGTGCTCTTTTTTTGTAATACTGTTAAATCCCTTCTCATCATATTGTCTCCTTTTATCTTTATCTGAAAGAACTTCAAATGCAGCATTTATTATTTTAATACTATTTTCAGAAACGGGCGAACTATTTCTATCTGGATGATATTTTAAGGCTAGACGTCTATAGGCGGCTTTAATTTCTCTATATTTTGCATATTGTGACACTCCCAAAATTGCATAATAGTTCATAATGTTATCAGACAGCATTTTAACAGCGAGTAATTGTTAGTTTTAATCTTTTTTAAACCTTGTATTACAATGAAAGTGGCTACTTTAGTGACTCGACTTATCAGGTTAATTAAATAATTGATCATTGAGTCCTGCACACTCTTCACATATCAAGCGTGAAGCACTTTCTGCATATTCAGTTATCTGTCTGCTATGTTGAATTGCAATTCTTTTGGCTTTACCGCATATATAGCAAGTTCCAATTTTCCCAATCATATTTTCTATTGCCGTCAAGTCTATAACCATCATAGTGGCCCTTGCCTCAATAGTTAATCGTAAATACTTTGCGTATTTTCAACTTTCCTATTTTTTGGTTGGGGTTAAATGTATTATGAACAACAAAGGATAAAAGAGTTCAACGGATAATGCCTGCCTGGGCAAATAGTTCTTATTTCTACTTAACTTTTCTTTGATATTGAATTTTTCAGGCCAACTGTTTATTTATTTCTTACTTTTGGTTGGTATGAATTAACCTGGTAACTTACCTCTTGAGATAGACCCTTGATGGTAATTGGCTTATGAATGAATTTGTCTATGACACGTTCTTTCACATATCCTCGAAAAACTGGATCATTGTCAACTTCGTACGCGCTTATAAGTATCATTCTTACTTTAGGATTAAATTTTCTTATTTTCTTTAACAACTCTAATCCATTCATACCAGGCATTCTCAAATCAGCAATAACCAGAGCATAATTTCTTTTATTGTCTATAAAATGTTCTAGAGCAATCACGGGATCGTTAAGTTGTCAGGCTTTCTTTGTCTCATAGTGAAGTAATACTTCCCCACTGTCAAACGCTATTGATTTAATCAAATTGAATTCTTGAATCTCATTCAAGTTTTTAAATATAGTCATGCCGTTTCCAATTGCAACAGGATTAATGAATAAAAGAAATTCATCAATTAGTCCCAATTTAATTAAGGATGAATCAAATGAAGCACCACCATAAACAACGATGTCTTTGCCTTCTTGGCGCTTTAACTTCATGATTTCGTCTGTAATATCACCAGTTGCTATGTCAGTGTTTATCCACTTTGATTTCTTCAATGTTTTGGTGAAAACAACTTTTGGGATTTCTATCATTTTTTTGCCAAGGGCATACCAAGGATCATTAGGTTTGTTTATCACGTCCGACCAGTAAGAAATAAAGCCGTCAGCCATTTTTCGTCCCAAGAGAATGGTATCAAAGGATTCCGTTAATTCGTTTACGTATTTGTTGATTTTGTCATCCTGCAACCCAACCATCCAGTCCATTTCACCATTAGGGCCTGCAATACAGCCGTCTATGGACATTTGCACCTGTAGTTTTAATTTTCTTAACCCACTTTTGTTACTTACCATCTTTTAGGTTAACGGAGTCCCGCTTATTAACCAACTCTCAATCCAGTAAGTTGAAAAGTCTCTACAGTATTGTTTGCCAACGTGACTGCGAGAAACCGCACCCCCGTTAACCAAGTATTCAACAGAAGAACGGAAGCGACCGATGTACTATAGGTCTGGAAATAGCACCATTATCATTGCGGGCCCATCGGGATTGGAACCCTGCAGGTAGTAGGGTTCTACTAACTTGGTATTTAGCTTTTTGCTCTGATAACAATCATTATCTAAAACAAGAATCACATAAGTGGACCCATATACGTAATGAGAATGGTAGTTTGAGAACGAAATTTCAGAACTTACTTGCCAAATATGTTAAACAGATAATTCTTTCTCAAATAATTAAATTTGGTAAGAGAAATCAAAAAGTCAGCTTAGTAGATTTCTTATACTAGAAATATTGATATTGTGTAGAGAGTTGAATTTCGGTTTTCATGATATGCTTCTTCCCGACAAAATAATCGAGTTGGCGGAAGAAATCGGACTAAATTATGGAGCTGCTAAGGATATACTCAATCATGTTATTTCTGAATTTTCAAATAACGGGATAGGTGATGAGTACTATGGATATCATGACATAAGGCATGAGCTTGAGGTCACTTATTTTACTTTACTGATCGCAAAGTACCATTTTGAGAAAAAAAAATTTAATCAGAAAGATGTCATAACGCTTTTTCTTGCTGCACTCCTTCATGATTTTGATCCTAAAAAGCAATTTGATAAACCAGACGAGGATAACGTTGAGTCATCGATAAGAAATGATCAAAAATTGACAAAACTTATTGCCTCCTTTGATATAGATTTGAATCTTGTACTAGTTTTGATACATAGAACGACCTATCCTTTCAACGGCAAACAAGAAGAACATGCGAAAAACAGAGTGCGGGAACTATTCTCTCTTGCTGGGATCTATGAAAATGATACTTTAATTAGAAGCCATTATGAAAAACTTGCCTCGTTTTTATCAGTCTGTGACCGTATTGCAGGATATTGTTTAAGAGACTTTGTAAGTGCGTTGGAGCTCGTCAGACGCCATGCTATTTCTATGGCATGGAGACAATCTGACATAAATATTAGATCTGTAGAATATTTTACAACACTAAAGGAAGAACAAGAGATGCTTGATTTTGTTTTGAAAGGTTCCCCCAACGAATATAGAAAAAATCTATTTAATAATATTGCAGAATTTAGGTTGGCATTGGAAAACGAAGTTAAGGCAGAATCATCAGTTAGAATTAACGAATGCTAAATTCAATTCCTCTCATGGGGATAGTCTTTTTCGTGACATAGTAATCCGTCGGGAATCGCATTGTTAACAATTCGGATCCAAAATGAAGGAACCCTTATTTTGTTGTTCGTCGCCTTTATTCCCGGAGGCTCAAAGTGACCTATAGACCCGTTCACATTGAACAAGGAACTCCAAGGTATGCTGCTATAAACCCAAATACAAACTTGATATACATTTCTTATCCAACTTCTAACTTTATTCTTATTGTCAACTTAAGCAATGGATCTATTGAAGATAAAATTCCTGTCAATTCACCTGGCAATATTGTTATTAATAATGTTACCAACAAAGTATATGTGTCATCTACGTATGGCATATGTGAAATAGATTGTATAAATAATCAACACGTTATGATAAATATTGGATTACCTCATTCTTACGGATGCGTTGATGTCAACCCATCAACAAATTTACTTTACACGACATGCTTTGGTCATGACATTTTAACTGTAATCGATCCAGCTACGCAAGCTGTTGCTGACAAGGTTCCAGTAGGAAAGAATGCTAAAGGAGTAGCGGTTGATACTAGGACGAACAAAATATACGTTGCAAACTACGACAGCTACTCAATTTCTGTAATTGACTGTTACCAATCGAACGAGGTAATAGATACTATAACCTTCGAAGGTAAAGGTAGTAGTTCAACAAAAATTAATCCAAATTTTATCTTAGTCAATGAATTGTCAAATTTACTATATGTGAATACAGATTACTTATCGGCTACAGGAGGAGCTTGGCGCGGAAAAGTATTGTATGTAATTGATACGAATACCAAGGACAAGATCAAATCTAGAACACTGCCTTCAAATAATGAAATAGGATTTGCATTCAATTATGTTAATAATACAATATACATGATGAGGCGGGGAGAAAGGTCAATTTTGAAATTTGATTCATTTGCAAATGAAACATTAGATATCATAATTTTGAAACAAAGTAGTATTTGGAGACGAATTTTTGGTATTGATTTTACATATTTTGCCGAAGTTATTGCTGCTAATCCACGTACCAACAAGTTATATGTTTCAGATAGCAAGAGTAATCACCTATATGAGGTAGATGGATAATATCGTACATAAATTATTTTATAAGAATTCTATTTTAGTTCAATTAGATTGATGTGCGAATGCGTCGGGATGCGTATTGTTAACAATTCGGATCCAATTTATCCCACCATCCAAAGTGTTGATCTAAGTGGATACAAATATCCCAATACTAATTACTATCACTAAAATGCGTCGAGTTAGAAAACTAGCGAAAAGGAAATTAGAAAGTTTTTCAAAGCTGTTTAGCGTAATAAGATAGTTAGTAAATTGAGCATCAGTAAGCAGAAAAAACGTAAAAACTTGGGAGACATTTTTGATAAACATGTAAAACACGAATTCATTGATCATGATGTAGAAGCAACTATGAAGACTATGGTAAATGAGCCTATTGTACATAACGTACCGATATTGACAGGAGGAATTGGTTTTGATAATGTATTTAATTTTTATAAAAATGAGTTTGTTGGCAAGATGCCCGATGACACGAAGATTACTCGTATTTCAAGAACCGTTGGTAAGGATCAGGTCGTGGACGAGCTCATCTTAAGTTTTACCCACGATATAGAAATAAAATCTATGTTGCCAGGAATTCCTCCGACTGGTAGGTACGTTGAACTTCCACATGTAGTAGTTATGAAATTTGAAGGAAATAAGATACTACATGAACACATCTATTGGGATCAAGCATCACTATTAGTACAAGTTGGACTCATAGATTCTAAAAGTTTACCCGTTACTGGTATAGAACAAGCTAAAAACCTCTTAAAGGTATCAAAATCAAGCAGGAAAAAGTTCAAATAAAGGATTGGTCTGGTCGTATGCCAGGTCTGAAGCCGTCGGGAGTCGCATTGTTAACAATTCGGGCCCCGGAACTATGGCTGTTATACCCGTCTTTAAGTCATGTAATCCTTATGTCGATAATATTTGAACACTACAAGCAATTAACAAAATTTGGAATTAGCACAACAAGACCACAAATATTAGAATAAATGGGTTTCATTATGACAACCACAAGGACATTCTGCTACCTGTTTAACTGAGTCTTCAGTAGAATTCTCATGATCACATTTAGGACAGTTCATTCAATTATTTTACCAACTACAAGATATAAAATTTTCTACCATACAGAAATTTGATGATTATTTTATAAAATAATCAGAGTTTCATAGGGAATAACGTTACTAATTCATATGTTCTTATAACATTCTACGTAAGCCCTTTTATAGTATGTTGTACACCTAAACTCAATGCAAACTCAAACAACTGGTGGGAAATTGGTTGTTTCTTGTTCATTCAAACTATAAATTCCTCCCATCAGTTGTTGATTACTAACTTCTTTACATAAAGTTGGTATAAAAATATTCGTATTTCTTAGTACGTTATTGTACAAATATCGATATTCTAAGAAGGTAACATTAAGGTTATCTAAATTTCTTCGCTGATTGTCCTAGTGATTTTGAGTTAAATTATCTTATAAATTTGTTGTCAATAATTTAGTAACTGCAAAACTCTACTGGTGGGGTATGGCTTCCAATAGCGTTATGGGACCCCACCAGTTTAATTCTATGTTTTTATATTATGTCCATGATATTAGATAACACGGTTCATTGTCCTCTGGTGGGATCATCATTATTGGTTTATCATCAAGTCCCATCAGTTGACACTAAATCATTTAATACTTTGTTGCCTATAAAATAACCACACTTCAACAGGGACTGGTGGGATGATAATTGATGAATGGGCGTCAGGTATCCCACCAGCTTGTTTTTGAACTTTTTTATATTTTGTTGGCTATTTCAAAATTAACGCAACCGTTGGGCTGGCGGGACTTTCCCTCTATTCCGCATTTGGTCCCGCCAGTCGCATTAAATCATTTTATCTTTTGTTGACTATGAAGTTGTACGGTTCCTAGGACTGGTGAGAGGTCGTATTCACTCCGCACATCTTACCGGTTCTTTAAACCGGTGTTTTTATCATTTAAATAAAAAAACTTAACTAGATGAAGCCATCTACAGATTTCAGTCGGAGCAGTGCTTAGGATGATAGGGAAGGCTACGGCCACACTGTCTACTAGCAGCAGGATTGTTAGTGTTGTAGATGACGAGCTAGATATCACTAGACTGTTTGATGTTGTTTTACGTGATAATATCGATCATGCTTCAGTTGTTACGTTTAACGATCCGGTTATTGCTCTAGAACATTATGCCAAATATAAAAACAGATATGCTTTGGTTATTGCCGATATGAGAATGCCCGCCGTAAATGGATTGGAATTGCTAAAAAAAGTAAAAGAACTAAATCCCAAGGTTAGGACGATTCTAATAAGTGCATACGAGTTTGAAAATAATCCAATATTTCAAAATTATCTCGAAGTTGGAATAATAAATTCCTTTATACAAAAACCAGTAAAAATTGATCGATTACGTCAAATCGTAAGAGATGAATTTCGGATCTACCAGTCAGAATTTAACGATAAACGGTAATTTAGTAGGAATCGTATAAAATATTCACAATACTCCCTCTCCTCTATGTGATTTATTTTTTAATTTTCTGGTCGTTGCTGTGACTTTTAGAGAAAAAGAATATAAAAATATCAAACCATTTGTATTTCTATTAAATAATTCATACAAGGCTTGAAGTGTTAGTGTCACGAGATAGAACATATGCAAATATCTCCTACTCAAGGGATCGTAGGGATTGTAGATGATGAGCCAGATATTAGCACACTATTTGGAGAGGCTTTACGAGGGATTGATGGAATTTCGGTTTTCACCTTTGATGATTCTTTGGAGGCTCTAAAGCATATTACAAATAATAAAGAAAAATATATTCTAGTCATTTGCGATTTAATGATGCCTAGGCTAAATGGATTGGATCTGGTAAAGAAGATAAAAATACTTAGTCCTAAAACCAGAACCATGATAACCACTGGCTATCAAATTGAACCTCGTGAACTTCATTTCGACATAAAGATGGGAATAATAGACAGAATTATTCAAAAACCCATTAGTATGTACGGTTTACGTCAGGAGGTAAAAAACCAAATTAACGCTTACCAGTTAAGAATTAATAAAAAGTAATTATAAAAGAATGAAGCCCCTTCCCTCTCCTCTATGTAACTCGGATCTTAAATTGGATAATTCACTAGTTCAAGTCTAGTATGGGCAGAACAATTCCTTCCTATCGAATTGAATCAGAAATAGAAATATGGAAATGGAGGCCATTTAGAATTGTTAGATAAGCAAGACAGAAAAAAATTTGATGAAATGTTATATATTCCACGACTGTATAACGCTGCAGGAACTATGGCCGCTAGACCTATCCTAATTCATGTGATCCTTATGTCGATTATATTCGAACATTATAAAAAACTAAGTAAAATAGTATTTAACAATCAAAAGACTGGTGGGATGAACAAGAATCAACCAAGAACCCACCAGTCCTATTGAAGCGGGTTTGAGTTATCATATTGTCTCCAACAAATTATAAAATGATTCAAACTCAACACAATTTTATTAATAGTATAACCTTTTACACTAACCTGCTTTCTGTATAATTGCTATCTTGCTTCTAAATAGTCACTGTGTATCTATATAATCCATAGTGTAAATCGTTCTATCGATAATAGAGTTTTTATTTTTACAACTATACGCCAAATATGATTCAGCCGGTGGGATACTACGCTTGGCTTGTATTTACTCGCCTGCGCTTCCAATCCCACTGGAGTTTACTAAAATTTTTTCACAGGTAACTTAGATAAGGCAGGTTCTTATATTTAGTAGCAAAACTCTGAGTACGTATTTCCGCACAAATCGACATCGGCCGGTGGGATTCTCTTCGCGTTCAACACCCACCGGTATTTTACTAAAATTTTTTCATTTATAGTATTTTTAGAATAACTAGCTTCAGTCTTATAGAAGACTCCATCATCCTGTTTTTATTCAAGTCACAAATAGAATAAAATCAACAACTAGTGGCCCATGTGATTGATTGATTCTTGTTCATGGTCTCAACACGCGCAGTAACCACTAGTTGTTTAAATTTTTTTATAATTTGTTGCATCCGACCAGATAGGGCCGTTGTTCATACTTGCAATACCGTCACACCAGTTCTATTCATATATTTTGTTGTGTATACTTAATTCAACTG
>Ga0209382_10012248_pt1 | contig 10600 bp, 9 predicted proteins | sample SoiMetdeltSBSDD5_FD_187599 | JGI IMG/M metagenome (GOLD analysis project Ga0209382, IMG submission 187599) | Bulk soil microbial communities from a Populus tree surrounding site in Tennessee, USA - Soil MetaG P. deltoides SBSDD5 (SPAdes) (version 2) | ecosystem: Environmental > Terrestrial >...
GTTCCTTTCGAAGGGGGTCACACGCCTGAAGCTGAAAAAGGTCCAGGTGTTCGACGTCCGCAATTCCAGCGGCGTGATGCCGTCGGATCACCGGCCGCTCATGGCGACGTATGAGGTGAGGTAACAGATCTCACCGGCCGGGGTCAGATCTTGTCTTTCTAGAACGCGAGTTGAAATACAAGATCTGACCCCTCGAGTACTCCGCCCGCTGACCACGACAGACGCTCTTCGTACCCTCCGCTACCGGCTGGGGTGTCGCCAGTAGTGGACAGACACGCCAAAACATTAGGAAAAAATCCCGATTTGGGCTGGCGCCGGCATTGCAATTTCACCCGGCATGATGACCCCAAGGGCGCACTCTTCGATACGAACCCGATTGCTTCTCGTGCCGGTTCTCTCGGTGGTGCTGGCCGCGTCGTCTGCGGCGCAAACCCACATCGAGCCGCACAAGAACAGCTATTCCCCCAAACAGGACGTCGAGCTCGGGCTGCAGGCCGCGCGGGAAGTGCGGCAGCAAATGCCGATGCTGAACGACCAGCGAACGGAAGACTTCGCGGAGCGCATCGGTGAACGCCTCATCGACGCGGTTCCGGCGGAGTACCGGCAGCCGGAGTTCCGCTACTCGTTCGACGTCGTCAACCTGCGGGATATCAATGCGTTTGCGCTGCCGGGCGGGCCGATGTTCCTGCATCGCGGAATGATCGAGGCCGCCAGATCCGAGGCGGAGGTTGCGGGCGTGATGGGGCATGAGCTCGCGCACGTGATCCTCCGGCACGGAACGGCGCAGGCGACCAAGGGACAGAAATTCCAGATCGGCGCGATCGCCGGCCAGGTGCTGGGCGCGATCATCGGCGGCCGTACGGGCGCGGTCGTCTCCCAGGGCTCGCAGGTCGGCCTCGGCACATGGTTCCTCAAGTACAGCCGTGAGTACGAGCGCGAAGCGGACTTGCTCGGCGCGCAGCTGATGGCGCGTGCGGGTTACGATCCGCGTGCCATGGCGAGTATGTTCCAGACCATCGAACGCCAGGGCGGTGGTGGGGGACCGGAGTTCCTGAGCGACCACCCGAACCCCGGCAACCGTGTCGAGGCGATCAATCGCGAAGCGGACATGCTGCGTGTCCAGGGAAACCGCAACGACCTCGGTGATATCCAGGCGATTCACGCGCGGTTGCGTGGACTGCCAAAAGCGCCGACCTCGGCGGAGGTTGCGAAGTCGCGGCAGGGAGCGCAAATCCCCGAGCGCGGGCCGGTGGGCACGAGCGGCCGCGACGTGCGCGTGGAACCCCCCTCGGGCGACTGGCGCACCTATCAGCCGGGCGATTTCCTCCGGATCAGCGTGCCAGCGAACTGGGCGCAGGTAAGTGGTGGCAACACAGTGATGTTTGCTCCCCGTGGCGGCTACCTGCAGGCGGAAAACGGGCAGTCGGCGTTCACGCATGGCATCGAAGTCGGCGTGACCCGCGGCAGCGGCAATAGCCTGCAGCAGCAGACCGAACAGCTGCTTCAAAGCTTCGCTCAGTCGAACCCTCAGCTTCGCCGCCAGGGCGGCTATGCACGGACCAACGTCGGCGGCCGGCAGGGGCTGACCACGACATTGAGCAACGTGTCGGAAGTGACCGGCGAGAACGAGGCCGTCAGCGTATCGACCGTCCAGCTCCGCGACGGCAGCGTGCTGTTCCTGATTGGCGTGGCCCCGACGGACGAGGCGCGCACGTATCTGAACACGTTCAGCCGGATTCGTCAGAACGTGGAGCTCGCGGACAACCGCTAGGGAAGGCAAAGGGCAAAAAGGCAAAAGGCAAAAGGCAAAAGGCTGCCTTCTGCCTTCTGCCTTAACGACCCCCATTCCGTAATCCCGATCACAATCTCGCCACGCGCAGACAGCTGTGCGGTTCAGAAGCCGCTTCGTAACTCTTTCACGCCAGTAGGCTTACTTCGAGGCCCTTCGGGGGCACATGCCTTGCCCATCTCCTGTGCTTGAAGATTCCACGGGAGGCTTTGTCAATGTCAGCGGGACGTACTATCGGGGCCGCAATCGGTCTGGTGCTTTTCATCCTGTTCTTCGCAACGCTCGCAAGCCGGCTCGCCAACCCGGTCTCCGCGGCGGAGCTCAAGCCGGCGGCAACGCTGGTTCCTTAATCGACAACCTGCTTCCGCCCAGCGGATATCATGAGGCGTGGATCACCTCGCCTCGCTCGAGCAGCAAGCCATCGATTTCGCGAAGCGTGGGGATTTCGGTCCTGACGCACGTTCCGTCAACGAGGAAATCACCACGCTGTCGCCTTCGAATCAGGGCGCATGGACGCGCCTTGGGCGATGCTGCCTCGAGCTCGGACAACTGGACGACGCGACGGCAGCGCTCGACCGGGCGCTCCAGCTGAACCCGCAGAACACCATTGCCAGGAACCTGCACATCGAGGTGAGCCGGCGTCGGGCGGGGCCCGTGGCAGTCGCTGCGCCACGCAGACGAGTGAGCCCGGCCTCGCGATCTGCGGGTGCCGAAAGCGCCCCGGCGCGCCGCTCGAGCAGGAGCGGTGCGGCCACGCTGTCGCTTGGCGGTGTCGGCCGCGCGGAATTCACCGCCCTCGGACATCTCTCACCACAGGCGGCGGCCGAGTCGCTGACCACTCGAATCGAGCCGTTGCTGATGGCGTTGAACGACCGGCCGTTCGCGGCGAGGGTCGTGGAATCCCGGAACCGCGCGGGACACGCCGGCGTGCGGCTGTTCAGGCGTGGCAGCATCGGGCCCGGATCCGCTGGGCACATTCATGTATTCCAGCAGGGGGGCCGTTGGGAGCCGCAGTTGGGCATCGGCCTCTTTGCCGCCTCGCAGTGGCGTCGCGACGCTCTGTCCGCCGGCATCGGCTTCGATCTCTCGCCGGCCGGCGAGGATGACAAGTCGGATGCTGGCCGCGAGCGCGTGTTCGAGTACTTCGCCGCGTTCCAGCAGCTGCTCGCGACGACCTGGCGCCAGCATTTGGCCGAATGGCTGCGGACGAACGGTGGCTTCGTCCAGCTTGGCCAACAGCCGCCGGCAACCGACGTGCTGCCCGACGACGCGGTTCGCACGCTGATCGACGCCGACACCCCGGCCGAACACGCCTGGATCTTCTGCGGCCGATGGCTCTTCCTCGATCGCGGCGAGGACGCCGGCATCCTCGCCGACGCGCCGCGGCTGCTGCGCTGGCTCGAGCAGACGTTTACAGACCTGTTACCGCTATGGAGCTCGGTTTATCGGGACGCTTATCGCTCATAGCTCCGTGACGCTGCCAGCCTGGGCGCCCCGCCCCGGAACCAGACCGGCCAATCTCACGTAATCGTTGTCTAATGCCAACGGATCGAGGAGTTGATCCGTCAAAGGTCAGAGGGAGGGTTGCTGATGTCCCTGCTGGACAAATTGTTCGGAAAGAAAGCCCAGCCGCGCCAGCGGATTCGAATCTGCGTCGAGTGCGGCATGCCGGTGGCGGATCACAAGGACTGGTGCAGCATCTTCCGCACGCAGCAGGAGATCGATCGCAAGGCCAGCACCGCCGCAGCCGCAGCCGAAGCCAAGTAAGGTCGCTTCCAGCCTTCATTCACCCCGTTTGCTTTCCAGGAGCGTGACGATATAGTCCGCTCCTGCGAATGTCCGCCGGCGCGTCCCCGCCACGTTCCCCTCAGTCCGCGCGTCCTCTGACATTCTGGATGGCGGTCGCCCTGGTCATGGGCAACATGATCGGGTCCGGCATCTTCCTGCTTCCCGCCTCCCTTGCCCGATTCGGTGGCGTCAGCCTGATCGGCTGGCTGGTATCGACCGCCGGAGCGCTGATGCTTGCGCTCGTGTTCGCTCGGCTGGCGAGGATCGATCCGGCGGCCGGCGGGCCCTACGCGTATACCCGGCGCGCATTCGGCGACCTCGCGGCGTTTCTCGTGGCCTGGGGCTACTGGATTTCGATGTGGACGAGCCTCGGCGCGCTGGCCGTGGCACTCGTCGGCTATCTCGCCGCCCTCGTTCCGCAGATCAATGCGACGCCCGCAGTCGCCGCCGGCGCGGCACTGATCGCCGTGTGGACCCTGGTAGCGGTCAACGTAATCGGCGCCCGTGCAGCGGGATGGGTACAGGTGGTGACGACAGTCCTCAAGCTGCTTCCGCTCGTGCTCGTCACCGCGGTCGGGCTCGCTCACTTCGACCCATTGCATTTCGAGATCGCCGATGCGAGCGTCCGGACGCTCGCTACCAGCGTGCCAGCCGCAGCAACGCTGACGCTCTGGGCGTTCCTCGGGCTGGAGTCCGCCACGGTTCCGGCGGAAAGCATCGAACGTCCCGACATCTCGATTCCGCGTGCGACGCTGGTCGGAACTGTGCTGGTCGCTGTCGTCTATATCGCGAGCACGATCGGCGTGATGAGCCTGCTGCCGCGCGAGACGCTCAGCATCTCCACGGCTCCTTTCGTCGACGCCGTGTCCGCACAGGTCGGTCCGTGGGCCGCAGGGGTAGTCGCCGCCGGTGCGGCGCTCTCGTGCTTCGGCGCGCTGAACGGCTGGACACTGCTGGTCGGACAACTGCCATTGGCGGTTGCGCGCGACGGACTGTTCCCCCGAATCTTCGCGAGAATCTCCCGCCGCGGCACGCCCGCGGCCGGGCTGATGATCGCCGGCGTGCTGACCACGGCGCTGGTGCTCCTGAACTACACGCGCGGGTTGGTCGAGCTCTTCACGTTCTTCATCCTCCTGTCCACGCTGAACACGCTCATTCCGTACGTCTTCTCGTCGCTCGCGCTGTTCCTGCTGCCCGAGCGAGGCCACGCCGCGCTGCCGCGAGGTATCGCCGCAGCTGCGGTCATGGCGTTTGCATATTCGATCTGGGCCATGGCGGGCGCTGGTGCGGAGACCATCTATTGGGGCTTCCTGCTGTTGATTGGCGGATTGCCGGTGTACGTGTTCCTGGTGCGGAGATCGTCCGGGTGAAGATGGAAACGGCGCAGGGACACCAGTGATGCCAGAGCCTGCCTCGCCGAAGCGCGAAGCGCGAAGGCGGGTCTCCCCCCGCTTACAATGATTTCAACAATGGGACTGGCCGAAGCGCTGGCGCGTGACGTCTCCGAGCGCACGCGAACCAGGGGCAACCGGTACTTTCTCGGCGGCGCGGTCAGGGCGATAGAAGGATCGGGATCTGAAGTCGTGGCCACCGTGCGCGGATCCGAGTGGTACCGCGTGCGGTTGTCCCGCGAGAGCGAGGCGTTCCTCGCCTCCTGCCAATGTCCCTACTTCGCCGATCGCCAGGATTTCTGCAAACACATCTGGGCCGTCATTCTCGCGGCCGACGCGGAAGGCTTCCTGCTCGATGACCCGATCACCGATGACGCGTACCTCGAGCCGCGGAGGGATGACGCGCCGGCGATGCCGCGGACCGGGACGGCCGCACCACCGCCGCCGCGCGAAGCGTGGCAGCGCTTTCTTCAATCGGTCCAGGAACGGTCTGCGTCCCAGATGCTGGCTTATGCGAGCCGTTACTCGCAGGGCGAGCTTCTCTATGTCGTCGATCGGCAGTCGCCGCATGGGGAGCTGGTGCCGACGGTCCAGGTGCACTGGCGCACCCGGAGGAAGAACGGCGAATGGGGCAAGCCGCAGCCCGCGGCGCTCGCGGTCGCCGACGTGCCCCACCTCGCCGATCCGGACGATCGCGAGATCGTCTCGATGTTGCTGGGCGCGATCGATCCACAGGCGGCCGGCATGCAGTACGTCAGCGTTGCGACACGCGCGTCCTTTCGGATCACCGGTCCCCTGATCGACCGGGTCCTGCCGTTGATCGCGCGATCAGGACGGCTCTTCATGCGCCAGAACGGTCCGCGCTCGCTGGATTTCACGCCGCTGGTCTGGGACGACGGTCCGCCCTGGGTGTTCCGGCTCGACGTATCCCTGCTGCCGGACGAACGGTTGGCAGTCGACGGCGCCCTGGTTCGGGGCGACCTCCGGGTTGCGGTCACCGAGCCGGCGGTTCTACTGTCCCCGGACTTCCTGGTCCTCCACGACACTGTCGCGCGCCTCGATCATTGCGGGGCGCTCTCGTGGTTGATCGAGCTGCGCCGCTCCAGCCGCACGGTCCTGCCGGCGAAGGCCACGCCGGCTCTCGTCGAGGCACTCGCCCGCTCCGACATCGATCCGCTGCAGCTGCCGGAGGCCCTCCGTTACGACGTCGTATCGGCGACGCCGCAGCCGCGTGTCCGCCTCGCGCGTTCGAGCCGGCCACAGGGGCACGGCACGCGGGACGAGCTCGACGCCGCGGTCGAATTCGATTACGCAGGCACCATCGTCCCCGCTCGCCCCGAATCCAGCGGCTACGATCCGGAACGCCGCCGCATCGTCCGGCGCCAGGCGGTCCGGGAACGCGAGGCGCTCCAGCGGCTGGAAGAGATCGGATTCCATCGGCCGTGGTACTTCGACACGAAGGCAGGAACACTGGCGATCGCGGTGGAGCGGTTCCCGGCGGCGGTCCGAACGCTGGTCGAGGAAGGATGGCACGTCGAGGCCGAGGGACGGGTCTTCCGCGCCGCCCGTGGAGTTCAGCTCCAGGTCAAGTCCGGCGTCGACTGGTTCGAGCTGCACGGGCAGGTCGACTTCGACGAGGGCCGCTCGGTGAAGATCGCCGATCTGCTCGCGGCGCTTCGCCGCGGCGAAGCCACCGTGATTCTCGACGACGGCACACGGGGGATGGTGCCGGAGGAATGGCTGCGGCGCTACGCCCGGATCGCGGCATTCGGTGAGACGAAGGACGATCACGTCCGCTATCGACCGTCACAGACCGCGCTTCTCGACGCGCTGCTCGAAGCGCAGCCCGCGGTGCGCATCGACGACGCGTTCGCGCGGGCCCGCGCGGAGCTGGCGCAGTTCAACGGCATTGGCCCCATGGCCCCGCCGCCTTCGTTTCGCGGGCGCCTGCGCGACTATCAGCAATTCGCGCTCGGGTGGTTTACGTTCCTCCGCCGGTTTGGATTCGGAGGATGCCTGGCCGATGACATGGGCCTCGGCAAGACCGTTATGGTGCTGGCCCTGCTCGAGGACCGCCGCGTGTCGCGAGAATCGAATGCGCCGCGAACATCGGTTGCTGTCGTTCCCCGGTCGCTGGTCTACAACTGGATGGACGAGGCGGCGCGGTTCGCACCTGGCCTGCGCGTACTCGACTACACCGGCGAGGCGCGAACGTCTGCTTCGGTCGGCGACTACGACCTCGTCCTCACCACGTACGGAACGCTGAGGCGCGATGCGGCGCGTCTCGCCGAGCACGAGTTCGACTACGTGATCCTGGATGAAGCCCAGGCGATAAAGAACGCGACGACCGCGTCGGCCAAAGCGGCGCGCGTTCTGCGCGGCCGTCATCGCCTCGCGCTGACCGGTACACCAATCGAGAACCACCTCGGCGAGATCTGGAGCCTGTTCGAGTTTCTCAACCCCGGCTTCCTCGGGCCTGCGACGGCGTTCGGCCGGACAATCGGACCTGGCCGTACCGATCGGCTCCAGCTCGATCTGCTCGCCCGCGCGCTGCGCCCGTTCATTCTCAGGCGCACCAAGGACCAGGTCGCGCCGGAGCTGCCGGACAAGTTCGAACAGACGATTCACTGTGATCTGGAGCCGCTGCAGCGCCGGTTCTACGACGAGCTCCGGGATCACTACCGTCACAGCCTGCTCAAGACCGTGGCCAAGCGAGGCCTGGCGCGGTCGAAGATGCAAGTGCTCGAGGCGCTGCTTCGGCTTCGACAGGCGGCCTCACATCCCGCCCTGGTGGACGCCGCCCGCAGCGCCGAGGCTTCGGCGAAACTCGACATCCTCCTGCCGCGCCTCCGCGAGCTCGCGGACGAAGGGCACAAGGCACTGGTCTTCTCGCAATTCACGACGCTGCTGGGCCTCCTGCGCGGCCGGCTCGACGACGGGGGCATCGTCTACGAGTACCTGGACGGCAGGACGCGGGACCGGGCCGAACGCGTCGCGAGGTTCGAGAGCGACGCTGGATGTCCGGTCTTCCTGATCAGCTTGAAGGCTGGCGGGGTGGGCCTCAACCTGACGGCTGCGGACTACGTGTTCCTGCTCGATCCCTGGTGGAACCCCGCCGTCGAAGCGCAGGCCATCGATCGCGCGCACCGGATCGGGCAGACTCGTCACGTCTTCGCGTATCGATTGATTGCACGCGACACCGTCGAAGAAAAGATTGCCGACCTCCAGGCTACCAAGCGCGAGCTGGCTGACGCTCTGCTCAGCGAAGACGCTGGTCTCCTGCGGACCCTGCAGACCGAGGACCTGGAATGGCTGCTGTCGTGACCGGATAGGGCCATCGGCTGCATAGGTTCGGTCCCCCGGATTCCCACAGTGGCAGGCAGCTACCGTTCCCGGTGGCGCGGTCGACGATTTTTGCCGTTTTCGCGCGAGCGCTTCCGTCGTTCACCCGTGCAGCACTGGCAGGAGTTTTGGAGCACAGCCGCGCGGCTGGAGTTCCAGCCGTACGGACTCAATGGGTATTCGGTCGTCGCTCGTTCCACTACTTACGCTGAACCTGGCGATCCTGGCCGGGGCAGCCGGATGCGGCTCCTCGGCCACAACGACGACGGCGACGGGTCCCTCGCCAATCTCCCGCTGCTCAGTCGCGGTCAACGGCGACGGTCAGGTTCCGGCCCAGGGCGGCAGCCGGACATTCAGCGTCTCGGCCGCCCGCGAGTGCGCCTGGTCCGCATCTGTCGAGGGGCAGTGGCTGGCCATCAAGGCCGGGACCTCTGGCCAGGGTGACGGCAGCATCGAAGTGACGGCCGCCGCCAACCCCGATCCCCAGGTCCGCCGCGGCAACATCGTTCTGAACGAACAACGACGCGAGATCACCCAGGCCGCCGGCGAGTGCAGCTACACGCTCTCGGATCCGTCGAGGAGCTTCGGCGAGGCGGGCGGATCCGGAGCGTTCGACGTGCGGGCCTCGAGCACGCTGTGCACCTGGACGTCATCGTCCGATTCGCCCTGGATCACTATCCGATCCGGCGCTTCAGGAAAGGGCACGGCTGCCGTCGAGTTCGGTGTGGAGGCAGCCACTGGCGCGGCGCGCACCGGCATCATCGCGGCCGCCGGACTCCGGTATACGGTGACGCAGGCGGCGGCAGCGCCATCACCATCGCCCACACCAACCCCACCGCCACCATCACCCCCGGCGCCGCCACCGCCGTTGCCCCCACCGCCGGCACCACCACCGCCTCCTCCATCGCCACCGGCGTGTTCGTACCGCGTGGACCCGATGGAGCTGAAGGTGAATGAGGACGGTCGACTCCGGAAGATCGACGTCAAGACCGCTGATGAATGCGCCTGGACTGCCTCGAGCAACGCTGACTGGATGCACATCGCCCGTCGCGCCAGCGGCAGCGGCGAAGGGGAGGTCTGGATCCTGATCGAGGCAAACCGGGGAGAGGAACGGGTCGGGACCCTGACCGTCGCGGGGCAGACCGTAACGATCACTCAGCGCCGATGATCTTCCCGCCTTCGCGCTTCGCGCTTCGGCGAGGCAGGCTGGGTCCAAGAATCACTTGATGTCGATCAGTTCGACGTCGAACACCAGCATGCCCCGGGGCTGATCCGGCTGGCCTTGATACGCGAGCGCCTCTGGAATCCACAGGCGCCGCTTCTCCCCTTCGACCATCATCTGCAGCCCTTCCGTCCAGCCGCGGATCACCCGGTTCACCTGAAACTCCGCTGGCTGGCCCCTCTGGACCGAGCTGTCGAACATCTTGCCGTCCGTCGTCCAGCCGGTGTAGTGGACGACGACCGTGTCGCTCGTGCGGGGATGGCGCTGGCCGGTCCCGGGTTGCAGCACGCGTGTCGACAGACCTGACGGAGCTTTCAGGGAATCCGGCGGGGGAGCCGCCACATCGGGTGGCGGCGGCAGCCCCGGCTTGTCGGCGGGTGTGGATCTGCCCTGGCAGCCTGCCAGCATCAGCACCAGCAGGATTGGGAACCATCGCAAAGACATCGCAACCCCTAGAGTATTCTTGCCGTCCAATCCCCCATGCACGACATCCGATACGCGATTAGAGCCCTGCGCAAGCAGCCGCTCTTCACCCTCGTCGCCGTGCTGACCCTCACGCTGGGTATCGGTGCGAACACCGCGATTTTCAGCCTGCTCTACCAGGTGCTGCTGCGTCCGCTGCCGTATCCGGACGCCGATCGGCTGGTGTTCGTCTGGAACATGTATCCGTTGATGGGATTGCCGCAGGCCAGCGTTTCCATCCCCGATTACATCGACCGCAAGACCCAGGCCCCGGCGATCGAGGATGCGACGCTCTTCAGCGGGGTCAGCGCGAACCTCGCAGACGGCGGTCACCCGGAGCAGGTGCGCGCGCTCATGGTGACCCCGTCCTTTTTCACGACCCTGCGGCGCCAACCGTTTCTCGGCCGGGGCTTCACCGAGGACGAGGCGCGGCCGGATGCCGATAACTTCGTGATTCTGTCCTATGGCCTGTGGCAATCCCGCTTCGGCGGCGATCGCTCGCTGGTCGGCCGCGACATCCGGATGAACGGCGAGGCCTACCGCGTCGTCGGCGTGATGGGCGCGGACTTCCGGTTGACCAACGACGTCGGAGTCTACGTGCCGTTC
>Ga0209382_10012249_pt1 | contig 10599 bp, 11 predicted proteins | sample SoiMetdeltSBSDD5_FD_187599 | JGI IMG/M metagenome (GOLD analysis project Ga0209382, IMG submission 187599) | Bulk soil microbial communities from a Populus tree surrounding site in Tennessee, USA - Soil MetaG P. deltoides SBSDD5 (SPAdes) (version 2) | ecosystem: Environmental > Terrestrial >...
CTTTTTTTCGTGGTGCCGCGCTTCGGCAAGATCTACGAGGATCGCACCGCGGACCTGCCGTTCTTCTCGCAGGTGCTGATTGGCTGGGGCCAGCTGGTCGAAGGGCACGCGGTGCTGGCGTTCGGCTTCCTGGCGGCGTTCGCCGTCGGTGCGATCGCCGCCGCGAAAGACCCGCGCGTCAAGGCTTTCTTCGGCAACCTGGCGTGGCGCGTACCGGCGATCGGCGAGCGGCTCAAGGTGTACCAGCTCGCGCGCCTCTACCGCACCACCGGCATGCTGTTGCGCGGCGGGATGCCGCTGGTCTCCGCGCTCGGCATGAGCGCCGAGCTGCTGCACCCGGTCCTGCGCCAGCGTCTCGCCGCCGCGAGCCGGGCTATTTCGGAAGGCCGCGGCGTGTCCGAGTCCTTCGAGTCGAACGGGCTCGCCACGCCGGTCGCGATGCGCATGCTCGTGGTGGGCGAGCGGAGCGGCAACATGGGCGAGATGATGGATCGGGCCGCGAGCTTCCACGACGAGGAGCTCGCGCGCTGGGTCGACTGGTTCACGCGCCTGTTCGAGCCGCTGCTCATGGCGGTGATCGGCCTCGTGATCGGCGCGATCGTGGTGCTCATGTACATGCCGATCTTCGAGCTGGCGGGGAATTTGCGATGATCAACGCGCAGGAAATTGCACAGGCAAAGGCGGCGGCGGGAAGCCGGCGCGTGGTGGACGCGCTCGAGGAAAAGCTGGCGCTCGAGCCCGACGTGTTCGCCGAACGGCTCGCCGCGACTTTCCGCCTGGCGGTGCTGCGCATGGACGAGATGCGGCGTCTCGAGCCCGCGTTCGACCTGGTACCGCTCTCGGAATGCTCGCGCAAGGGCTGCGTGCTGCTGCGCACCGAGGGCGGCGAGCTGCTGCTCGCCACCGACGACCCGTTCTCGAGCGAGCAGGCCGCGTGGGCCGCGGAGCGCATTCGCGCGCCGTTCGCGTGGCGCCTGGTGCATCGCGGCGACCTCGTCGCTTACGTCGCGAGCCACGAGGAGACGCTGCGCGCGCTCGATGCGGTACGCGCCGAGGTCGGCGTCACGGGCGACGACAACAAGGGCGCGGAAGATCTCTCGCTCAAGGCGATCGCGGACGAGAAGAGCGAGGTGGTGCGCCTGGTGCGCTCCACCCTGCGCGACGCGCTCAAGCTGGGCGCGAGCGACATCCACCTCGAGACCGTCGCCAAGGGCCTGGTGATCAAGTTCCGCATCGACGGCATCCTGATCCAGATCAAGCAGATCGACGACCGGGTGCAGGCCGAGCAGGCGATCGCGCGCGTCAAGGTGCTCGCCGAGCTCGACGTCACCGAGCGCCGCGTGCCGCAGGACGGTCGCTTCAAGGCGATCGACCGCAGCCGCGCGATCGATTTCCGCGTCTCGGTAATGCCGAGCATCCACGGCGAGGACGCGGTGCTGCGCGTGCTCGACAAGCAGTCGCTCTACGAGACCACGCGCCAGCAGCTCTCGCTCGACTCGCTCGGCTTCGAGGAGCACGACATCCGCGCGCTGCGGCGCCTGTCGCACGAGCCGCACGGCATGCTGCTGGTCACCGGCCCCACGGGCAGCGGCAAGACCACCACGCTCTACGCCGCGATCACCGAGATCAACAAGGGCCAGGACAAGATCGTCACCATCGAGGACCCAGTCGAGTACCAGCTGCCCGGCGTGCTGCAGATCCCGGTGAACGAGAAGAAGGGCCTCACCTTCGCGCGCGGGCTGCGCTCGATCCTGCGCCACGACCCCGACCGCATCATGGTGGGCGAGATCCGCGATCCGGAAACCGCGAACATCGCGGTGCAGTCGGCGCTGACCGGACATCTCGTGTTCACCACGGTGCATGCGAACAACGTGTTCGACGTCATCGGCCGCTTCATGCACATGAACGTCGACCTTTACGGCTTCGTCTCGGCGCTGAACGCGATCCTCGCCCAGCGCCTGGTGCGGCTCGTGTGCGCGCACTGCGCGGAGCGTGAAGTCCCGAACGAAGAGACGCTTCAGGAATCGGGTCTCGCCGGGATGGATCTTTCCGCCTGGAAATTTCGCGCCGGCAAGGGCTGCCGCGATTGCCGCGGCGCGGGGTACCGCGGGCGCAAGGCGATCGCGGAGCTGCTGATCCTGAACGACGAGATGCGCGAGCTGATCACCGGCCGCGCGCCGATCCGCGCGCTGAAGGACGCCGCGGCCAAGAACGGCACCCGCTTCCTGCGCGACGCCGCGCTCGACGCGGTGCGCCGCGGCCAGACCACGCTCGAGGAGATCAACCGTGTCACTTTTGTGGCCTGAGCGCGTGACGGTCGTGCTCCGGCCGGTGGGCGCGGAGCAGCCCGAGCCGTGGTCCGGCGCGCTCGAGGACTTCACGCGAAAGGTCGCCGCGCTGAAGAAGCGCGCCACCGTGAGCGTGGTGCTGTCGAACCACTTCGTGCGTTACGCGGTGTTGCCACCGCAGGATGGCACTGCGACGGCGGACGAGGAGATCGCGCTCGCGCGCTTCCACTTCACCCGGATCCACGGCGAGCGCGTCAAGGGCTGGGAAGTGCGGGTTTCGGAGGCGCTCGCCTGCGCGATCGACTCGGCGCTGCTCGAGGGCATCAAGAACGCGTTCCCGCGCAAGGGCAAGGCGAAGCTCCAGTCCGTGCAGCCGTTCCTGATGAGCGCGTACAACCGCTCGCGCGCGCGCATCCCGCGCGAAGGCGCCTGGCTGCTGGCCGCCGAGGCCGGACGCACGTGCCTCGCGCGCCTCGCGTCGAAAGGCTGGGCCTCGGTGTACAACGGCAGGGAAAGCGACGCCGACGAGCTGCTCGAGCGCGAGCGCAGCCGCGCGAGCGGCGAGCCGTTGCCGTCGCTCGTGCTGCGGGAGCAGCTGTGAGACCTCGCCTGCAGCTCGACTTCATCATTCCGCGCCGGCGCCCGCGCGCGCTGGGGATCGCCGTGCTGGCCGGGTCGCTCGCAGTCGCCAGCGTCCTGGTGATCGAACACAACGAAACCCGGCAGCGCTTGCACGAGCTCGACGCCGCGGCCGCGCTGCTCAGCGTCCCGCGCCCGGCGCTCGCCATCCCGCGCGACAAGCTCGACGGCGAGATGAAGAACGCGCAGGCCACGGTGCGCCAGCTGGCGCTGCCCTGGGCGCAGCTCATCGACTCGCTCGAGCGCGCCTCGATGAAGGACGTTGCCCTGCTCAACATCCAGCCCGATGCGCAGGCGCGCGTGCTGCGCGTCACGGCCGAGGCGCGGCGCGAAGAGCTGATGCTGCAATACCTGCGGCGCCTCAGCTCGACCGGCAACTTCGCGGAAGTGCACCTCGTGAGCCACCAGGTGCGCGAGGACGATCCGCAGCGGCCGATCCAGTTCTCCGTGCAGGCACGGTTTCGGAACGCGCTGTGAGGCGACTGCGCCGCCTGCTCAATGCGCTCGGCCCCGCCGGCGTGACCGGCATCGGCGTGCTGCTTTTCTGCCTGCCGTTCTATTTCAGCGCGCTCGTCCCGGCGCAGGCCGAACTGAAGCGTCGTACGGCTGCCGCACAGGCCGCGCGCGCCCCCCTGCCGCAAGCGCAGCGCTTCGACGACGGCGCCGCGGACCTCGAGCGCTTCTACGCGCGCTTTCCGCCGGTCGAGCGCCTTCCCAGCGAGCTCGACGCGCTGTACGCGCATGCAAAGGTCTCGAGAGTCGAGCTGCGGCAGGGCGAGTACCGGATGGAGTCCAGGGGCGCCGCGCTCACCGCGTACCAGGTCACGCTGCCGGTGCGCGGCAGCTACCCGCAACTGCGCCAGTTCGTCGGCCGTGTGCTGAAGGACATGCCGACCACCTCGCTCGACGCGGTGCGCTTCGAGCGCAAGAAAGCCGCCGACGCGCAGCTCGAGGCGCAAGTACGCCTCACCATTTACCTGAGAAAGGGCACCTAGAATGCGCTTGCTCATACTAATAATGCCGGTATTGCTGTGGGGGTGCGCGACGTTCGAGGATCCGACCCTCCGGGACGCGCGCCAGCATGTCGTCGCGGGCCGCGTCGAGCAGGCGCTCGAGCTGCTGGACCGCTCGAGCCGCGAGAAGCCCGGACGGGCGGACTACCGCGCGGAATACATGCGCGTGCGCGACATCGCGCTTGCGCAGTGGTGGGCCCAGGCCGAGCACCTGCGCACCAACAACCAGCCCGAGGCCGCCGCCGAGATGTTCCGGCGCATGCATAAGTACGACCCGGGCAATGCGCGCGCCGTGCTGGGGCTCGAGCAGATCGAGGCCGACGCGCGCCACCGCCTGATCATCGCCGCAGCGGACAAGTTGGCGAAGGAAGAGCGCTACTTCGAGGCGCAGGACGTGCTGCGCCCGGTGCTGGTAGAGAGCCCGCAGAACCGCGAGGCGCGCCGCCTGCAGCGCACGCTGGACGAGCGCACCGCTAAGCCCGCGATCACCACGCCGCGCCTCAAGACCGCGAGCACGCAGCCGATTTCGCTCGAGATGCGCGACGTGATGCTGCGCGCGGTGTTCGACACCATCTCCCGCGCGACCGGCATCAGCTTCGTGTTCGACAAGGACGTGCGCGCCGAGCAGCGCACCACCCTCGTGCTGCGCAACGCCTCCGCCGAGGAGCTGATCCGCCTGGTGCTCGCGACCAATCAGCTCGAGCAGAAGGTGATGAACGAAACCACCGTGCTCGTGTTCCCGAATACGCCGCAGAAGCTGCGCGAGTACCAGGAGCTGGTGGTGAAGAGCTTCTACCTCGCGAACGCAGACGTGCGCCAGACCGCCAACATGATCCGCGCGCTGGTCAAGACGAGGGATCTGTTCATCGACGAGAAGCTCAACCTGCTGGTGATCAAGGACACGCCGAACGCGGTGCGCCTCGCCGAGCGGCTGATCATGGCGCAGGACCTCGCCGAGCCCGAGGTGATGTTGCAGGTCGAGGTGATGGAGATCGGCTCGAACCGCCTGCTCGAGCTCGGTATCCGCTTCCCCGACTCGCTCGCGGTGAGCCTGGTCGGCGCCGGCGGTGCGGGTACCCTCACGCTTGCGGAGTGGCAGAACCGCAGCTCGGAGATGGTGCGCTTCTCGTTCACCGATCCGCTGTTCCTGTTCCTGCTGCGCCAGCAGGACGGTACCACCAACGTGCTCGCCAATCCGCGCATCCGCGTGAAAAACAAGGAGAAGGCCCGCATCCACATCGGCGACCGCGTGCCGGTGATCACCACCACCGCGGCGGCCACCGGCGGCTTCGTGTCGGAATCGGTGAGCTATCTCGACATCGGCCTCAAGCTCGAGGTCGAGCCGATCGTCTACCTCGAGGACGAGGTCGGTATTCGCGTGGGCCTCGAGGTGAGCAACATCGCGCGCGAGATCCGCACCGTGGGCAGCAACACCCTGACCTACCAGATCGGCACGCGCAACGCGAACACCGTGCTGCGCCTGCGCGACGGCGAGACGCAGGTGCTCGCCGGCCTGATCAGCGACGAAGACCGCAAGAGCGCGAGCCGCGTGCCGGGCATCGGCGACCTCCCGTACCTCGGCAGGCTGTTCTCCAGCACGCGCGACAGCAACACGAAGACGGAGATCGTGCTGCTCATCACGCCTCGCTTGGTGCGCACCCTCGCGCGGCCCGAAGTGCGCTCGGTCGAGTTTGCCGCCGGTACCGAGGCTTCGAGCGGCTCGGCGCCGGGCTTCGTGCCGCCGGTCATTCCCCTGCCCACCACGCCGCAGATCACGACGCCGATCCCGGGCCAGTCGCCGCCGATCCCGGGTCAGTCGCCGGCGCCCGCAACCCCCAAGCCCCCGAGCGGCGCCGATCAGGTGCCGTTCGGCGGCGTGAAGCCGCCCACGGAATGAGACGGAGAACAAGCGCCGCGGGCTTCACCCTCATCGAGCTGGTGATCGCGGTGGCGATCGTGGCGGTGCTGGCCTCGGCCGCGCTGCCGCTCAACGAGCTCGTCGTGCAGCGCGCCAAGGAGCAGGACCTGCGCCGCGCGCTGCGCGACATCCGCACCGGGATCGACGCCTACAAGCAGGCTTCCGACGATGGCCGCATCACGAAGCGCGCCGGCGAGTCGGGTTACCCGAAACGGCTCGAGGACCTGGTCGAAGGCATCGAGGACCAGAAGAATCCCAAGCGCGACAAGATATATTTCCTGCGCCGGATCCCGCGCGACCCGTTCGCTGCGGACGGCGCGCTGTCCGACGCCGCGACCTGGCAGAAGCGCAGCTATTCCAGCCCGCCCGACGACCCGCGCGACGGCGACGACGTGTTCGACGTCTACACCGCTGCGCCCGGCAAGGGAATCAACGGCCGACCGTACAAGGAGTGGTAGAGGGAAAAATGAGGCAGAAAGGCTTCACGCTGGTCGAGCTGCTGGTGGTGTTCGCGATCATCGCCGTGCTGCTCACCATCGCCGTACCGCGCTACTACACGAGCCTCGACCGCTCGAAGGAAGTGGTGCTCAAGGAAAACCTCTATCAGATGCGCGATGCGATCGGAAAGTATTACGCCGACAAGGGCAAGTACCCGGAATCGCTCGCCACGCTCGAGAGCGAAAAATACCTGCGCAAGCTTCCGCTCGACCCAATCACGGAAAGCACCACCACCTGGATCACCGTCGCGCCCGAGGACCCGTCGAAGGGCGGCGTCGTCGACGTGAAGAGCGGGGCCGAAGGCAAGGCGCTGAACGGAACCGAATTTTCCACCTGGTGAGGAGGGGGATCGGCCATGAGCAATCGACGCAGCTTCATGAAGACTGCCGGCGCGACCGCCGCGGGCATTGCCATCGCCGAGGCGCTCGGCGCATCCTTTGCGCGCGCCGAGGGGCGCTCCGGGCGTACCGACGACTTCATCCGCAGCGTGCAGCGCGCGCGCATCTTCGATCTTTCGCATATCTGGGACGAGAACTCGCCCATCGCTGGTGTCAATCCGAGCTACGAGATGAAGCTCGATGCGACGCACGCGGCGACGCGCGGCACCTTCGATCCGGACGGCCAGCTCTCGTTCACCTCCGAGATCCAGAAATGGAGCGGACAGCAAGGCGCGCCGAGCATCGACGCCATCGGGCATATCGGCCACAACGGCAAGCTCTTCGGTGGAGTCGACGCCGCGGCCTCGACCAGCGACCCGCGCGGACTCGGGCGCAGCGGCGTGGGCGCGCATCTCGACATCGCGCACTATCCGGTCGAGCGCCTGGTGAACCGCGGCGTACTGCTCGATGTCGCGCGCTTCATCCAGCGCAATCCGCACGATCCGTTGCCGCCGGCGTTCAATATCACCGACGAGCACCTTGCCGAGACCGCACGCCACCAGGGCGTGCGGATTCGCAAGGGCGATACGGTGCTGATCCGCACCGGCTGGGGGAAGTTCTTCACCGCAGATCCCGCGGTCTACGCTGGCGACAAGGCCGCCGGCGTCGGGGTGGCAGGCGCGAAATACCTCGTGGGGCAGACGCCCGCGGTGGTCGGCAACGACACGCTCACCTTCGAAGTGCGGCCGCCGCTCGCATTCCCGCCGGAGGTGCCGCTGTTCCAGGTGTTCCCGGTGCACATGATCCTCATCCCGGACAACGGCATCAACATCATCGAGAACTATTATCTCGAGGAGATTGCGCTGGTGAAGGAGTACGAGTTCGTACTGGTTGTGCCGCCGCTGAAGATTCGCGGCGGCACCGGCTCGGCGCTGCGCTCGTTCGCGCTGGTGCCGGGCGGCTGAGCGCGCGCCGATGAAAGCCGGGCAGCACGGCTTCACCTATCTCACGATCCTGTTCCTGCTCGCGATCATGTCGGGCGGGCTCGCGCTCGCCGGGGAGGTCTGGCATACGAGCGCGACGCGCGAGAAGGAAGCCGAGCTGCTCTTTATTGGCAACGAGTACCGCAAGGCGATCGAGCGCTATTACCTCGCTGGCTCGGGCGTGCGGCAGTACCCGAAGACCCTGGCCGATCTGGTCAAGGATCCGCGCCAGCCGGGCACGGTGCGCCATCTGCGCAAGCTGTACCCCGATCCGATCACCGGCAAGGACGAATGGGGCCTGGTGAAATCCGCGGACGGCGGCTTCGCCGGGGTCCACAGCCTCTCGGAGGCCGCACCGGTCAAGACCGCCGGCTTCGCGGTACGCGATGCAAGCTTCGAGGGCAAGACGAAGTACGCCGAATGGCAATTCGTATTTGCCCCGCCGCAAGCGCCGGCGGCCAAGCCTGGCGCGAAGCCCGCCCCGGGCGCGACGCCCGAGGCGAGCCCAGTGCCCAAGGGGCCGGCAAAAAGCGGTTAGTGGATCGCGGCGCGGAACGCCGAGACCTGCTCGTACGAAATCGTGCGGCCGGCGACGCCCTGCAGGCTGAGCGCGCTCATGCTGAGCTCGGCGGTGGCGCCGCGCTTGATCGGCTTGAACGTCACGATCACGAGCTCCGCGTCCGCGGCGGGCGCCGCGGGTTGCGAGGTCGCGCCGACGAAGATCGATCCTGACGGATTGACGCGGTAGCTGAAGCTGCCGTCGCCGAAGAACTTGCCCGGCCGCACGTTTACCGGCTCGAGCACGTCGGGCTCGAAACGTAGCTGCATCGGTGCGGCGCGCAACGTTTCCTTGGTATTCACTCGCAGCGCGACGGTGAAGTTGGCGCCGGCCTGCACGCGCTCGGGCCCTTCCCAGCGCAGCTGCGCCGGCCGGCCGTCGGCGACCGGAGCCGCGGCCGCGGGCGCCGCGGCCACGCGCGGCACCGCCGGCTGGACCTCGAGCGCCGAGCTCACCATGATCCGATCCTGGCTGCCCAGCGGCAGGTAGACCACCTCGATGCGGTCGTTGCCGATCGATTCGATGCGGTACATGCCGTCAAGCGTGTCGCCGACCTTGACCGGAAATACGAACTCGCCTTTGGCGACCAGCACTTCCTCTTCGCCGCCCTTGCGCACCTTGCCGGCGAATCGATAGGGCATCGGCGGCGCTACGGGCGGCGGCGGAGGCGCTTCCACGACTTGCGGCGGCTTCGGCTTCGGCTTCGGCGGAGGCGCGTTGAACAGCTCGCCGCGCGAGCGCTCGAGCGAACGCTGGCCGGGAAGCTGAAGCGCGTCGGCGGTGGCGCTCGCGCTGCGCGCGGGCGCGGGGGCGGCTTCCTCGGTTTTCACGCCGGGGACGTCCGCCACCTTGGTCGCGGGCTTGTCGAGCACGAGAAAGCCCACCACCCCTGCGAGGGCGGCAAAGAGGACGAGCTTGCGCAGGCGCGCACCCATAACCGGACGATTCTAAACCCTCAATTCAGCTCTGCAATCACTGGAGCATGGTCGGAAGGCCGTTCGCGCTTGCGCGGCTCGACGTCGATCGTGCAAGCCACGCATTTCCGGGCGGTTTCCGGCGAAAGCAGGATGTGGTCGATGCGCAGCCCCCAGCCGCGCTGGAAGGCGAGCAGGCGGTAATCCCACCAGGTGAACTGCTTTTCGGGCTGCTGGAAGAGGCGAAAGGCATCCCGGACACCGGTGGCCACGACCGCCTGGAAGGCTGCCCGCTCCGGCTCGGAAAAGTGGATTTTTCCTTCCCAGCGCTTCGGGTTGTGCACGTCGCGCGCCTCGGGCGCGATGTTGAGGTCGCCCAGGACAGCCAGCCTCGGGTGCTTCTTCATCTCGGAGGGCAGCCAGGTGGTCAAAGCGTCGTACCACTTGAGCTTGTAGGCGTACTTGTCGGTACCCGGAGCCTCGCCGTTCGGCGCGTAGAGGCAAAGAACTCGTACGCCGCCGACGGTCGCCGCGATCACGCGCTTCGGGTCATCCCTGAAGTCGGGGATGCCGTGCTGGACCTCCGTCGGGGCGGCGCGCGCGAGGATCGCGACGCCGTTGTAGGCTTTCTGCCCGCAGTACACCGCCTGGTAACCCGCGGCCCGGATCTCGGCCAGCGGGAAATTCGCGTCCTCGGTCTTGGTTTCCTGCAGGCACATCACGTCCGGCTGCGCGGCGGCGAGCCAGTCGAGAAGGTGCGGCAGGCGCACCTTCAGCGAGTTGACGTTCCAGGTCGCGAGCTTCAGGCAGCGCTGGCTGCACCGAGGCCGTTGTGCCGCAGCAGCGCCTCGACGTTCGGCTCGCGCCCGCGGAAGGCGCGGAACGATTCCGACGCCGGGCGGCTGCCGCCGACCGCGAGGATCTCGTCGCGGAAGCGCGCCCCCGCATCCGGGCTCAGCACGCCTTTTTCCTCAAACAGGCTGTAAGCGTCCGCGGAAAGCACTTCCGCCCACTTGTAGCTGTAGTAGCCCGCGGCATAGCCGCCGCCGAAGATGTGGCTGAAGCTGTTCGGGAAGCGGTTGTACGCCGGTGGAAACAGCACCGCGATCTGCTTGCGTACCTCGTCGAGCAGCTCGAGCGCGCTCCTGCCGCCGGCGAGGTCGGGGTCGGAATGCAGACGCATATCGAACACCGCGAACTCGATCTGGCGCAGCATCGCGAGCCCGCTCTGGAAGTTCTTCGCGGCGAGCATCTTGTCGAACAAGTCTCGCGGAATGGGCAAGCCCGAGTCCACCTGCCGCGTCATTTCGCGCAGCACGTCCCATTCCCAGCAGAAGTTCTCCATGAACTGGCTCGGCAGCTCGACCGCGTCCCATTCGACGCCGTTGATGCCCGACACGCCGAGGTCCT
>Ga0209382_10012251_pt1 | contig 10598 bp, 8 predicted proteins | sample SoiMetdeltSBSDD5_FD_187599 | JGI IMG/M metagenome (GOLD analysis project Ga0209382, IMG submission 187599) | Bulk soil microbial communities from a Populus tree surrounding site in Tennessee, USA - Soil MetaG P. deltoides SBSDD5 (SPAdes) (version 2) | ecosystem: Environmental > Terrestrial >...
ACGGGCGGTGGTGCGCGCCTCCTCGAAGCCGCTGTCGTTGACGCGGAAGTCATCGAACGCCACCCTCTTCTCGACCAGGATGTTGCGCCCCGCGATCATCACCAGCTGCCGCGCGGTGAGCCCGGTGAACAGGAACACCGGCCGGTTCGCGATCGTCGCCACCGGCGCGTAGGTCTGAATCTCCTCGTTGGACACCACCGGCGCCGAGAGGCCGCTCTGAACCGCCGACACTTTGATACGCGCGAACGTCGCGCGATCGATCCACACGGTGCCGCGATAGAGCGACGGGCCCGCTCGCACTGGATCGAAGCGGACGACGTAGCAGTCGTACTCGCCGACGCGCTCGGTGCCATCGAGACGGTAGCGGTAGTCGCTGCCGAAGCGCAGCGCGAGCGGCAGCGACAGCACCTTCTCCGGCTGAAGCAGCGGAAACGGCGGACGATCCGCGCCCCACTTCGATCCGTTCACCGAGAACGACAGCTCCTCCCACTCGATCCCGTCGCCGGCCACGTAGTAGCGGTTCTCGGTGACGACGTCGTATCCCGGATCGGTCACGGTTGGACGAAAGTGCTGCTCGGTCCGGGCCGACGCGGTGTAGTGGCGGACGAGCACGTCCTGCGCGCGCTGCTGCTGCTGATGGCGCGCGATCACTTCTTCCACCGACAGCAATCGCGCCGCGTTGACGTCGCTGCGCTCGACGAACGACGGCGCCGCACCCTCGTTGAAGTCGACCACCATCGGGCCGTCGTCCTGCGGCAGGCGCATCCGCACGCGGCTCGTCTCCTGCGCGCGCGAGTAGCCGGCTGCCGCCAGCTTCGCGCCGTCGGACCAACGATAGATCACCGGCTGTCCTTCGGAGGGAAGCGTCAGCGCCAGATCGATCGGCGACGACGAGCCGTTGCCCCAGTAGAAGAGATAGGTAGCGAACGTCGTGTTGTCGAACAACAGGCGATGCTTGATCGAGGCGGCCACATCGCGGCCGTCGATCGACAGCGCCAGGCCGGCCGCCGGCGCGTCGAGCACCGACAGATCCCCGGCGAGGATTGGAGCGATCGCCGCGAGGCGGGGGATCGCGGCACGAGTGGAAGGCGATCCCTGCCACGCCACGATGACGACGTCCGTGCCGACGGTCTCGAGCTGGCTCTCGATCATCTGCCGCGCCGCCGCCTCCGGCCGATCGCTGGCTTCGCCCAGGCGCACGGCGATGCGCGCGTCCGGATCGACGGTCCGCAGGTGCGCCGACACCGGAGCGGGATCGACGGTCTTCGGTAGGGATACCAGATCGACGTAGGGCGCGAGGTCGCGCGTGTAGAGCTTACCGAGCCATTCCACAACGGCTGACGACGGCGCCGTCAGCGCGACGCGGATGCCGTCGCGGGCCGATCGAATCTCGGTCGAGGCGATGCGCATCGCGAACGCGGCGAGCTGAAGATCGGGTCCCGGATCGATCTCGAGGATGGAAATCTTCGCGCCGTGCCGTCCCAGGAGAGCTTGCACGGCCAGCCGCCATCGTTCGACATCGTCCACCGACGCCGGGCCGGCGATCGCGACCCACCAGGTTGTGGAGTTGGGGGCCTTCTGATTGCCGTACATCCCCGCCAACGAGTCGGCGAAGCGATCGAGGTTGGCGCCGTCGACACGAATGGCGATGGGAAACGGCTGCGGCGCGTCGACGACGCGGTTCGAGCTCGGCTGTATCTCGTCGAGCGCGACGCGAGGGAGCGCCGTTCGAGGTGATGGTTGTGCGGCGGCGCCCGGGACGAGCGCTCCCAGAGCACACATGGCCGCGACGATGGTCACCCAGACGCGGGCCGCCTTGCGCGACTGAAACATGAACAGATTGAAACCCGCAGGCAGGGAGCATCTCTATGGTAGCACCTGCGACGCCGAGAGGTCCGAGAGCGCTCCGACCTCGACCCCGCGCAGAATCTCGTGCAGGCGCGCGCGAAACCCGCTCAGCCTGAAGTAATGGGAAAACCAGAGCCGGCGCGGCAGGCTGACGCGTGGCGGGTCGGGATCGATTTCCCACGGGTGAACCATCAGGACCGCCGGTCGCCCGTCGCGATTGGCGGCGGCAATCGTTCGAAGCACGCGGCGCGGCGAGGACATGCGCAGCCCCCACCCCCATCCCATCGGCATGACGTGCCCGAAGCGATCGGCGACGAGGGGCGGCACCTCCAGGATCGGACCCGACGCCGTCTGCCGCACGTGCGGTCCGCGAGGATAGTCCACGCGTCCGACGAGCTTGAGCGGCGCCATGCTGGCGTCCACCTTCATTCCTTGCCGGGCGAGGATCTCGAGCGCCCACATCGATCGATCGTTGATGGACCACTCGGGCGCGCGAAACGCGGTCGTCGCCGATACACCGGCGGCGCGCAGCGAGGCGATGCTGCGCGTCAGATCGGCCAGGAAGCCCTCGGCGCCGAGCTCGTAGACGCGCGAATGGCTGTGGCCGTGAGAGCCGACGTCGTGGCCGGCGGCGAGGATCTCGGCGACAAGCTGCGGATGACGATCGGCAACCCAGCCGAGCACGAAGAAGGTGGCGCGCACGCCCAAGGCGTCGAAATCTTCGAGCAGCCAGCGCGTGGTATCGACGACTCGCGAGGGCAGACGGTCCCAGTGGTCCGGCGCGAGCGGGCCGCCCACGCCGCAGATATGAAACCACTCCTCGACGTCGACGGTCAGCGCGTTCGAGACGCTCAAGTCGGATTCCGGGCGGCGGTGATGTAATCGGCGATCGAGTTGACCGAGCGGAGCACTCTCGCGCCGGTCTGCTCGTCGCCGATCGAGACGCCGAAGGTGCGCTCGATCTCGAGCACCAGCTCGAGCACATCGATCGAATCCAGCCCCAGGCCCTCGCCGAACAGCGAGACGCCGTCCTCGATGTCCTCGGGAGCCATCGGCAGCCGCAGGCTGCGGACGATTGCCCGCTTGATGTCGTCTTTCAGGGTGGCGGAAGTCTCAGGCATACGTTGTGGTCACAGCAAGCCGCCGTCGACGCCGATCACCTGGCCGGTGATGTACGACGCGGCGTCGGACGCGAGAAACGCCACCAGCGAGGCGACCTCGCGTGGCGAGCCGGGCCGGCCGAGCGCCACGGCTTTGAGATATCCCTGTTTCGCCTCGGCCGGCATGACGTCGAGCATGGCGGTTTCGATGAGGCCCGGGGACACCGCGTTCACCAGCACGCCCTTGCGCGCGAGATCACGGGAGAGGGCGCGCGTGAACCCCTCGAGGCCGGCTTTGGCCGCCGCGTAGCTCGTCTGCCCGCCGAGCGGCATGCGGGCGCTGGGCGAGCTGATGTTGATGATGCGGCCCCACCCGCGGAGCAGCATACCTCTGATGACCGCCCGCACGCAGTAGAACGCGCCCTGCAGGTTGACCTGCAGTACGTCATTCCAGCGTGCCGTGTCGGTGAACATCGCGTGCGTGTCGCGGGCGATGCCGGCGTTGTTGACCAGGATGTCGACCGGCCCGAGCGCCGCCGCCGCGGCCTCGAAGAACGCCTTTACCTGTGCCTCGTCGGCGACGTCGCAACGCGCGCTCCACGCGCGACCGCCTCGCCCCTGGACCGCGTCGACGAACTCGCGGGCTGGCGCCTCCCGTTCGCGGTATGCGATCGCCACCGCCGCGCCGCGATCGGCGAGCAGGTCGGCGATGCCGCGGCCGATGCCGCGCGAGCCGCCGGTCACGACGGCGACGCGGCCGCTCAGGTGTAGGTCGTGGAAATCTTGGCGGCCTGCGGCACCCACGGGAAGCGGACCGGATGATATCGCGGATTACGGGAGGCGGATCAAGACAGCTAACGAGACGCGGACTCCGGAACGGGGGTGCGCAACACGGCGCTGTAGACCGCGCCGCCGCTGGCGATGCTGTTCACGAGCGTGACGCCGCCGCGTGCGGTGGTGGCCATCCGTGCCAGGTTCAGCGTTGCCGCCGCCGGATCCGGATCACGCAGGCCGGCGATTGGTGGCACCTTGCCCAAGGCGCCGCACAAGACCGCGGCCACGCAGCCGGCGGCCCCAGCAGCACTGCACTCTCCGATCGCGCCCTTGATCGACGTGACCATCGGTCGCGACCCGAACAGCGCCGCAAGCGCGCGCGCCTCGACGTCGTCGAGCTTGGGCGACGCGTTGGCGGACGCGTAGATCACGTCGACGTCCGACGTCGTCAGACCGGCATCCTCGAGAGCGAGCATCATGCTGCGCACGATGGTTTCGGGATCGTCCGGCCAGAGGTTGATGCCGCACGGCTCGCTGGCCGCGCCGGTGCCGAGAATCTCCGGACCGTCCCGAGCCGCCGGCCCTCGCTCGAGCCACATCACGTATGCGCCCTCGCCCAACACGAATCCGGCGCGCGATCGCGCAAACGGCGCGAGCGATTCCTCGGGCTCTCGGGCCGCGCTCATGACGTTGAATCGATCGTGCCCGCGATAGAACAAGTCGAAGATGGCGTCCATGCCGCCGGCCGCCACACGATCTGCGCGATCGAGACGAAGCAGATCCACCGCGGCGGCAATCGCCGCCAAGCCGGACGACTCTTTCTGGCTGATGGTCGCGTTTGGACCACACAGCTTGTACTCCAGGCCGGCCAGGCCGGCGGCCGCGTTCCCGACCGTGCTGTTGAAGAGCAGCGCCGGCGCCCCGGACGGTCCGCCCTTGAACAACCCTTCGAGGTATTCCCTGGTCGCTTGACCGCCGGCGCTGTAAGTGCCGAGCACGACGCCGGCCCTGGTATCGCCGGCGCCGACGGTGTATCCCGCGGCATCCATCGCTTGACGAATCGCGACGAGCGCGAGCGGGCCGGTCGTGTCCATCCGGCGCAGCTTCATCGGCGGGATCCACTTCGCCGGCTCGAACCCGGCGACGCGCGCCGACAGCACCGACCGGCAGCCCTGCGACGCGAATGCCGGGTCGACGGCGATGCCCGCATCTCCGCGAACGAGCGCGTCTCGAAACCGATCGGCCGAATCACCGAGTGGTGAGACGACGCCTACGCCGGTGATCGCAATCGGGTCCGCCACGGTGCGTACGTTACCATTCGGGATCGTGCCCGTTCAAAGGAGATCTCGCGTCGCTGTGCTCGTGGTGATGCTGATCGCGCTCTCGGGGATCGCTCGTGGGCTCGAGTCCCGCGACCTGTTCGACGAAATCTACGAGCGCGGCCAGAAGCAGAACGCCGGTCTCAAGACGCTCACCGGCTCGTTCACCGAGTCGTCGACGTCCGCGCTCCTGGCCAAGCCGCTGATCGAAAGGGGCACGGTGTTCGTCGAGCGCCCGGCGCGCGTGGCGCTGCGGTACAACGATCCTGACGAACGGGTGGTCATCATCGACGGCGACCGGATGACGCTGTCGTGGCCGTCGGCGAAGATCTTCACTGCGACCGACATCGGCGCCGCGCAGCGCCGGGTGCAGAAGTATTTCGTCGACAGCTCGGCCCGGGAGCTGCGCGGCCACTTCGACATCTCGGCGCGTGAAGCCTCCGATCGGCCCGGCACGTATCTCGTGACGATGGTGCCCAAGCGGAAGCAGATTCAGGAGGGGATCGTACGGCTCGAGCTGTGGCTCGACCGTACGACCCTGCTGCTCGCGGCGATGCGCATGACGTTCCCGTCAGGAGACACCAAGCTGATGACGTTCACGGACGTCAAGACCAACGTCACCATCGATCCCGCGATGTTTGCAGTGAAGAAATCGCTCGTGAGTCCTGAGCCTTGAGCCCCGAGCCTGCCGCGAAGGTGTACTCGTCGACGTAATGCTTCGGCGACATCATTCGCTGGGTACGCCGCAGGGCGCGCAGCAGGAACAGCATGTTGCGCGGATCGACCTCGCGCATCCACTGCCACAGGCTCTTGCGGCCGCGCAGATTGAGCACCGAGCGGCGCCACGTTTCGCAATAGAGCTCGAAGAAGCGCTCGGGGCCGAGCGCCGGCTCCCAGAGCAGGTGATGCATGTCGAAGTGGGCCCACGGACGGGTCGCCACGCGGGAGCGCATCTCTTCGAAATACGACGTGCCGGGTAGCGGCGTGAGAATGGTGAAGCCGGCCTGGAACAGCCGGTGCCGCTCGACGAACGCCCACAGATTCTCGAAATCCTCCTCGCGCCAGGCGGGATCGATCACGAAGTTCCCGGTGACGCCGTAGCCCAGCGCCCGCGCGACTTCGACGCCGCGCGCGGTCTGATCGACGGTCGCGTCCTTCTTGAGCCCGTTGAGGCCCTCGTTGGTCGCTGCCTCCAGGCCGAAGAAGATGTCGAAGTCCTGCGCGATCGGCTTCCACGCCTCGAGCAGATCGGCGTGCCGCGCGACCAGGTCGACGCGGCTCTGCACCAGAACCCATCGCTTGCGGATGCCCCGCCGCCTCAGCTCCTGCGCGAGCGCGAGGCTCCGCGGCGCGTGATACCAGAAGAGATCGTCGGCGATGAAGATGTGATCGCCGGCGGCCGCGAAGTCGTCGCAGACCGAATCGATCGATCGCTCGCGCACCGAGCGCGCATGCAGCTGCCAGATCGAACAGAACGAACAGCGGAACGGGCAGCCGCGCGCGGTCTCGATCAGCCACGCCGGGCGATGGGCGAGGCACGCGTATTGAGCCCGCCATCCCGCCACGAGATGACGCGCAGGGAGCGGCACATCGTCGAGATCGAAGCTCTCCGGATCGGCCGCAGTCGTGACGATCTCGCCGTCCGGTTCGCGGAACGCGATGCCGGGAACGCCGCCGAGCGGCCGTCCCTGCTGCAGCGCGTCGGCGACCCGGGGCAGCGCCCGCTCGCCATCGTCCTGGACGACGGCGTCGACGGGCGGCCTGAGGAACGGCTGCGGGTATGCGGCAGCCGTATGGCCGCCGACGACGATCGGAACGTCCGGCGCCGCGGCCCGAACACGCGCGGCGAGGGCCATGACGTCGTCGGTTTCAAGGGCGTGCATTGCCGCGATGCCGACGAGCTCAGGCCGCGCCGCGTTCAGCTGGTGCTCGACCGAACGGCTGAACCGCAGATCGGCGAGGGTGACGGAGTGGCCGCGGGCCTCGAGCGCGGCGGCGATGTATTCCATCCCGAGCGGCTCGATCCGGAAGAACGGCCCGAGACCGAATCGCTCGTTGCCGGGCACGGGTCGCAGCAGCAGCACGTGCATGGGATCAGGCGTGAAGCGTAGCATAGTGGGAAATATGAGATGGGAAATGGGATATTGAAGATGTCCATTTCCGGCATGCCATTTCCCATCTCCCTTTTCCGATCTCCCATTCCTCGCATTCTGTCGTGGAGCCGCCGCCACCGTGCGATCGTGGCGATTGCGACGCTCTGCGCCGCCGCGGCGTCGGTGGCGGGCATGCGCGGGCTGCGCTTCGACACCGACGTGCTCGCGCTCCTGCCGCGCGACGGCCGGCTCGTGCCGGCGTTTCGAACCTTCGTCGAGCGGTTCGGCAGCGTCGACGATCTCTACATCGTGTTCACGGCCCCAGCCGGACGCCAGATCCGCGACTACGGCGCCGAGATCGACACCTGGGCCGATCGTCTTCGCGCCATCCCGAATCACTCGGGTCGATACACCGGGCTGGTTGACGCCTCGCGCGATCTGACGTGGTTCGCCGATCGCCGGCTGCTGCTCCTGACCGGCGAACACCTCACGACCGCGCTCGACCGTTTTCACGGCGCGGCGCTCCACGAAGCGCTGCGCCGGCGACGCGCGCTGCTCACGGTGCCGTCGCCGGCGGTCGTGCAGATGGTTCGACACGATCCGCTCGGGCTGTTCGATCTGGTTCGCGACGAGCTGGGCGCGTCTCAGGCGGGCGCCAACCTCGGCGTCACCGAGGGCGGCTACATTTCGGCCGACGGCGCGAGCCGGCTGCTGATCGCCAAGCCGTCGCAGGCACCGTTCGATGCCGGCTTCTCGCGCGCCCTGATGTCGAGGCTCGACGCGCTTCGGATCGCGCAGGCCGACGGTGCTTCGCGCAACAGCGATCCCGCCGACGAGCAACGCCCGCCGATGCAGGTCCGCTTCGCGGGCGGCCACCGGATCGCGGTCGAGACCGAATCGGTCATCCGCCGCGAGAGCATCCTCAACACCATCGGCTCGCTGGCGCTCATTCTCCCGCTGCTCTACGTTGTCTTCCGCTCACCATGGCTGGTCGTGGTCGGATCGATCCCATCCGCAATCTCGCTGGTGGCCGTGCTCGGCATCCTCGGCGTCGTCGGCACGACGCTCTCGGCCGCGGCGACGGCCTCGAGCGCGATGCTCTTCGGGCTCGGCGTCGATGGTGTCGTGCTGCTGTATGTCGCGTACACGCATGCGGTCCGCTCGGGATCGGAGCCGGCGGCGGCCATCGACGCGCTCGGGGGGCCGGCGGCCAGCATGCTGCTCGGCATGTGGACGACCGCGGCGACGTTCTACGGGCTGAAGTTCGTCGACTTCCCGAGCCTCGAACAGCTCGGCACGCTGATCGGACACAGCATGCTGCTCTGTGGCCTGGCGACGCTGGTGCTCGTGCCCGCGCTGCTGCCGCTCCGCCGTCCGGCGCGGGCCCGGCGCGCGCTCGCGATGCCGCGGTTTGCGTCGTGGGTCGATCGTCACAGCCGCGCGATCGTCGTCGCAGCGATCGCGGTCACGGTCGTCATGGGCGTGGCAGCGACGCGCCTGCGCATCAATCCAACCCTGGAACGGCTGCGTGCCGTCACGCCGGGCGCCGAGCTGCTCCAGGAGATCGGACCGATGTTCGGCCTGCCGAACGACGTCTACGTCGTGTTGACGAGCGGCGGCGAACTCGAGACGCTGCTGGCGGCGAACGAGCGCCTGCGGGCCGCCGTCACCACGGCGCTGCCCGGCACAATCGTGCAGGCTCCCGCGGCGCTCCTGCCATCACAGCGCACGCAGCGCGAACGGCAAGCGCGCATTCAGGCGGCGCTCGGCGAACCCGAAGCGGTCCGCGCGACGCTCGACGCTGCCGAGCGCGACGAGGGGTTCCGCGCCGGATCGTTCGATCCGTTTCGCGACCGCCTGCCGTACCTCGCCGACCGGGAGCTGCGTCTCACCTACGAGGGGTACCAGTCGCACGGCCTCGACGATCTCCTCGGCCGCTTCATCGCGCGGGACGGCAATCGCTGGCTGCTCGCGACCTACGCCTTTCCCAAAGGAGACGCCGTCGACGCACTCGAACGAGCCGTTGCCGCGTCGGATCCCGAGGCGATCGTGACCGGGCTCCCGCCCGTCAACGCCGAGCTCGCCCACCGCTTTCTCCCGGAGTTCGTGAAGGGGCTTTCCATCGGCACCATCGTCGTCGTCGTGCTGGTGATGATTGCTTTCGGCGATTGGCGGCTCTCGCTCCTGTCGCTCGTGCCGACGGCGATCGGCCTCGTCTGGGCGGCTGGATTGCTCGCGCTCGGGGGTGCCAGCCTCGATCTGTTCGCGCTGTTCGCGGTGGTGACGTTCGTCGGCATCGGCGTCGACTACGGCGTGCACGTCGTGCATCGCTATCAGGAGCATGCCGACGCGCCGCGGGCGGTGGCGGAACTGGCGCCGGTCATCCTGGTCGCGGCGCTCATCACGCTCCTCGGCTACGGCACGCTCGTCACCTCCAGTTATCCGCCGCTGCGCTCGATCGGACTAGTATCGGCGGTCAGCGTCGCGACGCTCGCCGTGGCGTCGCTGTTCGTGCTGCCGGCGATCCTGTCGGCGCTCGGCCGCGTGAGGCCTGCCCCGAGCCAGGTCGAGGGGCCTGCCCCGAGCCAAGTCGAGGGGCGATCGTGAGCGCGGCCATGCGCGCCGTCGCGGTCGTACCGGCGTTCAACGAGGCAGGTACCATCGTCCACGTGATCGAGGGGCTGCGCGGCGCCGTCGATCATGTGCTCGTGGTCGACGATGGGTCGACGGATGGCACGGCGGAGGCCGCGAGACGCGCGGGAGCGGAAGTGATGGCGCACGAGACCAACCGCGGCAAGGGACAAGCCATCCGCTCGGCGCTCGTCGCGCTTCGCGGACGCGACTTCACGCACGCGCTGATGCTCGACGGCGACATGCAGCACCTGCCCGCCGAAGCGCCGCGGTTCCTCGACGCGGCGGCGCGCACCGGTGCAGACGTGGTGCTCGGCGAGCGGCAGTTCGATCGCGCGGCCATGCCGGCGTCGCGGTATCAGGCCAACCGCATCGGCAGCAGGGCGCTGTCGTGGTTCGTCGGTACCAGGTTCCGGGACACGCAGTGCGGCTATCGACTCTTCCGGCTCGCGGCGCTCGATGGCATCGCGCTCGGCGGTCGAGGCTACGAAATCGAGACCGAAATGCTGGTCAAGCTCGCGCGGCGCGGGGCGCGGATGACGACCGTTCCGGTCACGGCCGTCTATGCCGGGCAGCGGAGCAAGCTGCGGCCGGTGCGCGATACGACCAAGACCTGCTTTCTTGCGGTCTACTATCGATTCATCGAACGCCTGTGACCGTGCCGCACGAACTCGACGCCCCGCCGGAGCCGCGCGCCACGCCCGCAGCCGATCCGCAAGCGATCGCGCCGCGGCGATGGACGCTGCACGGCCTGAACAACGGCCTGATCTTCAGTGCCACCTGTCGGGGGGTTCGCACGCTGCCGCGCGCCATCTCCTACGCGATCGGCCACG
>Ga0209382_10012253_pt1 | contig 10598 bp, 10 predicted proteins | sample SoiMetdeltSBSDD5_FD_187599 | JGI IMG/M metagenome (GOLD analysis project Ga0209382, IMG submission 187599) | Bulk soil microbial communities from a Populus tree surrounding site in Tennessee, USA - Soil MetaG P. deltoides SBSDD5 (SPAdes) (version 2) | ecosystem: Environmental > Terrestrial >...
TCGTACCGCGCTCGCGCGACTCTTAATCAGCGGGTCCAAGGTTCGAGTCCTTGACGGCCCACCAATCACATCAAGGGGTTCCGGCTAACGGGACCCCTTGATTGTTTCTGAGAGAAGCTCTTGCGCTGATTCTTGCGCTGAAGTTTCGCCGGGCTCGGACTGCGGGGCGGGAAGCATTCCAAGAGATACCCGAATCCTCACCTTGAAGTATTCGCCCGTAATGAGCTGGCAGATTCAATCGAAGAAGTTCTCGGCCGCGAGCAGTGGCACCACCTTGACGATGATCGGGTCAGCCGCAAACCGGCGTTGCACGATGCCGTCCTTTAGGTAGTTCGCGACCGCGATCAAGATCATAGATTGGTCGAGTGCCAAGTAGGCGCGGGCGACGTCTCCGCGTACCGGATCGACCGCGTCGTAGAAGCCGAAGTCGCCATAGACGTCGTAGCGATCGGCGAGTTGCCGAAGGTTCGCGATCGCTTCGGCGGGGGTGACGGCGAGAGCCAATGCGGAGGCGTGCGGCGTCACGACGCCGGCCGGATACCCGAGTGAGCCCAGGACGCGCACGCCGTACTCTCCGTAGCCGGCGCCCGCCGGTGTTGCGCTCGGTGACAAACCCCATACTGGATACCTGAGCATCTCAACCGCATAGCGTCGCTGGACGGTCGCGTGCGCAAGGTCGTTGAGGCCGAGACTCGCGGGCGCCAGACGCGGCTCGTCGAGGACGAGGGTCGGCATGAGCGCCTCGAACGCGCTTCCGCCCCACGACGGCACGAAGCGCACGCCACGCCACTCGTACCAGCCCCCGACGACGGAATGCCCGCGAACGTCCTTCGGACGGCGGCCGACCGGCCTGCCCACCTGCCATCGGCATGCCCGCGGGAAGGTGCGCACCATGCGGAACCAGTGCTCCGTCGGGACGTCGCCCTTACCGATCGCAATCAGACTTCCGAGCCGAGACTCGGCGTAAACGACTCCGTAGTGGAACAACGACCGCGACGCATGATGTACGTAATAGCCATGCGACATGCGCCCCGCCGTCCGGTCGTAGAAGAACCGATAATCCTGCGCGTCGATGAGGCGCGTGGTGGTATCGCGCAGCTCCGGAAACGTCGCGCGTACTACCATCAGGCCGGCCGTCAGCCACGAGGAGTCGACGAACGAGATCAGGTTACTGCTGCGCTCGAGCGAAGTCGTGTCGTAGTAGTTGAAAAAGAAGCCGGCGTGGGTTTCGAGCTGTTCAAGTGTGACGAAAAGCGCGCGTAGTTCTCCGACCGCGTCGCCATCGGAGACAAGGCCGAGTTCGCGCGCCGCCACGATCGCGATCATGCGAAGGCCGACGGTCGTGATGTTGGTGTAGTCACCGACGCGCGGATCCGCGCCGAGGCGGACGTTGTCGATCGGGAGGCGATGGTCGCGGTCGACGAGAGCGGAAAGGCCGCGCCAAGTGTCGCGGGCGACCCGCATCATGAAGGCATTATTCGTTTCGTCGTGCGGGGGACGCGGAGCGACAAGCCGCGGCCAGCCTACCAGACGCGCTCGAATGTGCGGCCGGGCGATTTCCTCGCCGCCCAAAGAGGTTTCCCAAGCCTGCTTCTTCGGCCGGACGACCGGCTGCTTCGCGCCAGGTTCGACCTGGCCGCCCACGATGTCACCGAACTCACAGCGGTCGTCCGCGGACGCGCCAATCCATGTTCCAGTGCCCTCACGTCCGCATGCCACGAGGATGACTCCAAAGATGACAACTGCGCTGAACTTGATTCGCATCAGGGACGTACGTCGGTCGTTAAATACCACATGGATGTATGCGATGAGGTGACCTGGGAGCTGGTTCGGCACGACATGCATAAGGCGTTCGCGGTGCAGGGTGCACGACGGGAAGGGGATCCGTGGAATTAGCCCGGTCGTCGCGACGCTTCATCTCGTTCGATTATTTGGATACGAAGTATTGATCGCAATTTTGCCGTCGCGGAACGTGAACACTTGCCGCCGTCAGGCTGGCCGTGATAGCGAGCCCACCCCCAAGCGCCTCGAGTTCGCGCGCCGCACCGCTACCACAACTCTTCTGCGAGCTCTGGCGGCCGCTACGAGGACATCCAGTCCTGCAGCGCCGCCTACGGCCGGGCAGGCTCCATGCCGCCCTGTTTGATAGACGCCGCCGCCTCGGGTGCGGTTAGGTAGCGGACGAGCGCCTTGGCCGGATCTGGCGAGGGCGCCGAAATATGTAGACCAGCCGAGAACACGGTGACGTGCTGGATGTCGGCCGGCAGCGGTCCGAGGTATTGGATGCCCTTCAGGTGCAGAAGCTCGCTGACCTGCTGAAAGCCGAGATCGGCCTCGCCGCGCGCCACGACTTCGCCAACCTGCATGCCGGAAGGGGTCTGCTTCACCTTGTCCTTGATCTGGTCGGCGATGCCCATTTTCTTGAATAGGTCGGCAAGATAGAAGCCGCTCGGCCCTGACGAATACGCGACTGATTTCGCGGCGAGCACGGCATTCTTAACGGCTTCACGGGAAGAAATGTCCGGCGCCGGCGAACCGGCGCGCACGGCGACGCCGATACCGGATTTGGCGACGTCGGCGCGACTGCCCGCGACGAGCTTTCCCTCGGCAATCAGCTTGTCGATATTGGGGGCCGCGATGAGCACAACGTCGACCACCTCGCCGCCACTGATGCGTTTCGTGATGGCTTCAGTGCCCGCCCAGGTCGTGCTGATCTTGTGACCATGCTCCTTCTCGAAGGCGGGAATCAGATCAATGACAGCCCCCCTCACAGCGGCCGAGGCTATCAATTTGACTTCGGCCGCGTGTGCCGTGGTCGCGCCAAGGAAGAGAGCTATTGCCAAAGCTCTTGTCACCGTCAGCAGTGCCACCCTCATATCGAAAGTCCTCGCCTGATTGGCAATGTCCACAGCCGGTTCTGAGGCGGAAGGCGAAACAGCGAGCGCAGCGACACCACCGACGATGAATGCACGCCTGTCCATCACTCGATCACCTGATCCGCCCGCTGCAGGAGCGATGGCGGAATGGTCAGGCCGAGGGCCTTGGCGGTCTTGAGATTGATCACCAGCTCAAACTTGACGGGCTGCTCGATGGGCAGCACGGCAGACTTTGCACCCTTCAAGATCTTGTCCACCTGAATCGCCGCACGTCTGTACATGTCTCCATAGTGTGGCCCATAGGCCATGAGCCCGCCGGCCTCGACCATGTCGCTGAAGCCATATGCACTCGGTAGGCGGTTCTTGAGCGCAAGCTCAGTGATCCGGGTTCGGTGAGCTGTGAACACGGCGTCATCCGCCACGACGAGCGCGCTTCCACCCTCTATGGAGCTCAATGCTGTCGCCAGGTCGCCGAGGTCGCGCACCGATATGACGTCAAGCCGTACTCCTAAGGTCTGGGCGGCAAGTTCAGCCTCCTTTACGTACTGAGCGGTGGCGGGACTGGCAGCGCGCGCGAGGACCGCGATTCTGGATAGCTTAGGTAGCAACTCCTTGAGCAGGCCCAATCGCTTGGCTATGAGATCCGCATGCATCGCGGTCACCCCGGTGACGTTGCCTCCTGGCCGCGCCAGGCTTGCGGTCACGCCGGCCGCAACAGGGTCGATAGCGGCCACGAACACGATCGGGATCGTCCCTGTCGCGTTCTTGGCGGGCAGGATTGATGGTGTTCCAGAAGCGACCAGCACGTCCACCTTCAGACGGACAAGCTTAGCCGCCATGTCAGGAAGTTGTGCCGCCTCTTCCGCCAAGCCGAAATCGATGACGATGTTCCGCCCTTCGACGTACCCCAGTTCGCGCAGTCCTTGCCGGAAGCCCTCGATCCATGTTTTGGGCGGCGGTCCAACGCGCAAGAACCCTATGCGACTTGAGGAGCCCGCCTGCTGCGCGGCAGCCAATGGCGCATGAACGACCCCAGCCAGCGAGGTCAGCAGGAAGCGGCGGCGGTCCATCTACTCGATCACCCTGATCCGTCCGTAGCAGCAGCGAGGGCGCGATGGTGACGCCGAGAGCCTGCGGCCAAGCAGAACTTCGCCTGGGGGTTTTCCTGCTCGCACCGGGCACACTTCATTGGCGAGCCTCCCGAGGCGGGCATCGTAGCGCGTTCTGGCTCCCTACAGTCGCCGGCAAAAGGCCGCAAGCATCGGATAAGGGTCAGCAGGGGGTCGATTCTCCAGATGCGTCCGAATCGCCGTCTGGCATCGGTTTCCTCACATTCGAACGGCTCGCGCCGCTGTGCCGCCGGCCCCGTCGGCATTTCAGCGAGAAATCGCCAGGTCCCGTTACGGGGACGCCTTGACCGCCACGCCGAGTAGAACGGAGTGCGGGAAGACGAACTCCTCATGCTGCTGGTACGCGCTCGCGTTCTCTCGGGTGGTTGCCTCGATCCGCTCCTGAATCTGTCGGGGCAGCGCGGCGATATTGCCCCAGTCGCACAGGCCGCGCAGTACGGGATCCAGGGACCGCGCGCGCCAGGACACTTCGTGCCGGGCGAAGTCGAATTGCTCGAAGCGCGCTTCGCCGAGCATCGCCTCATAGACGCTCCGGTCGGTCACGCCAAAGAGGGGACCATGGGGCAACGCTGTGGCATCGTGGTGAGCCTGGACCGCGGAGAAGAACACGCCGAAACCGGTCTGCTCCTCGAGAGCACCCCAGACGACGAACGCAAACCGGCCGCCGGGCTTGAGCACGCGTGAAACTTCCCTGAAGACGAGGACTGGCCGGGCCAGGTGATGCACGACACAGTTCGCGACGACCGCATCGAAGCTCTGTGCGTCGAACGGGAGCGCTTCGGCGTTGGCTTCGTGGAAGGCGATCTTCGGGTGCCGGCGTCGCGCGACGTCGACCATCTGGCGGGAGAAGTCCACGCCCGTGACACTCGCCCCGGTCTCGGCGAGGATGGCGCTGCCGTCGCCCGGCCCGGACCCGAGGTCGAGCACTCGATCATCGGCGCGAATCTTCGCCGCTCGCACCAAAAAGGGGAGCGCCTGGCTCGTCAGCGCGTGGAACGTGTCGGCGTAGCTGTCCGCACATCGGCTCCAGGTGTCGTTCTCGTATCGGGCCACGACGTCAGGGGTTGTGCTATCTTGCATGGCCTCTCTCCTCTTTCACGTGAGTTCGGGCAGAGGTAATCAGTCGATGTCGACACGATCAAGGAGCGGAAGTCAGCCGCGCGTCAGTCGCAGCGTCTATCCCGCGTCTATTCCACAGTCTCGAGTGACGACTCGGGTCAAGCTCTCTCTGCTCGGCCGTTTCAGCGTGGAGGCCGACGCCCAGCCAGTTGAAGTGTCGAGCAAAAAGGCCCAGGCCCTTCTCGCTTACCTCGCCATGCCCACTGGTCGCCGGCACGCTCGCGAGCACCTGGCCGGCTTGCTCTGGGGTGACATGAGCGAGGCGCGCGCCCGTCACAACCTTCGGCAATGCGTCTCGGCGTTGCGCAGGATTCTCGGGACGGGTGTGATTATGGCCGACGGCGGTACGCTCTTCCTCGATTCGCGCGCCGTCGAGGTGGACGTGACTGCGGGCGAGGGTGGCGCCCTGGACGCCGCGACGATCCGCAGTGGCGAGTTCCTCGAAGGGCTCAGCTTGCGTGAGGATGCCTTCGACGAATGGCTGGGGGACCAGCGCAGTCGTCTCAAACGGTTGACTTGCGATCGGCTCGGCGAGGCCGCTACGGCCAGGGCCGCGGCCGGCGCGGTCGACGACGCGATCGAGTTGGCTCGGCGTCAGCTCGCGCTGGACCCGGCGAGCGAGGAGGCGCATCGGCTGCTCATCGAGCTTTACGGGCGGTGCGGGCGGCGGCCGGCCGCCATCCGTCAGTACGGTCTCTGCGTCGAGGCGCTTCGGCGCCATCTCGGGGTCGCTCCGAGCGCGGCGACGGTCGAGGTCTATGAATCACTTCGACACTCGCTGCCACCCACCGAGTCACGACCGCTTCCGGACCGCCCCTCGATCGTGGTGCTACCGTTCACACACCTCGCCGGCGGCGTCGACCAGGACTACTTCGGCATCGGGATCGCCGAGGACATCACGACGGCGCTGTCGCGATTCGGGTCGCTCTTCGTGATCTCGCCGTTCACGGCGTACGCGCTTCGCCGGCGAGACCAGGAGGCCGAGGCCCGGCAGATCGGTCGCGAGATCGGCGTGCACTACGTCGTTCGCGGGACGGTGCGGCGGTCTGGCGAGCGAGTGCGCGTGACGGTGCACCTCGTGGACGCGCTCACCGGAGGCGACGTCTGGGCACATCAGTACGACGGCGATCCGGGCGAGATCTTCGGGGTCCAGGACGAGATCGTCCAGACGGTGGTGGCGACGCTCGTCGGCCGGGTCGAAGCGGATTCGTTGAAGCACGCGCGCCGGAAGCGCCCGGAGAGCCTCGCGGCGTACGATTGCTTCCTCCGCGGCAAGGATTACCACCACCGGCACACGCTCGAGGACAACGCACGCTCCATCGAGATGTTCGAGCGGGCGGTGGCGCTCGACCCGACGTATGCGCTGGCGTATGCGTGGCTCGCCTGCGCCATCTTCCAGCGGTCGTTCTTCGTTCGGGATCCCACGGCGCTCGACCGGTGCCTGGAGCAGATCCAGAAGGCGTATGTTCTCGACGCCGGCGAGAGCGAGATCCATCGGATTCTCGGCGCCATCCATCTCGTGTGGCGGCAGTTCGAAAAGGCTGAGTTCCACTTCGCCCGCGCCCATGCGCTCAATCCGAATGATGATCGGATCGTCTGCCACATGGGCGAGCTTGCGACCTACTCGGGTCGGGCGGACGAGGGCGAGCGGTGGGTCCGTCGCGCCATGCGCCTGAACCCCTACTACCTGCCACGATACTGGCTCCGCCTCGCGCAGGCCCTCTACCACCAGGGCCGGCTCGAGGAAGCCCTCGACGCGGTGGAGCGGGAACCCATTCCGGTGCCCCACCACCTGACCTACAGGGCCGCGATCCTGGCCCGTCTCGGCCGAGACGAGGACGCGCGCGCGGTGATCCGGGAGCTGCGGCTGGGCGACCCGACGCTGACCGTCCGCGATCTGCTCCGACCGCTTCCGTATCGTCGCCCCGAGGACTGCGCGAAGCTGGCCGACGCATTGCGGCTCGCCGGGCTCCCGGCCTGAGCGAGGCTCGACGCCTGCGCTTCGCGGCGAACCGGTGTTCCGCGAGCCGGAAGCGCTGGTGGGCCGCGTGCCGCGTCTGGTCGGAACTGACGGGCGAGCCAAGATGAGCAAATCTTGCCGAGGAGACGATGGCCCTCGTCCGTGACGCTCGAGCTCGAATACTTCAGGACGCGTCGCTGAGAGGCGCAGTGTCCGGCGCGCCGATGGAGTCTCCAGCCGGCAGCGTGACCACGAAGCAGCCGCCGCCGTCGCGCGCGACGTATCGGGCATCGCCGTGGTGGCGGCGCGCGATCTGACGGACCAGCGCGAGACCGAGCCCCGTGCCGCGCGCACCCCGATCGCCGGCGCGGTGGAACGGCTGGAAGATCGCTTCGCGTTCGGCGTCAGGGACACCGGCACCTCGATCGCACACGCGCAGCTCGACGAAGGATCCCACGCGGCGCACGTCCACCTCGATGGGAGGCGCGCCGTGACGTCGCGCGTTCTCCAGCAGATTGCGGATGAGGCGGCGCAGCAGCCGATCATCGCCGCGCACGACGGCGGACTCGCCCTCCACCCTCGCGCCCTCGTAGCGAGCCGACTCTTCGGCGGCGAGCGCCAGGAGCTCCACCGGCTCGCGGACATCGTCGGCCGGTGACGCGTCGAGCCGACTGGCGAGCAGGATCTCCTCGATGAGCGCATCGAGCTCGGCGATGTCCTGCTCGAGCTCGCGCTTCCGGGCTGGATCGGCGGCGGGTTTCAGGAGCTCCACCGCCATGCGGATGCGCGCGAGCGGCGTTCGTAGCTCGTGGGAGGCGTTGGCAAGCAGCGACCGGTGCGCGCTCACGAGGGTCTCGATGCGCGCCGCGGCACGATTGAAGCTCTCGGCCAGACGCGCCACCTCGTCTCGTCCTTCGACCTTCACGCGCACGGCGAGATCGCCGGCGCCGAGCGACTCGACGCCCGCCTGAAGGCGCTCGAGCCGGACGGTGAGCCGGCGCACCACGGGATACGCTCCGACGCCGATGGCGACACCGAGCAGCGTCAACGTGAAGAGAAACGGCCCTCCGCGCCGCCTCTCGTGCGGCGAGCGCGCCACCAGCCACCGGCCATCGGGCAGCCGCACCGCCGCGATCGCTGGCCGCCCCCAGTCGCGGAGCCATCGGCTACGCTCGAGGCCTGCCTCCGGCGCCGCCGGTGCGTTGCCGACCGCCGCCAGCCGCGACCCGTCGGCCGCATAGAGTGCGACGTCCGCGAGCACACCGGCGGCAAGGCGCTCCAGTGACCGCTGCTGCTCGGCAGCGGGCGCCCCGGGCGCCGGGAGGGCATTGTGAGCCAGCGTGCCGGCGACGTCGAACGTCGTGCGAGCGGGGCTCGCGTCGCCGAACGCGCGCCAGAGGACGGCGGACCCGACCGCGAGCACGGCGAGGCTCGCCAGCACCGCGAGGTAGATTCTGAGATAGAGCCGCCGCATCAGCCCTGCTGGCGGGCGAACACGTAGCCGGCGCCGCGCACGGTGAGGATGCGGCGCGGCCGCCTCGGGTCATCCTCGATGGCGGCGCGGATGCGCGAGATGTGGACATCGATGGAGCGATCGAACGCGTCCAGCGCTTCTCCCCGGGCGAGATCCATGAGGGCATCTCGAGAGAGCACGCGCCCGGCGTTCTCTGCAAGAGCGAGGAGGAGCGCGTACTGATGACCGGTGATCGGCCGCTCCACGTCGTCGAGACGCACGACGCGAGCGTCCCGGTCGATCGTGAGCCGTCCGAAGCGGAGCGTCGCAGGTGGACGACCACCGCCGCGGCGTCGGAGCAGCGCTCGCAACCGGGCGAGCAGCTCGCGCGGCTCGAACGGCTTGGCCAGGTAGTCGTCGGCGCCGAGCTCCAGTCCGACCACGCGGTCGGCCGTGTCGCCGCGGGCCGTCAGCATCAGCACGGGCGTGTCCGACGCCGCGCGCAGTCGCCGACACACCTCGAGGCCATCCATGTCCGGAAGCATGAGGTCGAGCACCACGACGTCCCACGGCTGGCGAGCGAGCCACTCGACGCCGGTCTTGCCATCGCCCGCAACCTCCACTCGGAGGCCCGCCTCGCCGAGATATTCCTTCACCATCGCGGCGAGGCGGGAGTCGTCCTCGATCATCAGGATCCGCGGAGCCACTCCGACAGTCTAGCCGCGGCGGCCACGCCACCGCTCGGCACGCTCGGCCACCGCCCGACGCTGCTCGGGAGTCAGGACGTCCGCGACGTCGGCGAGCACTGCGGTCAGGCGGCGAGAGCCCTGCTCGAGCAGACGTAGCTTTTCGGCGCGCAAGGCTTCCAGCGCGCTGCGATCGACGCTCGGTTGCGAAAGCAGCTCGAGCGCCTGCCGCCGCGTGTCACGCATCTGGCCGGCCAGCGGCAGGAGATCCCCCGCCGCCGCCTTGACGATCGGTGCGAGCTGCTGCTTCTGCGCCTCCGTGGCGTCGATCTCGACGTAGAAGTGCTTGAGCATCCGATCGAGCCGCTCGTCGAGAGCGGCAGGATCGAGGTGAGCGCCCATGAATCCCCCGCGATGCCAGCCGCCACCCCAGCCGCCGTGGGCGAAGGCGCGCGCGCCCATGCCGGCGATCGTGCCGGCAGCCAGCGTCGCCAGGACGGCACCCATCAGGACGCGCCGCCGCGTCGGCTTCGGAGAATCGGAAGGCTGAGGGCTCTGTGTGATTTCGTTCATGTGGGCTCCTTTCCGGGGATGCGGTCGGCATCGCCCGTCGAGCGCACGTTGCCGCACTCGCGTGAAACGGATATGTCCGGTAGGTAAAGTTGTGTGAAGCTCGATTTGCTAGCATAGCCCTCCCATGGCAGTGACTCCGGACGAGCGCAAGCCGGTCACCGTCCTGTTCGCCGATCTCGTCGGCTCGACGGAGCTTGCGACTCGACGGGACTCCGAGCAGCTTCGCGCCATGCTGGCGGCGTTCTTCGACGAGATGCGCGCGCAGATCGAGGCCTTCGGCGGTTCCGTCGAAAAGTACGCGGGCGATGCCGTCATGGCCGTGTTCGGCGTGCCTCGCGTCAGCGAGACGACGCCGAGCGCGCCGTACGAGCCGCGCTGGCAATGGGTCAGAGTCTGGAGCAGCTGAATCCGCTCTTCGAGGAGAACTACGGCGTGCGGCTCGACCTGCGGGTCGGTGTGGCGACGGGTGAGGCGGTGGCGGCGGCCGGCACCGCCGATCAATTCATGGTGACGGGAGAGGTCGCCAACCTCGCCGCACGCTTGCAGTCAGCGGCCGAGGGCGTCGTCGTGAGCGAGGAGACCTACCGAGCGCTCGATCCGCTGCTCGAGGCCGAGCCGTTGCGCGAGCTCACCCTCAAGGGCTTCTCCGGGCCCGTCACCGCCTATCGCGTCACCGGGATTCGTACGGCGGGCGGCCGGCCGCGCGGCCTCCCCGGTCGGCGCGAGGCGGAGATGCGCACGTTGCGCGCGTGCATCGACGACCTGCGCCACGGCCGCGGCCAGGTGGTGACGATCGTGGGC
>Ga0209382_10012254_pt1 | contig 10597 bp, 7 predicted proteins | sample SoiMetdeltSBSDD5_FD_187599 | JGI IMG/M metagenome (GOLD analysis project Ga0209382, IMG submission 187599) | Bulk soil microbial communities from a Populus tree surrounding site in Tennessee, USA - Soil MetaG P. deltoides SBSDD5 (SPAdes) (version 2) | ecosystem: Environmental > Terrestrial >...
GAGCGAGCCGAAACGACGCTGCCCGGCGATCCGTTCCCAGTTGGCATTAGACGCGGCCGGGTCCGGCACGACGATCTTGTATCCTTCGACCTCCTGGGCCAGCCCGCCCAACAGGCCGCCCGCCACGGTCCCGGCGAGCTGCTCCTCGATGAACACATCCTGCGGATACACCCACCGCCGCGACGGCATGCGAGCCGGAGCATCAAGGATGACCTCGCCGCGCCGCAGCTGCCACGCGTCGGCTTCCCGGCGGACCGATAGGCGCACGCCGACCGTCTCGGCCTTGGCAACGACCAGCGCCAGATCGGCGATCTCGATCGATCCACGGTCTGTCACGTCCGATACCTGCCTTCTGCCGTTGGGCCACGGCCGGAGTGCTGGTTCCGGCGCACGTCAACCTTATGGCCCGTTGGCGGCAGATGTCGTCAGCGTTTCGCCGCGTCCCCCGCGCTGTCAGCGGCGCACGCACGTGCGTCAGCATCGATACCCCGAAGCGGCGTCACTTACCTACACCGGCAGCGGTTTGCAGGTGCTCGGGAAGTTCGGCTTCCCACTCGCGGCGTTTGCGGCGGCCGAGGCCGGTCGCGGGTGGCACGCCTGCGGCCCGGGACAGTTCCGCCCCGGTGGGAGCCCGGCCGCTTGCGACCTCGCGGTCCCAGAAGCGGCGCATGGCCGCGACGGCGGTGAGGTCGGCCTCATCGTCGGGCCTGTTGTCGTCGGGCAGGTCGTCGTCCGGTGCGTCATCGTTCAGTTCGCCGTGGCCGTTGTGCTCCGTGGTGGACGGTCCTGCAGCATGGAATGCGAGGCCGTCGAGATTCAAGGGCTGGCCGAAGGCGGCCGGGTCGGGCTCCTGGCGTCCTCTCGGTTCGGGATCGTCGCGCGACTCTGGCGCGGTGAATTCCAAGACCGCGGTGCCGGTCGAGACGTGCCGGCCGTTGGTGAGTTCGGCTCGACCAGGATGCGTGTGGCTGCCGTCCTCCTGCAGCGCCGTCTGGCCGGGCATGGGGGACGTGAGCATCCTTGTTGCGTTGACGCCGCTTGTGGTCCCGGTCGGCGCGTCGTGCCGGGCCTGGTTGGGATCGAGGGCATCGCCCGCGGTGGCGTCGATCGTGTGCCTGGCAGCGCCGGTGTCGTGCTGCCAGGCGTTGAGGTGGGCGACTGCCTGCGGCGTGGTGGCGTCGACGAATCCGTAGAGGGTGGCCATGTACATCTGTATGGCTTGGCGTTCGTTGGTGGCGTTGGGGAAGTCGGCCAGTCCGATGTGTTCGGCGGCGTGCATCGCGTGGCGGATCACTTGGCGGTGGGCGCGGCGGACCCGCCAGGCGAACGCGTTGCGGCTTTGCAGCAGGTGGAGGTGTAGCCGTGCCCGGCCGAGTTTGGCGCGGCGGCGTGCCCGGTCGACCTGGGACACGTCGCGGTCGCGGGCGTCGGCAAGGCGGAGCCAGACCAGGATGCGTTCCGGGGTGATGGCCCAGTTGATCCGCCGGGCCGTTTTGCCGAGCCGCACGTTGCGTTCGGCGGCCAGGGCTCGTTCCCACATCCACGCGGCCACCAGCGGCGCGACCAGCCGCAGGCACACTTCACGGAAACTGTCGCTGTCCAGTGCCGACAGGCTGGCGGTCAGCGCGGCCAGCACCCAGACCGCGATGCCGTCGATGCCGGTGGTGCCGGTCTGCGGGTCGCGCAGCAGTCGTGATCGGGCGAGCAGGGCCGAGGCGAACAGCGCGATCTCGATGAAGGCGAAGAACGCGATCCGCAGCGGTGTTTCGCCGAGGATGTCGGTGAAGAATTTCCACATGCCCGACGCAGACACGGCTGTGGCCAGCGCGGCGGCGATGATGGTCAGGATGTTGGCGACCAGCAGGGTCGCCCGGTGTTCTTTGAGCGCCTGGAGCCGGTTTGCCGCCACCAGCAGCACAGCCACGCCCGCCAGCGCGCCAAGACTGGCGATCAGAGTTTGGTTGGCGGTGTAGAACGTGCTGATGTCGTCGAAGGTCACGTCGGCGGTCCTCTCTCGTGTCTCGCCATGTGGTGGGCGACCGGCTAGGCGGGCGTTGTCTCGACTGGTTGGGCCGGTGTTCGGTGCGGTTGCGCGGTCGTCAGGCAGAAGCAGTGGACCTGGAGGCGGCGGGCGGCAATCGCCGGTGTGGCAGGCGCATCACCGCGAGGTCGACGAAGGCGAGCACGACCATGCCGGTGGCCCACCACGCGTACGCGGCTAGCTGCCACCCGGTCCACCCGGACAGCGGCAGCATGGCGGCGGAGGCGATGGTGGAGGCCTCCAGCCGGTTCGGTCGCGGGTCGGCAGGCGTGGCGCACATCTGGCAGCGGCCGGTCGGCTCGCAGGCTTTGGACCACAACGGTGCTTCGCATCCGCTGCGGGTACGCCACGGCCGGTCGGGCCGGTGCTGTGGTTGGCGACGCGCCAGCGCAGGAGCGGCGTTGAACGCCACGGCGTAGAGCGCGGGCGAGACAGCAGGCCGGGTGGAAGAGGTCGTGGTCATCGGTGGTCCAGACTGGTGCGCAGCTTCGTGGCCAGGGCGGTGGTCTCCTCTTCGGGTTCGGCGTCCAGGTCGGCCAGGGCCTTGGTGAGCGCCCGCAGCAGGGTACGGATACCATCGGCGTCGTGCAGGGCGTGCCGGGCGTGCATCGCCTTGCGGTACAAGGATTCGTTGTAGCGGTCCAGGCCGATCGCCTTGTCCAGCAAGGTGGATGCGGCCTGCGGGTCGGTGTCGAGCAGGTCATCGGCGAGCAGTAGGTGCGCTTCGGTGCCCCAGCGGCGGACCGTCTCCCGGTGCGCGGTGATCCATTCGTAGTCCGTGCCGTCCGCCAGCGGCGTGGTGTACAGGTCGCACGCCTGGGTGAGCAGGGTGCGCCGCTGTTCGCCGGTGGCGATGCTCCCGGTGCGTAGGAGGTCGCGCAGCTGCCAGATGTCGACCTCGACGGTGGCCGGGTCGAGGCGGTAGCGGCCTGCGCTTTTGATGACGTAGGCGGCTTTGGCGTCGGCGGTGCCGGCGCGGGAAAGGACGTGGCGCAGGTTGGAGGCGTTGGTGTGCACCCGCTGGTCGGCCTGGGACAGGCGGGCGTCGGGCTCGAGGTATTCGCCGATCTCGCGGGTGGAGGCCCCGTCGGGGTGGCAGGCCAGATACACGGCCAGTTCGCGGGCCTTACTGCGCAGGTCCCGGCCCGGTTCGGTGATGTCCTCGATGCGGGGCGCACCGAGCACGCACAGCCGCGCCTTGCCGCCTGCGCCGGTGGCCTCGGTCATCGCAGCAGCGGGTGCTGGCTGTTTGGGTTGGACGACCGGTGTCGAGTCAGCTTCGCGGCTGGCCACCAGCGGGATTGTCGGCGCGGCAGCTGGTGCGGCGGGTGGCTGCCCAGTGTGGGCTTCGTGCAGCGTGGAAAGGATGTGCACGACGGCGTCGGCTTGCAGCACGGGCAGGCGCGGCGGGACCGGCTCGGCCGGATGCCCGAAGCGCAGTTTGGTGTGCCCGTCTGCGGCGACCTCGACGGTCGCGCCGTGTGCCCACTCGCCGAGCAGGATCGCCGACACGTGCAGCCCAGAACCGAGGGCGAGGCTGACTTTGGCGCGCATCCGCGCGCCGGGCGGGGGGCTGTCGGCCACGAGCAGGATCGGCGGCAGCGCCTCCTCGTAGGGTGCCTGCGCCCGCAGGGTGTCCAGATCGGACAGTGAGTGTTCGTCGAGGATGCGGGAGCGGTGCAGCAGTTGGGCTTCGATGATGGTCAGGGCGGAGTCGATGTCGTCGGCAATGTGCAGCCGGGGCCAGGGGCCGATGGTGGCGGCGTCCGAGCCGATCAGGGTGGCCAGGGTGGCGGCGCCGATGACGACTTCGCCGCGCCTGTCGGGGTGGTGCGGCCCGCCGGAGGCGAGCGCCGCGACAAGTGCGGCGCGGGCGGCGGCGTGGGCGCCGTCGCCTTGCAGCCCGATGCCGCCGGGTGGCAGCGCCGCGAGTTCGGGGACCGCGGTGGCCTGCTCGGCCTCTTCGACGTGCAGGGTCAGGTCGGTGTGGTGGGCGACCGCGCGGCGCAGCTGGGCGACAGGCGGGGGTAGCTCGGTGGGCGGCTTGTCATCGTCGGCTTCGACGGTGAACCGGCGGCGGCGCTGCAGCCACACCAGCGCGGCGGCGGCGGTGATCGCGGCGGCCAGTGTCCAGGTCACCCAGCTGCCATCGGGCAGCTGCACACCATGCTCGTCGGCGGCGGGCGCGGTCGCCGAAGCGTCAGCCGACCCGTCTGCGGATGGTGAGGCCGAGGCGGTGCTGCTGCCGGACGACAATGGGGTTGGCGTGGCGGGCATGGTGGGCACGACCGGGTTGGCGGCGGTGGCCGAAGGGCTGGCCGTCGCCTGTGGGCTTGCCGGGGCCGAAGGGCTGACCGTGGTCGACGGGCTCGGGGTCGGCTCACCGATCACGCCGTCAGGGTCTTCGACCTGGGGCGGTGGTGCCGGCGGCTGTATGGGCTTGGCGTCGGCCGGTGGGCGGGCATCGGCGGGCAACCGCAGATCCCACCCGGGATAGATGATGTTGCAGTCGCGGAGGGTGCCGCCGACCTTAGGAAAGTGCCGATGCCGGTTGAGTTCGCAGATCTCCGGCCACCGGTCTGCGTCGCCTAGCCACGCTTTGGCGATTTTCGACATCCAGTCGCCGCGTTGAACGATGTAGGTGTAGCTGGTGTCGCCGACCAGGACGGTGGCTGGGCCTTGCGCCGCAGGCAGGTTGCGGGCCGCCACCGTGATGACGGTATCGAGTGGAGCGGGTTCGCTGACAACGTCGTGTGCCACCAGTCGTGGACCTACCGCTTGAGGCCGCGCCATGGGCGAAGCCGCTGAGGCCAGGGTGTCGGCTGGTTGGTCGATGTATATGCCTGAGGCGACAGAGGTGGCTGCTGGGGCGAACAGTGTGGCGGCCTGGCCTGCGACCAAGGCGGCTGCCATGCCCTGGACCGGCCGCAGCATACGCAATCGGAGGGGGGAAATGCCCCTGGTGCGAGCGATCGCCTCGATCGCCAGCGAACTGAGCAGCAGCAGCCACACAGCCCATAGAAGGATAGTCAGAAATGGGGCAAGTTGGCGCAGCGTCAAGGGTTCGACGGTCAAACGACCGATCTCATCCACGGCGCGCGGGAACGGGTTTCCGGCGAAGTGCAGCAATGCCCATGGCGGGACAGCCACGACTGCGAGGATCACCGCAGTGTTGATGATCGCGACGGCCCCGCGTCGCACCACATCCATGATCCACCTCTGTTTCGTCCGTCTGCCGGTACCGAGGCGACTGCGCGTGCCGCAGGCCGCCGCTCACCCGAGGATCAGCGCGTCACGCGACGGCGGCAATGGATTGGGCGATGACCCGGACTGACACGGTCTGACACACGCTGACACGAGCACCCTGAGCTGCGGATCGACGTGCATCTCGCGATGGGGACGGAAACCTCCGGGCCGGGATGTGATCCGATGGCGTGCACACCGGAGGGTGCAGATCCGGCTGGAGCGGTTCATCATGTGCAGATGCGGTTACCGTTCCGCTTGGACATGTCCGTCGACTTGTTCGACGTCGATGTTGACGGTATTGCCGTGGTGACAAGCCAGGCTGAGCTGGAGGCGCTCATGGACGAGTTGGAGTCGCTACATGCCCATGTGCCTGAACCGCATCCGGCGCAGGTGTGGGCGGAAGTGACCCGTGTGATCGGTCGCGACCCCCGATCCTGACCCCGGACGGCCAACCGCCGGGCAACCCAAACCCCAATCAGATCGGCACCCAGGAAACGATGTCGGAGGTTTACCGCGCCTGGTCGAGCGGCCACCACCTGTCAACAGGGCCAAGGCGTCACGCCGTGCGCGGAGCCATCTGATCGACCCTGCTACGGGATGCGGTTGTCGTCAGGTGCGCGGCGAGTGGGGGCGAATCGGCGCCACCATCCAGGCGGAAGGTTGTCGGCGAGGATGCGGCTGGTACGACGGATCCACCACACCGCGACAACGACCAGGTAGATAACGATTGTGCTGTGCAGGGTGCTGTACCCCACGATGACCATGCATGCGGCACCCATGATGCTCGCCAGAACAAGCCGCGCCGCCGCCTGAGTAACCAGCGCCAACGCGATGGCCACGCCGATCAGCCCGGCACCGGTAACACCGAGCACCGCCGCCACCCACGTGGGCACAACCGTCATCGGCATCCCGCTGGCACGTGCGTGAACCGCCAAGACTCCGAGGGCCGCCAGCGCCAACGACGCCACCGGGAACCGTACGCGTTCGGTCCACAATGGATGTCCCCGTAACCATGGCGCGGCCAGACCGATAACGATCGCGAGGGCGGAAGGGACGACGGCACCAGCTAGCGCCGAACTCAGATACGGCGGGGCCAGTTCGTCAGGTCCACCGATGATCGCTTGCCCCAGCAGCCCTTGCAGGGTCGCCACGACCAGGCCCAGCAGGCCGGAGAAGGCAAAGATCTGCCCGGCCTGGCGGGCGTGAGCCCGCGACTGTTCGGCCAGCAGTGCCGCTGCCACGTTTCGGCCTACCGTCAGGCACACCAGTGCCAACGCCCAGCCAGCCAACGCGAACGCGGCGGTGTCGAAGTAGACGCGCAACTTCTCGTAGTCGGAGGTGAGCCGGCGAATTTCTGGCGGTATGAGCCGCGCCACGATGTCGAACACCTGCCACACCAGCAGCCCTCCGGCCGCCACACACACCATCGGAGCAGCCAGGCTACTGGGACATCTCCACCACCCGGCCCGCATCGTCGGCGCATGAACCTTGGGAGCCGCGCTGCGGACGCAGTCCAGGGCACCGTAGACGGCCGCGAGTCGACCGTCGCGGGCCACGGAAGCCGAGATGCCGAGCCGGTCGTCGTCGGTCGACGATGGTGACAATGCCTGCGCCGCCTCGCCATAGACCACGGCACCGTGCAGCCGGTCAGCGTCCACACCGGCGGCGTCCAGCGTGTCGAGCACCGCATCTGCCACCGCCTGCCGTAGCGGCTGTGCCACCTGGTGCAGGTCTGCGGGTGTGACGCTGGCCAGGGACGGCCGCTCGGTCAGGATCACCGCCGCTGGTTGGCCGTCCAGCAGCCGCGACTGCGCCTGCGAAAGCTGATCACGGACGCTGTCCGCTACCGGCGCAGGCAGCCCGAGCTGCTGGGCGAGGGCGTCAACAAGGCGCTCACCGGTGGCGTTGCGGATCGGTTGTGTAGCAATCCTTTCCCATCCGGCTGCGTGGCGACGCAGCACGCTCACCTCGCTCGCGCGCTCACCCAGATGACACACCAGCACCAATGCGCCGTCCGAAGATGCGGGAAACGAGGCGGTGGCCACCGCGGCGGCTTCGCTGACCACCTCTATCACGCCCGAACCGGCCCGCTGCCCGGCCTGGGTCACCATTTCGTGGTGGCGTGGTCCCCAACCGGGCGGGGCCGTCACCACGACCGTATCGACCTGGCCCGCGTACGAGGCAACCGCCCGCAAGTGCTCAGCCAGCGCTGCGATCACCGGGTCGGCTGCCTCACGCCGCGTAGCGGTCAGTGCGGCGACCAGATCACGGCTGTCGTCGTCTTGCACGGTCGGGGTCGGCAGAGTGAGCAGGTCGCCGAAGAGCAGTGCCGAGCGGTGACCGTCACGCTCGACGGCCGCCACTGTGACCATCGGTCCGACCTGGACAGCCAGCACCGTGCCAGACGAGTCCACGAAGGCAAGTCTGCCCGATCATGTCAACGACTGTCGATCACTTATTGCCGGGCGATCCGATCCTCGTCACGATGGATCCAAGAACTTCCGGTGAAGGGCGGTGGACGGCGCGTGATGGCGCGGATGGCGGCGGCAGCCCGCGCTCTGGCCTCCCTGCTGGCCACCGCGGCAATTCTCGCCGGATCCGCTACCGCCTTGGTCATGTGGGCGGGATGGCCACTGCCGCACCGGTGGCCAACCGCCGACCAGTGGGCAACCTTCGCCGATCAACCCCTGGCCCACCTGCCGATCAAGACCATCGTCGCTGTGGCGGGTTGGCTGCTGTGGCTCCTGCTGGTCCTATCACTCGCGCTGGAGGCATGGATACGCTTCGCTCGGCGGCCACCACCGCTCATCCTTCCGCGCCCGATGCGTGTGCTGGCAGCCGGAATGCTGGGGACCAGCGTTGTCGCCGTGTCCACCTCGGCGCACGCCACCCCACCCGTGGTTTCCTCAACAGGCGTCCACCATCCGGCCATCCACGAGAACCCTGTCACGGAGCCCGCGTCGCCGCACAGCACCGGCCGATTCGCGCCCGCGCACACCGCCGACGACACTGGTGACTTTGCCGACGCCCCAACCAGACCAGGCTCAGACGGAGCACCGAGTGCCGACGTTCGCCAGCGGGGCGTCGATGTTCCCGGAGGCTGGATCGTCTGGACAGTCGCCGCCGGTGTACTCGCCGCAACCGCGATCACCCTTCTTCGCTCCCGAGCCTTGGCACCGGCCTCGGCACTGCTACGTGCCATCCGTGCCGCCCGACACGGCACCGCCGACCCCACCGGCGAGGAACCACCCACCGCCACCACAGACGACATCGCCCTCTATGAGCAGGATGCAACAACCGCACTGCCATTGACGATCGGGCTGCGCGAAACAACCAACCTGGGCATCGAGGCCCTTCCACCCGGTGGCGTCGCCATCACGGGCCCCGGCAGCACCGACGCGCTACGCGGCATCCTCGCCGCAGCCGCCACCAGCACCAACGCCACCGCCGTCATCCCGGCAGATCTGCTGCACGCCCTAACCGGCGCCCAACTGTCTCTACCCGGCATGACGGCAACCCACGACACCCACACAGCCATGCACCACATCCAAATGGAGATCCACCGCCGCTACACCCTCACCCACGAACCCAGCACCTCAGGCATGGAGAACGCCCATCCGCCCCTGCTGCTGCTCATCGAACCGCCGACTATCCAACCGCGACGCCTCGCAGCACTGGCCGAACTCGGCAGCGACCACAACATCCGCATCGTCGTTGCCGGGCAATGGAACGCAGCCGATACCTGGTCAGTGGACCGTAACGGCCACACGACGGCAGGCACGGCCACCATCGGCCGGATCAACATGCTCAACCCGGAAGGGCTGGCGCAACTCACCCACGCACTGCAACAAACCACCGAACCTGCGGCTGGCTCAACCGACGTGGCGCCACCAGAACCCCCGGTGTCGGCCATCTTTCATCTGTCCATCCTCGGCCCGCCACGGCTTGCCACATCGTCGAATCCGGCCATCCACATCCGCCGCAGCGGCTCCCGGCAAATCGCTGTCTACCTCGCACTGCACCCTGACGGCGCCAGCCGATACGAACTACTGGAACACATCTTCGGCCACATGACCATGGCATCAGCGACCACCAGCCTCGACAGCTGCCTGTACGAACTGCGACGGCTACTGGCCGCCGACGGCGGCAGCGCGCTGATGCGCCTCGACGACATCTACCGCCTCGACCCGCAACTGGTAACCGTCGACTGGTGGCAACTCCTGTACCACCTGCGACTCGGCGACCTCACCCAGGCCACCGCGCGGTACACCGGGCACATCGCCGACGGCTACACCTGGCGGTGGCTGCCCGAGCACCGGCAAAACGCACGCCACCTCATCGCCGACGCCCACGCTGCGCAGGCCCGTACGGCCACCACGCCCGATCAAGCTCTCACCCACGCACTCGCCGGCATCACCATCGATCCCTACTCGACAGCAGGCTACGACGCAGCCGTCGATGCCTACACGCGCCTCGGCCAGGCCGACCACGCACAGACCCTGCGGGAGGAAATGGCCAAGCGCCTCACCAACCTACGGCGCGTCGAGCGACAACATATGTCCGCGTAGACGTTCGGACGTCGCCACGTAGGCGTCGGCCTGACCGACTCCGCCCAAGCTGTCACCAGGCGACATGACCGTGGCCCCGCCTCAGGCTGTCATCACCGGCTAAAACGGGCCCTCAATTTGCCCATAGCATGTATGGCCCGCAGAGCAATCGCTCTGCGGCCCATCGCTGTTTCCGGCCCGCCCTATAGAGGCTTGCCTAGTGGCTCTCGCCGCAAGGCACATCCTCTATTGCTTCGTGTTCAATTCACGGCATTGCAACTTCTCAATCCGCGACCTTAAAGAGCCAAAGGAGGCTTCCATGTCGAACGGTCGCACGCGCATGACCTGTGCATATGCTGCGCCTATTGGGGGAAAATGGAAAACCAGAATAGCGCTATCAGCGACGCCGATAATGGCGGTTATGATAGTGCTGATCAGTCTATCAAATTCGACTTTGAAATTACCGTTGTCGGGGGCGCAAAAGGCCGCCGACTTGCTATCGAGCAAGCGAATTCGATTCTGGAGGTACTGGAATGGTTCAGTCGGCAGGCCCCTCCGCCGACGCACACGCAATAACCGGCGTCGAGGGAGAAGCCCTCCAGCTGGCCACATGGCTTCAGGCCAGCGTTTTCGATGTCGGACAGCTTCCGACACTGCGACTGGCATTCATGGGCCGCACATCGGACGACGAGGTCCAAGACCCGACGATCTCGATGCCGCGGCAACTGCGCTCCTCGAAGTCAGTCCTCGAAAGTGGAATGGA
>Ga0209382_10012255_pt1 | contig 10597 bp, 8 predicted proteins | sample SoiMetdeltSBSDD5_FD_187599 | JGI IMG/M metagenome (GOLD analysis project Ga0209382, IMG submission 187599) | Bulk soil microbial communities from a Populus tree surrounding site in Tennessee, USA - Soil MetaG P. deltoides SBSDD5 (SPAdes) (version 2) | ecosystem: Environmental > Terrestrial >...
AATCCTGACCGCAAGGAAGTTCCCGGAGAAGAACTTGTCTGGATCGAAGACAAGATACTCGAGTTTGAGATTCCAGATCTCCCCCCGGGAAACTATACGGTGACCATCCACGACGACAAAGGACCACCGGGCGATCCGGTGTATGCCTTCTTGGAAACCAGCGCGTATCTGGCGTTTCCACCGGTGTGGCCGTTCGTCTTCCGGTCTAATCAAGCGCAATTCAATCTGCGAGTGCTGCCCGTGAGGTAAATCTCGCTGCAACACTCGGATCCGTGTTGCAGAATCATTTTTCTCATCGCGAAATCCATCGCTTAAGTGAACGATAGTAATGTCAACGGACGCCACCGTCATTGGAGCCAGACTTTGAAAGGCGGAGAGCTTCCTCGTAATGCTGAAGAGCTTCTTGCTTCTTGCCTTGGCGGGCAAGGGTGCGCGCTAAATTCTCATGGATTTCGACTACGGTTGGCTCAATCCGAAGGGCGTGCTGAAAATTTTGCGCTGCATCTTCAAGACGGTCCTGCTGCACGAATATTTTGCCGAGGTTGAAGTACGCTTTCGCATAGCGGGGATTGACTCGTAGGGCTTCGCGAAATTGCTCGATCGCTTGGTCCAAGTTGCCCCGACGTGCAAGGAGAAGGCCCAAGTTATTGTGCGCGTCGGGATCAAGCGGATTAATCTCCACGGCCTTACGATAGGCTTCTATTGCTTCTTCTAAATCTCCTCGCTTGGCAAGGACCCGACCTAAGTTATAATAAGTCATCGCAGATTTTGGGTTGGTTTGCAGGGCTTTGCGGAAATGCTGAACGGCCTCATCCAGTGCGCCTCGGTCAGCCAGGATATTGCCTAGCGTGTTGTGCGCGTTAGCGAACGTAGGGTCAATCTGTAGGGCATGCCGCAGCTGATAAATAGCCTCCTGTGACGCGCCCCGCTGGGCAAGGAAATTGGCCAGATTGGTGTAGGCCTCCACGGAAGCGGGATCAATCTCTACGGCGCGGCGGAACTGATTAATCGCCTCGTCCAATGCGCCGCGTTTGGCAAGAATCAGTCCCAGATTGTTGTGCGCAAAACTTGAATTGTCATCGAGGGCGAGGGCGTGCTTCCATAGTCGCTCAGAGTCATGCCAGATCTGTGTCTGCTTCCATGTCAACAGAGCAAGACCCAGGAGAAGTATCCCCGCGAGCCCGTTTGTAAGGATAAGAGTGGATCTACTCAATCGTCCAGCCACCGTCAATTTCCAGAAATAGAGCAGGGTCGAGCCCGCAAGCATTGCCCATCCGAGGCATGAGAAATAACTGTAGCGATCGGCGACGATCTGCGGGCCGTAGGTGACGACTCCGACGACCGGTAGCAGAATCACCACATAATAAATCCATGCAGTAAGGCCCGCAGGCCAGGAACGCCTAAGCCACACAAGGCAGACGCTCACCGCGAGAACGACGATTGCGCTCAAAAGAAGCGGTCCGGCCCAGGGATTGAAACCAATCGGCCTCTCGTAAAGTGGAGAGAAACCCCAGGGAAATATCGTCTTCCAGAGATAGAATGCCAGCCCATAAAAGCTCTGCATTGATCTTGCCAACCAATTAACGTTTGCTGCTGAGGTTACCGCTCCGGTTGATTGTTTGGCCAGCACAGCAAAGATTGCGATGGGAACCGCCATTAACAGGAACGGCACTTTCTCCCACCATACGTGACGGGCTCGTGGCTCAAACCATGTCCGAGGGCTGAGTTTCAAACGTTTGAGAGGATAGACGTCTAGAACGAGAAGCGCTAAAGGAAGAGGAACCGCAGTGCCTTTAGCCAAGAGAGACAATCCATAGAGACACCAGGCTACACCCATCCACCGCCAGTGAAGCTGCCCATACTCAAAAATCGTAACCGCTTTCAGATAACAGAGCACAGTCGGTAGAGAAAAAAAGGCCGCAACGAGATTGTCCGAACCGGACCCCCAGGCCACGGGTTCGACTCGCAGGGGATGAAGCGAAAAGAACAAGGCGGCAAATCCGGCCGCCATTCGCAACGGTAACTGCGAGGCATCCATGGCCGGCACGGCCAGGGCAAAAAGCCGCAGAGCGACCAGGTAAAACAACACGGCGTTGGCGCAATGAAAAGCTAGACTTGTGAGGTGATATCCAACAGGATCCATACCCCACACAACGTAGTCAAAACCCAAGGTGACCCAGGTCAACGGACGGTAGACGCTCATGTGAAACGTGGTAAACATCCAGCGCAACTGCTCCCAGCCGAGACCACGGTAATGGAGGTTTTCCAGCAGATTCGCCTCGTCATCCCAATTGACAAAACCGTTTTGCAAGGTGGGAAGAAAGGCGATAAAGGTCAGTAGAAAGATTAAAAATGGCGGTCCGAGGCGGACTAAGAATCCGCTGGCGGGTTTAGCCGACGCGAAGGCTTGACTGCGCGCGGGTTGATGGTGAAGGCGCGCTTTTGGCGCCGATTTCATAAAAATTCCCTACTAAGCCCCGCTCGAATCTGACGTTTCCGCTCGCAGTACAAATCGGGGCGTACCGTTATCTTTAGAAAGTCGTCACTGCCGTATTGAGATGGCGCTGTTTGAACCAACGCGACGGGAGTTTTGAGCTGCGTTAGATGCCAGTTCCAAGGTTGAGTGAAAAGCTTCTAGGTTCGGTTATCTAAGCCTGTTCGTTTGGACGCATTCGTCAGTAGGTGATTCCCGCCGCGCGTATTTCGGCCTCCATCTCATCACGGGCCTTCTGCAACTCTTTCCGGCTCAATTGCGAGGTGTTGACAATCTGCTGTACGGCACCGGTCTTACCTTTATAAAAGGCCTCATCCGGCCGCGGTCCTCCATCCAGAACGTCCGGCTCATAGAAGAAATGATCCATGAGAGCAGCATCGACGTTCCACTGAACGTCAAAGTCGGCGAAGTTCTCTCCGGGATGATAGCCGTAGCCGTCAAACTCTTCGTCGGTATCAAGGCCATCCTCTCTTTGGCGCATCACCGCTTTGTAAATCGGCGTGCCCGCCATGGGAATGTAAGAACAGAGGTCTACTTTGTGCTGGAGGCGCCGCGGAGTTTCGATGAGATGCTTGCGCAGGAACCGGCGTGTTTGATCCAAGCTTTGTCTGCTCTCGCCGGGCAAGCCGATAATAAATGACAGCTTGCAGCGAATACCAACTTCGTCGCACCACTGAAGCACCTGAGCGTTCTGTTCTACAGTAGTCTCTTTGTGAATATTGTCCAATATTTTTTGCGAGCCGGATTCGGCACCGATCAGCACCTCGCGCAGACCGTGATTTTGCATGAACTGGAGGTATTCTCTGCCGCCATGCTTCGTGATGATATCCACCCGGCAAAAACAACGCCAGAGAAGGCCAAAGCGTTTCAGATGACCACACATTTCGGTCATCCGGCGCGGATTGATGGGCAAAATATCATCATAAAACTGCACAGCGCCAAACCCCAAGTCGCGTATCTGTTGAAATTCCTCGATCAATCTTGGCATCGGGGTGTAGCGAACGGCGCGCGACCACAGATTAGGCGAATCGCAAAAATCGCATCGTTTGGGACAGCCGCGCGACGTGAACATGGAAGTCGCGCGGTGCGGATTTCCTTTTTCGTCGGCCAAAAAATAATGGTAGTGATGAGCGTAAGAGCGGTTGGGAATCGGGATCGTTCCAAGGTCGCCGATAAAAGGCTCCTCGATGATTCCCTTATGGTATTTTTGCAAAGCGGCCGCGTCCCCATTGTTTGATCCGACTATATCCTGGTCCGAAAGGCATTCCACAAATGCGTCGCTTTCAATTTGGGAAATCGCCTTGAGAACCGCATGCTCTCCTTCGCGCCGAACGACGAGAGGATAATATTTTCGGCTGCTGCGCGGATAGTTGGTTGCATGGGGCCCGCCGAGAACCGCCGGCACACCTCGCCTTTGGAATTCGATACCAAGTCTTCGGATCTCTCGTCCCTGGGGAGAGGTCCCAGATACCATATAGACGTCAAAACCACGAGGTATATCTGCAGGTTTTAAATTGTGCTCCGACATGTCGATAAAAGAAACCTCATGCCCGGCTTGCTCCAATACGGGCCATAGCCACCAAAGTCCCAGGGGCGGAAAGACCATGGGATCTTCGAGAAAGGTCGATTGAGGAAAAATCAAACAGACGCGCATTTGTTTAACTACTTTGTTTCAAACCCTAACCGCGGCAGCCAGCTCAACTTCAACTCGGTGTCTCTCCATATGATAAGGTAAATGCCCCTGTTCTTCAAAGCGTCTAGAATGACGCCACGTCTATGGTTCGACTTGCGCTTTAGCATTCGTTAATTTCTTGATAATGGCCACTGGCCGGCCACGGACTTCATCATAGATCCTACCCAGATACGCTCCCAGGATTCCTAACCCCAGCAACTGGATTCCACCGACAAAAATGATAGCCATTATCGTCAACGCCCACTCGATCTGAACTTCGGGGCGCGCAAGACCTAGCACAATTAGCAGTGCGGCAGCAAGGAGCGCAAACAGAATGGCCAGTGTTCCGAGAATAGACAGGAGTCTCAAAGGAACTGTAGAAAACGACACCACGGCATCCATGGCCTGCTTGATAAGCCGAGGAAAGGATTGCTTTGGCGACCCTGCGAGTCGTTTTCCCCTCGGCAGGTCGATGCCCACCTGTGTGAATCCCACCCAAGTGCGAATTCCTGCGAAATAGCGCGTCCGCTCGGACATTTTGCGCAGCGCACAAACGACCTCCTGGCGCATGATACAGAAATTTCCCATATTCGGAGGCAGTGGGATACTGGAAATCCGGCTCATGAGAAAGTAAAAGATTCGCGAACCTAGATCTTTCAAAAATGATTTGTGTTTGCTCTCTCGAACCGCATAGACCACATCGTATCCCTCGCGGGCCTTTTTATACAGCTCCCCAATGTGCTCGGGCCTATCTTCGAAGTCGCTATCCATGGTGACTACCCAATCGCCACTCGCGAATTCCAATCCCATGGCAATCGCCATCGCATTACCGAAGTTTCTGGTTAGCTCCACAACGATAAGACGGGGATCAGATTTCGCCATATTCAAGATTTCCGGCACCGTTCCGTCTACGCTGCCATCATCAACAAGAATGATCTCGTAGTCCTTGGCCAGCTGATCCAACGAAGAGCGCAGCGCGCGATAAAGAGGGATGACTACCTCTCTCTCGTTATATACCGGAAGTACAACGGATATATGCATTTGTTTGCCTTGGGCAAGAGATAGCTGCGCCAGGACTCTCCATCAAGCGAGAAGGATCAATAGTAGAGGCAAAGGACCAACTAACCCGCTGTCTGGACCGGCTCGATACCGAATTGCCGGGCAGCGTTTCCACCCATCATGCGCTCAATGCAGGATTCATCAACATTTGCTTGTTGCAGCAATTCGATGGCTTCCCAGGCGCTCGTGGTATCGTCGTGCGGATAACGGGAGCCCCAAACCACCTTGGCACCGTAGCGTTCAGGCAACTTGCGCACCCCTCGCTCATCGGCGTCAAAACCAAGCAGGACGTGGCCCTGCTCCCACATATCGACAGCGTCGGTCCGGACCGGATAGTAATGCTGGAGGGCGATGACCCGCGTCGAGGCCTCAAATTTCTCTAGAACCTCTTCCATCCAGGTGGCCTTGCCGTGCGCCACCATGACCTTCATGGTCGGATAACGATTCATAACGCCGTAGCCAAGCAACGTCGAAGCAACGAACAGATAATTGTCCAACCAATAGGCAAGAATCGGCGCGAGGGAATGGCCAAGAGGCGTCGTCGTGACAGTGAAAGCACCGCTTCCCCCTCCGGCAAAAGGTCCCCCGCCGGCATTTCCCCGCAAGCTGATTTGGGTGAGCCGATCCTTCATTCTCTCAATAAACGGGCCGTGCGAGGTCCATTCCGGGTTGTTCAAGCCGGGCGCTGCATGGACGGCGGCGACCACTCCTAGGTTCGCCAACTCCGTCCAGAGCGGTTCGTAATACGGATGTGTGAAATAGCGTCCCTCTACAAACATAGGCCGAATGAAGACTCCGGGAAAGCACGGTATCTTGACGACCCGGTCCAGTTCCTCCAAGGCAAACTCCATGTTCTGAAGCGGCAGAATAGCCGCGGCGAAGAGCCGCTTGGGTGCGCTCTGACAGAAATCTGTTATCCAATTGTTGTAAGCCCGCGCTAGGGCATAGGCCACGTCAGGATCCTTTATTAAAGGGAACCCCTCGGCGAACCAAGTGGGGTAAAGAAACGCCTGATCCACGCCCATGGCGTTCATGTCACGGAGCCGGACCTCGGGATTCCAGGCTCCCTCATTCATGGCGTGGCGAGTCTCAGGATCAAGGCTGCCGACGGTGTCCCAGGTCATCCCGGGCCGCCAGATCGCATGCCTGGGGAGGTTCGTGTTGTTCGTGTCCCGGAACATCTCGCCGTTGATCTTCAAGTAGGAGCCGAATTTTCCCTCTTCGCGCCACAGAGCCGACTTGCCCAGTACACGATATTCAGGGTCCAGGTATTTTTCCCAAAGCTCTCGCGGTTCCACGACGTGGCTGTCGCCGTCAAAAACCGCAAAGCGCTTCTTGGTTCTTTGGTCCATCAGGAAGTGTTCTGCTCTACTGCGCGGGAACGGTTCTGCTGTTCGCCGAGTTTGGGGTAATCTTGAAACACCGTCTAGCGGGTAACTGCAGATTCAGGCTTGAGGGCCTCCTTTATCTCCTCTTCACTCGGCCACCAGTCAGGCCGCTGGATTTCACAGATGCGTTGCCGGATGATGGTCTTGGGCGGTTTGATTTTATAGAGGCGACGGGCGTTATCGCCCAGCATCTTGACTTGAAGTTCTTCCGGAAGCTTGCATTTCTGCATCGTTTCGATGGCCCGCCAAGCGTCGTCCCCGTCGTGGTGATAGATGTCTGACGACCAGGCGGCGATGTCCCCATAGTATTCCGGCAAGCGGGAAGCGAAGGCCTCGTCTCCCTCAAAGCCGTTAATGCAGTACTGGAAGAATGACTCGCTGGGTAACTGCTTCAGCGGCCGCATCCTGCGGTCGTTGCGGTGCAGCCGGTAGGCTTTATCGCACTCGTCCAATACTAAATTGAGCCACGTGCAGTCCGACTCAAACACGGCCGCCGTGAGCTTGGGATGGCGTTCAAAGAATCCAGACATCAGTACAATAGTGACCCAGATCGATGCTTCCGCCATGAAAGCTTGCATATTCTGCAGGAACGTATGCGGCAGTCGGGAGGTCCGGATTGTGCGATCGATGAGTTCAGCGGCGGAGTATTGCTCGCTGTAACCGGGCGGCTTATGCGCCCCGCCGGCTGGAAAGGGATGCATGCCGTAGACCATGCCGGTCTCTTCCATTGCATTCCACAGGGGTTCGTACTTGGGCTGCACCGGATAATTGCCCATGGCGTCCATGGGGCGAATCAAGCCGACGCGACAGCCCTTGGCCGCCACACGGTAGACCTCCTCCACGGCGAAGCGAACGTCCTGGATGGGAAGCAAGGCGGCGAAATAGAGCCGCTCGGAGTCCTCCAGTGTGTATTCGTACGCCCACTCGTTGTAGGCTTTGCAGAAGGCGCGAGCACCCAGAGCGTTTTGTAGCCAAGGGTAGGTATCGATGTTGGTCGGGATGATCATCACCTGATCAATGCCCTGGACGTCCATGTCCAGTAGGCGGGGCTTAGGCTCGTAGGAACCGGCGTGATTCAGGTATGCTGACTGCTCTTTGGTGAGGGCGGTCTTAGGATTGAGGTTGCGCACGTGAAACGCACGCTGGATGTCGTGCTTTACGCCGGGCCCCGCCACCGTGGTAGCTCGAATACTGCCTGCTGTTCCACCGTTGGGTGCGCTACTATCACCATGACCAAGACCGGATTTGCCGTTGACGAGCAGCTGCTTGGTCTCGGGTTCCCACCAGCAAGTAGTCTTGAGGGCCTCTAACTCGTCCCTGGTGAGGTATTCATGTGCCCGCTCCCATATTGTGGGGGGTTCTGTAATATGCGCGTCACAGTCAAAGGTCGCGAAGTCCTTCGTCATGAGCGCAAACTTCTGGACTGGCATGCCGTACCTATTCTCTTGAACTGCTCCAGGACCTTTCCTTTACGGTCATCCTGGTGCCGCTGAGGTATCCGCGAAGCGCATCGGAATTACGTAGTGGAGAAAAAATCTCAATCTTTTTTGTATGCCCCATTCAACCGGTAAATTCAACGGATTTATCAACCGCCAGGGAAAGCGCACTTGACCCCGCCAACTGGGCAGTGTTCGTTCATAACGCGAGCTTGACGGAGGAAACCATCCCAACCCCGATAGAGGCATATGGCAAAGCCAAGCTTGCCGGAGAGAACCTGTGTCGGGAATACGCCAGGAACGGTTTGGATGTCACCATCGTCCGGCCTCGCACGATCGTGGGGCAGGGTCGGCTTGGAATCTTTCAGATCCTCTTCGAGTGGATTTACCAAGGGAAAAGCATTCCGGTGCTCGGTGACGGCAAGAATATCTACCAGTTCGTCCACGCTGACGATCTCGCGGAAGCCTGTATTCAGGCGAGCATCGTGACTGGAGCCGACGCCTTTAATTGCGGTACAGACCGGTTCCGGACCATGCGCGAGGTGTTGGAGCATCTCTGCCGCCACGCGGGTACAGGGTCGCAGGTTAAGTCTTTACCGATGTGGCCCATCGTGGCAGCGACGAATTTATCCTCCCGTATGGGAATCTCCCCGTTAGGCGCCTATCACGCGTAGCTTGATAGCCCTATCGGCGCCGACTATCTATTTAGTCGAGTCGGAGTTGTGTGTTAAGATCCAACTACTTATCGCAGGCCGCAACCAATGTCTTTCGGCTACTCTTGAACTTCACTGAGGTGTACGAACCGAAGCCACTCAAGGAATCATTAACGTCATCATCAACAGGTTCCGGAGTTTATATTCAAAAAGTGCTCGAGGGAAGAATTCCGGTCAATAGTCGGCGAAAGGTCGGGCTAGCGTCCGGCCTCCTGAACTGACTCTAGCATGTGGAAGCCAGAAGTAAACGCACCGACTTTCAGTCCAAGAATGTTCCTTTAGTGGTGGACCTGGATGGGACCCTCCTCCGCACGGATCTTCTCTTGGAGTCCGCTTTACGTCTCATCAAGCAGAAGCCATGGCTAATTTTATTTATGCCACTTTGGCTGCTGCAGGGTCGCGCCTATCTGAAGCGCAAAATTTTTCAGCGGGTGCAGATTGATGTCTCGCTTCTACCTTCAAATGAGGAACTGTTAGCCTGGCTGAGAGATGAGAAGTCACGCGGCCGACGCCTCATTCTCGCCACTGCATCCGATTATCAACAAGCATGCTCGGTAGCAGAACCATTCGGCCTTTTCGATACCGTCCTAGGAAGCGACGGGCAACGGAATCTGAAAGGGCGAGAAAAGCTCAAGACCATTGTGGATGTATGCGGAGAGGAATTCGACTACGTCGGCAATTCCCGCGCAGATCTGGCGATCTGGCGGAGCTGCCGGCACGCAATTCTGGTGAATGCCTCCCGCGGAGTGGAACGTTCGGCGCGCCGTGCCGGAAACGTGATGCGCGTGTTTCCTCCCTCCCTTACCGGTTTTCAAGACGCCCTGCGTGCAATGCGTCTTTACCGATGGGTAAAAAATCTCCTGCTCTTTGTCCCAGCGATCACATCGCACACGATCTTCGATGGTTCCGTTTTCGGCAACGCGACGCTGGCGTTTTTCTCCTTCGGATTTGCTGCTTCCGCCGCTTATATTCTCAACGACCTACTGGATTTGGAGGAAGACCGCCGTCACACCACTAAGAAGCAGCGTCCTTTCGCTTCTGGCCGGACGTTTATCGGTTCCGGCATCGCCTTGGCAGTTACAGCGCTTGCGGCCAGCGCGGTGATAGCGAGTCTGCTTCCCCGAGCTTTTGTGACTGCGTTGATAACCTACTTCGTGCTGACTTCCCTCTACTCGCTCTTTTTCAAGCGTTTCCTTGTGGTGGACCTGGTTACCTTGGCTCTCCTCTACACGTTGCGTGTCGTCGCCGGCAGCCTAGCCACAGGGCTCGTTCTTTCGCTGTGGCTGTTGTCCTTCGCATTTTTTCTTTTCCTCAGCCTGGCATTCGCTAAGCGCCGTGGCCAACTAAAGGGTTCGTCTGAACGCGGCGCCTCCTAAATTTCGCTCGGGGCACAGTCATAGCCCTAGAGCGCGCTCCAGACAGGCTTTATATCGGCAAAGCTAATGAATCCATCGAATCCGGTTTGGCCGGCAAAGAACCAAACGAGTGAGGACTAATTCTTGACTCTATATCGCCGTGCCGTGTATTATCCCTAAAAATCGTTTATGGTGAAGGGAATGAGAACAATAAAGTTAATTCTAGTAGCTCTACTCATGACCACCTGGGCCGCGGGTTGCTCGTCCGTTTCGATGCCGTCTCTTCCGTGGTCGGGTTCCGCGAAAGCTGATCCCACGGCGGAGGCATTATATGACGAGGGCACGCAATACTTCGCCGAAAAGCGCTACCTGCGAGCCATCGATGTTTTGACGAAGCTCAAGACCGAATATCCGTTCAGCCCGCAGCTCACCGATGCGGAGCTCAAAATCGCCGACGCCTACTACCTGAACCAGCAATAC
>Ga0209382_10012257_pt1 | contig 10596 bp, 15 predicted proteins | sample SoiMetdeltSBSDD5_FD_187599 | JGI IMG/M metagenome (GOLD analysis project Ga0209382, IMG submission 187599) | Bulk soil microbial communities from a Populus tree surrounding site in Tennessee, USA - Soil MetaG P. deltoides SBSDD5 (SPAdes) (version 2) | ecosystem: Environmental > Terrestrial >...
GGCGTAGACGCGGTCGACCTCTTCGGGCGAGTCGCACCTGAACGCGCCGCCGACGGCGTGGCCGCCGCTCGGGCGCTGCCACTCCGGGTCGAACGTCTTCACCACGGACTCGGCGTCGAGCATGTAGCGCAGTCCGCCCGGGAGCTGCGCCTCGGCGTGGTCTTCGCCTTCGGCGCCGTCGGGAAAGTCGAGCCCGAGCTTGCGGTAGAACGCCACCGAGCGCGCCATGTCCGCGACGACGATCCCGAACGCCTCGAAGCGCGGGGTCATGCCGCCGCCACCTCGGCCTCCTGCAACGCTGCGACGACGTTGCGGATGTGCTCGTCGAGGTCGAGCCCGAGCCCTTCGGCGCCGGCGTACACCTCGTCGCGATGCACTCCGGCGGCGAACGACGGCTGCTTCAGCTTCTTCTTGACCGACTTGGGCTCCAGCCCCTCGAGGCCGTTCGGCCGCACGAGCGCGACCGCGTGCACGAAGCCCGACAGCTCGTCGCACGCAAAGAGCGTCCTTTTCAGTTGCGTGTCGCGCGGAATCGAAAGGTGCTCGGCATGCGATAGCACGGCTTCGATCACCTCCTCGGGATAGCCCTCATCGCGCAGGATCGGCGCTCCGTCCTGGGGATGCTGGTCGAGCGTCGGATGCACCTCGTAGTCGAAATCGTGGAGGAGGCCGACTGCGCGCCAGAGCTCCCCGTCCTCGCGGAGCTCACGCGCGTACCAGCCCATGCACGCCTCGACGCCGAGCGCGTGACGGAGCAGCGGCTCGCTCTTCGTGTACTTCGTGAGCGTCTCCCAGGCGCGTTCGCGTGTGACTTCCACCGCGTGGGTAGGCTACCGCGATGTCGCAGACGGCCGTCATCGGTCGCGCCGCGGAATCCTTCGTGATCGAAGGCGGCCGGGCCCTCCACGGAAGGATCGAGGCCGCCGGCAACAAGAACGGCGCGCTCCCCATCCTGGCCGCATGCCTGCTCACGACCGAGCCGGTCACCCTCCGGAACGTCCCGCGGATCGCGGACGTCGAGACCATGCTCGAGCTGCTGAACGACGTGGGCGCCGAGGCGGACTGGATCGGTGCCAACGACGTGCGAGTGCAGGCGGCCGACGTGACGAAGCAGGAGCTCGACGACGAGCTCTGCAGCCGGATGCGCGCGTCGTTCCTGCTCACCGGGCCGTTGCTCGCGCGGCTCGGCGCCGTCAGCGCGCCGCCGCCGGGCGGCGACGTGATCGGACGCCGCCGGCTCGACCCGCACATCCACGCTTTCGCGGAGCTCGGCGCGCACATCGACATCGGCCGCCGCTACGAGATGCGTGCGGGCGGCCTGCAAGGCAAGCCCGTCTTCCTGGACGAGGCGAGCGTGATGGCGACCGAGAACGCGGTGATGGTCGCGGCGCTGACGCCGGGCGAGACCATCATCGGGAACGCCGCCTGCGAGCCGCACGTCCAGGACCTCTGCCGGTTTCTCGGCGCGCTCGGCGCGCGCATCACGGGCATCGAGTCGAACGTCCTGCGCATCGAGGGCGTGCAGTCGCTCTCCGGCGGGGAATGGGAGATCGGTCCGGACCACATCGAGGTCGGCAGCTTCATCGGCCTCGCCGCGATCACGGGCAGCGACGTGACGATCGACGGCGTCAAGCAGGCCGACCTCGCGTCGATCCTGCACGCGTTCGAGAAGCTCGGCGTGATCGTCGAGCGGGAAGGCGACTCGGTGCGCGTGCCGCCGCGGCAGGAGCTGGTCGTCCAGGACGACCTCGGCGGTCACGTTCCGAAGATAGAGGACGGCCCGTGGCCGGCGTTCCCGTCCGACCTCACCTCCGTCGCGCTGACCGTCGCGACGCAGGCGACGGGGACGCTCCTGATGTTCGAGAAGATGTTCGAGAACCGCCTGTTCTTCACCGACAAGCTGGTGAGCATGGGTGCGCGCATCATCCTCTGCGACCCGCACCGCGCGGTCGTCACCGGCCCGTCGAAGCTGTCCGGCCAGCGGATGGAGAGCCCCGACATCCGCGCCGGCATGGCGATGCTCCTCGCGAGCCTGTGCGCTGAGGGGCCGTCGACCATCGGCGCCGTGTACCAGATCGACAAGGGCTACGAGCGCATCGACGAGCGGCTGCGCGCTCTCGGCGCGCAGATCGAACGCATCGAGAGTTAGGGTCCGGGCAGATGGCGGCGACCGGCCAAGGGCGCGCGAGCGCACGCGTGAACACGAACGGGCGGGGGGAGACGAACGTCGCGACGGGCGTCCCCGTGCTCGACCATCTACTGACGCTGCTCGCGCAGTACGCGTCGTTCGACCTTGCGCTCGAGGTCGAGCCCGGCGACCCCGAGGTGGAGATAACGGCAGCCGCGCGCTCCCTCGGCCAGGCACTGGCGGGCCCGCTGCGCGCGGCCGGGGCCCGCGGCCACGGCTCGGCGGTGCTTCCGGTCGACGAGGCGCTCGCGCACGTCACGCTCGAGGCGTCCGGCCGTCCGCTGCTCGTCTCGAAGGTCGACCTCTCGCAGGCGCGGATCGCCGGCCTCGCCGGCGACCTGGCAGGGCGCTTCCTCGACGAGCTCGCGCAGACCGCGGGCTTGACGCTTCACGTCCGCCTCGTCGAGGGCAGCGACTCGCAGCACGTGCTCGAGGCGATCTTCAAGGCACTCGGGGTCGCGCTCGCGCAGGCGCTCAGACCGCGCAGAAGGGAGGAGGCATGAAGGAAGTCATCCGCACGGGGACGGCGCCGGCGCCGTTCCAGGGTGCGCCGTACTCGCAGGCGATCAAGGCCAACGGGCTCGTGTTCGTCTCGGGGCAGCTCGCGTTGAAGCCCGACCACGCCGAGATCGTGGGCGACGACATCACCGACCAGACCGAGCAGGTGCTGACGAACCTGCGTGCGATCCTCGAGGCGGCGGGCAGCGGCATCGACCGCCTCGTGAAGACGACGGTCTTCCTCCAGAGCCTCGACGACTTCCCGGCGATGAACGAGGTGTACAAGCAGCACGTGGGCGACCGGCCGCCCGCCCGCTCGACCGTCGAGGTCGCCAAGCTCCCGTCCGGCGCGCTCGTCGAGATCGAGGCCGTCGCGCTCGCGTAGCGCGCAATGGACCGCACGATCGAGGACTTCGTCCGAGGCCTCGGGCTCGATGCCTACCTCGTCGGCGGCGCCGTGCGCGACGAGCTTCTCGGGCTCGAGTCGAAGGACGCGGACTTCGTCGTTCCGGGAGTCGACTACGACGGCCTGCGTCGCGCGCTCGAGCCACACGGGAAGGTCGAGGACTTCGAGGTCGCGGGCAGGCGCGTCGGGGCGCGGCTCTATCCGCGCGACCGACGTGTGCGAGCCGCGGCGCCGGCCGGGATCGAGTTCGCTCCGCCGCGCGCGGAGCGCAGCACCGGTCCGGGGCGGCACGACTTCGTGATCGTCGCGGACCCGTCGCTGTCGATCGAGGACGACATGGCCCGCCGGGACTTCACGGTGAACGCGATCGCGAAGCGCCTCGAGACGAGCGAGCTCGTCGATCCGTTCGACGGTGCCGAAGACGCGCGCAACCGCGTGCTGCGGGCCGTCTCTCGCGGGAGCTTTGCCGAGGATCCGCTACGCATCGTGCGCGGCCTGCGCCTCGTCTCCCAACGGGGCCTGACCCCGGATGCGCCGACACTGCAACAGATGCGTGACGAGGCCGCAAACGTCGGCCTCGTGTCGGGCGAGCGGCTCGGCGACGAGCTGGCGAAGCTCCTGCTGGGCACGGAGCCCGCGCGGGCGCTGCGGCTCGCGCGTGACACAGGCGTCCTCGCGCAGCTGCTCCCCGAGCTCGAGCCGGCGATCGGCTTCGAGCAGAACAGCAAGCGCCAGCACCTGCCGCTCGACGAGCACATCTTCGAGGTCGTCCAGGCCGCCGCCGATGCGGACGCGCCTCTCACCGTTCGCCTCGGCGCCTTGCTGCACGACGCCGGCAAGCCCGCCGCGAACGGCGACCACGCGCAACGCGGGGCTCGTCTCGCCGGTCAGGCGCTCGACCGGCTGCGGTATCCGGCCCGTCTGCGCGCGGCCGTCGTACGGCTGGTCGCCGCCCACGCGTTCCCCCTGGACGACATCGACGAGCACTTCGCACGCCGCTTCCTCCGCGAGCACGGCGACGAGCTCGCGTTCGACCTGGTCGCGCACAAACAGGCCGACCTGCGCGGCAAGCAGGTGCCTCAGGAGGAGCGCGACGCGGCCGCGCACCTCCACGACCTGCTGGAGCAGGAGCGCGCGCAGCCGCATCGGCTTGCCGATCTCGCGGTGGACGGCAGCGACCTGATCGAGCTCGGCTACCGCGAAGGCCCGGAGCTCGGTCATACGCTCGAGTCGCTGCTGGACGCGGTCGTGGACGACCCCTCCCTGAACACACGCGAGCAACTGCTGGAGCGGGCCCGGCGATGAGCGTCCCGCTGCTGCGGTGGGATGCGCCGGGCCCATACCGGGTCGCGTTCTCGACGCGGCACGGCGGCGTCAGCGACGGGCCGTACGAGTCCCTCAACCTCGGCGTGCTCACGGACGACCGTCCGGAGAACGCGCACGAGAACCGCCGTCGTCTCTGCGAGGCCGTCGGAGCAGATGCAGAGCGGCTCGCGATGAACCGCCAGGTGCACGCGGCGACGGTGAACCGCGCCGTGGCGGGCGAGCGCGGGCGTCAGGGGGACGGCCTCTGGACGGAGGACCCGGACGTCCCGATGCTGAAGCTCACCGCCGACTGTCTGCCCGTCGCTATCGCGCGCCGGAATGGCAGGCCCGCGCTCGCGTTGCTGCACGCCGGCCGACTCGGCCTGCTCGAGGGGATCGTCGAGTCGGGCGTGGCGACGCTCGGCGCCGGAGGCCTGCTCGCGGCCGTCGGCCCCGGCATCGGGCCTTGCTGCTACGAAGTCGGCGACGAGATCGCGGACGCGTACCGTGCGCGCTTCGGCCCGACGTTCGTGCGCGGGCGCAACCTCGACCTCTGGGCGGCCGCGGAGCGCGTGCTGCGCGACGCGGGCGTCGCGTCGGTCGAGCGGATCGACGTCTGCACCGCGTGCAGCGAGGACTTCTTCTCACATCGCCGCGACAAGGGCGTCACCGGCCGGCAGGGAGTGATCGGCTACGTCGCCTGACGCCGTTCGCGCCAACTACGAGCAGATCCGCACGGACGTCGGCGGACAGGTGACGGTCGTCGCGGCTACCAAGTACGTCGACCTCCGCGAAATGGAGGTCCTCGTTCGCGCGGGCGTCGAGGTCGTCGGGGAGAACCGCGCGCAGGATCTCGAGCGCAAGCACGCCGAGTACGGCGACGCCTTCCGCTGGCACTTCATCGGCCATCTGCAGTCGAACAAGGTGAAGGCCGTCAACCGCATGTGCGAGCTCGTGCATTCGCTCGACTCGGAGTCGGCCGCGCGCAGGCTCTCGGTGCCGGCGCTCGTGGAGGTCAACCTCTCCGGCGAGCGCTCGAAGTCCGGCATCGCACCCGAGGACCTGCCGCGCTTCCTCGAGCTCTCGAGCGGCGTGCGCGGCCTGATGACCATGCCGCCGGAGACGCACGACCCCGAGGCGTCGCGCCCGTATTTCCGGCGCCTGCGCGAGCTCGCGGAGCAGCACGGCCTCCGCGAGCTGTCGATGGGGACGAGCCAGGACTACCGCGTCGCCGCGGAAGAGGGCGCCACCCTGATCCGCGTGGGCTCAATCCTGTACCGGGAGTAACATTTCGCCCGCGATGGGCTTCACCGACGTCTGGAACAAGACCCTCGTCTACTTCGGCATCGCCGAGGAGGAGGACTGGGACGAGGACGGCTACGTCACGGACGAGGACATTCAGCGCAGCTATGCCGAGCGCCCGAACGTCCGCCGCCTGGCGCCGCGGCGGCGCGACCGCGAGTTCGACGACTGGACCGACCCGGAGCCGAGCTCCGACCGAACCGAGGTGCTGCGGCCGCGCGTCGCTGCCGTTCCCGGCCCGGCCTCGGTGCGCGTCCACCTCGTCATCCCGCGCAGCTTCAACGACGCGCAGCAGATCGCGGACAAGTTCAAGGACGCGATCCCGGTCATCCTCAACCTACAGAGCACCGACGGGGATCTCTCGAAGCGTCTCATCGACTTCGCGAGCGGCCTGACCTACGCACTCGACGGCGGTATGCAGCGCGTCGCGGACAAGGTGTTCCTGCTCACGCCGCGAAACGTCGAGGTATCCGCCGAGGAGCGCGCGCGACTGCTCGAGCGCGGCGGCTTTTTCAATCAGGCGTAACACGCCAGGAGAACGGCTCGGGAGGCCGAACTGAGCCACATGGGCGGCGGCGCCATGCTCGGCTTGCTCTTCGACGCGATCGACAGCGTCGAGAGCTTCCTGCAGGTCTTCGTATACGTCTACTCGCTGCTGATCCTCGGGTACATCATCACGTCCTGGGTGCGCATGCCGTACTCGGTCTGGTTGAACCGGATCCAGCGCTTCCTCTACGACGTCTGCGATCCGTACCTGCGGATGTGGCGCCGCGTGCTGCCGAACTTCGGCCCGCTCGACCTCTCGCCGGTGGTGGGAGTCGCCGCCCTCTATGTCCTTCTCGCGGTTGCGATCAACATCCTCGACCGCCTGCATTGAAAGGGGAGACGATGCGATGACGCTCACCCCGGTAGAGCTCAGACACGTGAAACCGCCCAAGGCGCTCGTGGGCGGCTACGACCGCGACGCCGTCGACCGGCTGCTCGACGAGATCGTCACGAGCTTCGAGGACGTGTGGCGCGAGCGCGCCGACCTCGCCGACAAGGTCGAGCAGCTCGAGAACGACCTCATCCGCTACCGCGAGATCGAGGGGCTCCTGCGCACGACGCTCGTGTCGGCTGAGAAGGCCGCGGTCACGCTGAAGGACCAGGCCCGCAAGGAGGCGGACCTGATTCTCGAGGAGGCGCGCTCGGAGGCGCGGTCGATCACCCGGCACGCACGCGCGGACCACGATCGCCTGCTCGGCGAGGTGCGCCGGATGCGCTCCCTACTGCGATCCGCGCTCGCGCTCGTCGACGACGACGCTCCGGAAGAGAAGGCGGCGTAGCGCGTCGTCTCGTCGACGCCGACATCGGGCCGCGCGTGTTTCCCCCGGCCTGGAGCGCCATGAGGCCAAGCTAGACTCCCCTGCATGGACGCGGTTTTGACGCGTGTGCGGTTGCGTGTCGCGCCCGGCGCGACGCGTGCCGGCGTCGTCGGACGTCACGGTGACGCATGGAAGGTGCGCGTCACGGCTCCGGCCGAAGGGGGCCGCGCGAACGAGGCGGTCGTGCGCCTCCTCGCCGAGACGTTCGCGGTACCGCGCACCTCGGTGACGCTCGTTTCGGGCCACGCGGCGCGGGACAAGATCGTCGACGTGGCGGGCGTGGAGCGGGGCGATATCGAACGGCGTCTCGCGTTCGCCGCTGGGAACGAGCGCCGGGCTTGAGCGCGATCGACACCAACCATTTCCAGGAGCTGCTTCTCGAAGAGCGCAAGCGCGTCGTCGCCGCGCTCAAGAACCTGCACGACGACCACGCCGGCACGCTCACGGACGAATCCGGCGAGGAATCCGCCTACGACAACCATCTCGCGGACACCGCCACGGACACGTACGACCGCGAGCTCGACTACACGCTCGAGGAGAACTCCGAGCACGTGCTCGCGGACATCGAGGCGGCGCTGAAGCGCATCGACGACGGGACGTACGGCATCTGCACGAACCGCGGCGAGCAGATCCCGGTGGAGCGCCTGGAGGCGCGTCCGTGGGCGACGCTCTGCATCGACTGCCAGCGCGACCGGGAACGTCGTTGACCGAACGGGCCCCGGTGCCCGACGTGCGCGTCGGCTCGACGACAGACGGCCTCACGCCGATCTCGTCCGCGTCGCGGCAGATGGGTGCGACGCTCCACCAGTGGGTGAGCCTCGGGCTCGTCGCGGTCGCGGCGCTCTGCGCGGACCAGCTGACGAAGGCGATCGTCACGAACCGTCTCGACTTCGGCGACGAGGTCCACGTGATCGGGCCGTTCTCGATCCATCACGTGACCAACTCCGGGATCGCGTTCGGCTTGTTTGCCCGGGCGACGCCGATCGTCATCCTGCTGACTTCGATCGCGGTTGCGTGGATGCTCTACTTCTTCGCCCGTTCCGGCTCGCGGCATCCGGTTCTGCCCGTCGCGCTCGGGCTGGTGATCGGGGGCAGCCTGTCGAACCTGATCGACCGCGTCCGGCTCGGCCACGTGACGGACTTCATCGACCTGAAGTACTGGCCGGCGTTCAACCTCGCCGACAGCTTCATCGTCGTCGGAGTCGCCATCCTGCTGCTGGCCCTCGTAGCCGCCGATCGCAACGCCGCACGGCCGCCGCGCGTGCGTGAAGCAACGCGTTCCTGACACGGCGGCCGGCGAGCGGCTCGACCGCTACCTGGCGTCGCTGCCGCAGATCGGCTCGCGCGGCCTCGCCGAGCGTGTGCTCGGGGACGGCGTGCTGGTCGACGGACGGACGCGCCAGAAGAGCCATCGCCTGAGCGGCGGCGAGGAGCTCGAGTTCGAGGCGCCGGAGATCCCCGAGCGCACTCTGGCACCGGAGCAGATGGAGCTCCGGATCGCGTACGAGGACGAGCACCTCGTCGTGGTCGACAAGCCCGCCGGGCTCGTCGTGCATCCCGCGCCCGGGCACGCCACGGGGACCCTCGTCCACGGCCTGCTCGCGCACGACGTCGCCGGCGGCGAGGAGGACCGGCCGGGGATCGTGCACCGCCTCGACCGCGACACGTCGGGCCTGATGGTGGTCGCACGCTCCGAAGAGGCCCACAGGCGCCTGCAGGGCCTCGTGCGCGGGCGCGAGCTCGAGCGGCGCTACCTCGCCCTCGTCGTCGGGAAGCCGCGTTCTCGCAGTGGGCGAATCGAGGCGCCGATCGGGCGGGACCGTCGCGATCCGATGCGCCACTCGCTCGACACCGACACGCCCCGCGAGGCTGTCACCCATTTCGAGCTCGTCGAGCTCTACCCGCGGCACGCGCTGCTCGGCGTGAAGCTCGAGACCGGGCGGACGCATCAGATCCGCGTTCACCTTGCGGCCATCGACCTTCCGATCGCAGGTGACCCGCTCTACGGCCGTCCGCACGAGCTCGGGCTCGAGCGCCAGTTCCTGCATGCATCGCGGCTCGCGTTCACGCATCCCTTCACCGGCGAGCGCGTCGAGGTGGAGTCTCCGCTGCCGGAAGACCTGCAAACGGCCGCTAGAATGGCTGCCGCTTCGTAACCCGACCCCGCGGATCCACCTGGATGGTGGTGCCGGCCCCAGACGGAGGCCGGTTCCAGCCAGGCCCGCCGGCAGTAGAGCCAACCAACCAGAAAGGGGACTTCATCCCGATGTCCGTCGTCTCTATGCGCGAGCTCTTGGAGGCCGGGGTCCACTTCGGCCACCAGACGCGACGCTGGAATCCGAAAATGCGCCGCTTCATCTTCACGGAGCGGGGCGGCATCTACATCATCGACCTGCAGCAGACGCTCCAGCTGCTCGAGGAGGCGCACGCGTTCGCACGCAACCTCGCCGAGCGCGGGGGCTCGGTCCTCTTCGTCGGCACGAAGAAGCAGAGCCAGACCGCCGTCGAGGAGCAGGCCAAGCGCGTCGGCATGCCCTACGTCAATCACCGTTGGCTGGGCGGGCTGCTCACGAACTGGCGCACGATCTCCGACCGCATCGATCGCCTGCACGAGCTGCGCCGGCTGAAGGAGGAGGGGCAGCTCGAGCTGCTTCCCGCGAAGGAGCGCATCTCCATGCTCGGCGAGCTCGAGAAGCTGGAAGAGAACCTCGGCGGCGTCGCCGACATGAAGCGCCAGCCCGATGCCATCTTCATCATCGACCTGCGCAAGGAACAGCTCGCGGTGCGCGAGGCGCGCCGACTCGGCATGCCGGTGATCGCGGTCGTCGATACGAACAGCGACCCCGACGAGGCCGACTACATCATCCCCGGCAACGACGACGCGATCCGCTCCTGCGACCTGATAGTCCGCGTCGTCGCGGACGGGATCGCCGCGGGCCAGCAGAAGGCGACGCCGGCCGACTTCACGCCGCCGGAGCGGAACGGGGCCCCTGCGCAGGAGGCGCAGAAGGCGCAGGAGGCGCAGACGGTGCCCGAGGGAGACTACGAGCAGGTGTCGCCGGGCGAGGAGCCGGTGGCTGAAGAGGTGAAGACGGATGGCTGAGATCGCCGCGGCCCTCGTCAAGGAGCTCCGAGACCTGACCGGCGCGCCGATGATGGACAGCAAGCGCGCGCTGCAGGAGGCGAACGGGGACATGGAGGCCGCCGTCCGGCTGCTCCGCGAGAAGGGCATGGCCGGTGCGGCCAAGCGCGCCGACCGCGCCACTCCTGAGGGCAAGGTGGGCTACCGGCTCGCGGAGGACGGACAGCGCGGGACGATGGTCGCCGTCGGCTGCGAGACCGACCCGGTCTCGAACAACGACGAGTTCCTCGCCTTCGCGAAGAAGGTGCTCGAGACCGTCGAGGCAAACGGTCCCGGGTCCGAGTCGGAGCTCGAGGAGGAACGCTCGCAGCTCGCCGGCAAGCTCGGCGAGAACATCGTGGTCACGGGCGCTGCGCGCTTCGAGGCCGTCGACGGGGCAAAGGTCGCCGCC
>Ga0209382_10012259_pt1 | contig 10596 bp, 11 predicted proteins | sample SoiMetdeltSBSDD5_FD_187599 | JGI IMG/M metagenome (GOLD analysis project Ga0209382, IMG submission 187599) | Bulk soil microbial communities from a Populus tree surrounding site in Tennessee, USA - Soil MetaG P. deltoides SBSDD5 (SPAdes) (version 2) | ecosystem: Environmental > Terrestrial >...
GATGCCGAAGCTGCGTATCAACCGCCTTTATGCGGACATCCTGTCGCGCGCGCGCAACTCGGGCTCGCAGCAGCTCGCGAGCCAGCTCCAGGAAGCCAAGTGGCTCATCAAGAACGTACAGCAGCGTTTCGACACGATACTGAGAGTCGCTCAGTCGATCGTCGATCGCCAGCGGCACTTCTTCGAGCACGGCGAAGTCGCCATGCGGCCACTCGTCCTGCGCGAAATCGCGGAAGTGCTCGAGCTACACGAATCAACCGTGTCGCGCGTGACCACACAGAAGTTCATGCATACGCCGCGCGGTATTTTCGAGCTGAAGTATTTCTTCGGCAGTCACGTCACGACCGAGAGCGGTGGCGCTGCATCCAGCACCGCGATCCGGGCGCTCATCAAACAGCTCGTGAGCGCGGAGAATTCGCGAAAGCCGCTCTCTGACAGTCAGATCTCAGAAATCCTCGGCCAGCAGGGCATCGTCGTCGCCCGGCGAACGGTAGCCAAATACCGCGAATCGCTGCAGATCCTGCCGGTAAACTTGAGAAAAACACTGTAGTCCATACACAAGAAGGGGCTCGCATGAACTTGAACCTCACGGGGCACCAGCTGCCGATCACTCCTGCGATACGTGATTACGTCTACTCGAAGCTCCAGCGCATCACGCATCATTTCGACAACGTCATCGACGTGAACGTCGTCATGTCGGTCGAAAAGCTCCAGCAGAAGGTTGAAGCCACCGTTCACGTCCGCGGCCGCGAGATTTTCTGCGAAGCATCCGCGACGGACATGTATGCTGCGATCGACGGCCTCATCGACAAGCTCGATCGCAAGATCATCAAGCACAAGGAAAAGACGCTGTCGGGCCGCCACGACGGCGCACCGCTCAAGCACCAGCGGGCCGAGTAACTCGCGAGCGCCGCAGGCGCGCCGCTCATCTCAGATCATGAATCTCATCACTAAGTTGTTGCCGGAGTCCAACGTCCTGATAGACCTGGACGTCTCCAGCAAAAAACGCGTATTCGAGCAGGTCGGGCTGGTCTTCGAAAACAACAAAAGTATTGCCCGAAGCGAAGTGTTCGACAGCCTGTTTGCACGCGAGAAGCTCGGTTCGACGGGCCTGGGCCAGGGGATCGCCATCCCTCACGGCCGTATCAAGGGGCTGAAGGAAGCAGTGGGCGCGGTGGTACGCACGCGCCAGCCCATTCCTTTCGATGCGCCGGACGGTCAGAACGTGAGTATCATCTTCGTGCTGCTGGTGCCTGACCGGGCGACGGACATGCATCTGCAGATCCTGTCGGAGCTCGCGCAGATGTTCAGCGAAAAGTCTTTCCGGGAGCAGCTTCTCGCCGCGCCGAGCGCCGCGGAGATCCACCGGCTTATCACGCAATGGCAGCCCCATGGCGCATCTCAGCATAGCCAGGTTATTTGAGGATAACCGCGACAAGCTGAAGCTCACGTGGACCGCGGGCTGCGCGGGTGGTACGAAAGATTTGAGCAGCGAGCTCATCAAGGACTCGACCAAAGGGCTCATCGGGCATCTCAATCTCATCCATCCGAACTGGATTCAGGTGCTCGGCACGACGGAGTTCGAGTATCTGAAAAGCATGGATTCCGACCTCTGCCAGGCGACGCTCGCCGACATCGCCATACGCGATCTCGCCTGCTTCATCGTGGCAGGAACCGACCAGGTTCTGCCGCCTCTCACGAGAGTCGCCGACGAAACCAACACGCCGCTCTTCGTGTCCCCGGTGAACAGCGTCGAGCTCATGTGGATGCTCCGGCCGTATCTTGCGCGCGCCCTCGCCGATGCGACCACCGTGCATGGCGTTTTCCTGGACGTGCTCGGCATGGGTGTGCTGATTACCGGCGCATCGGGCGTCGGCAAGAGCGAGCTGGCTCTGGAGCTCGTGAGCCGCGGCAGCGGCCTCATTGCCGACGACGTGGTCGAGTTCTACCGGATCGGGCCGGAGACGCTCGAAGGGCGCTGCCCTTTACTGCTGCGCGACTTCCTGGAAGTGCGGGGACTGGGCGTTCTCAATATCCGCACGATCTTCGGCGAGGCTGCGCTGCGCCCGAGAAAGAACCTGAAGCTGATCGTGCATCTCGAGCGCCCCGGGCGCGATCTCGTCCCGCTCGAGCGGCTGCCGCTGCGCCCGGGCACCGAAGACATGATGGGCGTCAGCGTCGTGAAGGTCACCATTCCTGTCGCCGCCGGCCGCAATCTCGCGGTGCTCACGGAAGCCGCCGTGCGCAATCATGTCCTGCAGGTGCGCGGCATCGACAGCACGGCCGAGTTCATTGCGCGGCATTCGGAGCAGATGGAAGACCCGGAACCACGACGAAAAGGTGAACGCGCCTGAGGAACGACGCGATCGCGTACACTTCACCGCTTACCGCCATGCAGCTGGTTCTCATCACCGGGCTTTCCGGGTCCGGTAAAAGCGTTGCGTTGAATGCGCTCGAGGACGCGGGGTATTACTGTGTCGACAATCTCCCTGTAAAGCTGCTGCCGGACCTCGTCACTTTTCTCGCACAGGCCGGCTACTCCCGCGCCGCGCTCAGCATCGACGTGCGCAGCGGTAAGACGCTCGAAGGCTTGCCGCAGCACCTTGCCGCCTTGCGGCAGGCGGGCACTGACGTGACGGTGCTTTTCCTGCAGGCGAAGGACGATACGCTGATCCAGCGATTTTCCGAAACGCGGCGCCGCCATCCTCTCGGCGGGGAAAATCGCACGCTAGCCGAAGCGATCGCGCGTGAGCGCCAGCTGCTCGAGGAAATCGCCGACGTGTCGCACCACATCGACACCAGCGAGTTGAGTCCGAACGTGCTGCGTGCCTGGGTGCGCGACTTCGTACAGCTGCCCGCGGCGGGGCTCACGCTGCTCTTTCAATCCTTCGCCTACAAGTACGGCGTCCCCCTCGATGCGGACATGGTGTTCGACGTGCGCTGTCTCCCCAATCCGCACTACGATCCGAAGTTGCGGCCGTTCACCGGTCGCGACGAGCCCGTGATTCAATTCTGCGCCGCCGATCCCGGCGTGCAGAAGATGCTGGGCGACATCAAGCGCTTCATCGACGAATGGCTGCCGTGCTTCGACCGCGACAGCCGCAGCTATCTTACGATCGCGATCGGCTGCACGGGCGGGCGGCACCGCTCCGTCTATCTCTCCGAAACGCTGGCCGAGTACTTTCAGACGCGGCATGGCCGCGTGCTGGTGCGTCACCGCGAACTCGCCGTCTAACCTGACGTGAGCGCGTATCGACGCGTTCATGCGAACCTACCTTCTCCCGCCGGAAGAAGAGTCGGGGATGAGGAAACCCACGATGACCGAAGAGCACTTCATTTTTCCGCTCGGCACCGTTCTCTTTCCGGGCGGGGCGCTGCCGCTGAAGATTTTCGAGCAGCGATATATCGAGATGACGAAGACGTGCCTCCGCGACAATCGTCCCTTCGGCGTGTGCCTGATCAGGGAAGGACATGAAGTCGGTGCGCCGGCCGTGCCGGAAAACGTGGGCTGCCTCGCTTCGATCGAGCGGTGGGAAATGCCTCAGCTCGGGGTCTTTCATCTCGTGGCGCGCGGCGGCGATCGCTTCCGGCTCCACGACACTCGCGTGGCGAAAAACGGTCTCTTATCGGGATCCATCAGCCGCATTGAAAGTGCCGGAGCGAACGAAGAGGTGGATCCTGCCTGCCGCGACGTTCTGAAGCTCATCATCGAGCATGTCGGCGAAGCGAATTTTCCCTCACCGGTTCTGCTCGACGACGCAAACTGGGTGAGCTATCGGCTGGCGGAGATCCTGCCCGTCGATGTTCGCCTGAAACAGGAGCTTCTCGCGATCGATGAGGCGCGAACACGGTTCGAGCGCTTGCGCGAAGTGCTGACGGAAGAGGGGCTCATCAGTCGCAATGTCTAATGCTCGTCACTGCCTTTGAAGTACTCGGGGAACTCCGCCGCATAGCAAGCGGGTGAGCTGTATCCTTTCGATTCATGGGCTGCGCGCGGTAAACCGCGCGACGCGAGCAATTCTTCGAAACCGCACCGGGATTGCGCCGGGTCGATCCGCTGAAGCGGTTGGCCGCCCGCGCGGTGTATGCCTGATTCGGTCACGACGAAGTCCATCGGCAGGTCGTGGGGCTGAGGGTGAATGGTCGACAGCCGCAGCATGTCGTAACTCACGCCCACCGCCACCACTCGACGACCGAGCGCAGCAAGCGTGCGGTCGAAGAAACCGCCGCCGTAGCCGAGGCGATAGCCGCATGCATCGTAGCCGTTCATCGGCACGATCGCGATGTCCGGAACGACGGCCTCTGTCCCGTCCGGCACCGGTATGTCGTAGACGCCCGGTCGCATCGGCGCTCCGGGCCACCACTTTCTGAATTGCAGGGGCGCCTTGCTCTGCACAACTTCGGGCAACGCTGCAGTCGCCCCCTTATCACGCCATCTGCGGATTGCATGGCGCGCGTCGAACTCGCCTTTGTACGGCCAGCAATAGCCGACGACGGCGTCGGACGGCACATCGAAACCGTCAAGAAGGTGTTGCGTGATCGCCTGGTTCCACGCGTGCCGTGCTGCTTCCGGCGTCGCTTCGCGTCGTGTGACGAGCTCCGCACGCTGCGCTTTCCGCCATTGCCGGATCTCCGGCCACGACAATTGATCTTCAGGTTCCATGTTTCGGTTTTGCACCGGCTCCCATCAGATCGAGTATTCGTCCGACCGGCGCGGGAACAGCGGCGTTGCGCACTTCATCTTTCTGCAGCCATTGGTATTCGGCTTCAGCAGCCTGCGGCGCGACACTGCTCACCCGCAAGTAATGCGGCGAAATGGTCAGGTTGAAATGCGTGAATCCATGCTCGACCTGCGGCAGGGGCACCAGGGTATGCGCATCGGCGCCGAAGCGCCGCCTGCAGAGCGCGATCGCATCGTCTGTCGCGCTCACTTCGGGAAAACACCAGAGGCCGCCCCAGATGCCGGGTGCGGCGCGCCTCTCCAGCAGAAGCTCACCGTCGTGCTCCACGATCAACATGACCGTCGTACGGTGCGGAAGCGCTTTGCGCGGACGCGGCGTTGGAAGCTCGTTGACGCGGCCGTCCCGTAACGCTACGCAGCGTCGTGCCGCCGGGCACAGGAGGCATTTCGGCCGATGCCGCACACATACTGTCGCGCCGAGATCCATCAAGCCTTGCGTATAGGCTTCCGTCTCGTCCGCCGGCAGCAACCGCTCGGCCGCTTTCCAAAGCTCATTGGCTGTCGCCGTGTCGCCGGGATAACCGCTGATTCCACACACCCGCGCCAGCACACGTTTCACATTGCCGTCGAGAATCGCGTCGCGCGCGCCAAATGCAAAAACACTGATCGCGGCCGCTGTCGACCGCCCGATCCCGGGAAGCGCCGCTATATCCTCGCGTCTGGACGGGAAACGCCCGCCGTGCTCGTCGCGAATCTTCAGGGCTGCTTCGTACAGATGCCGCGCACGCGAGTAATAGCCGAGGCCGCTCCAGCAAGCGAGCACGTCGTCGAGACGAGCCTGCGCAAGCGCATCGACGGTCGGGAAGCGCGCCACGAACCGTTCGTAATAAGGAATCACGGTGGCGACCTGCGTCTGCTGCAGCATGATCTCCGATACCCAGATGCGATAGGCATCGCGATTTCGCTGCCACGGCAGGTCATGCCGGCCGTGTGCGCGCTGCCATGTCACGATGTCCGCCGCGAAGCTCGTCATTTGATTTCCAGTCGCACGTTGCTCGCTTTTGCGTCGCCCGATGTCAGCACGCCGACCGTCACGGTTCCCGTAGCCGGAATGTCCGAAAGCGCCTTCAACAAACTGGCCTCTGCGCTCGGCGTCGCTTTTTGTGCGGCCGTCCCCCCTGCGACGTAGCGATCGAGATCGAGCGCATCGACGTGCACGGCAAAGGTGTAAACCGGCGCGGCGAACCCTGCTGCTGTGGCGCGCGCTTTAACCGTGCTGTCGCCCACTTTTCCCGCGAGATCGAGCTGCACGCCTTCGTTACGCAGATCAACGCGCGCTTCGCCTGCTACTGCGCCCGCCAGGCCTTTCCTCGGCAGCTGCGGGCCGGTGACGCTGAAGGTGCCGTCGAGCGCAGCGATGGTGAGCGCGCGCGCGGCGATGCTTGCGTGCAGCGCAGCCGAAGCAGTATTGCGCAGCGCATGTTGCCCGCGCTGCGCGATGAGCTCGATGCCGGCCCGAGGTGCCTCGATTCCGTCTCCTTCGCGTCGTACGGCCGGAAGCCCGAGCTTCAAGTGGCTCGTTCCCGAAGGTCCCTTGGCAGCCAGTGCGGCACGTACGCCTTCAGCGCTCGCGTGAGTGCCACGCACCTCGAGCTTTGCCGCGTCGACCTCCACTGTAAGCTCATCCTGACCACGTATCCCCTGTACGCGACCCGACAAGGGAGCGACATGCAGCTCGCTTGCGCGCACCACTGCGTCACCCTTCACGTGCGCAGCGAGCTTTGTCAGGCCCGGAACACCGCCCGTGATCTCGACGGCAGCGCGCGTCAACGCGTATTGACGGGCATCCAGGTTGAGACTCAGCCGGCCGCCTGCTTTCGTATGCACGATAGCCTCGCCGTCCAGCGCGTGCAATGTGAACGCGACGCTGATCGGCGTCTCGACCGTGTTCGCCAGCCGATCCGCTTTCACGTTGACGTCGGTAAGCTCGTAGCGCGTGCCGCTGCCGAGGTCCCGATAGACGATTACCGAGCGCTCCAGGGCCACGCGGCCTATTTCGAACCGCGGAGTGGGACCCTCGCCCCCGATGAGATCGTCGATGTTCAACCGGCCGTCTTCATAGCGTGTGATCACTGCGTGCGCTCCGGCGAGCACGAGCTCCGAAGCGACGATCTCCCGCGATAACAGGGGCGCCAGCTCCAGTCTCACGCGCGCACTTTCGATGCGCAAGAACGACTCGTCCCTGTCGCGTTCGCTCAACGAAATTCGACCCAGGCGCACCGCCACATCCGGCCAGAACGAAAGCGAGATCTCGCCGCCGATCGCCAGCGTCCGCCCGGTCTTTTCCTTGATGACACGAACGATGTGGTGCTGGTGATCGTGAGGATCGAACGTCGCGACGATGTAGCCGATCGCAGCGCCGGCGACAAGCACGAGCAAGCCCAGCGTGAGGAGCGCGTACCTCAAGAGCTTACGCGAACGCCGCGTCGCACGTGCCGCTTCGGCAGCCATGCGCCGATTTTAACGGGTCGCGCCGCGAATTGCGGCGGCGGGACGCGCCCGCCGGAAGCGCAGTATCAGCGATACGGCATGTGAGCCGGCTGCGAGACTGCGCTCACGACCTCCGCCAGCCCCCGCCGCTCGTGAGCCACGGGATGGTTTCCGGCGTGGCGCGCGAGGTCGCCCTGCGCGATGATGCCGACGGGCCGCCCATGTTCATCGACGATCGGCATGCGGCGGACCTGCTGGCGCGCCATCTGTCGCATGCATTCGGCCACCGATTCGTTCGCATAACACGCGAAGACATGCTCGGTCATGCAGTCCGCGACGATCGCATAGCGCGCGTCCCGTCCCCGCGCGACGATGCGGATGGCGATGTCGCGATCCGTGATCATGCCGACGAGCACACCGTTGTCGCCGATGACAGGGAGCGCACCGCAATCGCACTCCTCCATGAGACGTGCCGCGCGTTCCACCGATGTCGCCGGATGGACGCTCGTCACGCGGCGAGTCATCAACTCGTGAACGCGTAGTTCTTCAATGCCCGGTGGCGTTTGTCGCCAGTGACCCGCATGCGGGTTCCCTTCGGGTGGCGCGTAGTGGCGCGCTTCGTGTGCGTTCCAATGGTTTTCCGGACGGCGGCCGTAGTCCGTTGGCGCGCTGCCATAGCGCGGCCGATCGTATTCGTCGCGCGCGAGCCGCTCGGTTTCGCGTTCGCGCGTGCGGGGGTCGTCGGGCCGATCGCGATCGTTTCTCCACATACGAGAGCCTCCGGGTTCGATACGAATCCCATAGGAACCCGGGGTGCAAGGCCCATGCCCGTCGCGCGCGCAAAGTGCTAAGCTAGACGGGCACGCGGGACCACAAAAAATTGCTCGAGCCGCTCATCCGAGGAGATGCGGACACCCGCGATCGTTCCGCTTTCACCATGGGAGAAACCAATGCGCAAATTACTATTGGGAGTGGTGCTTTCCGCCACGTTCGGCGTAAGCGCACACGCACAGACCCAGCAGGAGCTCAATCGTGACGGCAGCGGCGGCAGCACCGATAACGTGCTCACGTACGGCATGGGCTATCACCAGCAGCGCTACAGTCCGCTGAGACAGATCACCAAGAGCAATGTAAGACGCCTCGTGCCCGTTTGGACGATGTCGCTCGCGAACGAATTCGGCGAGCAGGGTCAGCCTCTCGTCTATAACGGCGTGCTCTACGCGGCGAATGTGAAGCGCGTCGTCGCGATCGATGTCGGCACGGGCCGACAGATCTGGGAAACGCCACTCGAGTGGGACCCTGCGGTTGCGCGTGTGGTGTGCTGCGGCCTGTCGAACCGAGGCGTCGCGCTGTACGATGGCAAGGTGTTCGTCGCGAGTCTCGATGCGCACCTGCGGGCGCTCGATGCCAAGACCGGTAAAGAGGTCTGGAAAACGAAAGTCGCCGAGTGGAAGGAAGGCTATTCGATCACTTCGGCGCCTTCCGTCGCGAACGGGGTCGTGATGACGGGCATGACGGGCGGCGAATACGGCGTGCGCGGTTTCGTGGCCGGCTACGATCCACAGACCGGCAAGCAGCTGTGGCGTCGCTACATGACGGCAGGCCCCGGCGAAAAAGGCCACGAAACGTGGCCTAAAGGCGATGCGTATCTGCGGGGCGGCGCGTCCACGTGGATCACCGGCTCGTACGATCCCGAGCTCGACCTCACCTACTGGGGCACGAGTAACGGCGGGCCGTGGGGTGCGGTATGGCGCCCCGGCGACAACCTCTGGGTCGCTTCCGTCGTCGCTCTTCGACCGAAGACCGGCGAGATGGTGTGGCATTACCAGTGGACGCCGGCCGAGACGTACGATTACGACGGCAACAATGAAAATCTGCTCGCGGATATCACGGTCGACGGCCAGAAACGCAAAGTCATTCTGCACGCCGACCGCAACGGCTTTCTTTACGTGCTCGACCGCGCGACTGGCAAGCTGATCGCCGGCAACGCGTACGTGCCCGTAAACTGGGCGAAACCGCGCATCGACCCGGCAACAGGTCGGCCCGAGGAAACAGAGGTTGCCAAGCGCTTGCGCGCCGGGGAAAAGGTCGAGCTGCAGCCTCGCTGGACGGGCGGCAAGAACTGGTTCCCGATGGCCTTCAATCCGAACAAGCAGCTTCTCTATTTCCCGGTGAAGCACGAGACCGCGATTTATCAGGTCAACAAGGATCTCCCGTCGTATAAAGCGGGCGAGCGCTATCAGGGCGTTACGAATACCACGAAGGAGCGCACACCCGACGAAGCCTGGGGTTACTACGCGGCGTTCGATCCGCTGACCGCAAAGCGCAAGTGGAGCGTGCCGCAAGCCGAGTTTCCGATGTGGTCAGGATCACTGGTCACCGCGGGCGGCCTCGTATTCAGCGGCAAGCTCACCGGCGAATTCGTTGCATTCGACGAAGACACCGGCAAGGAGCTGTGGAAGTTTCAGACGGGTTCCGGCGTGAACGCACAGCCGATCACGTATACCTATAAAGGCCGGCAGTACGTCACCGTGCTTTCCGGTCTTGGTGGTGGAACGTCGGCGAAACGCGAAACCGCTGGAAAGGTTCAGCCCGGTGGCTCGGTCTGGACTTTCGCCTTGATTGAATAACCGGCACTCGATCCGCTGGCCTGCCGGCTGCAACGCCGGCAGGCCTTCGATGGCAACCTCATGAAGAAGCTCGTCCTCTGCAGCCTGCTCGTCTGCATGTGTGGCGTCACGTACGCCGATTCCCCTGAAACGCCAGCGATAACGCCCGATCAGATAAAGCGAGGCTCCGGTCTGTACGCGCAACACTGCGCACCCTGCCATGGCCCCCGCATGAAGGATCCGGAAGGCTCGTTCGATCTGCGCAAGTTTCCGCGCGACGAGCACGAACGATTCGTCCGCTCGGTGACGAAGGGCAAGAACGCGATGCCCCCGTGGGGAGGGCTGCTCCAACCCGCAGAGATCCAAGCGCTCTGGGCATACGTGGTGGCGGGCGAAAAGAACTGACGCTCGAGCTGAACGCGAGCGGAGGTATTACGGGAGATTCATATGGCCGACCTCAAGACCGACGAAGATGAAGCTGCTCCTCCGACTGCACACGCATCCGCTGCTTCCGATCGCCGCCGGTTTCTCGCGCGCGGGGCAGCGCTGAGCGCGGGCGTCGTGACCTCAGCCGCAGGTGTGCCCGCGTTCGCCGCGGACACACCTGCGATCGCTGTTCCATCGTGGTCGAAAGCGCCGGGAACGCCGATGCGTACCTACGGCACGCCGTCGCGCTTCGAAGAACCCGTAAAACGAGTTGTCGCATCCGGCTATCCGAAGATATCTCCGGGAACCGGCAGCTCGCTCACGCCTCTGCAGGCGCTCGAAGGCACGATCACGCCGAGCGGGCTGCACTTCGAACGTCATCACAGCGGC
>Ga0209382_10012260_pt1 | contig 10596 bp, 17 predicted proteins | sample SoiMetdeltSBSDD5_FD_187599 | JGI IMG/M metagenome (GOLD analysis project Ga0209382, IMG submission 187599) | Bulk soil microbial communities from a Populus tree surrounding site in Tennessee, USA - Soil MetaG P. deltoides SBSDD5 (SPAdes) (version 2) | ecosystem: Environmental > Terrestrial >...
CAACGGGCGGCGCGGCCGGCGGCGGCGGCGCTTCGACGGCCACGACCGGACTCGAATCAGCGCCGGCGTGCGGCCTCTTGATCAGCCAAAGGACGATGATCGACACCGCCGCAAACAGCACGATCGCTGCACCGATGCCCACACCGACCACCAACCCGGTGTTGGTCCTTCGATGCTCGCTCGAAGCCATTTCGTTTCCCCACACCATTCCGGTTTTCACCGACGGGTGGCCGGGGCCGACGTCCGTTCCGCGATTCGACCGCTCGAGCGGAGTTGGCTGAAAACTCCGGGCAGACACCGCCGAATCGGATGCCGGCGGAACGGCGGCTCCGACCGGCAAGGACAAAGAGGGGCCGGTCTTCGCGGCCAAATTCTCGGCAAGTTTCTACTATCCCGAAGCAAACGAGCTGCTTTTCCTCGCCAACGGCGTCAACGAACAACACTACGTCACGTTCGAACCCGAACAGGGCGACATGCTGACCGACGCAAGCGCGGCACCCGAGCTGCGACCAGGCGTGGAAGCGGAGTTCACCGACCCGCGTGACGACGAAGCACCGGCGAGTCGCCGGCGTTCACGTCGCGAGCGCGAGCCGGAAACAGCCGGCGCCGTGCAATAGACCCGTGAGGGCCCAGCCCAGCGGGCCCTTGCCCCACAAACGGAGCATGTCCGATATGTCGAATACACTGACCTTGCCGAATCGTGACGCCTGGAAGGAGCTGCGGCGCGGCGCCATCGGCGCGAGCGAAGTGGCTGCTATCTTGGGCGTGAGCCCGTGGAAGTCCAGCCTGCAGCTCTACTACGAGAAAAAAGGGCTCGAGCCGGAAGACAAGGGCGAGAGCTTCGCGCGCGAGCTCGGCCTGGTGCTCGAACAGCCCATCGCGGATTTCTACGTGAAGTTAACCAGGCGTGTCGTCGTGCGTCCACCCGTGGGTGAGTTCTGGGTCTGTCGACATCCGACCAAGCCGCATATGGTGGCCACCCTGGACGGACAGCAAGTTTACAATCGCGACGAGAAGGAAGAGATACTCCGCAACCGTCCGGGCGTGCTGGAAATCAAAAGCGCCAGCTTCAACAAGGGCGGGGATTGGCGCCAGGAACCCCCTATCGAATACCAAGTGCAGGTGCAGCATCAGATGGCCTGCTCCGAGATGTATCTCGGGTCCGTCGTCTGTCTCATTGGCGGCGTGAAAATTGCCTACGGGGACCTGAAACGCGACCCTGAATTCATCGCCCTGCTCGAAGGCGCGGTAGATGAATGGTGGCGGCGCTTCGAGTTGAACGACCCACCACCGCCGGACGGGACTGAGGCCACCAAGGAATTTCTGAAGCGCCTGTATCCGAACGGGAATCGAAAATCAATTCCCTTGCCGACAGAGCTGGTGGAATACGACGCCCGCCGGCGCGTGGCCGACCAGGTGTTGAAGGACGCCAAGGCTGAGCGGACGCTCTGCGACAATATGTTCCTTGCGGCGCTCGGCGATAACAGCCAAGGGGTGCTGCCGACCGGCGTGGTCTACAACCTGTCCGACGTGAAAGGCTCGAGCTTCTACGTCGAACGCAAACCCTATCGACAGCTCCGCCGGAAGGGCCCACGAAACGAGCAGCCACCATCCATCCCCAGGGGCGCGGCGCCGAAGCTGGACATCGAGACGATTCAAGAGGAATACAAACAGGGCAGCGACCGTGAAATCGACGCGGATGACGTGTTTGGAGACGAGTAATGGGCGTCCTGAAAGTCGACACCATTCATCCGACGCACGAGTGCTTCGATGACGCGCTCGGGTTCATGGAAAAGCGTGTTCTGGAAGCCCTTCGCGCGGCTGCGCCGCCACCGTTGCACCTGATTCTTGTTCACGCGATTTGTCTGATGCCAGCCGAACAGCCGAACGCAGGCAAATTATTCGTTCACGCCTGGGTTGAAGAGGACGACCTGTGTTGGGATGCTGGAATCGCCAACGGGACATTTCGAATCGTCTACGCTGTCGAGCGTCAGGAATTCTACGCGCACCTTCGACCCCAGCACGTCACGAAATACACCATGAAAGAAGCATACGAGGAAAACAAAAAATCGGGCCATCACGGGCCCTGGAAGGACGAGTATCTACCGCTATGCCGGAAAAAGAGCGAAGCGAACGAATCGTCATCAGAAGCTCCCTCGTTGCCGACTTCGTAGAGCAAACCATTCTGGGGATGAAGGACTGCGGGTTGAACCCGGCGGAGGGCATCACAGCGGCCGAAATGATTATGTGGACCCTGGTAGAAAACGCGCTGAAGCTCAGTCCGAACGAGCTCATCCAGAAGGCCAGCAAGGCCCAGGCCGCGCGCATGTTGTCAAGAATGCTGAGCCGGGTGGAAGCCTGGCCGGCCGATACGAGCAGAAGGAGCTGACCGATGGACCGTGTTATCCATGGCGTGTGCAGCATCGAAATCAAGGACTTCGACCCGAAGACAGGCAAGCCTTACCTACAGGTCACATGGCCGGACGATTCAGTGGTCTGTTTCACCGCCAACCTGGGCGACATGATTGCGGGTGCTGCGCGCGGGGCCCTACTCCGTTGGCAGGACCAGCAGGGAAGGAAGAAGCAATGACGAACGACCTACAGGCGATAGCGGAAGCGGTTCGGAAGGTCGGCCCTACGCGCGTCATCGTCGACGGCGAAGGGCTGGGCGAGTCCCCGCGGCGGGCCTCCCTGCGGCGCGACTACCAGCCGCCAACGGTGGTTTTTGTGCGCGACGATGGATGGACGCTGGGCGCATCGGCAAAGTTCGAGCACGTCGCCCGGGAACTCTACGCGCGCGAGTGGATTGGCGTGCTCCGCGGGCCAGATTTCACCGAGATTGAGGACTTGCGCCGATGATGCAGGTTAGATGCGCGCGCCATGAGAGCCTGAAGCAACTGAACGACGAAGCTGACGGGCAGGAGTGCGGCGGCTGCATCGCGGAGGAAGTGGCTGCGCTCGTCGCCCAACACGAAGAAGACTCGCGCTACATCCTCGAGCTCTGGAAAGCGATTGGCAGCGCGCGGGACCGGTTGAACCTTGCCAGCGCAGGCGCCGGCGACTATCTCGATAAGATGCTTCCCCAGGGCTGGGACGACCCGGAAACCGACAGCACACAGGAGACATAGAGATGGCCACAACACCGATTACCGTTTTGCCGTTTCAGGCTGCCACATGGGCCCGCCTGAAGGCGGAGAACCACCAGTATTACACCCACACCAGGGACCAGGCGCTCAGAGACAACACGCCGTCGCCACGCTATGCGTCCTTTGGCCGATGGTCAGCCCTCTACTACCAGATGTCCCAGGACCAGGCATTCGCTCAGCGCAGTTACGACCACATCAAAAACTCCTGGCCAGAGAAAACCTTCGCCACCGCGCCGCTTTGGACGAGCAACCAGTTGCGCGAATTCGGAACCGAGATGGTTGTGACGCTCGACTGGATTCGAGACGCCATCAGCTCGAGCGACTTCATCGCCTACCGAGACTGGCTGGTTCGCACGGCCGACGCCTATCTGAAGGGCTCGATTCGGTTGGGCGACACCGACCAGGTTGTCGGCGCCCTGTTCTTTGTGGCCACGATGGACCGAGTTCTCGGCACGACGTATTTGACCAATCCGCGCGTTATCGAAATGCGTGACAAGGTTCGATGGTATTGCGACGAGCTGGCGGATGGTGGCGAGTGGATGGAGTCTGGCGACTACAATCAGGGCACCACCTACCTGCTCTTCAATGGGGCGGAGTCGGCCGGCATGAACAATTTCCCGGCGGTCGAGGCGCTCCGCAGCGAAATTATCAAGTTTTTCCCACATACATACACCCCAGACCTGAAGGACTCATTCGAGTGGGGCGACGACCAGACTCCCCATGACCCGCATTGGCTGAGCATCGAAAACCTGATGGCCTACTACAGCCGCTACTCACCCGAAATTCGGCAATTCGAAGAGGACATGCGCAAGGTCTGGAACAAGCCTTACGGCGCACCGTTCTACGCGCGTTACTTCGTCTGGGCCGACCCGTTCGGCGAAAAAAAGCCCTGGAAGGAATTTGTCGGGACCCATCTGGTCGCGCGCGGCCGCGGCCATGTTTACTCACGGACCGGCTGGGAACCCACCGATGCTGCCATCATGGTCCAGACCCCGACCTTTTCGAAGGGCCGCGTGGACCACTGGTATGCAATTTTTGGGGACTTCTGGTTCCGCAAGGGCGGCGAATGGAAAGTAGACCGCCCGCGAGCCTACAGCGGCGATTTGCGGCTGGGGAATCACACCATCATCGCCGGCATCGGCGCACCTGGGGAAGTTGGCGACTTGACCGGGGTATCTAACCATCCAAAGATGGTCTATGCCTCTGGGTCGAATGCCGGCATCTTCGCGGAGGTTGGGCGCGCGTCGAACATCCCGACTCTTTTACACGAGCGCAGCGTCTCAGTGTTCTGGCTGAAGGACCGAAACGTCATCCTGCACGTCCTTCGCATCCACCTGGACGCCATAACCGGCCTTGATGCTTACGCCGAAGCGGGCGACAAGCCGAAAGTCCTGGCGGCGCCCATCATCCAATCTCTCTGGCAATCCCAGCGCATTCAACCCGTTGTTGCGGCTGGCGTGATTCAGGGGGACAGCCTCATTCAACCGCTCTATCCAGCCACCTTCGAGGTAATTGACCAGGTTCCCCTCAGCGTCGGCACTATCTTTCCGACCGAGAAGAAGTGGTATGTCAACGTCCAACCCATTACGGTCCAGCCGTTTCAGGTGCTCAATACCCTCATTGGCGATGCGATGGCGACGGTCGAGAACCTGGGCGACATGCAACGTGTTCGCGTGAAAACGGTCGGATTTCCAGATGCCCTGATTTACTCGAGCACGCGGCCCGGCCTCAAGCTGGTCAGCACCATGGCCACGAATCAATGGGGCGGGAAAACGGTGCTCCACGACCCCACGAAAATATCGAACATCAAGGCTGGGCGTAATTTGTTCGGCCCGACTATTTCGGCAGAAACAGACGCGGACGTATATCTCGAATTCTGGGACCACATGGAATTGCTGACCGCGGCGCCACCCCCACCGCCCCCGCCACCGCCGGCGTTCAACTGGCGGATTGCGGACGGCTCAACCGATGAACGCATCATCTTGGAGAAAACGACATGATGGCATGGTTTCTCATCGGGCTGGCGTCGGTCGTCTGTGGCTATAACCTCTGGGTTGCGCGTGGCTTACAGCAACGACGCACGACGCTCGAGCTCGCGTATCAGGTCAAAATGGTGCGTCTTGGAGAATTGACCAATCGGGCAATGCTGCACTTTGAAGCAGCGGTCCGCCTGAACAACGAGGCACTCGCGCGCGTCAGGGGACCCTTGTTTCAAAAAGTCGCGCAAAAATGGTTCGACCCGACCCAAAGGCTGAATTGAAAGGTTCCTGCGGGCTGGGCTCCTGCCAGGACCCAGCCTGCTATCTCTGCACCGTCATTGCGAAGCTCCCGCAGCCGCGCGACATGATGCAGAAATCAACCGAACCGCAGACACCGAAAAAGGAGAAGTAACATGCCAGGCGCCACGCAGCTCTACACCGCCCAGGATGAAGGGTTGGTTATCCAACGACTCTTCAAAGTCAACCTCGAGGCCATCAAAAAGCAAGCGCCGCGCTTCATCGCGGACCCCGGCCGGTTGATTCGTATCGCCTACAACGCCATCGTCTACGACGACAAGCTGCGCCGCTGCACACAGGCCAGCCTCGTTGGCGGCGTCCTCGAGGCTCTGAAGCTGGGAATTACGCTCGGCGGACCGATGCAGGAGGGCTGGCTCATCCCGTTTCAAGACAATCGGGAAAACCGCCTCGTGGCCACACTCATCGTGGGTTACATGGGGTATCGCAACATCATCGACCGCGGCCGCTCCGTTGTCGACCTGCATCCGCGCGCTGTTTACCAGGGGTGTGAATTCGACGTGAAGTTCACCGAAGAGGGTCCGCGGCTCACGCATAAGCCCTACTACATGGTCGACGGCGCTGTGCGCGGCGACCTGACCCACGTTTACGCCGTCGCCAGACTGAAGGGTGGCGGGCGACAGGTCGAGGTGCTCACCAAAGCCGACGTGGACAAGCATCGCGCACGCTCGCGCGCGAAGAACAACGGGCCCTGGGTCACCGACTACGACGCCATGGCGCTCAAGACCAGTATCCGTGTGATTGCCAAGTATCTCCCGAAGAGCTCAGAGCTGCTGGCGCGCGCCCTGGACCTGGATGAGAAGGCCGACCTGGGCGTTGAACAGGATTTCGACATCGAAGGGGTCGAGGTGTTCGATGGGTCTGGCGGTGCCAAGCAGGTCGGCGCCGGCCCGGCGAGCGCCCTGGACAAGCTGAAGACCAACCTGGTTGCAGGGGGCGCCGCCCCCCCGGAGCTGAAAAATGAGCCGCCACTCGACAACAAAGCCCTTGACCGGGAAATCGCGGAGAAGGAAGGCCAGTAGCGACGGGACGCTGGACATGGAGTGTCCAATCTGCGGGAACCCGCTCTGGTTCAATCTCGTGGTCTACGGCTGCGAACAGGCCATCGTGCGCGGCGACTTCACCGACTGGCACATCAGGCTTTCGTGCGCCGAGCGCCCAGGGAAGACCAATCGGGCCTATGGGCCTGAGCGCCGCCAGCCATGCGGATATATCTGGCGAAGCAAGTTCGAGCTTCGGGAGCCGGGCCTGGTTGCCATGATTGCGCCGGCGATGGCTGATTTCGGCGTAGCGATGGCCGCCCGGCAAACGTCAGGTCGCGGCGGAGTCCACGGATTTTCGGAGGTAATGAGCCGGAAGGTGAAGTTCTAGCGTTCGGCGGCGGTCATCCCAGCGACCGCCTGGCGGGCCACAGGGGCGACAGGTTCGGGGTTGGAAGGGTCGACATGGGCGAACACGACGAACGCTCGCCGCAGAGCGTAACAACGAATACTGGCGGCCTTCTATGTAAGCAGTGTGGCGAGGCAATGCCGCCACCGCGACGGAAGACCAAATACCCGAAACAGTTTTGCACGCCCCGATGTCGCGGGCGCTGGCACTCGGACAGACGGGCGGAGCAGAAAGAGGCCATTCGGGCGAATCTTCAACTCGCGCTCGACGGCCTGAATAGTCTCCCGAAAGGCACGCCGCGGAAGAAGAATCGGGAGCCCGACCTGTGAACCAGGTTGGCGAATATCGTCGGCTCTACGAGGAAATCCTGACTGGCACGACTGGGCGGCAACTGCGGAAGTTCCAGCCCATCGTTCGCGAGGTCGCGTTCTCGTTGATTATCTGCCCGGGAAGTGTCAGTTGGGGGCTCTATTACAAGCCGCTCGGGCATCTGTCGCATGACATGGGGCGGACCGAAAAGCAGATTCACGATTCGATGAAGATTCTCAGCGCCCTCGACTACGCGCATTATGACCCGGCGAGCGAGTTTATTTGGGTCAAGAACATGGCGGCCGTCCAGCATCGGCCGCTCCCGTTGAAGGCGGGCGACAACCGGGTAAAGGCCGCTCGGAACTGGTATCGGAAAGTCCCACGAAACCCGTTCCTGGGCCCGTTCTTCGACCAGTATGACGCGGGCCTGTGGCTCTCGCATCTCGACGTGCATCCTGGAACAGAGGTGCAGCGCCGGACCGGCGGCGACATCCTGGGCATGGCGCTTCAGCAGATGAACGAACCGCCTGAGCCGATGCTCTTCGAAGAAGGCGAGCTCCCGCCGCCACCCAAGAAGCTGAGCGCGACCGAACAGATGATGGCCGATTTCGAAGAATGGTGGCCACATTACCCAGACCGCCGGCGTCAGGGCAAGGGTGAAGCCCGCGACGAGTGGATGAAGAAGAAACCGCCGGCCGATGACCAGACGCGCCGTATCGACGTGCTCGAGCGACAGAAGCAAACGCGCGATTGGACCAAGGATAATGGCGACTTCATCCCGGCACCAGCCAAATACATCAAGCAGGAACGCTGGAACGACACCGTGGCGCTCAAACAGACAACCGAGCTCAGCCGGGTCAACGAAGCCAACCGGCGGACCATGGAAGAAATCGCGAGGGACGGAAAGCTATGAAGCTCGAAATTGCCAGCATCTATGGGGTAAAGACGAAGCAAGGGCTCGTTGAGCTCGAGCTTGGAAGCGAGAAAATCCAAATGGACATCAGCAAGGCCAGAGAGGTCAGGGCCATGTTGGATGGAGCCATTGAGGCGGCCGTGACGGACGGCCTGCTCATGCAGTATTTCACCCAGAAAGTAAACATGGACATGGAAGAGGCGGCGGCGATGCTGCTCGAATTCCGAGAACTGCGCCAAGGCTCGAAAGGAACGGTCTATCCACAATGAAACCGAATTGTCCCTGGTGGGTCCGTTGGTATCACCGGCGTCTACGTAGAATCGACCGCCAGACGGTCGGCCAATGGATGACAAAACATGCCAACCCCGTCGCGCGTGACCTTGCCTGGAAGGCGTTCATTGAAGACAGGGGCCAGGCCCACTGGCACTGCGCGTGCTGCGATTCCTGGACGATTAAGTGATGCAGCTCAAGGCACGTTTCCGTCGATTCTGCCACGGCCTCGATATTCGCAACATCCTGGCCGGCTGCCAGGCTGTCACGATTTGGGGACCAGACCATCAACACGGCTATGTCCTGAAATTCCTTGGCTGCACATGCGGGAAGGTTTTCTACGATGGAAGAGGCTGAAGGACTGCTCTTTCATGGGGCGCTGGTCGAGCTGGGTGTCATCCACCGCCAGCATGTCGACCGCGCGCTGTCGAAGGGGTATTTCGCGCACCTGAAAGATATTCCACTCGAGCTGGTTCAGGCGGCACTCAACCGCCTGGGCGACCATGCCGGCGAGTTTTTCCCGAAGACCGAAGCCATCCGTGAGACAGTCGACGAACTCCGCCAGGAGCGCGCCGAAGCTGAACACCAGGCACTCGAAGCACCGCCACCACCGCTGCAGCTCACAGGCGAGGTGGACTTGAGCGTTCCGCCGGCGGTTCGCCGTCACTGGTTCGAATGTAACGTCTGTCGCGATTCCGGGATGCGCCCTGTCTGCCCTGGGAACTGTGCGGACCCGAACGAGTGCCCGAACTTCGACCAGAACGCAGCGACCTGTCCGCTGAACGACAAGGAAGTTGAGCGCCGGCTCGGGCCTGGGATGCGCGGCTATCGTGTGCCCGTAAAGGCGTGCGAGTGTAAGCCGCACAACAAGACCTATCAGCGCAATCATCCGGCGATTGTCGGGCCAGGATTCAGCCGACGAAAGAAACGCCGCAGCAACTACGTGGAGAGGAATTTCATCGATGGCCAAGCCGACTAAGAAGCGCCGGCGATTCCCGCATGAGCCTGGTAAGTGCCATATCTGCGCCGATAAAGGAATTTTGCCGTCAGAGGCCATCGCGTGCGCGCTACATTCGGTTTTTCGCATCAAAGAGCTGGAACGCGAGGTTCGAGTTTTGGAGAACACGGCCGGCGCCAGCAGCAGGTTGCATCTTGCGCTGGCGAGCCTCATGGGCGCTGTTCCGTCTGCCGATGGTCGGGCAGAGCTGGGATTTGTCAAGGAGCTTCTGGCCAGGGCGGACAAGGTGCGCGATGCCGTCCAGAAAGCCCTGGACGTGGCGAATTATGAAAAAAAATAAGCGGCCGCGGGAAACGAACCCGTTCGACGATGACACGCCAGCGGGCCCGGCGCCAGGGCATGTCTACAAGGGGGAACCGTATGACGAAACAGCGAGCGTGCCGGCTACTGCAGAGCCAATGGAGCTTGGTCGCGATGCACTACCTGTATCTGAGGTGGAACCTACCCACGAAGAGGCTCTCAGTCTTCTATCCGAAATCACGGAGCGCGTCGAATCGGTCGACGAGAAAAAGGCGCGCGAGCGCGCGGCTCTGCTCAACCCGGGCGGCGAAGCCTGGGGCGGTATCAAGATAGGCCAGAGCTGGCCGCTCCCGCCCAGACCGCCGCGCGTGGCCGTCAACGACCTACAGACCATCGCCGGCGTGAAAGTGGTGTTCTTCGTCTCCTACCTGGACCAGTCCATGACGACCCACCGGCTCCCTGTAGCCGATTTCCTGAAGAGGTTCCGCGCATGAGGCCAGGTTTCGTGCCGAAATATACCCTGCAGCAGAAGGCCGCCATCGGTGAGCTGATTCTCATGGCTGACAAGCTCGAAGAAATTATTGGGGATGCCGAATGCGCCGAGGTGCTGCGGAAAAGGGCTTACATTCTCGCGCGTAACCACCATCTGATACTGTCATTTACCCGCAAGGACATCGACGCGATGCGGGCTGAAGTGGAGCAAAATGGCCTGGAAGGGATGGGAAGACTACGAACCGCCGACAACGCCCTCAAAACAGACGCCAAAACAGAACGTGGCGAGAAGACCAAGCCTTGACCGCGGCCGCCGGCAGGGCGCGAAGTGGTGTTACGTTCGCCCCGATAACCTGATTGTCGACTATAAATTAGCGAAGGAACATGGCGCCATCCCGAAAGACTGGATTCGTTTCCAAAGCCAACGCGAGGCGAAAAGGTTCATCTACCTCAAAGGGGAACAGGAATTCGGGAACATTCGGAACCTCCGCACGCAGCTCGATTGCCCGCTCTATGCAATCCGCC
>Ga0209382_10012262_pt1 | contig 10595 bp, 10 predicted proteins | sample SoiMetdeltSBSDD5_FD_187599 | JGI IMG/M metagenome (GOLD analysis project Ga0209382, IMG submission 187599) | Bulk soil microbial communities from a Populus tree surrounding site in Tennessee, USA - Soil MetaG P. deltoides SBSDD5 (SPAdes) (version 2) | ecosystem: Environmental > Terrestrial >...
GAAGTCGCCTGAAGAGTCAAAACTACGGGTGCAGCATAGGCTGCTTTCTTAAGAAGCCCTCGCCGCGTCGGATCATGCTTCTTTTCCACCTAACCCTCCTTGGGGAACGTGACCTTCTGCGGGCGCTTCAACACATTTATGCATGGCGATCTGTCGGAAACGTGCGCTTGGCAGCGTCGACCGCTCTCGCGCGGACAAGAGTTGATCACGACTGGGGCGGACGATGGTGCCGGCTGCGAAAAAACTGTGACGTATTTCGCAGATTCGTGATGCGCAGACCGGCGATAGGCCGCCGAAACAAAGAGCCCGGCCACGCGCCGGGCTCTTTGCTACGTCGAGTGTGACGTTCAGTTCGCTCTGCGCCTCGTCAGGCCGAAGACCGCCTACTCCGTGCCCCCCTCCTCGTCGGGTTGCGGACGCTTGTAGTGCCACGAACAGGCGCCGCAGGTCTTGCCGTCGCCGGCTTCGCAGGTGCCGCTACAAATCGCATCCGTCGGGCTGGTCTCCCAGGTGCACGCTCCGGTGCAGCCGCCGTCACACTGGCATCGGACCGAGCCTCCGGTTCCGTCGTTGATCATAAACGCCACAATCGGGCCTTCCGGGGTTGCGGTGAGAGTTGTCCCGTTGACAAGTTTCAAAGCGGTAGAGTTGGTGGCTCTAAAAGCGCCATAGTTCCGGCCGGCCTTGACCGGTCCTTCTTCAGTCGTGATGGCCTCTGCCTCCGCTGGCGCGGCCGAAGGCTTGGTGTCTGCCGTGGTTGGCTCGGATTTCTTGTTGCAGGCGGCGACAGAAATAACCGCACAAAGGATGAACGCAACGCGGCTGAGCATGGCGGCTTCTCCCTATTGGCCGTTCATCTGCTGATGTTCGCCACCTACTGCGACATTGCCTATAGGACGCCGGGACTAGTAGCCGTAGGCCGACGGGCGCGGCGGACGCTTACTTCGTCCGGCCTCAAGCCGCGCTTTGAGCGGATTGTCGGAGGCTTTCGGATGCTGTGTTGGAGGCTAGGGTCGGAATCGAACCGGCGTAGACGGCTTTGCAGGCCGCTGCATGACCACTCTGCCACCTAGCCTCGAAAAGCAAATGACCCCAGGGACCGCCCCGGGGTCATGACTTAAATCTGGAGCGGGAAACGAGACTCGAACTCGTGACCCCGACCTTGGCAAGGCTGATGGCGCGCCTCGCCGCACGGAAAGCCACGGAGATATTAGCGGGTGGCGTGCCGTGGCGTAAAGTGCGAGGGACAACCCGGCGGGGACAAGTCCTCTCACCGTTCGATCAGTTCGACGGGTGGAGTTGACGCTGCAGAAGTAAGGAGGCGCGGTGTCCGAACTCTGGATTTTCTTCTTCTGCGGGGCGTTCGGGATCAGTTTCGTGGGCCTGATGCTCTTGCGGCGGCGCGCGCCATGGATCAAGCACACACACAAGATGGACATCGCGCGCCGGGCACAACGGGCGCTCTACAACTCGAAGGACGGCCCGCGATGAGCACGCACACAAGCTCGCGTGCTACTGCGCCGCGTGCGAGCGGAGCGGCGACCAGCGGCCCCGCCAGGCCGTCGAGCACATCGGCCAGCGCACGCAGCACCCTGCCGGCATCGAGCGCGATCGTGTCGTTCGGCCAATTCCAGCCAGATCCTCGGGTCTTCGTCTGTGCTTCCCGCAGCCAACCGTCCGCGATCCGCCATCAGGGAAAAAGGCCGGCGCGTGGCCGGGCTTTACTTGGGGCGGGGTTTCAAACTGCTGCACGAAGCTGCAGGATTCTGGTCTCCGTTAGCCCATGACGCGCCTTTTGTTCACGCGATGATGCGGTAGAGTCCACGTACGCGAGTTGCGCGCGGAGCCGCTCTCGATCAGTGATGTGCGCCGCGAGTCGCATCTCAAACTCACGAAGCAAAGCCTTAGCACCAGTCGAGTCCTTGCGGAGCCAGTTAAGCCACGCAATAAACGTGATCTGCTCTGTAATCTTTTTCCGATTAGAGGCGATGTGCCGCTCGGCTCTATCCAGATGATCCAGTATCAGATCCGGGTGCATGGCGGCGAACGCTAGCAGCCCGCTGTTCCGGAGCACTGTAGGAAATCTTCGCTTGGCAGCGTCGGACGCTGGATGCGCGTGGTTCTGGACCAGCCCCACGCCGATCTGCGAGACGGCCGGCGGCGAAGTTCGGCACGTTGGTATCGGCTCCATGCGCGCAGCGCGCGCGGTCCTAAGTGGGTCTGGCGATGCGAGTATCTGCCGGCGTCGCAGAACTACTGTTAAAACGACCGCCCAACTGCCATGGCCCTAGCGTATGCTCTGCGTCGTTAGGGGAATAGAAGAAATGCCTGACCAAGAGTCAGGGTATAACAGCCCGAACTTCATCGCGTTTCGGATCAGGGAGGCCGATGGCCAACTCCTGACAGTGGTAGCTGCGCTCGACCCCGATTACCACGATTGCCGCTTTCCCCGGGCGACGTGGTATCACGAACAGGCCCGAGCCGGCGAGTTCAAGAAAGTCCCTGGCAACTACCGCGAGATGGCGATCAGTAACGCGATCGCGAGGACGATGATCGAGTTGATCCGCGCGTGGCGGCCCCTACCGCCCGGACTTGTCGCAGGGCTACGGATCCGTGATTGACCCTGAACGCCTGCGCGAGCCCACCTTTCGACGAGGTACGTGGTCATGGTCGAAGGTAAGCCAAGGCTGAAATACCGCGGCGCGGAGGTCATCGCACCCGAGGATGCGTGCGACGCCGCACGGTTACTCACGAACTTGCGCTTACTGTCGGCGGATGTCCCCCCGCTGCCGCTCAAGACATGTGATCGCCCTGCGACCTGCAAGTGCAAGTATCGGCACTTCGACGATCGGCGTCGGATATTCCCGCGTCGCGTCGAGCATGCTACCCGCTACCGAGGCGTCGAGCGACGCGTGCGGCGCGGGAAGCGCGACAGTGACTATACGTAGAGTCATTCCCCGCCCGCGAAAGCGCCGAGGCGCCCGGGGCGCGGGTCGGTCGGCTGCGATGAATGCATCGATCAGCTCGGCCATTGTCGTCACTATCGGGTCCATGTCGGTCTCCGTGATGCTTTGGAAAGAGCAGAACCGTTACCGACCTCGGTTCTGGACTTGCCGTGGTGGCGCATCGCGAAGCCCATCAAGGACTTCCATCAAATTTGGAGCGGGAAACGAGACTCGAACTCGCGACCCCGACCTTGGCAAGGTCGTGCTCTACCAACTGAGCTATTCCCGCCCGGGCATCCGTCAAGCGGTGGGAGCCTGAGGAACGCGAATTGTAGGGACCGCCGCACGGGTGTCAAGCCGCGCCGTCACGCTGTAGCAACGGCCACGCTGCACGTAGATAGCTGCCCATCGACCACAAGGTGAGCGCCGCGGCCGCCACCAGCAGCCATACGCCAATCTCGTACACCGGCATCCCAAACACGTCGCGCCGGAACATCATCAGGCTGAGGCCCGTCATCTGCAGGATGGTCTTCCACTTGCCCATGCCGGACACCGCGACCTTGGCCCGTGCGCCGAGCTGGGCCATCCATTCGCGTAGCGCGGAAACGGTGATCTCGCGACCGATGATCACGATGGCGGTGATCACGATGAAGGTGCGTGTGTCGTGCCCCACCAGCAACACCAGCGCGGTGGCGACCATCAGCTTGTCCGCGACCGGATCGAGGAACTCCCCGAGCGGCGTCATATAGCCGTAACGGCGGGCCAGATAGCCGTCGAGCGTGTCGGTGAGTGCGGCGGCGATGAACACCACTGCCGCGGCGGGATTCGACCACGGATTCGACCAGTAGAAGAGCAGGACCACGAGCGGCACGGCCAGGATCCGCGCGACTGTCAGGACATTGGGAATGTTCGCGTAGCTCACCTGTGTTCAGGATCCCGGATTCATGCGCTCGAAAACCTGAGCGGCGAGCTTGCGACTGATTCCATGCACCTTCGCGAGATCCTCGATCGATGCCTGCCGAATTCCCTGCAGACCGCCAAACGCCTTAAGCAGATCCGTGCGGCGCTTCGGACCGAGCCCCGGAATCTCCTCCAGCGGCGACTTGCGCCGCGTACTTTCCCGCGACCGTCGATGCCCGGAGATAGCGAAGCGATGCGCTTCATCACGAATGCGCTGGATCAGGCGCAACGCCGGCGAGTCCGGCGCAAGTATAAGCGGCGCCTCCTGACCGGCCAAGAAAAGACGCTCCTGCCCTGCCCTGCGATCCGCCCCCTTGGCAACCCCGACGACGACGAGACCCTGCACGCCGAGCGCATCGAGCGCCGCGAGCGCCGCCTTGAGCTGTCCGGGACCGCCGTCGATCAGAAGAAGATCGGGCATGGGCGATTCGCCACGCAGGACGCGTGTGAAGCGACGCTCGACCGCCTGGCGAAGCCCGCCGTAATCGTCGCCAGGTGTGAGCTCGCGCAGGTTGAAGCGCCGGTAGTCGCTCTTGATCGGGCCCTCGACGCCGAATACGACGCAGGACGCCACGGCGAGCTCGCCCATCGTGTGGCTGACATCGAAGCATTCGATCCGTGCCGGCGGGCGCCCAAGCTGCAGCTCGCGGGTGAGCGCGTCGAGCTGCTCGCTCACGGTCGCGCGGCTCGAGGCGCGCATGCTCAAGCCGAGTTCCGCGTTGGTGCGCGCCATCGCGAGCCAGCGCGCGCGCGTTCCGCGGATGTTCCGGCGGATGCGGACGGAATGGCCACTTCGTTCAAACAGCGCCGATTCGAGCACGTCGCAGTCCTCCAATGACAGATTGATGAGGATCTCCGCGGGTGCGCCGCGCGCGAGGTAATACTGCGCGAGGAACGCGGCCAGCGCTTCTTCCTCTCCTCCAAGTCCGCCCCTTGGAAAGTAGTTGCTGCTGCCCAGGTTGCGGCCACCTCGCACGAAGACCACGGACACACAGTACTCGCCGCCCTGCCCCGCGATGGCGACCGCGTCGATGTCCTCTGCCCTGGCCCGCGTGACCGTCTGTTCTGCCTGGATGTGCTTGAGCATCGAAATCTGGTCGCGCAGACGCGCCGCGTCCTCAAACTTGAGGGCCTGCGAGGCGGCTTCCATGCGCCGGCCGAGGTCGGCGATCACCTCGGTGTTGCGCCCATCGAGCACCCGGATCGTATCGGCGACGTCCTGCGCATACTCCTCGGGCGAGACCAGGCGGACACACGGTCCCCGGCAGCGTCCAATCTGGTATTGCAGGCACGGGCGCGACCGGTTCGCGAAGAAAGTATCTTCGCATTGGCGCACGCGAAACAGCTTCTGCAGCAGCAGCAGCGTTTCGCGGGTGGCCACGCTGCTCGGATACGGCCCGAAGTACCTGTTCGGGCTGCTTCGTGGACCGCGGTAGAACGAGATCCGGGGGTACTCGTGCGCCGTGGCGAGCTGGATGTAGGGAAAGCTCTTGTCGTCGCGGAGCTGCACGTTGTAGCGCGGCCGGTGCCGCTTGATCAGATTCGCCTCGAGCAGCAGCGCCTCGGTCGCCGAGGCCGTGACCGTCACCTCGATCCGCGACATGAGCCCGAGCATGACCAGCGTCTTGCTGGTGTGCGCGCGGCCGTGGAAGTAGCTCTGAACCCGGTTCCTGAGCTGGCGGGCTTTGCCCACGTAGAGCACCTTCCCTTCCGCGTCCAGCATGCGGTACACGCCGGGCTTTGCAGGCAGGCCGGCAAGGAAGCTGGGAAGGTCGAAGTCGGTCTCGGTCATGGGCCGGATTCTAAGTGCCGAGTGCAGCGGCCGCCTGGCCGACCACCTCCCGGAACATTGCGGTCGTCAGCCGTCGGGTCTGCGTGTTGTAGCGGCTGCAATGATAGGAATCGATCATCCGCATTCCGTCCGGCAGGTCGTGCTCGGCGCCGTGGGCGAAGCGGTGCTTTGAGCGCGGCAGCCCGAGCGCCGCAAGCACGGCGGCATGGGCGATCGCGCCCAACGCCAGGATGACGGCGCCTGCCGGCAGTCCGGCGAGCTCGGCGGCCAAGTACGAATTGCAGTTGCGGATCTCCTCAGGCTGCGGCTTGTTGCCGGGCGGCACACACTTCACCGCGTTGGTGATCCGGCAGCCGTGAAGCACGAGGCCGTCATCTGCAGCGCGCGATTCGGGACGGCTCGCGAACCCGAACTCGTGCAGCGTGCGGTACAGCAGGATTCCGGCGTGGTCACCGGTGAACGGTCGGCCGCTCGCGTTGGCGCCGTGGAACCCCGGAGCGAGTCCGACGATCAGGAGCCGCGGGTCGGCATCGCCGAACGGCGCAACTGGCGCACAGTGGTAAGTCGGAAACCGCGGACGCCCCGCTGCCAGAAACGCGGCGAGACGTGGGCAACGCTTGCATGCAGGATCGAAGACGGTCATCAAGTCCGTGCGATTCTACGGGCAGCGCCTTCGAGGCGCAGCATGCCGCGAGCAATCAGCTATGGATCTGTGAGTCGACCGTGCACGGGAACCAGGACCTGGGGGAACTGCGGATCGTTGGTCCGGATACGGATCGAGCCCGCGACATCGCCAGCTCTGAGCTCACCTGGCTGCAGTTGCACGGCTATCTGGTAGCGATCGGCCGCCGGGCCTCGTTCGGACTTCAGATGCAGTCCCGGTACGTCCGTATCCAGGCGAATCCGGAAGTCCGTGCCGTCGACCTGGTAGACCATCAATGTCTGGGCGAGACCTGCGAGCAGGCTGGGCTCGGACTTCGCACGCGCAAGCTCGAAGGATCCGAGGTCGACGGAATCGGGAAAGACGTAGACGCGGTTGCGCAAGTTCGTGTGCGCGACGATGCGAATGGACGGAGCCGTCCGGCTAGATGTTCGGATAAGAATGGGATCGGATCTGCGGCCGCCGGGCCCGTCGGGTCGAAGCGTCACCGTCAGGCGGTAGCGCTCTCCGGGCACGAGCGGCTCGAGCGTTGTCGAGAACGCGTCCTGCGAATGTTGGACGTCGAGGATCTGCAGTGGCTCGGCCTCGTGGTTGATCAGTTCGACCGAGCTTGCCGCGCCGCGGCCGCGCTGCCCGACGACGAACACCGCCGGCATCGGCGCCACTTCGACCTGACCTACGACCTCGCCTTCGAAGGACAACGCGACCTCGGGCCGGGACGGATCGTCGAGGTGCACCACCAGCTCCCCCTGGAACGCCCCCTGCAGCTGCGCGGTATCGAGCCGGGTCGCGATGTATGCAGTGGTCCCCGGTGGGATTACCCCGGGCATGCGGGTCGCGAGCAGGGGTGGCGTCATGCCCGCGCGCAGGACACGCACGGGTGACGTCCCATCGTTTCGCACGATGAATTCGTGCTCGATGACCTCGCCGCGCACTACCCTGCCAAAGTCGAAGGCCGTTTCGGGAAATACCACGCCGGCACCATCGCTGGACTGCGCAGCGCCGACGCCGCCGAGCAGCAGCGCAACTGCAAACGCGGAAAACCGGCGTTGCCGCCGGTTTCCTGACGAGGCCACCAGATTCAGTTTACGTCCGTGGAGATCTCGTAGAAGCGCAGCTGCGCCAGCTTCAGTCCCTGGTTGTCGTAATCCCAGTAGAACTGGTACGCGCTGTCCCCGAACAACGGCATGCGATCGACGACCCCGTCGCCGTCGAAGTCCTGGTAAACGTACAGCAGCTCCCGGCTGTAATTGGTGAAGCTGCTCTTGCCGCCCTTGGTGTCGCGTACCAGCACCATGCTGAGGGTCGAGCAGTAAGTCTCACCCAGCACGTCGTCGTACGCGCAGGTGGTCGTCGTCGAGCTGCCGCCGGGCGTGCCCAGCGCCCGCGCATAGACCGAGTACTCGGTGATGCCGTCGGCATCCGGGTCCGGGTTGGGCAGCCCGAAACTCGCGCCGTTGCTGTCGGTGCCATTGGCGTCATAGACCTCGAAGCTCGGAGACTCGCTCAACCAGATCTTGGGCTTGCCATAGAGCGGCACGAAGATCCGGTGTCCCTGGTTGCCGCTCATTTCGGCGGACTTATCCTTGCTGACACCGATGATGTTGAGGTTGTAGTGCGCGCCGGATGGCGCGCCGTTGCCGGCGGCCGAGGCCGCGGTCGAAGTCAGAACGGACACAGCGAAACAAGCCGCAAGGGCGCCGCCAGTAATGTTTCTGATGCGCATCGATCGTCCCTCCAGTGTGACTTGAGCCATCGGCACAGACCGCGGTCGACCCGCGGTCTGCGCCGATCCTTTGGGAGGGACCGAGGAGGACGGATCACGTCCACCCCCGTCGCTGCGGAATCCCGCCAGCAGGCGGATCCGTCGGACGGTCTTCGGTAGCTCGGCCATCATGACCCCGAGGGGCGTTAGATCCGGAGCTTTGCGTCCGCACCTTTCGGCGCGTTTGCCCTTGTCGAACCCTCCTGGCCGGATCGAAATCCGACCGGTCCGCAGTATAGGCGCTGCGTCACATCCCGAACGCGGCACCGTTCGGAGATGCTCGATTCTGTGACCCAGCCGACGGAATGCGTCGCGGCGTGCTGCCCGGGCTTGACGCCCCGGCGCTTCAACCGTGCGCCGACTTGAACTGCTCCTCTTCGGTCGATCCCTTGAGCGCCACGACGGACGAGACGCCACCTTGGATCACCGTGGTGACATCGTCGAAGTAACCCGTGCCGACCTCCTGCTGGTGCGACACGAAGGTGTAGCCGCGCTCGCGGGCGGCAAACTCGGGCTCCTGGACCTTCTCGACGTAGGCCGTCATGCCCTGCTCGGCATACTTCTGCGCAAGGTCGTACATGTTGAACCACATCGAGTGGATGCCGGCCAGCGTGATGAACTGGTACTTGTAGCCCATCGCGCCCAGCTCGCGCTGGAACTTCGCGATCGTGGCGTCGTCGAGATTTTTCTTCCAGTTGAACGACGGTGAGCAGTTGTACGCGAGAAGCTTGCCGGGATGCTGTTTGCGGATGGCCTCTGCGAACTGACGGGCAAACTCGAGATCGGGCTTGCCGGTCTCGCACCACACCATGTCCGCATACGGCGCATAGGCGAGACCGCGCGAGATCGCCTGCGCCACACCGGGTCGGGTGCGGTAGAAGCCCTCTGGCGTGCGCTCGCCGGTGCAATGCGGCTTGTCGTTCTCGTCGACATCGCTCGTAAGCAGATCCGCAGCCTCCGCATCGGTGCGCGCAAGCAGGACGGTGGGCACTCCCGACACGTCCGCCGCAAGGCGTGCGGCGATCAGCTTCTGCACCGCTTCCTGCGTGGGCACCAGCACTTTACCGCCCATGTGACCGCACTTCTTGACCGAGGCGAGCTGATCCTCGAAGTGCACGCCCGCGGCGCCCGCGCGGATCATCGCCTTCATGAGCTCGAAGGCATTCAGAATGCCGCCGAAGCCCGCCTCTGCATCGGCGACGATCGGCGCGAAGTAGTCAACGTATTCGGCGTGTCCCGCGCGGATACCGCGCGCGCACTGGATCTCGTCCGCGCGTTTGAAGGTCGCGTTGATGCGCTCCACGACCGCCGGTACGGAGTTGACCGGGTACAGCGACTGGTCGGGGTACATCGCCATGTAGCTGTTGTTGTCCGCTGCTACCTGCCAGCCCGAAAGATAGATCGCCTTGAGCCCCGCCTTGACCTGCTGCATCGCCTGACCGCCGGTGAGCGCGCCGAGCGAGTTGACGTACGGCTCGGTGGTGACCATCCTCCAGAGCTTTTCGGCGCCGAGGCGCGCGAGCGTGTGCTCGATGTGCACGCTGCCACGGAGCCTCACCACGTCCTCTGCGGAATAAGTGCGCTTGACGCCGCTCCACCGCGCCTTCGTCTGCCAGTCCTTTTGCAGTGCCTTGGCCGTCTGCTCGCTCATCGACTCGTCCTCATGTGAAATCCTTGCTTGTTGACGCCGAATCGACCCGCTCAGGCCAGGGCCTGGTAAGCCGGTAACGTCAGAAACGCCTCGAATTTTTCCGCGGTCGTGATCCTGTCGAGCAGGCTCGCTGCCCGTTCGAACTGACCGGCGGCGAAGGCCGCCGCGCCGTGCTGTGCCTGCAGCCTGGCCAGTTCCTCGCCCAGAATCGTACGAAAGAGCTCCACCGTGACCCGACGGCCGTCGTCGAGCACTCCACTGGCATGCCGGATCCATTGCCAGACCTGGGAACGCGCGATCTCGGCGGTCGCGGCGTCCTCCATGAGGTTGTGTATGGGCACACAGCCATTGCCGCCCAGCCACGATGCCATGTACTGCAGCGACACGTTGACGTTGTTGCGCAGGCCTGCTTCGGTGATCGTCCCTTCCGGCACCGCGAGCAGGTCGGCGGCGCGGACTTCGACGTCTTCGAGCTTGCGGTGCAGCTGGTTTGGCGTGGGCATCAAGCGATCGAAGATCTCCATTGCTACCGGCACCAGCCCCGGGTGCGCAACCCACGTGCCGTCGTGACCGTCGCCCGCTTCGCGCTCCTTGTCGGCGCGCACCTTGGCGAGCGCAGCCTCGTTCGCAGCAGGATCGTTCTTGATCGGTATCTGCGCCGCCATGCCACCCATCGCATATGCGCCGCGGCGATGACAGGTCTTGATCAGTAGCCGCGAGTACGAGCGCAGGAAATGCGTCGTCATCGTGACCTGCTGCCGGTCGGGCAGCACGAACTCCGGGTATCGGCTGAACTTCTTGATGAAGCTGAAGATGTAATC
>Ga0209382_10012263_pt1 | contig 10595 bp, 8 predicted proteins | sample SoiMetdeltSBSDD5_FD_187599 | JGI IMG/M metagenome (GOLD analysis project Ga0209382, IMG submission 187599) | Bulk soil microbial communities from a Populus tree surrounding site in Tennessee, USA - Soil MetaG P. deltoides SBSDD5 (SPAdes) (version 2) | ecosystem: Environmental > Terrestrial >...
CGGCGCGTGTGCCGGCAACGGCATCCTGCTCGACATCAGTGACCCGGTGCGCCCGGTGCGCCTCGATGCGGTGACCGACAAGAGCTTCGCCTATTGGCACTCGGCCACGTTCAACAACGATGGTTCGAAGGTGATCTTCACGGACGAATGGGGCGGCGGTACGCGACCCCGCTGCCGCTATACCGACCCCGCGACGTGGGGCGCCGACGCCGTCTTCGATGTCGTCGATCGCAAGCTGCGCTTTGGCGGCTATTACAAGATCTCGGCGGCGCAGACCGAGCAGGAAAACTGCGTCGCGCACAACGGCTCGCTGATCCCAGTGCCCGGGCGCGACATCATGGTGCAGGCGTGGTACCAGGGTGGTATTTCGGTGTTCGACTTCACGGACCCGGCCGCGCCTGTGGAGATTGCCTTCTTCGATCGCGGCCCCCTCGATCCGAAGGACCTGATCCTCGGCGGATATTGGTCCGCCTACTGGTACAACGGGCACATCTACGGCTCGGAGATTGCCAGGGGCATCGACGTCTTCACGCTGACGCCGAGTGAGTTCCTCTCGAAGAACGAAATCGACGCGGCGACCCTCGCCAGCGTGGGCGAGCTGAACGTTCAGCAGCAACGTCGGGTGAGTTGGCCTGCGAGCTCAGTGGTCGCACTCTCCTATGTCGATCAGCTCACGCGCAGCCGGGGCATCTCGCCGGATCGCGCTGACGCGATTCGGACGACCCTGGAGCGCGTGGATCGCTTGCGCAACGGGCGTCAGCGGGGCGCCGCCGCGACTCTGACCCAACTCGAGACGCTGGCCACTCAAGTCGAGGGCGACGCCGGCGCCGCGAGTGGTCGCGACGCCTCTCGCCTGCGTGCGCTGGCCGGGGCGCTTCGGGCGCGCGGGCAACGATTGCGCTGACTCACTCAGGCTCCTCGATCTCCTCGAAGAAGAGAAGCTCGAGTGCCATTCGGCGGATCTCCCAGTCTGAATACATCGCCTCGCCGACGACGAATCGACAGACGCCGCTCGTGTCGACCGTGACGATCGCCGTGAGATCGATGTCGATATTCTCGCCCTGCACGTGAATGCGACGTCCGACGCGCTCGAACTGCACCACCCCACCCACCTTGCCCGGCGCGACGAGGCGCGAGACTTCGAAGGCGTCATCCTCGGAATAGAACTCGAACTTCCAGCCGTCCTGCCGGCCAAGCAGCCCGTTGCGGCGGCGGACGTCCTCCTCGACCCGCATGCGCAGGCGATCGAACATCAACGACGCGCTGCATTTCGCCTGCGCGGAAACCCAGTCGAAGTCGTCAGGCATGTGTTCCTGCATTAGTGCTCCTCTCGATCAAAGCGAATTCCTGACCGTCCGCAACAGTCCCCAGAGTGACGCCGAGCCGTCCGGCGGCACCGTGGGTGGAATCAGGCGAGGCCCCAGCACGGCGGCCGCGCTCCACGACTGCACGATCAATCGATCGGGCCAAGATAGGTCGCCTCGAATCACGGCATGCTGAATAGCGGCGAGCAGCGTCTGCGCGCTGCGCACGAACGTCTCCGCCGTGTCCTCTTCGTAGCCCCAGATAATGATTCCAAAGCGAGCGTTCGCTGCTCGACAGCACTCCACAACGCGCGCGACGTCGGCTTGCAGCGTCTCGAGAGTTGCGGCTCGCTTCGAGGCGAGATAGTCGATGTCGATATGAAAGAACGCCGGCTTGAACGACTCGATGCTCGCGCACAGCGTATCGACTCCGATCGTGGGATACGGCTCGATCAATCCGATCTCGATGCCCGGCTCAGCGTCGTGCACCAGGCGTCGCACCTCCGTGACATGCGCCAGGATCTGCTCGAATGGCCACGCCGGCTGACGGATGTTGAGCCCCGCGTTCCATGGCTCGTCGAAGGAAACGGCATGAAGATCAGAGCCGAGGGCGCGCGCGACACGCGCCGACTCCGTGATTCGGTTGGCGTAGACGAGCGGGTCCGGGGACCATTCCTTGAGCCCGGGTGATTCGACGATGAGCGGAAGGCCGTGTGCGGCAGCCATCCGCAGGATGCCCCATTCCCTGAAGGCGCGCCATGTGTTCCAGCCGTGAGGAGGCAGGGCGCTGCGTGGGAGACCGAGCGGCGGCATCGGAGCGTCGAGCAACTGATCCTGATACAACTGGAGCGCGTCGCAATCAGCCGCGAGCATCGCGAACGTCGCCGGGTCGGCGAGCGCTTTCCAATCCGGTGTGCCGGGTGATGGGCAGAACCACAGTTCTGGACGCGGGCTCGCTCCGGGCCCGGGTTTGAGCTTCGGATCACTTCGCCGGTGACGAAAGATGAGCACGTCGACGAGTCCGCCCACTGGGAGATTCTTACCCGATCGCAGGGGAAGCGGAGGACGCAGAGTTTTTTCGCAGACCTCAAGATCGCGCCGAGGAGGCGGAGGGCGCAGGGCAAAACAAACGCAGAGATCGCAGAAGAGCAGAGGCCCGCGGAGGGGAGCTGCCACGCGCCACGGGTGAAGCCGCGCGCAGCGCGGCGTGAGTCGAGCGACGCTAAGGGACCCGCAAGCGTTCAACAGTCCGAGCAACGCTTGCGGTTCCAAGCGTCGCTCGACCCAGGGGCCCGGTCTACGACCGGGCCTCACCCGTGGCGCGTGGCAGTCTCTGCGCCGCTCGGCTCCCCGGCGTTCTCTGCGCTGGATCTTTTCCCTGCGCGCTCTGCCCCCTCTGCGGGCCACATCGCACTTGCCGCATCGTGCACGCTCTATTCACGTTTCGTTTTCTGCGCCCTCTGACGTCCCTGGTGATCGAATCGCGCCAGAAACATCAGTGATCTGTGTCGGCATGCCGGCTGCAACATCGTGGGCATGTCCACGAGTGCAACCGCAGAAACATTGAATCGACTGACATCGAGCGTGCTCGATGCCGCCATTCGGATTCATCGCGCGCTCGGTCCAGGCTTGCTCGAGAGCGCGTACCTCGCCTGCCTCGAGTACGAGCTGACCGAGGCGCAACTCCGAATCGAGCGCCAGCGGGCTGTACCACTGGTCTACAGGGGAGTGAGAATCGATTGCGGGTTTCGCGCGGACATCGTTGTCGAATCCAGTGTCCTCATCGAGGTGAAAGCACAGGAAGCAATAGCGCCCATTCACACTCGACAGCTTCAAACATACCTTCGACTCGGACAGTACCCAGTCGGTCTGTTGCTCAACTTTGGCGCACCGACGATGAGGGCCGGGATTAAACGAATAGTGAACAACTTCCCCGATCAAGAGCGCGCCGAGGAGGCGGAGGACGCAGGGTAAAACAAACGCAGAGATCGCAGACGAGCAGAGGTCCGCGGGGGGAACTGCCACGCGCCACGGGTGAGCCGCGCGCAGCGCGGCGTGAGTCGAGCGACGCTAAGGGACCCGCAAGCGTTCAACAGTGGCGCGTGGCAGTCTCTGCGCCCCTCGGCTCCCCGGCGTTCTCTGCGTTGGATCTTTTCCCCGCGCGCTCTGCTACCTCCGCGGGCCGAGCCGTTTCTGGACCCCGGTTGATATCCTTGGGGGCTGCATATGGCAATGCGGTTTACTGCTGCCACGACACGCACGGCCACCGCGGCGGCGGGCAAGCATCCTCGCCAGAACCTGCTGCAGATCGCGCAGGTGATCAGCAGCCCGGAAACACAGCTCAAGTACCAGATAGAACGACTCCTGGGGCAAGGCGGCTTCGGCCAGGCGTATCTGGCGCGACGGCTCGGCCGATCGACGCTCGTGCCCGACGTCGTCTGCATCAAGGTGAGTCAACGCATCGACGGGTGGCTGCGGGAAGCCTACTTCGGCCAACTGCTCGATGGCCACGCGCGCGCCATTCGAGTGTTCGACACCTTTCCCCTGACCCGGCAGGATCGGTCCGTTCTGTATTGTCTCGTGCTGGAGCTCGCGCCCCACGGAGATCTCAGCGCGTTCCTCAGGCGGCACGATCGTCCATGGCCAGAGTCGACTGCGCGCCGGGAGATCGCCGGTGTCCTCGAAGTGCTGGGCAAGCTCCATCGCGGACAGATGCTGCACCGCGATCTCACGCCGATGAACGTGTTCGTCTGTGAGAGCCATCGACTCAAGCTCGGTGATTTCGGCATCGTCCGGCAGCAGAGCGATCAACGAGGGATCACCGCGCGGACGATGAACGCGCTGACAGCGCCAAGTGAATTTCTCGCCGGCGCCGCGCCCAAGTGGCAGGCGCGCGACGATGTGTATCAGGTGGGCCAACTGCTGGCGATGCTGGTCAAGGGTAATGCCGCCGCTCGAATCCGGACCTCTGACGTGCGCGCGCTGACGTGCAGCGACCATCTGAAAGAGATCATCTATCGGTGTATCGGTGAACGGCGGAAGCGCTACGAAGGCGCCGATGAGTTAATCGAAGCACTGCGCACGCCACCCGCATCGCTGAAGGTCGGCGTGCGCCGTTCACTCAAAGGCGTGCATATGACCTTCACCGGCATCCTGAGCAAGCGCCGCAGCGAAGCAGCGGCGGCCGCGCGGAAAGCGGGCGCTATCGTCCATAGCGGGCCATCGACTCAGACCACAGTCGTGGTTCGTGGACGGCCCAACCCGCTGCAAGCCGCCGGACGTGACGGCGGTCTCAAGTTGATGGACATCAAACGCCTGCGCGCGAAGGGTCACAAGATCACGCTGATCAACGAGAGCCAGTTCTGGCGTCTTGTGAAACTGTGAAGGGGTCAGACCCCTTGACAGCGTTTCACTCAAGGGGTCTGACCCCTTAAGCTGGCAGATGCTGTGGCAGTCCGAACAGCGGAAACAGCTTTTCGGTGTCGAGGAACGAATTCCACGCCGTGATCCGATCGCCCTCGAGCTCCAGCACAACGAGGGCCCATGGCGCGTGGCCGCCGCCGGGAGCCGGACGATACTGGCCAAACGAGGGCGCGCCAGATGCGTGCGTCGGAAGCAGGCGGGATCCGCGACATCCGGCCCCGCGACCCAGAAGCCAGTCGCGAATGGTTGCCGGACCACGTAACCAGAGCGTGTACGGCGGCATCGAAAGCGTCGCGTCCTCACGCAGCAGCGAGACGAGGGCATCGACGTCGTAGTTCTGAAAGGCGTCAACGTAACGATCGAGTAGCCGGGCCTCGTCGGGAGTGAGCGGCTCACTGCCGGCGGTCGTGTTGCCATTACGTGAGGCAATCGTTGCGCGAGCGCGCTGCAATGCGCTGTTGACGGCCGGTACCGACATGTCCAGGCAGTCCGCCACTTCCGCGGCAGACCATCCGACCACTTTGCTCAGGAGGAGCGCCGCCCGCTGACGCGGTGGGAGATGCTGCAGGGCTGAGACAAAAGCGAGACGAATACTCTGCCTCAGGGCGGTCAGTTCGAAGGGATTCGCATCGAGCGGGAGGACGCGAGCGTCCGGGATCGGCTCGAGCCAATGCGTGCGCTCGCGCGTCTCGAGGCGATCCTCAACTGAGCCGTTCGGCCCTTCCTCCATCGGACGAGCCCGGCGCGAGCGATCCGAGAGGGCGTCGAGACAGACATTCGTGGCGATTCGGTATAACCACGTACGTACCGACGATCGTCCCTCGAAGCGATCGAGCCCCTGCCAGGCACGAACCATCGTTTCCTGCACCGCATCCTCGGCGTCAAATGCCGATCCCAGCATCCGGTAGCAGTGGCCAGTCAGCGGTGCGCGATGAGCTTCCAGTTGGGTTGCGTCGACCTGCATGTCGATCGTCATATCACCGGCCCGGAAGAGGGGTCAATCGGGTTCAGCGCCCGCGCGGGAGCGGCCTCTTGCCTAACCGGGCAGGATCTCGGCTACTCTATGGCGGCTTCCAAACAGTCGAGGCTCTGCCTGAAATCGCGGCAGTGCCGTCACCTGTTTGGCAGGGTCTGTTTGGCGCGCGCTGCGCGCCGGGACCGCTACGCGGGTTATGCCGAGCACACAGTCGAGCAACGAGCCGCTTAGCGGTCAATCGAACCCGCGGCCAGGAAGCCGCGGCAGGAGGAACGATGAAGCGATCCGGAGTGTTACTCCTCTGCTTGTGCCTGCTCGGAGCCGCCGGCTGTGGTGATGATGAGCCGACGAATGCTTCCAATCTACCAGTCGTGATGACAGCTAGCCTGTCCCCGGCCAATGAAAACCCGCCAATTGCCAGCCCCGAAAACACCGGGTTTGGCAACGTCCAGATCACTTTCAACGTGACACGCGATGGAACAGGCGCCATCACCGCCGGAACAGCCGACTTCCATTTCCAGCTGACCGGCTTCCCCTCGAACACGAGCATCATCCTTGCTCACATCCATACCGGCGGTCCCGCCGTCAATGGGCCTGTCCTCGTCAACACGGGCATCGTCGCTGCGACGCCGGTGACGCAGACTAATGGCGTGATGACCTTCAGCGTGAGCGGCGTTTCGGTTCCCGGCGCCACACTGCAGAACATCGTGAACAATCCAGCCGGCTTCTACTTCAACGTGCACTCGCCGACCAACCCGGGCGGGGTGGCGCGCGGGCAACTCAATCGCACACTGTAATTCGCGCGTCGAGACATCCTGGGGCGGGTCCTGATCTATGGACCCGCCGGGTTTGAAGAACAAGACCTACGGGCCAGGTCTAGAGAACAAGACCTGGCCTAGGCAGAAATCGCGACTTGAAACGCCGCCGCGTACCCGCCATTGACGCTGCCGGCTGGCGTGACGATCTCTGACGACAGACTGTCAGCAAAGATCCCATCGGCCAGGTTGGACATCGGGTTGGTTCCTCGGGACGCGTAGGCGCCGCTCGTGTGCACCGTGTTGTTGATCGTTTCAGGGAACGCGATCTGCGTGACCTTGACCGATCGTCCAGCCATCGTCACCTCGACGTGAATGTGCGTCGCGCGACCCTGATACCACCCGGGATAGATGGTGGTAAACGTGACTTCCCCGTTGCTGTTGGTGGTCTGAATACCGCGCAGGAACGTCTGCGTTCTCTGGGTGCCGTACTGGGAGTAATCGCCGGCTGCGTCCACGTGCCAGATCTCGACGTTGGCATCGGGGACGGCTGCGCAACCGTTGGCGGCATTCACCACCCGGATCGTGAGCGTCAGCAGCGTCCCGCTCTTGCCTTCCCTGATGTCGCTGCGAAACAGATCGACGAGCGACGGATAGGGCCCAACCGTTTCAGTCGGCGTCACCGCGCAGGCCGCATTGTTCGACGTCGTTGTCGTTGTCGTCGACGCCGTCGTCGATGACGGGCTCGTGGGCGAATCACCACAGCCAAACGCGAACGCCGCACCCGCCGCACCGACTGCGCCAAGTGCCTCCCGGCGCGTGAGCAACCTCGAACCTTTCATGTGTATTGCCTCCACCACCGATTCTGACGACTCAGATGTCACAGATCTGTGGCAGAGGCGTGGAGAGATGATGGCCGGCTCACCAGCCCGGCATCAGATTGAAGCCGAAGACCCAGCCACGGCCCGGGCGATCGAAGGCCCGCGTGAAATCGACTTCCCCAACGGCAAAGCCAAACAAATTCGCACGAAGGGCAACGCCGGCCGATGTCACTGCCGCTCGAGACCCGCCACGAAGCGACGGTGTTTCACCCTGATTCCACGCGGTACCGGCATCGGCGAAAAGTGCCACTTCAACCGGGAGCGGACCGTACATGTTCCCTGTCACGCCAAACGGACGAAGCAGCGGGAATCGGAGCTCCACGTTTCCGACGAGCATACGGCTGCCGAGCAGCCGATCGATCAATTGACAGCTGCCCGTCGCTGTCGGGACGCATTCGTCCGAATCGATGCTCGACACGTCGTAGCCCCGCACGAGCCAGGGATAGCCGACGTAGAGGGGTGAGATGCGTGTGTCCTGAGACCCGCTTCCGTAACGCCCATAGTGCATGCCGCGGACAGCAATCGTGTAGAACGGCGCCGGCATGAAGTAGCGTCGGTAGTCGGCGAGCAGACCGGTGAAGTTGATGCTGCCGAAGGTCGGCGACGCCTCGAATCGATAGCGCTGTCCCTGGACCGGGCTCGTCGCGCCAAATACCGACGTATCGAAGACATACGCAGCGGAACTGGTGCCCAGATTCAGACTCTGTGCGAGCGGTGTCGTCTCGGTCGAGTCCTCGTACACCGCACCGTTGATCAGTGAGAACGTGGTCGTTGTCACGACCTGGTCGAAGGAGATGTTGCTGACGCCGCCCTGGAATTCCACGCGTCGCGATCGATCGAGCGGATAGGCCAGCACGCCTGACGCGTTCCGCTCGGTCTGCCGAAAGACGAACAGCTGATCGGACTGCACGAGATCGCCGTTGGGAAGGCGGCCGACCGAGCTTTGAAAACCGCTACTCAGGTACGGGATCTGACCACCGACGAGCCCCCAGTTCCAACGGTTCTTCATGTTCAAGTAGGCCACCTGCGCGCCAATGTCCTTCACGCTGGTACTGCCGCCGATGTTCGAATTGATTTGAATCGCCGTGGCCAGCAGGTGATTCCCGAGAGTGTCGCCAAAGGTAAGAGCCAGCCCTCCTCCGAACGAAGTACCAAAGCGGCTCACCCCCACACCCACGACCGGTTGCGCCACACCTTCGAGCGAGAGTTTCGCGCGGTACGGTTCGATTTGCGGACTCGACGGTTCGGGGAGACCGGTTTCTGGCATCGCGAGCAGCGCCACGACATCGCTCGATTTCCTCTCGGATGGAGGCAACACCGCTGCGCTCATTCCCGCAGCTGGCAGTGGCCCACCAGGGACGTTGCCATCGATCGTGCGGATGTCGTACTTGCCGTCCTGATACACGCTGAAGGCGACGGTGCCGGCTTTCGTGGCCACACTCATCGCCGGGCTCAGGCTCGTGATCCCGCTGACACCCGTCGTGACCTCTGTTATCCGCGCGGTCTCGCCGTCACCATCAACCGCTGTGCGGTAGATATTCGGAATGCCGTCGCGATCGGAGATGTAGTACAGCGAGCGGCCGTCCGGCGACCACTGTGGGTTGATCTGTTTTCCGCCCTCCGGCGTGGGCACCCGCTGCACGACACTGCTCTCGGGATCGATGGTCGCAAGTGTGTAGGGGCCCATCGCCAGCCCGGCCAGATTGCTCGTGAAGCGGTCGGTTGAGAACGCAATGCGCCGGCCATCCGGCGACCACGCGGGTTCCAAATCGGCGTACGCGTCTTTCGTCAGCTGCCGGAGACGATTGGCTTGGAGGTCGTACACGAAGAGATCGGTAATCCCCTGATGCATCCCGGTAAAGGCGATTGCATGGCCGTCAGGCGCCCACGTCGGATGCATGATCTCGTCGACATCCGGAACTTTGATCTCGCGCGCCACCCCTCCCCGCTGCGCGTCGAAGATGGCAAGCGCTGCGCGTCCACCCGTGACGGTCGCGACAACGATCTGCTGACTGGCGCTGTCCCACGCACCGGTCGACTGTATGAACTGCACACTCGAGAAGTGCGGATCGGTGGCGGTGCTCGTCAGCCGCCTGACAATGCGCCCGGTCGCCGCCTCGGCGATGAACAAATCAACCGAAAAGAAGCTGCGCGTTGAGAGGAAGGCTAACCATCGGCCGTCAGGACTGATGGCGGGTCCGACATTGAGATCGGCGCCAAGCTCCTTTCCCTGAATAACGAGCTTCCCTATCGCCCCGGCACTGGCACCAACTTCGACGATGGGCGCGTACGCTTTGCGAATCGCCGCCTGCCAGTCGTCTGACACCTGGTTGGCGGGCACACCGAGCACCCGCTGGAACGCCACGTCGATCCCGTCCCGTGACGCGACTGCCAGCATGTCCCCGATGACTTCGTCGCCCCATCGGCCGCCGATGTAAGCCCACACGGCCTGGCCCCACCGATACGGGAAGTACTTCGGATTATCGAGGTCCTTGATCGACGGAAGCCTTTCCTGGCGTGCGGCGTCACGAAGCCACATCGCGGTATTGGAATCGACGGGGCCCAGCGACAGGTATTCCGCCATGCCTTCGATGAACCACAAAGGGAGCCGCTCTGCGCCGTTTTCACCAGGGCCGCTGTCTGGCGGCTTCGTGATGTCGTACTGAAACGCGTGAACGAGCTCGTGGCCGATCACATGGTCGGTCTCGGCAAGGGGACCGGCAAGCGGCAGCACAATGCGCCGCCGTAACCCTTCGGTCACACCACCAGTGCCCTCGCCGATCTCGCCACCAATGACGTTGGTCTGCTCGAAGTCAACGTGTGATCCATACAAAATGAGCGGCTGGCGACCGCGGAGCTCGTGCCCCAGCAGGCGCTGGAGGCGCACCCTCCACCGCTCGGCCATGCGCGCGGCGATCTCGACGCCGGACCGTTCCTCTGGATAGAAGTAGATGTCGAAGTGCTCAGTCTTCAGGACCTGGAAATCGAAGTCTCGATACTGAACCTTGTTACGCCCGAAGTACTGCGCTGAGGCTGGCGTGCCGGCGCCAAGTAAAACCGAAAACGCTAGAGCTGCGACCGCCACGTGGCGAGAGTGTGTTCGAGGCATCCCGGGACCCCCGGGGAGTCGTGAGCAAGAGACACACCACGGGAAGCTCTGTGCATGTTCTGAAGATATGAGCGCGCGCTGTCACGGCAATAGACCAGGCGTTGCCAAACGGCGACGGTCACTCCGCGGCCTATCAGAACTCCGATC
>Ga0209382_10012268_pt1 | contig 10593 bp, 8 predicted proteins | sample SoiMetdeltSBSDD5_FD_187599 | JGI IMG/M metagenome (GOLD analysis project Ga0209382, IMG submission 187599) | Bulk soil microbial communities from a Populus tree surrounding site in Tennessee, USA - Soil MetaG P. deltoides SBSDD5 (SPAdes) (version 2) | ecosystem: Environmental > Terrestrial >...
CCACTCGCTCGCGACGACGCTCGAGATGTGGCAGCCCCAGCTCAAGGCGCTCACCGCGCGGTGGCGCGTCCTGTCGTACGACACGCGCGGCCACGGGGGCACGGAAGCGCCGAAGGCCGCCTACACGCTGGATCAGCTCGCCGACGATGCGCAGGCGCTGCTGCGGGCGCTCGGTATCCAGCGCACTCACTGGGTCGGGCTGTCGATGGGCGGCATGATCGGGCAGACGCTCGCGCTCAAGGCCCCGGAGATCTTCGCCAGCCTCACCCTCTGCGACACGTCGAGCCGGATTCCGCCCGAGGCCAAGCCGTTGTGGGACGAGCGCATCCACACCGCCGAGACGAAGGGGATGGAGCCACTGGTCGAGGGCACGCTGAGCCGCTGGTTCACGGCGCCATACAAGGAGAAGGGCGGCCCGGTGATCGAGACGGTGCGCCAGATGATCCGCTCGACGCCGCCGGCGGGCTACATCGGTTGCTGCCAGGCGATCTCGGGCCTCAATCTCACGGACCGGATCGGCGTGATCAAAGCGCCGACCCTGATCATCGTTGGTGAAGACGACCAGGGCACCCCAGTGGCCGCCTCGAAGATCATGAACGAGAAGATCCCGGGTTCGCAGCTGGTAATCCTCAAGTCCGCCGCACATTTGTCCAACATGGAGCAGCCCGACGCCTTCACGAACGCGCTGACCGGGTTCCTCGGCAAGGTCAGCTAACCCTTCAGGCCCGTTTCCGGAAGGGCGGGGAACAAATACGAGAATCCCCGTCTTGACAGGTACCGGAGGCGGGCCGTACTCTCCGTGGTCAGACCAGCCGACCAGATGAAGCCTCACGATGAAGCCGGCGAGCTTAGGAGGAGCGAATGGCAGCCCTGATCTGTGAAGTCGTCTATCGCGGTATCTTTCAGAAGAATCTCGCCGCTCGGATCACCCGCGGCATCGTGCTTTCGGCACGCAAGTCGGGCCGGTGGGGTATCGCGTTCGGCCGCTACGGCGACAGCCCGCAGCGCAACGGCATCCCCGCGAAGGACTTCGCGATCATCGCCGACACGAAGGAAGAGCTCGAGCAGAACATGGCGCGCTACGAGCCCAAGCACGTCGACGTCACCGTCGTCGTCGACGACACGCTCTCGAAGGGTGTCGAGTCGTGGGCGTGGTACGGGCTGCAGCCGATCAACCGGCTCACGGTGCCCAACGGCACGGTCCTGATGACGTCGCTCCAGAGCTTCGAGAGCCTCCTGAAGGACATCCACAAGAAGGACGCGCCCTACAAGCTGACACTCATCCGCGCCAAGGCCTCGTTCTCGGGGCTCTGGGTGTACAAGGAAGACCACACCGAGGCGAGGATTCTCGGTGCGCTCGCCAAGATCGCCCCGTCGTTCTTGACGCTCGATGGCGTGAGCGCCGCGATCAGCGAAATCGAGTGGGGATCGGATCTGAAGGTCAGCTCGGCGAAGAAGGCGTACGAGCGCCTGGAGACCCGCGAGATCAAGATGACCGAGGGCAACTCCGAGATCCCGTACTCGTTCGAGATGCCGAAGTGGTGGGAGATGCGCGAAGGCGTGACGATTCCGGCGATCCCGGTCGGCAAGCCCAAGGAAGACGGCAAGGGTTACGTGCCAGAGCGCAACCCGTACTTCAAGAAGTTCTCGACGCGCACCATGCGCCCGGTCATCAACTTCGACACCTGCGTGAAGTGCACGCTCTGCTGGATCCAGTGCCCCGACTCCTGCTTCGACGTGATGCCCGACAACACCTACGACGCCAACATGGAAGCGTGCTGCGGCTGCGGCGTCTGCGAGGCGGTGTGCCCCGTCGAGAACTGCATCACGATGGTGAACGAGGCGGTATTCGAGGACAACGCCAGCCAGTGGGAGATGTGGCGTAAGGACAAGCAGACGTACCAGACGTGGATGGCCGAGAAGATCGGCGACAAGAAGATGACCGTCCGCTCGCACGGGTTCCGCTTCCGCGGCCAGTACGAGAAGGAGCTCGAGAAGAACTTCGAGGACGGCGGCGTCGAGATCACCGCGGGCATCCCGGGCGAGAACGCGCCACACAAGACGGTCTAGAGCCGCAGTGCGAGCCGCAGGACGTCGCGGGGCTGGGGCCCCGCCGTCCGAGGCGAGCATATAGAGAGACACACGGAGGAAGAGGACATGGCGGTCGTCACCCCGGCGGCTCACGCCGCGAGCAGCGAAGAGGACAAGGAGCTCCTGATCTCCGGGAGCGAAGCGGTGGCCGAGGCGCTCGCCCTCGCCGACCTGGACGTCGTCACCGCGTATCCGATCCGCCCGTACGACACGGTCATGCAGGCGATCGCCAAGAAGATCTCGGGCGGTCAGCTGGTGGCTGAGTACATCGTGGCCGAGGGCGAGCACAGCCAGTTCGAGATCGTCAAGCACGCCTCGACCGTCGGCGCGCGCGTCTTCTGCGGCTCGTCCGGTGTCGGCTGGATGTACGCGATGGAGTGCCTGGTGGTCACGCCGCCGCTCCGCGTACCGATGGTGTGTCTCGTCGGCAACCGCGCCCTCGACGACCCGGGCGCGTTCGGCGTCGAGCACAACGACGCGCTCGTCGTCCGCGACGTGGGCTGGATGCTCTGCTGGGTCGACACGTCGCAGGAAGCGCTCGATACGACCTTGATCGCCTACCGCGTGGCCGAGGACCGCCGCGTGTTCCTGCCGCTCGCCATCTCGGCGGACGGCGCGTTCCTGACGCACTCGCAGGCGCTGACGATGGTGCCGCCGAAGGCGAAGGTCGACCGCTACCTGCCGCGCTACGACCGCGGCGATCTGCTACTGCATCCCGACAACCCGATCACGGTCGCGCCGCAGGCGAACGAGGACTGGGTCATCGAGATCCGGCGGCAGAACAACGAAGCAATGGCCCGCGCGGTAACCGTGATCGAGGAAGCCTACGCGGACTTCCGCCGGGTCTTCGGGCGCGGTCCCGAGAACCCGTGGTTCGAGGAGTACATGGCCGACGACGCCGACGTCATCCTGGTCGGCATGGGCACGATCTCGCTCTCGCTCAAGGTCGCGATCCGCGAGATGCGCGCCAAGGGCAAGAAGGTCGGGCTGGTGCGGCTGCGCTGGTTCCGGCCGTTTCCGACGGAGAAGCTCGTCGCCGCACTCTCCAGGGCCAATGCGATCGGCATCATCGACCGCGACTACTCATTCGGCTCGCCGTTCGGGTCGGGCGTGGTCGCCAATGAGATCAGGGCCGCCCTGTATAATTCCGAGCGGCGGCCGCCCTTGGTGTCGTTCATCTGCGGTCTCGGCGGACGCGAGGTGACGCTCGAGGACGTCTACAAGGCCACCGACATGTGCTACGCGGCGGCGGCGGCCGGGAAATCGGATTCCAAGACCCACTGGCTAGGCGTGCGGGAATAGCGTTGCGCGTTGCAGGCCGTCGCGGGGCTGGGGCCCCGCCGGCCGAGACGCGGCTATAAATAGGGAGAAACAAAAATGGCCGAGACGACGACGTTCACGAACGCCACGCAGATTCTCGAGCCGTTCCGCGGCGTCAAGCGGGTCACGATCGAGGAGTATTTCACCTCCGGGCACCGGACCTGCCAGGGCTGCGAGTCGGCGCTGGTCATGAAGCTCATGGTCAAGGCGTCCGGGCCGCGCACGATCGTGCTCGGCTCGACCGGGTGCATGTACGTCGCGAACACGACGTATTACACAACGCCCTGGGTGGTGCCGTGGATGCACACGCAGCTCGGATCTTCGGGCTCCGCGGCGCTCGGTACCGCGGCCGGCTTGAAGGCGCTCATGCGCAAAGGGAAGATGAAGTCCGAGTCGATCAACGTCATCGCGTTCTGCGGTGACGGCGGCGGCGCTGACATGGGGCTCGGCGCGATCTCGGCGACCCTGACCCACAAGGAATACAACTCGCTGATCCTGCTCTACGACAACGAGTCGTACGCCAACACCGACATCCAGCTCTCGGGCATGACGCCGTTCGGCGCCAACACCACGTTCAGCCCGCCCGGCAAGGCGATTCGCAACATCCACACCCGGTGGAAGAAGAACATGGCCGGGCTGATGGCGGCCGGTCACCCGGAGTGCCGCTACGTCGCGACCGTGTGCGCCTCGTATGCGGTGGAGATGATGAACAAGGTCCGGCGCGCGCTGACGATCGGCGGCCCGACCTTCATCCACTCGCTCGATCCGTGCCCGAAGGGGTGGGACTACGATCCGATGCTATCGCACGAGCTCGGAGAGCTCGCGATCGAGACCGGCATCTTCCCCCTCTACGAGGTGGAGGACGGCCAGGTGAAGTACTACGGCAAGACCAAGGCGATCGTCGAGGGACGCGCCCGAAAGCCGGTTCGAGAGTACCTCCTCAAGCAAGGGCGGTTCGCGCACTTCACGGAGGAGGACCTGGCGTACTTCCAGGCCAAGGTCGACGAGCAGTGGGAGAAATGGGAGATTCCCGCCGTCGTGCCGTTCCGTCGTCTGGACGCGACGCGCGCGGCGTTGTCGGCGAAGTAGCCGAATCGCCCTTGGCTCCTCCTCGGCGCTTTTAGCAGGCAGGGCCGGGCTCCCGGAAACGGGACCCGGCCCTTTCGTGTTCCATAGGCGTCTCCATACGACATGGACTCGGGGCTTGGCCCCGAGCAAAGGAGCGAGCGATGAAGCTCGACGCAATCGTCGCACTCGTCCTCACGCTGCTGATCGCAATTCCCGCCTCCGCCATCGCCTGGGAGCCGACCAAGCCCATCGATTTCGTGGTGCCGGCCGGGACCGGCGGTGGCGCCGACCAGATGGCCCGGCTGATCGCCGGCCTCGCCGACAAGCACAAGCTCTCACCGCGCCCGCTCATCGTCATCAACAAGTCGGGCGGAGCCGGTGCTGAGGGCTTCCTGGACGTTAAGAGCAAGAAGGGCGACGCCCACACGATCGTCATCACGCTGTCCAACCTCTTCACCACGCCGCTTCACACCGGTATCCCGTTCAGCTGGCGGGACCTGACGCCCGTCGCGCGGCTGGCGCTCGATGAGTTCATCCTCTGGGTGAACGCCGACGCGCCCTACAAGACCGCCAAGGAGTATCTGGCCGCGGTCAAGGACAAGCATTGCAAGGATCGTCAGGGTGGCCAGTGCCTGATGGGCGGCACCGGCTCGGCCCAGGAAGACCAGATCCTCACGATCCAGCTCGAGCAGGCCACTCAAGGCGCCAAGTTCACCTACGTGCCCTTCAAGGGCGGCGGCGAGGTCTGCGTGAACCTCGTCGGCAAGCACGTCGACTCGACCGTGAACAACCCCGCCGAGTGCGTCAGCCACTGGAAGGGCGGCAAGGTGCGGCCGCTCGCCGTCTTCGACACCTCGCGCATCGCGGTCGGGGAGTGGAAAGACATCCCGACGGTCAAAGAGGCGCTGGGCGTCGATGTGAGCTACTTGATGCTGCGCGGCATCTTCGGCGCGCCGGGCATGCCGAAGGAAGCCGTCGAATGGTACGTCGCCTTCCTGAAGAAGGTCACCGAGACGCCCGAGTGGAAGAAGTACGTGGAGGACGGCGCCCTCAAGCCGGCCTTCGCGACGGGCGCCGAGTACGTGAAGTGGGTGGAAGAGAACGAGCAGCTCCACAAGGAGCTCATGACCAAAGGCGGATTGCTGAAGAAGTAAGATGCGCGCCGTCGACCTCGCGACCGCATCGGTGCTGATCCTCCTCGGTGGGGTCGTCGTTCTCGACTCCATGCGGATCGGGATCGGCTGGGGCATCGATGGCCCTCGCAGCGGATTCTTTCCGTTCTGGCTCGGCGTGATCCTGATCCTCGCCTCGCTGACGATCGGGCTCCAGGCGTGGCGCCGGTCGACGGCCAAGCCGTTCGTGACGCGCGAGCAGCTCGGTCCGGTGCTCAAGGTATTGTGGCCGGCCACCGCGATGGTGATCCTCATCAAGCCGCTCGGACTCTACGTCGCCGCGGCGCTCTACATGGGCTTCTACATGCGCTGGGTCGGGCGCCACAGCTGGCTCGCCGTGGCGCTCTGCGCGATCGGAGTTCCGCTCCTCACGTTCGTCGTGTTCGAGATGTGGTTCCTGGTCCCGATGCCCAAGGGCCCGCTCGAAGGCTGGCTCGGGTACTGAATCGATGGGCGTCGAGAACCTCTTCCACGGATTTCAGATCGCCGTCACCCCGTTCAACCTGGTGGTGGCGGTACTCGGCATCACGCTCGGCACCGTCATCGGCGTCCTGCCGGGGCTCGGCGGCGCCAACGGCGTCGCGATCTTGCTGCCGCTCACGTTCACGATGCCGCCCACCTCCGCGATCATCTTGTTGACGTCGCTCTACTGGGGCGCGCTCTTCGGCGGCGCGATCACCTCGGTGCTCTTCAACATCCCGGGCGAGCCGTGGTCGGTCGCCACAACGTTCGACGGCTATCCGATGGCGCGGCAGGGGCTTGGAGGCCAGGCACTCACCGCCGCGTTCACCTCCTCCTTCATCGGCGCGCTCTTCTCGATCGTGCTGATCACGTTCTTCGCGCCGCTCCTGGCCGAGATCGCCCTGCGCTTCGGTCCTCCCGAATTCTTCGCGATCCAGCTCCTGACCTTTTCGAGCTTCATCGGGCTCGGCGGCGGGGATCCGCTGAAATCGCTCGTGTCCATCGTACTCGGGTTCATCCTCGCCGCCGTCGGTCTCGACATCGTCACCGGCCAGCTGCGGATGACCTTCGGCTTCGTCGACCTCATGAAAGGCTTCGATTTCATCATCGCGGTCATCGGCCTCTTCGGGGTCGGCGAGATCCTCCTCAGCGTGGAGGAGGGGCTCAGCTTCAAGGGCACGGCCACCGGCATGAACCTGCGCGTGGTGCTCGACACGTGGAAGATCTTGCCGCGCTACGCGCGCACCTTTGCGCGCGGCGCCTTCATCGGCTTCTGGATGGGCTTCAAGCCCGGCGGCGCGACGCCCGCGTCGTTCATGAGCTACGCCTTCGCGAAGCGGTTCTCGAAGCACCCGGAGCGCTTCGGCAAGGGCGAGATCGAGGGAGTGGTGGCCCCGGAGACGGCCGCTCACGCCGCGGGGGTCGCCGCGATGCTGCCGATGATCACGCTGGGCATCCCGGGCTCGCCGACGGCGGCCGTCATGCTGGGCGGCTTGATCATCTGGGGCCTTCAGCCTGGGCCGCTCCTCTTCACGGAGAAGCCCGACTTCGTCTGGGGGCTCATCGCCAGCATGTACACCGGCAACTTCATCGGTGTCCTGATGGTGCTGGCCTTCGTGCCGTTCTTCGCGGCGATCTTGAGGATTCCGTTCGCGATCCTGACACCGCTGATCGTGGTCATCTGCGCGATCGGCTCGTACGCCGTCCATAACAGTATGATCGACATCTGGTACATGCTGATCTTCGGCTTCGTCGGCTACGTGTTCAAGAAGCTCGACTATCCGCTGGCCCCGCTCGTGCTGGCGCTGGTGCTGGGCGACCTGGCCGAGAACGCGCTGCGCCAGAGCCTGATCATGTCGCAAGGCTCGCTGGCGATCTTCGTCACGCGTCCGATCGCGGGCGTGATCACCGCGGTCGCGATCTTCTTCTTCGTGCTCCCCGTGGTGACGCCGTGGTGGCGGCGGCTCCGCGGCGCGACGCCGCAGCCGAGCTGATGGCGATCCTGGTCGATCCGGAATTCTGGATGCGGCTGCTCGGGATCGGCGTGCTGAATCTCCTGCTCTCCGGTGACAACGCGCTCGTGATCGCGTTGGCGGTCCGCGCCCTGCCCAAGCGCAAGCGGGTCCTGGGGCAGATGTGGGGGGCCGTCGGCGCGGTCCTGCTGCGACTGCTCTTCGTCGCCATCGTGAGCGTCCTCCTGAGAATCCCATTCCTGCAGCTGGTCGGCGGGCTGCTCCTCGTCTGGATCGCCGTGCGGCTCGTCCGCCCGGACACGGGCGTCGAAGGCGCGGTACGCCACGGCTCGTCGCTCTGGGAGGCGATCTGGATCATCATCGTCGCCGACGTCACGATGTCCCTGGACAACGTGCTGGCGATCGCCGCGACGGCGCACGGCGACCTTCTGCTGGTGATGTTCGGGATTGGGCTCTCGCTGCCGATCGTCGTCTGGGGCGCCGGGCTCCTGGCCGTGCTGATGAACCGGTACGCGTGGATCGTCTGGCTCGGTGGCGGGCTGCTCGGCTACGTCGCGGGCGAGATGTTGATCGAGGACCCCGTGCTCCAGCGCTGGATCGGCGGCGCCGCGCCGGTGCTGCACCACGCCGTGCCGATCGGCCTCGGCGTGCTGGTCACCGGGCTCGGATGGTGGCTCGCGCACAGTCGCAAGCGCACCCACGTGCCGGAGAACCTGTAAGGCGGCGATGAGCGCGCCCGGCCGCCGGCAACCAGGCGAGCACGCCGTCGAGCTCGGACCGATCAAGTCGACGCGGATCTACGAGGAGATCGTCCGGCAGGTCAAGCAGCTCATCGCCGAGGGACGATTCAAGAGCGGCGATCGGCTGCCGCCCGAGCGCGAGCTCGCCGAGAAGTTCGTCGTGAGCCGCACCTCCGTGCGCGAGGCGCTGCGGGCGCTCGAGAGCCTCGGGCTCATCGAGATCCGTCCGGGAGAGGGAACGTTCGTCCGCGAGGTCTCGATCGACGCGCTCATCGGCCCGCTGGCGCTCGTGATGACTTCGCAACGGGCAGCGATCGGCGAGCTCTTCGAGGCGCGCCGCGTGCTCGAGCCCGCCATCGCCGCGCTCGCCGCAAGCCGCGCGACGCCCGAGGAAGTGCAGGAGATGGAGCGCATCCTCGAGGATCAGGCGCGTGAGATCGAGGCCGGACGCACGGGGCTCGCGCAGGACGCGGCCTTTCACGCGGCGATCGGCACCGCGGCGCACAACCGCGCCATCACCCGCCTCGTGCACGCGATCATGGATCTGCTCGGGCAGAGCCGCGAGGAGTCGATCAACACGCCGGGCCGCGCCGCTCGCTCGCACCAGGACCATCGGCGCATCGTTCAGGCGGTCGCGCAGCGCGACAGCGCCGCCGCGCGCCAGGCGATGCTCGATCACCTCGTCGCGGTCGAGGCGCTCGTGCTCGATCCGAGCGATCGCCCGCGCGGCGCTTGACCATGCCGGCGCGAGCCCGTATACTCCGCCTCGTGATTCGCATGACGTCGCGGGTACCGCTGCTGGGTCTGATTCTGCTGGCGCTGCCGGCCCTGCCCGGAGCATCCGCGACGTAGACCGACAACGGATGCCACGGGCAGGGATAGGCCCGTGGCGATGCAAACCCCAAAGGCCACGGGTCGAGCGACCCGCGGCCTTTCGTGTTTTTGGGGCCAGGTTCCGGAAGCCCCGAGAGAGGGCGATGAGAGCAGGCGCGGTGGTGGAAACGAGCGGTAGAATAATTGACACTGGTGCTCGTTATCCACTAACATCACAAGACTTTTTCGGTCATCGTGGTAGGAGACCCGCGCCTATGACTAAGTACGTCTACTTCTTCGGTGGGGGCCGTGCCGAAGGGTCCTCCGTCATGCGCAACCTCCTGGGCGGCAAGGGTTGCGAGCTCGCTGAAATGACCAACCTCGGGATCCCCGTCCCGCCGGGGTTCACCGTGACGACGCAGGCGTGGGCCCACTACAACCGATCCGGCCACGAATGGCCGGAGGAGCTGTGGGATCAGATCCTCGAGCATCTCCAGCGGCTCGAGGGCGCGGCCGACGCCGGCTTCGGTGATCCCCAGCGACCCCTTCTGGTATCGGTGCGATCGGGCGCCCGCGTCTCGATGCCCGGCATGATGGAGACGATCCTCAACCTCGGCTTGAACGACGCGACCGTCGAGGGACTGGCGGCGCGCACGCGCAACGAGCGCTTCGCGTGGGACTGCTACCGGCGCTTCGTCATGATGTTCGGTGACGTCGTCCTCGGTGTGCGGCGCGAGGTGTTCGACGCCGAGCTCGACGCGGCGAAGTCGCGCCTCGGCGTCAAGAGCGACCCCGAGGTGCCGGCCGCCGAGCTCCGAAAGCTGACCGACGTCTTCAAGAGCCTCATCAGCGAGCGGACGGGCCGTCCGTTCCCGGAGGACGTGAAGGATCAGCTGCGGCTGGCCATCAACGCGGTCTTCGATTCCTGGTTCGCGAAGAAGGCGACCGAGTACCGGCGCATCCACAACGTCCCCGAGGAGTGGGGCACCGCGGTCACCGTGATGTCCATGGTCTTCGGCAACCTCGGCGAGACCTCCGGCACCGGCGTCGGCTTCACCCGCGACCCTCGAACGGGCGAGCCGCGCTTCTATGCCGAGTTTTTGCCCAACGCCCAGGGCGAGGACGTCGTCGCGGGCATCCGCACGCCGCTGCCGATCGAGGCCCTGCACCAGCGGATGCCGGCGATCTACGACGAGGTGCTCCAGATCGCCGGACGCCTGGAGCGCCACTACAAGGACATGCAGGACATCGAGTTCACCGTGCAGGAGGGCAAGCTCTATCTCCTGCAGACGCGCTCGGGCAAGCGCTCGGCGCGTGCCGCCGTCAAGGTGGCCCGCGATCTCGTCAACGAGCACGTGATCGACCAGCACACAGCCTTGCTCCGGGTGCGGCCCCAGGAAGTCAACGAGGCGATCCGGCCGGTCTTCGACGACCGAGAGAAGGCGGCGGCGATCG
>Ga0209382_10012269_pt1 | contig 10592 bp, 8 predicted proteins | sample SoiMetdeltSBSDD5_FD_187599 | JGI IMG/M metagenome (GOLD analysis project Ga0209382, IMG submission 187599) | Bulk soil microbial communities from a Populus tree surrounding site in Tennessee, USA - Soil MetaG P. deltoides SBSDD5 (SPAdes) (version 2) | ecosystem: Environmental > Terrestrial >...
CCAGGAAGGTACGACTGCCCTGGACGCCCCGCGAGGTCCCCCCACATCGTGTAGCCGTGGATAACCTGGCCCATGCTCTGGTCGGTGCGGCGCTCGGCCGCGCCGTCGGCGATCCCAAGGTCCCGCGCGCTGCCCTGCTCGGCGCCGTGGCCGCCAACGCGCCCGATTGGATGGAGTTGCTCATCGGACTCCCCGGCGGCGACCGCAGCGACTACCTCGTCCTGCACCGGGGCCCGACCCACTCCCTCGTGGGCGTATTGATTGCCACTATCGGGCTGACGTTGCTCGTGGGACTCGGCTCCCGGGGATGGGTGCGCTGGCGCGGGGGCGTAACCCCGGCGTGGCGACCGCTGGCCCTGTGCATCGGGGTCGCGGTGCTCAGCCACCTCTTCATGGACTGGCAGGGGTCCTACGGCCTGCGACCATTTCTCCCGTGGAGCTCGACGTGGTACTACGGCGACTGGGTCGCCATCGTCGATCCGTTTTTCTGGCTCGTTCCCCTCGGTGCGCTCGCCTGGGGGACGGAGCGGCACTGGATCCCGCTCTCGGCGCTGCTGGTCGTGGGCGTTCCAATGACGTATGCGGTGACACGGGCGTGGACCACGGGCGTGGTGGCATCCTGGGTCCTCGTGGTCTACGCGCTCATCAGCGTCGTGGCGGCGATCGGGTGGATCGGGTACTGGTTCGGCCCTGTCGCGCGGCGTCGAGCCGCCGCGTTCGCCTTGCTCGTCCTCGCTTTGTACGCCGGCGCACAAGGAGTCGCGGCGCAGTTCGAGAAAGCAGACGTCCGAGACGCGGCGATCACCCGGTTCGGACCCGGGGCGCAGTGGGCCCCGCTCACCCGCATCGGCCGTCCCTTCACCTGGGAGCCGATTTACGACAGCCGGGACACAGTCGCGGGGGACGGGTGGCGCTTGCCGCGCCATCTCGATGCGCCGGTCGTGCAGCGCGCCTTACGCGACACGCGGGAGGGCCGAGCGATGGCGCAGTTCGCGCGCTTTCTCGTGGCGGAAGTCGATTCGAGCGGGGGGGGGGCGGAGGTGACGGTCTACTTGCGCGACGCGCGGTACGCGCGCGGGGGGCGAGGTGGCTGGGGCGTTCTGCCGGTTACTCTGGACCGGGGTCGCTGAAGTGGATCCCGGAGGTCCGGCGATCGATCCTGGTGCGGCGCGACGTGGGCGCCCGGCGTTCCACAGGGGCGCGGCGGTCGGCAATGCGGCGGCGTTCCACTGGAGCGTCGCCGCCGTCGCGGAGCCGGCGATCGGTGACGCGACGGTCCAACCCCCTGCGGCGTTCGGGCCGCACCCGGCGTTCGACGCGATGGCGCTCATCGAGGCGGCGAGTGTCCATGTGACTAATCTGTGACAGGTGTCTCATTCGTGCCAGCAGCCTGGACCCGTTAGATTTCGTGCTCGTGCACTCAGAACCTGCCTCGCCCATCCCCCGCGCACCCGCTCCCACGCCGCCGATCGGTCTGCTCGACGAGGCCATTCGCGCGCTCGAGCCGGGGTTTCGCCTCGACAACCTTGTGGCGTTGTCGCCGGAGCGGGCGCTGTATCAGGCGTGGGACCGCTTTCTGAAGCGCCACGTGGCGATTCGGGTGCACCTGTTGCCCGGAACGCCGGGACGGGCGTGGTTCGTGCGCGAAACCGAGACGCTGGGGGCGCTCGACCATCCCGCCATCCGCCACGCGTACGCCGCCGGCGAGATCGGGACCTTCGCCTATCGCACCGCGAATTGGGTCGAGGGTGAGAGCCTCGCCGACGCGCTGCGGCGCGGACCCCGCCCTATCCCCACCGCGCTGTCGCTCATCCGCGACCTCCTCTCGGCCCTCGAGCACGCGCACGCCCGCGGCATCATCATGCGGCGCATCGTGCCGTCGACCTTGATGATCAACACCGCGGGGCGGGGCGTCGTCACCGATCTGCGGTACGCCAACTGGTGCCTCCCTCATGTTCCGGCGGGCGACACCGCCGCGGCCTTCATGGCGCCTGAGGTGCGCGGCGGTGAACCGGGCGAGCCCGCGAGCGACGTCTACGCGGTGACGGCCAACATTTACGCGGCGCTCACCGGCCACGAGCCCGACCCCGACCCGGCGCAGCTCGTCCCGCCGCGCCAGATGCGTCCCGCGATTCCCGCCGCCGTCGAGCGCGTCATCCTGCGTGGGCTGTCCAATGTGCCGAAGGACCGCTACTTCACTGCGACGGAGATGCTCGAGGACTTCGTCAGCGACGCCGGCACGTTCCACATTCCCGCCGCGGCGCCCGAGGTCACGGAGTCGGGGTTCGAGCGCCGGCTGCGCCGCGCCCTGGGGGACGACTACGAGCTGCTGGAGGAGATCGGCGCCGGGGGTTTCGGTCGAGTGTATCGCGCGCGCGATCTGGGCCTGGAGCGCGACGTCGCGATCAAAGTCCTGCATCCCTCGCTCACCACCGACCTGGGGGTGATGGAGCGTTTCCGCCGCGAGGCTCAGCTCGCCGCGCGGCTGCGCCATCCCAACATCGTGAGCATCTACGACATCATGGGGCGGGCGGGTCTGCAATGGTACACGATGGAGCTCGTCCCCGGCGCCAACCTGGCTCAACTGGTGCAGCGAGACGGCCCGCTCTCGGTGGACCATACGGAGCGGCTCCTGACGCAGGCGCTCTCGGCCCTGGTACACGCCCATGGCCTGGGCCTGGTGCACCGCGACTTGAAGCCGGAAAACATGCTGATCGAGCCCGATGGCCGCCTTCGCATCACGGACTTCGGGCTCGCGCTGGCGCTCCGCGGCGAGGGCCGCTTCGGTGGTGCGACTTCGCGGAGCGGCACGCCGCAGTTCGCCGCGCCGGAGCAGCTGATGGGCGAACGCGTGGACCAGCGCGCCGACCTCTATTCGCTCGGTGCCGTCGCCTACTTCGCCCTGTTAGGCCGACCGCCGTTCGCGGGCGCCACCCCCGAGCAGATCCTCGCCCGTCAGACGATCAACGATGTCCCGTCAATCGCTGCTCAGCGCAAGGATGTGTCACGGGAGCTCGAAGAGGTCTTGCGGCGCGCGGTACGGAGCGATCCGGGCCAGCGATTCCCCACCGCCGCGGAATTCCACGCGGCGCTCGAGGGAGCGCTCGGAGGATTCCTGCGGCGTTTGTGGGCACTGCTGCGACCAGAAGGCTAGCGCCAGCGAAAGATCCTGAGGGCCACGACGAAGCTCACCGCGCCCCAGCCCGCCACGATGGCGAGCGCGGGTCCCAAGCTGGTGAGCGCCACGCCATCGATCATCACGCCGCGCAGCGCGTCGTTCAGCGCGGTGAGGGGCAGCGCCTTCACGAACGGGATCATCGCATCGGGGAAGCGGGCGTACGAGAAGAAGGTCCCCGACAGGATCCACATCGGCAGCATCACGAGATTCATGAGGCCCGACACACCCTCGATGGTGCGGGCGCGGCTGGCGACGAGCAGGCCCATGCCCGCGAACGCGAGGGCGCCGAAGATCGTCACCGCGGCCAGCGTCAGCACTGATCCACGCACGCCCACGCCGAACATCAAGTAGCCAAAGCCCACCAGCGCAACCACTTCCACGAAGAGGAATACCAGACGCGACAGGATGAAGCCCAACAAGTAGTGGCTGCGCCGCATCGGCGTCGCCATGAAGCGCTTCAACAGTTTCTTCTGCCGCGCCTGCACGACCGAGAACCCCACCCCCCAGATCCCGCTGCCCAGCAGGTTCATGCCGAGGAGACCGGGAATCAAGAAATCGATGTACCGGGAGCCGGGCTCGACGATCCGCTCGTCCCGCACGAGGGCGGGATCGGTGCGACCCCGGGCGCGCTGCAGTACGTCGTCTACCTCGAGCCGCGCGAGGCGGCTCTCCGTGCGCGTCGAGTCGTAGCGGTAGACGACGGGATCACCGGAGACGACGAGCAGCGCGATGCGCCCGGTCCGGAGCCGCAGCCGGGCGGTCGCGCTGTCCAGGATCGCGGCGCCGAGTTGCGGCGACGCGTCGAGCAGCGCGACGAGGGCGCTGTCACCGGGGCCGGCCGCCACGCCGACGTTCAGCTCACCCGGCCCCGAATTCCGGAAAGCCAGGCCCAGTGCGAACGCCAGCACGATGGGGAACCCGAAGACCCAGAAGACGGCCTCGGGCTCGCGGTAGAACTCCCGCATGCGGGTGACCGTCAACTGATACAGCGGATGCTCAGTCATTGCGCAGCTGCCGCCCCGTGAGCGCGACGAACACGTCGTCGAGCGTCGCGTGGTGCGTGGTGAGGAGCGAGAGCTCGGCGCCTTGCCGTTCGACCAGCGCCAGCAGCGCGGGCACCGCCCGGTGCACCTGCGCGACGGTGAGGGCGATCCGATCCGTGCCGGGGCGCACGCGCTTCACGCCCGGCAAGGTCTCGAGGCCCGGCGGCGTCGTGCCGTCGCTCACGGCGAATTCAACGATCTGGTCCGCGCCCAATGACGCGATCAGCTCGTCGGGGCTGCCCAGCGCGATCACTCGCCCGTGATCCATGATCGCCACGCGATCGCACAGGCGTTCGGCTTCCTCCATGTAGTGCGTCGTGAGCAGGACGGTCCCTCCCGCTTGCTTGAAGCGCCGGATGATCTCCCACAACTGGCGGCGCGACTGCGGATCGAGTCCGGTCGTCGGCTCGTCGAGAAACAGCAGTTCGGGACGGCTCACCAGCGCGCAGGCCACGGCGAGCAGCTGCTTCTGGCCACCGGAGAGCGTCGAGACGCGCGCGCCGCGCTTTTCTTCGAGCTCGACCAGGGCGAGGACTTCGTCGACCGTATGGGAGCGGGAGTAGAACGACCGGAACAGGGCCACGGTCTCGGCGACGGTGAGCTTGTCGGCGAGCTGGGTCTCCTGCAGCTGGATGCCGAGTCGCTCGCGCAGGGCGCGGCCCGCCGCCCCATCGCGCCACGGGACGCCCAGCAGCTCGACCGCGCCGCCGTCGGACGGCGTGAGGCCCTCCAGGATTTCGATCGTGGTCGTCTTGCCGGCGCCGTTCGGACCGAGGAGGCCGAAGCATTCGCCGGCGGCGACGGTCAGGTCGAGACCCGCCACGGCGACGACGTCGCCGTAGCGCTTGGCCAGACCCTTACAGCGGATGGCCGGCGCGGCGCTCAGGAGGGCTTCTGCTCCGGGGGAGCGACGGGCTTCTCGATCTGCGACGCGGACTTGAGGGACTGGTCGAGCTGGATCATCAGACTGTTCACGCCTTCAGCCAGAGCGCGGACCTTGAAATTGAGACCGCTCCCCTGACGCGCCGCGAGCACCGCGAGTCCGCCTGCCGTGTCGGCTAACGTCCCGACGTTCGCGCTGAGCGCGCGCTGCCGCATCTGTGAGAGCTCGCGCGCGATGCTGCCGCAAATGTTGTTGATGATCACGGGCCGCGCGGCGCGGTTCCCCTCCAGCTCACCGACGAGCTTCTTCACATGGTCCACGTTTCGAATGAACCCCTGAATCAGCTCGATCTGGCGGACCTGATTCGGCGTGAGCTTTGGCTGCGCCACGCCTAGTTCCTCGGCGCGAGCGCGTCGGTCAGCACCCGCCCGTCGATCAGCGAGAGCGGCGTGACGCCCAATAACCGTCCCAGCGTAGGTGCGATGTCGACCGTGTTCGCCCGCCCGCGGTAGATCCCCCGCTTCACACCCCGGCCCCAGAAGATGATGGGGACGTGCGCGTCTTCATCGCTGGGCTGGCCATGCATGGCAACGGGCGCATTCGGAATGTCCCACACCGACCCCGGCTGCGGCGAGGCGACGAGCACGACACCGGCGTCAGGCGGGAGTTGATGGATCCAGCGGCGCGCCACGGGATCCGATGCCGTGTCGGCACGGGCAAGGTCGGCCACGCGGTCGACCCGACCTACCCCTGCCACCGCGCGCATGCGCGCCGCCACCGCGTCGAGGATGCTGTCGGTCTTCACCCCAGTGGCCGCGAAGCGGCCGTTATCCTGAAGGAACAGCATGCCGCTGTCGAAACTGAGCCACTCGCGTGAGGCACCCGCACCCGGAAGACGATCGAGGTCGCGGTTCACCGCGGTCACGATCGTGTCGACGTTCACGCGATACGCCGCCGCGCCTGTCTTGGCGCGCGTCCGCTCCGGGAAGGGCGTCACTCCGTGGTCCGCGGTGAGCACCACCACAACGTTGTCCCGCCCCACCTTGTCGACGAGGCGTTTCAGGAACCAGCCGAGGTAACGGTCGAGGCGCAGCACCTGATCGTGGATCTCGCGTGAGTCGGGGCCGAACTGGTGGCCCACCGCGTCGGTGGACGAGAGGCTCACGGCGAGGATGTCGGTGCCCTTGCGACCCAGCTTGAGCACCTCGATCCCATCGAGCGCGAAGAGCAGCGTCAGCGAGTCGAGGTACGGCGTGCCGGCGATGGCGCCCGCGGCGCGCAGGCTGTCGGCCGGCAGGCGGTGCGGAAAGAGGATGTCGCGACCGCCGTTCTCCCACGCCTCGTTGTCTTCCTCTTTGTAGGCGCTGTCGGGCAAGAGCAGCGCCCAGGTCGTGTTCGCGGCCCTGAACGGCAGGCGGCGCGCGTTGAACGCCTTCACCCACGCCGGGAGCGAGTCGGCATAGTACCGGCTCGTCGTGAACAACCCCGACTGATACCAGTACACTTGCTCCTTCGCACGGCCGATCGGGAGAATGGCGCCGCGATCCTTGCGGCTGACCGAGAGCGCGCGGGCGGTCGGGTCCGCGGCCTTGAGCCAGTCGAACAGCGCCGTGCCCCGGACGCGACGCGGCGAGGCGCCCGCTCCGTTGACGCCCAGCAACGGCGCGGTCGAGTCCTGCACTCCCGCCGAGTTGCGGATGATGCCGGTGTGCGCGGGCCAGAGGCCCGACAGGATCGTCGAGTGCCCCGGCGCCGTCTCGGTGACGGCGTGGTCCTGATAGCCGTCGGCAAAGACGGCGCCCTCGTTCACCAGCTGGAACAGCCCGCCGGTGAGCTGGCTCTTCCAGCGGTCGAAGTAATCGGGGCGAAGCTGGTCCACGGTGATCACGACGACCAACTTGGGCCGAGTCGGCGCTGGAGGACGCGGATCGGACGGCGCGAGCAGTGCTAGGCAGAGGGACAGGATCATGGCAACAAGCTAGTGACGGTTACGCCGTCGCCGCCACCGGCTCCTCTCGCCGCTCCCGGAACGCGAGCAGCAGGGCCACGCTTACGATGGCGGCGGCACACAAAAACGGGATGCCCCGCCCCACCTTGTCAAACACGAGCGTGGCGCCAACGGGACCGATAATGCTCATGATGCCCCTAAATGTCTGCTGCGCACCCATCACGAGGCCGAGCTCATGCCGTTCGGTGCGCTGGCTGACGAGAGAGGTCGAGGCCGGAAACAGCAGCGCGGTTCCCACGGGCACGAGCACGAGGAAGAAGATGAAAAGGATGAGCGCGGGCGCCGGCGGCAGCACCGCGGCCGGGAGCGGCATCAAGGCGAGCCCCACGAGCAGAGAGATGGTGCCGACCTGCATCGTCCGCACTTCGCCGAACCGCGCGTTGAACCATCCCACCAGGGATACGCGCATCAACACGCCCACAATCCCGAAGACCGCGAAGAAATACCCGATGGTCTCTTCGGTGACGAGGTACACGTCCTTGAGATACAGCGCGAGAACGCCGATGACGATGTTGAGCGCCAGCATCCCCACCACATAGATCCAGATGACACGGTGCGCCGGCGCGGTGGGACGCTCCATGATCTCGAACAGCGCGCGCTTGACCGAGCGGCCGGGTGGCAGCTGTTGCCCACTGGCGGTGTGCGTATGGGCGATGCGCGACTCGGGCAGCCACTTCCAGGCGAACGCCACGCTGATGAGCATCAGCGCCGCCGCGACCAACCCGGGCACCTCAGTGCCGAAGCTCCGCGCGACGGAGCCGATCACCGGACCGATCATGACGCCGGCGCTCGTGGCGGCGGAGATCCACCCCAACGCCTTGGCGCGTTCCGCCGGCGCCATCGTGTCGGCCACGTAGGCCTGCGCCACGCCCGTCGTACCGCCGCCGAGTCCTTGCACGAGCCGCGAGGCGAACAGCATCCACAGACTGCTCGCGTATCCGAAGATCGCGTACGCGATCGCGGAGGCGCTGAGGCCGATGATCATCGCCGGGCGGCGCCCGTAGCGGTCCGAGAATTTGCCCCAGATCGGCGACGAGATGAGCTGGGCGACGGCGAACGAGGAGATAAGAGGCCCCACCATCCACTCGGCCGCATTCATGCGCGTCGCGTAAAACGGCATCAGCGGAGCCACCAGCATGAGGCCCAGCATGTCCACGAAGCAGACGGCCATCAGGACCGCCAAACGCTTCATCGTCTCGCTCCGATTCCGAGCACCAGGGCGCTCACGACCATCAGAACCACTCCGAACGCCGCGGCGACGCCCGTCTCCGAGAGCCGCAAGCTCGAGAGGATCTCGATCGAAATGGGACGAGTCTCATAGGTGTACAGCACGATCGACGCGACGATGTCGCCCAACGCCGCCACGAACGCGAGGCTCGCGCCGGCGGCCAGCCCCGGCCGCAGCTGCGGCAGCGTGACCCGCGCGAGGGTGCGCCACTGCCCCGCGCCGAGGCTCGCCGCCGCCTCTTCCAGCGCGGGATCGAGCTGGCGGTACCCCGCCAGCAGCGCGCGCCCGGTGAGCGGCAGCGCGCGGACGAGATAGGCGAGCGGCAGGATCGCCACGGTCCCGACCAGCACCCAGCGCAGCGGCGGCGCATGAACGCTGAACGTCATCGCCAGGGCGATCGCGAACACCGTCCCGGGGAGCGCCCAGGGGAGCGCGAGCAGTCCTTCAATCGCCCGGCGCAGGGCGACGCGGCGCCGCACCACGAGCCACCCCGCGGCGAGCGCCAACACCACCGCAGCGGCAGTGCTCACCGCCGCCATCCACAGCGAATTGAGCAGCGGCCGCAAGCGCTCGGCTTCGCTGAACAGGCGGCGGTAGTTCTCGAGATTGAGAACGGGAGGCAGGATCTCGGTCGTCCAGGCGCCGTAGGGCACCAGCGAGACGAGCGCGAGTGTCAGATGCGGCAAGAGCAGCAGCACCGCAAATCCCCACCCGGCCGCGGTCGCCAGGGCGCGGATCGCGGGGCGACGAATCGGCCTGGGGCGCGGCGCGATCCCCTTCCCCAACGCGACGAGGATGTCGTCCCCCTCGGTCCGGCGCAGCAACAGGAGTCCCGCCACAGCCACGACGGCCAGGGCCAACGTCTCGACCATGGCGAGCGGGAGATCGCCGTTCAACTTGGTTGCGACGATCTGAGTGGTCATCACCCGGAAGCCGCCGCCGAAGATGTAGGGAGCGCTGAACGACCCCAGCGACGTCATGAACGTGAGGATCGCGGCCCCTACGAGCGACGGGCGCACGAGAGGCAGCACGACGCGCCGGATCGTCGTCCACCGATCCGCGCCGAGGGCCTGCGCCGCTTCGAGCATGGAGACATCGAGCTTGGCGAGTCCCGCGCGCGTGAACAGGTAGAAGTACACGTACATCGAGTAGGCGTGGACGAGGAGGATCGCCGCCGGCCCCTGGAGCCGCCACGGCGACTCCGGCATGCCAAACAACGCCTGCACGGCGCGCGCGATGAACCCCGATTCCCCGTACAGGAAGAGAAAGGCGATCACCCCCACGAGCGGCGGGAGTACGACGGGCAGAGCGACGAGCGCCCCGAGGGTCTTCCGGCCGGGGAAGTCGAACCACTCGAACAGGAAGGCGAGGGGCACACCGATGGCCGCCGCGAGCGCGACGCTGGCGAGCGAGATCCAGACGCTCGCCCACAGGGCGGCCCACTCCCCGGCCCGGCCGAAGAAGGCGCGCAGCGCCGCGCCATCGGCGGCGTCCCGCGCCACCACGAGAATCGGAAACAGCACCAGCCAGGCCAACAGGAGGGCGAGGCCCGCTCCTACGAATTGCGCGTTGCGCCGCGTCATCGCCCGTTCTCCGCGAGGCGGATGACCCGCTCCGCCTCGACGAACACCCTGTCGCCCACGTTGGCGGCATCGGGCTCGGCCATGACCTCGATGCGCTCGCCGCCGTCGATCTCGACCAGGAAAAACGCCGCCGCGCCGGTGTAGCGGCGCTCGCGTACCATGCCGGGCAGACCGGCAGGCGCGAAACGCAACCGCTCGGGACGCACGACGACGAGGTCCGCGTCCCCCCCACCGGCCAACGCGCGCGCCGCCGCGCCGCGGAACACGTTGGCGCGGCCGACGAAGGTCGCCACGAAGAGACTCGCCGGGCGTTCGTATAACTCGTCGGGGGCGCCCGCCTGCTCGAGGTGTCCCGCGTTGAGCACGGCGACGCGGTCCCCCAGCTCGAAGGCCTCTTCCTGCTCGTGCGTCACGAAGACCGTCGTGATGCCGACGCGCTTGATCAGCTGGCGTAGCTCGCGGCGGGTCCGCTCGCGCAGCGCCGGGTCGAGGTTCGAGAGCGGTTCGTCGAGCAGCAAAACGCGGGGCTCCGGCGCCAGCGCGCGCGCCAGCGCCACGCGCTGCTGCTGCCCACCCGACAACTCCTGCACTTTGCGCCGCTCGAACCCCGCGAGATCGACGAGCCGCAGCGCCTCCGCCGCCTTGGCTCCCGCGCCGCCGTGGCCGACC
>Ga0209382_10012270_pt1 | contig 10592 bp, 14 predicted proteins | sample SoiMetdeltSBSDD5_FD_187599 | JGI IMG/M metagenome (GOLD analysis project Ga0209382, IMG submission 187599) | Bulk soil microbial communities from a Populus tree surrounding site in Tennessee, USA - Soil MetaG P. deltoides SBSDD5 (SPAdes) (version 2) | ecosystem: Environmental > Terrestrial >...
ACGGGGTGACGCGCAATTTCATGCCGCACCTTTGGATGTTTCTGCTCAAAGCCCTGACGCCTCCCGAACACGAGGTATTACTGATTGACGGCAATGCGCGGGCTCTGGATGAAGAGGGGCTCGCCCGGTTCGTGCGTGAGCAGGAGATCGGGTTGGTTGGCATCGGAGCGATGACCAGAATGGTCGCGAAGGCATATCGGATGGCCGACGCGGTGCGCGCCGCCGGCGTGCCGGTCGTGATGGGTGGCCCGCACGTAACCGAGGCGCCGGACGAGGCCCTTGGCCGGGACGGAGGGCCGAGACACGCCGACGCGGTCGCGCTCGGCGAAGCTGACGAGACCTGGCCGCAAATCGTCGCGGATGCGGCGCGAGGACAACTCAAAGAGACCTATGCGCCGGTGGACGCGGCGGGCAAGGAACGCAAGCCGAGCCTGCAACCCTATCCGTCAATCCCTTGGGAATCAATGGACCTCGATCAATTCAACATCATCCCAAGCTTCCTGGCGCCGGTGCTAGGACGCGTAGGAGGCGGATGGAAGACATTTCGCATTATTCCGGTCGAGTCGGGACGCGGTTGCCCGTACGGATGCGAATTCTGCACAGTAACGGGATTTTTCGGCGATTCGATCAGGTTCCGCGCCAATGAGAGCGTGGTTGATGAACTATTGCGGTTGAAAGCTCGCGCCAAAAGTGAAGGCGGACAAGTCGCGGTATTTTTTATTGACGACAACTTCGCCATCAATATCAAACGCACGAAATCGCTGCTGCGTGACATCATCGCCGCGGGCGCGCAGGTCTACTGGACGGCGCAGATCAGCGCCAATCTACTGCGTGACGAAGAGCTGCTCGACCTGATCCAGGCCTCGGGCGGCAAGTGGATCTTTATCGGCATGGAGTCTATAGACCCGGCCAACTTGGACGACGTAAACAAGAATTTCATCAAACCGGGCGAATACGGCGCCGTGTTGGAGCGGCTTGCCCGGCGCAACCTGCTTGCGATCACTTCCTTCATTTTCGGATTGGATAACGACACGCCCGGCGTATCGCGGCGGACGCTCGATCAAATCCGCCAGTGGCCGGCGGGGCTGCCCGTCTTCGGACAATTAACGCCTTTTCCATCGACGCCGCTCTATGTCCGGCTGGAGGCGGCGGGACGGTTGACGCGTCCCAAGCACTGGCTGGATTTCGCCCCCTATCAAATGGCGCACGCGCCGCTGAATATGACCGGCGCACAGGCGCAAGCCGAAGTCAGACAGGCCTGGACGGATTCGTACAACCCGGCGGCGATCTCGCGCGCGGTTGATTCGCTATCGCAGAGTCCGGTCTGGCTGCGGATCAGTTTGCTCCTGGGGCGTCTGAGTTTCCGTGGGATCTATTTCCCGCAAATGGGGCATTGGGCCTGGATGAAAGTGGCCGCGCAAAATCGGCGGGTAATCATTAAGCTCGTGGGCGCCGCGATCAAATTGTGGCTGAAGTCATGGCGAGAGGGGCGAGCGATCAGGCGAGCGTTGAAGAAGATCGATGATTCGACACATGGAGGAGTCTTTATGAAGGACCGAAAGTTTCAAATCGAATGTGGGCGTTGCGGCAGGACCATGTCGGAAATTCTGACAGAAGTGGAAGCGAGAACGATCCGAGATGGCATTGGCCCCGTCTACCGGCATTGCGATCGTTGCGAAAAAACGACTGGATGGATCGAAGCCGCCGCCGAACGTGATGCGACGGAAGGGGCGCCAGAGCACCCGGCTGCGGCGCGGTCAACAAGTCGGTCGAGTAATGAAAGGCTTGTCGCACATGGCCAGGAGCGACTGGCGACGACGTCCGAGCGCGATGAAATGGAGGCCATGCTGTACGAACACGGCGCAGTTCAAAAGGAAAAATGAGGCGAGTCAATGACGTTATGGGAGTTTCGAGTGTTACGGCAGGTGGACAGCCGTTGTTCCAATGGCGGCGCCGCAGTCGGCGCTCCGTTATCGCTTCACGAACCAGACGCCGGTTAGAGCGGCGTTTTTGGTCTGGGCATGCGCGATCGCTTCATCGAGAGTTTCCGCATAAAGTCCCTCCCCCCGCAGTCGCCGCAGGTAATCGGCTCCGAATCCGCAGGCGGGCCCCAGAAGCCGTAGCGCCTTGTTATCGGTCTGGTACTCATACGCTTGCTCGCCTGCGTCCAGGCGCTCGCCGGCTTCCGCCAGATCTATCAGGTTAATAATCATGATTTTTCTCCGGCCCGGATTCGCCGCAGCGCCTCGGGCTAAAGCAACGGGATAAACGGACAAGATACCGAACCATTAAGAGAGATGATCAAATGATTCGATTATCCAGGGCCTCGGCAAGGAACGCGCCACAGACGCAGAACCGAAAACGCCTGCTCGCCGAAATAACGAACGAACAAATAGGGCTTTGCTCACGCGACTATCGCCGGCATCTTGCGGTCTGTGAAGAATACGGCGCCGAGCCGACCAATTTCGCGATCTTCACAATCGAGTGGCTTGAAGTGCGCGCGAAAACGAATAAAACTCCGGCGGGAGAGGGGCCGGCCGAAGACTGCCAGGCGCGCAACTATGATGCGATGTACCACGGCAAGAAAGGTTTCGAAGAAACGGCAGTCGCCCGGCGCCGCTCCAACCGCCCGCGAACGGCCCGTCGCTGACACGGCTTCGGGTTCAGCCGCTTAGCCCTTCGGTCAGCTTGCGAAAGTGATAACCCACCGCGGCCAGCCTCATCGCCTCCGCGAACTTCTCGCGATGCCGCGGGGTAAGGGCGCGGCGTAGGTAGCGCCAGAACTCGCCACGCGCGCGGTCGCGCACGCCGAGCGCCAGCACGATGCGAAAGAGAGTCATCACGTCGCTGGCAAACCTATTACGTTGCGCTTCGGGCGCGCCAGCGACCACCCGCTCCAGGCAATCGAGCGCGCGCTGATAGTATTCGCCGGGGCTATAGATGGCGCGCATAATCGACTTATAGCCTTCGATGAGACGCGCGGCGTCCATCTTGGGGACGAAGTTCAGCGAGCCATCGGTATTGTTCCCCGTGCTCTCGAGGAGCAATCGTCCTTCACGATCGAGCCGTCGCCAGAGCTGAGTGTCGGGCAGCGCCGTCAACAGACCCACCATCGCAAGCGGAATAGCGCTCTCCCGAATAAACTCGATCTGCCGCTCGAAGATGTCATCGGGATCGTTGTCGAAGCCGACGATGAAGCCGGCCATCACTTCCATGCCGTAGCTTTGTATCTTCCTGACGGAGTCGAGAAGGTTGCGGCGCATGTTCTGCCCCTTCTGGGCTTCCTTGAGGCTCGCCTCGACCGGGGTCTCGATGCCGAGAAAGACGCGGCGGAAATGAGCGCGCCGCATCCCGTCGAGTAATTCATCGTCCTCGGCGAGGTTCACGCTGGCCTCGGTGATAAAAGAGAATGGGCGCCCATGGCGCTCCGACCAGTCGGCTAGGACGGGGAGCAACCGCTTGACGTTGCGCTTGTTGCCGATGAAGTTGTCGTCAACGATGAAAACCATCCCGCGCCAGCCCAGGCGGAAAAGCGCATCCAACTCGGCCAGCATCTGCTCATTGCTTTTCGTGCGGGGGACGCGGCCATAGATCTCGATGATGTCGCAGAACTCACACTGAAAGGGACAGCCACGCGAGTACTGGACCGACATTGCGCTGTAGCGTCTGAGGTCAGCGAGTCGGAAGTCAGGAATCGGCGCCGCGGAGAGCGCCGGTCGCTCGGCCGCCTGGTAGATACGTTTGGCGGGGCCGCGTTCGACATCGCGCACGAACTCCGGCAGTATCGTTTCGGCCTCGCCGAGGAAGAGGTGATCGGCCTCGGGTAAATGCTCCGCACTGGTCGTCACATACGGTCCTCCTATGACCACGCGCTTACCCTCCGCCTTGCATAGCGCGACGACGCGCCGCAGCGAATCTTTCTGCACGAGCATGGCGCTACAGAAAACTACATCCGCCCACTCCATGTCGGACGGCTTGAGCGGCTGGATGTTCATATCCACCAGCCTCCGCTCCCACGAGTCAGGCAGCATGGCGGAGATGGTCAACAGGCCGAGCGGGGGGAAGGCCGATCGCTTGCCCTCGAAAGAGAGAGCATGGCGGAAGCTCCAGTAGGTGTCAGGAAACTCCGGATAAACGAGCAGTGTTTTCATAGCGGGTCTTCTTGTTTATAAATTCACACGACAAAGCGCCACTTAACCCAGGCATTATGCCCCTGCAGTTTGTGTTCCACATGAGGGCGACGCATGATTATCTCCCTGACCTGCTCGCTACCTGAGCGAGAGTTTACCTAGTGAGAATCCGTCCACGGCTTCTAATCGCCCCCGCCACAAAACCCTTTTTTCGGAAGGCGGGAGGCTGGCGCCAGATTGGTATATTTGCGCGTCTTTGAGATGAATTATGTATGGCTTCGGTATGGCGGCGCTCCCTTGAGATTCTTTCTGAATTGTATCGTACACATCACCCAGTCTCTTGAATGTCTCTTCGATTGTTGAAGCTGTTTCACTACTGATATCCCTGAAACCATCTTTGAACTGGCGAGCGAATTCGTCGAAATAGGTCTTCCCCCCGATCATGTCGCCGGAAATAAGAAGGCCACCTACGCTAAGAGTGATCGGAATATTGGCCGCCTCGTCATTTACGATCTCGACAAGAGATTGAAGGAAGCAGTCCACAGGCCTTGACATTGTATTTCGTGATTGAGTTTCCACCATTTCATACATCCTCTAAAGTTAGGGTTCGGCTTATTGCATGTCGTCGTATATATGGCTCCTTTTTTCAGTTCACGGGGCGAAGCTGGAAATTGCCGCCGGCTCGGAGTCGAACGTCTCAAGCAAGGCGCTGAGCTTCGTGACGGTCACTTGCGCTTCATTTCGGACGGGGGAGCGCCTATTCACCCGAAAGAGCCCGACCTTCTTGAATATGCCGCGAGTGGGCGGAAACGCTCACATAGAGCAATCCCAACGATCGTTTCGCGGTCACGCGCGTGATTTCCAAGCAATTAAAGCTCTTCGATTTCAGATTCGCGATGATCTGCTTGATCGCCTTGCGGGTAGTCTTTTTTTCGTCGGAACCGAACGCGTTCGTATCAACCATACTGGCGATGTAGAAAAAGTTCCATCCCACCTGGCCGATTATTTGATCCAATCCTCTACTGTCGAGGTTCTTGACCAGTCTCCATCCATAAGCGTAAGGCTCGCTTTCGAGCAGTAAGGATTCTGGCAAGAGGGCGCCCTCCGTGATCAGAATTGTTCCCTGTTTGATTGTGTCTGCCATTGTTATCTCCTCGGGCTTGCGGCGCCCATGCTATGCGTTCGATGAAAAACCAAGGTCGCCATTCCATTCATTTCAGCAACTAATTACAAAGGGGCAAGGGGACAAAGTGTAAAAGTCTATTTTCAGATGATTCCCCATGTCCCTTTGTGTCGGGAAAGCTCAATATTACCGTTTGCCAGAAATAACCTTGCCCGCCTTCTTCATCGCTTTACCGGCTTTCCAGCGCGCCTTGCCCGCCTTCTCTTGAATTTTTCCATTCAGGCGCTCGGTTTCACTTTTGGCTTCGAGATCGGGATCGTTGATCAAATCCCGAGCCTTGTCCTTAACGGCGCCTTCAATTGATTTGCTTTTGCCATCGTCTTTGTTCCTCATAATCGTCTCCTTCAAGTGAACGCATCCTTGCGGAAGGAACGGTTTGAGCGTTGGTCGAACGTTCTGATGATCGGCCAGTCCGGTATAAAGCGCTGTCCAATATTGGACAACTATTGATCTATCCGGGTGGTCCGATACACGGAGCTAATGACTTGAGCCAGGTAATCAGTGAGCGTCTTTCTTAAAATGCGGGCGAACGGCCGAGATTATCTCGGGGCATTAACGCTAATAGAAACGGGATGATTTTGTACTCGATTCGGAAAGTGAGCTGTGTGGTTCAGGTGGTCTGGATAATTCCAGAGGAACTGATAAAGAGAGTGAGCTAAGCTCAATTCCCAATCACCATATGATTATTAGGTAGCTTTGTCAACTATAGGCCGGAGGCAATTCATTTCAACTCGTTGGCGCCTGCGCCAACAACGCGGCAAACATCTCACACGCTCTGGCTGAGGTCGCCGATGGGCGGTGTTTCAGGGCAGTCTGCAAGGCTGAGTGTCGCCCGTGGTTTCCTGACCCATCTCAAGGCCAGCCTGCCCGACACTGAGGTCCCCGCCAGCAGCAGCGGCTGACAGAGTCAATCACTGACAGACCTCTTACAATAATCGGTGTAATCTAGCGGCATCGAAAATTATCCATTTAACGAATAACGAACTGACTCGCGCACAACTCCCACCCCGCGAGCCGATGTATCGCCCAAACTAAAACCCATTCACCCGGGCTTCGCAGGTTCCCTGGTTGTAGCGGGGGAAAGGGCCATAGCGCTGAACCGTTGTCGACCAGAGGCCGATCTGCGCTAGATCTATGTCTGTCAATTCGTCAGGCCGGCGCCGCACGCTGCCATCGAAGAAATCCTGGATGGCTTGACAGAGATTGCGGCTCGGAAATGAGCCATCCTACTGATCAAGGGTGTAACTTATGGTAGAGATGTTGACGCCTCAAGATGTGTCGCGAATAACTGGCTTATCACTGGAAACGATTGCTCAATGGAGATCGAAGAAAATCCATATTCCCTATTTGAAGATCGGGAGGCTGATCCGCTACGATAGGCGGGATATAGAAGAGTATCTGGAGACTTGTAAGATTTCTGTCTCTAACTCTCACAGGAGGCAGAAATGATCTACAAGCGAGGAAAAGTTTACTGGTATAAGTTCGTTTACAACGGTGTTATGTATCGGGGATCCACTCACCTCACGCGTAAGACCGCGGCGATGCGAATGGAAGCCCGGAAAAAGACCGATATCGTCATGGGCAAGACCCGAAAGGAAGCCCCTGCGCTCCGCGACTGGATAATCATTCGCCCTTAACCGGCGTTAAAACGCCGGCCTAATCTCAACCGTCGCTCCGCGACGAAGAATAAATCCGTACGCTGATCTGATAACCGATCTAAATAGCTTTCATGCGTTTGGAGACCCAAAGAGCTTCTCGATTTTTCCTTACGCTTTTTTAGATTATCGGCTCCAGAGGCGCAAGCACGTGTTTGTGCCAGGGCGTGCCGGCCAGGAAATCTCTGTCTTCACTGGCCGTCAGTTCGTTAACCGATACCCCTATCCGCAGTGTGACACCGTCTAGCGCCTATAATCCTGGCCCCCATTGCGCATGTAGGCAGGGCAGGAACCTTCTTTCAGAAAAGAGACGCCGACCGGTAGCCGCGTTCCCGGTCGGCGTTTCTTTTCTTGCCGCGCGCAGTCACTCCTATACCTGATTAAATTACTTAGAAGTGCGATAAAAACGGGAAATCCGCTGTCTGGATGTTGATCGCGAGTCATATACTTTGTCGGGGGAGAGGTGAATGGGCGACGTATGAATTTGTTCAATCTTAAATTGAAAAGATACGGATTAGCGCTGGGTTCCGTCCTGGCCGCCTTCGCCGCCAGATACATTCTTGAGCCGACTCTTGGGGTGGTAGCTCCGCTCGTACTGTTCAGTCTCGCCATAACGGTGTCCGCTTGGTACGGCGGCCTTGGGCCGGGACTCGTGGCGACCTTGGCCAGCGGCCTTCTCGGCGATTATTTTTTTATCGAGCCGCTTCACACGTTTCGGTTGTCCACCCACAACCTCGCGGAACAGGTGGAACTATATCTTTTCTATGCTACCGGCATCGCAATCTCCTTGATGAGCCAGGAACGATTTTCGTCGCGAGAAAAGCTCCGACAACTTCTGATCCGTGAACGCGAGGCAAGAGAAGAGGCGCAAACCGCAAACCGGCTTAAAGATGAGTTTCTGGCCTCGGCTTCGCATGAGTTGCGGACGCCGCTGAGCGCAATCCTCGGGTGGGTCAAAATCCTTCTCAAAGGCAGACTTGATCAAGTGAAAAGCGTCCAGGCGCTGGAGACCGTCGAGCGGAACGCCACGATCCTGTCGCGACTGATCGACGACCTGCTGGACATTTCGCGCATTATATCGGGCAGGCTCCAGATCGATTCCGTGCCCGTAAGTCTGACGCCGGTGATCGAGGCCGCGGCGGATATGATCCGTCCCGCAGCCGATGCGAAAGGAATCCAATTATGTCTGGCGCTAGAACCTGCCGATTATCAAGTAATAGGAGATTCCACCCGGTTACAACAAGTCGTATGGAACCTCCTATCGAACTCCGTCAAATTCACTCCGCCGGATGGCCGAGTCGACATTACGCTCGATCAGGTCGGTTCCAATGCTCGAATAACGGTGCGCGACACTGGGCAGGGGATCAGCCCGGAATTCCTTCCTTATGTGTTTGACCGGTTCCGACAAGAGAGCAATAAATCTGGCGGCATGGGACTGGGAATGGCGATCACGAAAAATCTGGTGGAGCTCCACGGCGGCACGATTGAAGTCTACAGCGCCGGAGAGCAACAAGGGGCGACATTCAAGGTGTACATTCCGTTATTGGAGCATGGGGGGGCTGCAACTACTGAATATTCAGAAATAGAAATGGCCAGCCCGACGGAATTGTCAGTGCTGGCCCGTGGGCGGATTGTAGGGTGGGGAAGTGAGCGGTATCAAGGCTGACCAAGGGTATGACTAGTCGGCCTTGGTCATGACTTATGGCCAAAAGTCACGTCAGTCGATCAAAGCCGTAATCACGCTCTACAAGCCAGATTCGCAGCTTGAAGGACTCATACCAAACTTCATATCTGCGCTGCTGCGCCACCCGATGTTCAGCCTGCTGGCGCCAATGACTGATCGCAGCCAGACTATCCCAGTACGAGACAGTGATTCCCAATCCGTCCCTGGCGGATTCGATGCCCAAGAAACCAGGCATGGTGGACGCCAGTTCCTATCAAAGTTTCCCGTCAGCAACCAGACAAGACGGTTGAGATAACTGCCCAACGTCGAATGCACAGACATCTGCATTCCGAGGGTCTTCCATGACCGAAACGCTCTTCGCTATGGGGCGTATTGTCACTCAGTCTCGAAAATCGGATGAAGTACCACGACCGGTAGCGAGAGCGGCTTAACGTGAGGCGCTCTCGCTACCGTTCGGGGTACTGATCCATACACGCAGTTGAAAACATATCCTTGTCATATAACCGATCTAACTTCCTCGGCCTTCACACGACGCCGTATGACTATCCGAATCAGAAATGACTTGACACATGTATATTATGGCTGTAATATTACGCTCGTAATATGAAAGGAGAGGTTCATGAGTGAATTTGTGACTGAGGTTAATGATACGAATTTCGAGAGCGAGGTCTTGAAATCGTCCCAGCCCGTGCTGGTGGACTTTTGGGCCTCATGGTGCGCGCCTTGCCGGATGCTCGCCCCGACGGTCGAGTCGGTGGCCGAGAAGTATCGGGGTAAGGCCAAGATCGTGAAACTGAACGTGGATGAGAACATCAGTAGCTCATCCAACTACGGCGTTAAGGGGATCCCGACCCTGATCCTATTCCGCGACGGTCAGGAGGCGGAGCGCGTCGTCGGCGTCCCTCCGAACGCCAAAGACTACATCTCGCAAATGCTCGACAAGCATTTGCCATAAAACGACGCCGACCGATGCGATGTGAGCGCGCATCCGTCCGCCGGACTCGCGCGGCGGCGTGGTCGGCGCAGTTCGACGCGAGGTTACGACATGAATCAGAAAACTAAGCAGAAAGAGAAGTCTCGTGAAGCGATTACCACTTCGGCCGCCGCGCTCCTTCGCGAGAGGGGTATCAAAGCAAGCTCGGTGATGGACGTCATGAAGGGGGCGGGGCTCACGGTCGGCGGTTTCTACAACCATTTCGACTCGAAAGAGGAACTCTTCGTCGAGGCTCTTCGGAGCGCGGCGAGCGCGACCTGGGACCCGCTCTTGAAATCCGCGAAGGGCGATTCGCCCCGCGCACGGGCGCTCGGCGTGATCAGGCAATACCTGTCCCGCAAGCATCGCGACAACAAGGAAGCGGGCTGCTTGCTTCCCAGCGCCGCTCCGGAGGTCGCGCGGGAGGGCGAGCCATATCGGAGCGCGCTCGAAAAAGAGTTGTCCGGCTTCGCCGGATCACTCGCCGATATGCTCGACGCCGGTGTTAACAGCCGCGAAAAGGCGCTTGGGTTGCTTGCCCTGATGTACGGGGCGCTGTCGTTATCGCGAGCGGTGGCCGGCACGAGACTCAGCGACGAGTTTCTGCAGGCGGGGAAAAAACTGTGCGAGCAGGCGCTCGCCGAGGAATCGAGATGAGAGGCGCGCGACGTTGGGGAAGGCGCGCCGACACAGGCGGATCGGCGCTCGTATGAAAGGGACTGTCGTTCTCGATCATTCGGATGAACTCGGGGCGACGGAGGAGCGGATCGCTGACGCTCACAAAGAACAGCGAGGGAAATTACAACCAAGGAGAACCAGATGGGTAAGCTTGAAGGAAAAATCGCGCTAATCACCGGCGGCAATAGCGGCATTGGCCTTGCGACGGCGAAGCGGTTTGTGAGCGAAGGCGCGTACGTGTACATCACAGGGCGACGTGAATCGGAGTTGGCCTCGGCGGTAAAGGAGA
>Ga0209382_10012271_pt1 | contig 10592 bp, 8 predicted proteins | sample SoiMetdeltSBSDD5_FD_187599 | JGI IMG/M metagenome (GOLD analysis project Ga0209382, IMG submission 187599) | Bulk soil microbial communities from a Populus tree surrounding site in Tennessee, USA - Soil MetaG P. deltoides SBSDD5 (SPAdes) (version 2) | ecosystem: Environmental > Terrestrial >...
CGCGCTGCTCGGGTCGACCGGCTCGATCGGCACCACCGCGCTCCGCGTACTCGAGCGACAGCGCGATCGGTTCCGTGTCACCGCACTCACCGCGTTTGCCAACAGCGCGCTCCTCGAGGAACAGGCTGCGCGTTTTGCGCCGACCTTCGTCGGGCTGGTGCACAATGGCACCCCTCACGACTCGCGCTGGCACACTGGCCGATCGTGCCTCATCGAGGCCGCGACTCGGGCCGACGTCGATATTGTCCTCAACGCCGTCGTCGGCGCCGCGGGGCTCGATGCGACGCTGGCGGCTCTCGAAGCGGGGAAGCGGGTCGCGCTCGCCAACAAGGAAACGCTCGTCATGGCCGGAGACCTCGCCTCGGCCGCGGCAGCGCGGGGCGGCGGCGAGATCGTCCCCGTCGACAGTGAGCACTCCGCGATTCTCCAGTGCATCGCCGGGCGGCCTCGTGGCGAAGTCCGGCGCGTGATTCTGACAGCGTCCGGCGGCCCGTTTCGCGAGTGGGCACCCGAGCGACTCGCGAGCGCCACGGTCGACGATGCGCTCCATCACCCGACCTGGCAGATGGGGCGCAAGATCACGATCGACAGTGCGACGCTCGCGAACAAGGCGCTCGAGGTCATCGAGGCGCACTTCCTGTTCGGGCTACCGTACGACCGCATCGACGTCGTCGTTCACCCGCAAAGCGTCGTTCACTCGCTCGTCGAGTTCGTCGACGGCAGCGTCCTCGCCCAACTCAGTGCCCCGACAATGGAGTTGCCCGTCCTCTATGCGTTGACGCATCCTGAACGGGTGCCGGACACCGGGGTACGACCGTTCGATCCTGTGGCCTGCTCGCCGCTCACATTCGAACCCGTCGGGCACGACCGATTCCCGGCGCTGCGGATGGGTGTGGCAGCGGGGCGCGCGGGTGGCGTCGCACCGGCCGTCTTCAACGCGGCGAATGAGCAGGCAGTCGCCTTGTTTCTGGAGCGACGCATCACATTCAACGACATCGCGCGCGCGATCGACTCAGCACTCGACACGCTGGCGGCAGGCCCGGCTGAGAGCCGCGACGCCGTGCTTGCCGCGGACGCCGAGGCGCGCCGACACGTTCGCAGCCTCTTCTCATGCTGACCTGGCTCGCACCACTCCTCGTTTTCGGGCTCGTCGTCTTCGTCCACGAGCTCGGCCATTTTCTCGCCGCGAAGGCGATGGGCGTGTACGCCCCACGCTTTTCGATCGGGTTCGGACCCGCACTCTGGCGCCGGCGATGGGGCGAGACGGAATACGTGCTCGCGGCACTTCCGCTCGGCGGGTACGTGCGGATGGCGTCACGAGAGGACCAGGCGACTGCCTTTCTCGAAGGAGGGAGTGAAGAGCGCGACGTCGCGGAGGTCGGCGCAAACGCCGCACCGCCCATGGCCGGCGGCGGCGACCGCACCGGCTCGCGTGATTGGGATCCCAATGCGATGAAGCCGTTCGGACCGAAACCGATTCCGGAACATCGGTGGTTCGAATCGAAGCCGCTCGTCGCCCGCCTCTTCATTCTGATTGCGGGCGTGGCGATGAACGCCGTTCTCGCCATCGTGCTGGACATCGGGACGCTCGCTGCTTACGGCCGTCCCTACATGCCCGCGGTGATCGACTCGGTGGTCGCCGGACGACCCGCCGAGCGTGCCGGGTTGCTGAAAGGCGACAGCATCGTCGCCATCGATGGGCAGCCCGTCCGGGAGTGGCAGGAGCTGATCGGGCGGGTGAGTGCCTCGGCCGGCCGAACGATCACGCTCGACATCGTGCGCGACGGCGCACGGCGCTCGATTGCCGTCGTACCGGCGGACACGGCGATCGTCAGCCAGATCACCGGACGGAGTGAGCGCGTCGGGCGGATCGGCGTTGCGCCGACGGGTCGGCTGGCGCGTGAAGAGCTGGCGTTCGGGGAAGCAGTCGTTGGTGGTTGGAACTCGACGTGGGAGAAGGCCGGCGGCATCGTGCAGATCGTACGCGGATTGTTCTCCGGCGCCGTCTCGACCTCCCAGCTCGGTGGGCCCATTGCGATCGCTGAAGTCTCGGTTCAGGCGGCGCGGGGCGGGCTCGAGACGCTGCTCTCGCTCATTGCGTTCCTCAGCATCAACGTAGCGATTCTCAACCTGCTGCCGGTGCCAATTCTCGATGGAGGCCAGATCCTGCTGAACATTCTCGAGACCGCGAAGGGAAGTGCCTTCAGCCCGCGGTCGCGCGAGTATATTCTGCGCGCGGGCCTCCTCGCGATCGCGCTGCTGTTCGCGCTCGTGATGTTCAACGACATCAAGGGACTGATTCAGCGACTGGGGTGATGCGCATTGTTCTGGCCGTGGCGGTCTGCGTGCTGATGGCCGTTCCGGCGGCACCGATCGGGGCGCAATCCCGCGACTACCGATTCGAGATCACCTCCGTCGCCGACACCACGGTGACGTTCAAGGCCGGCCGCCTAACGTGGGTCGTGCGGTCGCCGAGTACGGTGGTCGTGGACCCGAAGCGCCGCGACGCCCTGGTTGCGCGGCTCAAGGTGTTGTCGGTCTCGTCTACGGGTGAGGCCACCGCGCTCGTGACGGGCCAGATGGGGCGCATCACGACCGAACACTTCGTGATCGCGGCCGAACCGAAAAGCCGCTGGTACCGCAACCCCATGCTCTGGATGGGGACCGGGTTAGGACTCGTGCTCGGCTTTACACTCGGAAAGCTCTGATCGTCGCTACCGGCAGAACAGCGGGGTGCGCGTTACGCTGTTCGCCTTGTTCGCCTCCACGGCGACGGTATCCGCGAAGGACATGCACTTGGGGGCCGTAATTGTCCGGTGGTATCGACCTGCCGGCAACACCCTGCCGTTCGCGGGAAGCACACCGCTGTCCTGGTAGGAGGTGTCGGTCAGCGGCAGTGACGTGAGAGTAAACCGGGCGCCGGCGGGGGTGCCATCGAACGACAGCGTGCCGCACGGCCGGGGGGCGAGCGACACTGTCTGGCGTCTCCCCACAGATACCCGAACCGATCTCGTGTCGGTGGCGGTTGGGCAGCCATCCGACGTCGAGACGGCTGCGGTCACCTCGTGCTGTCCGGGAGCCACGCTGTCGGACCGCCACCGCGACGTTCCGCGCGGCTGACCGTCAACGAACAACTCCGCGGCTTCGGGACCGGTGACGATGAGAATCCCAAACGTTGGCGTTGGACGGGCCACCGAATCCTGACGGGTGGAATCAGGCGGCACCGCTGTTAGCGGTGGCGTCGCGGCGGCGACCGTGTCGGGGCGCACGGAGTCTACGGACGCCCCAGGTGGCAGTGCGGACTCCGCGTTCCTGGATTTGAACACAATAGGGACGGCCACCGCCATCCCGGCGAGGAGTGTGGCTCCAGCGATCCACAGCGCGCCTGACCGCCGCTTGGACGCGCCGTTCGACGCGATCGCGTCGTGGACGTCACTGCGCACGACGACTGTCGGCTCCGAGCCCGTGATGCGTGTCCGGTACGCGGACGTCTCGAGGGTGGCCGGCAACAGCGTCACGAGCTCCTGCGCGAGGAGCTCGCCCGTCGCTGGTCGGTCGTCGGGGTTCTTCTCGAGGCAGTGGAGAATGGCCGCTTCGAACGCCGGGCTGAGGTCGGGGTTGATGCTTCGGGGAGGTGGCGGCGGGTCTTCGACGTGCTGCCGCGCGATCTCGTACCAGTCGTCGCCCTCGAACGGCAACCGGCCGGTGGCTGCCCGATAGAGCGTCACTCCCAGCGAGTAGATGTCAGCCCGCCCGTCGAGCGGCTTCGCCCGTGCCTGCTCCGGAGCGAAGTATTGTGGGGTCCCGACCACCATGTTCGTCCCCGTCTGCCCGGTGTAGCCGCTCAGGGCCCTGGCGATTCCAAAGTCGGCGACGACGGCGTTGCCGTGGGTATCGAACAGGATGTTGTCGACCTTGATGTCGCGGTGGATGACGCCCTCGCGATGCGCGTAGCCGAGGGCTTGGGCTACGTCGACGCCAACGCGGACGACGAACTCCTCAGGGAGCGAGTTCGAGACCTCCAACCGCTCGGCCAGTCCACTCGGGTAGTAGTCCATGGCGAAATAGACGGCCTCGCCATCGCGCCCGACCGAGTAGATCTTGATGATGTTCGGGTGGCGGAGCTTGGCCGCCGTGGCCGCTTCGCGGCGGAAGCGTTGCTCGAACGTGTCGTCGCCCGCAAACTGCGGCTTGAGCACCTTCAGGGCGACGTGAATCTCGAGCTCGGGGTCGAACGCCTTGTAGACCCAGGCAAACCCGCCGGAGCCGATGAGCTCCTCGATGCGGTACTTCCCGAGGGTTTGGCCGAGGTGCCGTTCGGACACTACACGGAGCCTTTACAGGGGTGAGCGGGTCCAGTAAAATACTGTGCTCCAACCAATTGAGCGCTCGAGCGTAGCTGGACGCGCGGGGAATATACACCATGGCTTTTGAAAAAGCACCGACGGTCGCCAAGTACAAAACGCACGACAACGACACCGGGTCGACTCGGGTGCAGGTCGCGCTCTTGACGGAGCGGATCAACCGTTTGAACGATCAACATTTTCGTTCGCACTCCAAGGATCATCACAGTCGTCGCGGCCTGTTGAAGATGGTTGGCCAGCGGAAGCGCCTCCTGAACTACCTTCGGCGCACCGACATCGAAAGCTACCGGCAGCTCATCCAGGAACTTGGCATCCGCTACTAACGGCTGAGTCGCCACCATCCGCGCGGGCGCGCTTTCTTGCGACCCGCGCGTTTTGCGTTCTACCGAGGCGTGATCACATGATGCAACAAATTGAACGGACCTTCGCCGGCCGCCGTCTCCGCATCGAGACCGGGCGGATGGCGAAGCAGGCCGCCGGCTCGGCCGTCGTCCAGTTCGGAGACACGGTGGTGCTTGCCACCGTCACCGTCAGCGACCAGCAGAGTCTTCTCCCGTTCTTCCCCCTGACGGTCGAGTACAAGGAGAAGACCTACGCCGCGGGCAAGATCCCCGGTGGGTTCATCAAGCGTGAGGGCCGGCCGCAGGATGCCGAGATCCTGTCCGCACGAATCATCGACCGATCGATTCGCCCGCTGTTCCCCGAAGGGTTCAAGAACGAAGTCCAGGTCTTTGTCTACGTCATCTCCGCCGACCAGGAGAATGACGCCGACGTCCTGGCGCTCGTGGCCACCTCCTATGCGCTCAATGCCTCGAAGATCCCGTTCGGGGCTCCTATCGCCGGCGTGCGGGTGGGACGAGTGCAAGGGAAGTGGGTACTCAATCCGACGTTCCAGGCGCTCGCGCACAGCGATATGGAGCTCGTCGTCGCCGGCTCGCGCGACTCCATCGTGATGGTGGAGGGTGGCGCGCTCGAGGTGAGCGAGGCCGATGTCCTCGACGCCCTGACCGTTGCCCAGAAGGGAATTCGCGAGCTGATCGACGCGCAGGAGGAGCTGTTCTCGAAGGCTGGTCGCGCCCCCAAAATGGAATGGGTAAAGGCCGAAGCGCCCGAGGGGATGGTCACTCGCGTGAAGGAGCTCGCGGAGGGCAAGATCAGCGAAGCGCTCAACCAGAAAGACAAGCACACGCGCATCGACGCGGTGGAACGGGCGAAGAAGGATCTCGCCGAGCTTCTGCTCGCGGACTTCCCGGACAACCCGAAGGATATTCACACCCTGCTCGGCGACGTCGAGTACCATAGTCTCCGGTCGCAGGTTCTCGAGAGCGGCCATCGCGTTGACGGCCGCACGCCGCGCGAAGTGCGCCCGATCAGCATTGACACCGGGTTGCTGCCGCGCGCCCATGGGTCCGCGCTCTTCACGCGCGGGCAGACGCAGGCGCTCGCGGTGGCGACGTTAGGCACGCAGGAAGACGTGCAGCGGCTCGACACGATCGATGAGGCGGGTGAGACGACGAAGTCGTTCATGCTGCATTACAACTTCCCGCCGTTCTCAACCGGCGAGGTCCGTCCCGTGCGCGGCACGAGCCGCCGCGAGATCGGCCACGGCAATCTGGCCGAGCGCGCCCTGCAGGGCATTCTGCCGCCGTTCGAGGAATTCCCGTACACCATTCGAATCGTATCCGACGTCCTCGAGTCGAACGGCTCGTCGTCGATGGCGTCGGTGTGCGGCGGTTCGCTCGCGCTCTTCGATGCCGGCGTCCCAACGCGCGCGGCCGTGGCCGGCGTCGCAATGGGACTGATCAAGGAAGGCGCGAAGTACGCGATCCTTACGGACATTCTCGGCACCGAGGATCACCTCGGCGACATGGACTTCAAGGTCGCCGGGACCGAGAACGGCATCACGTCCATCCAGATGGACATCAAGATCGAGGGGCTCGACCTCGCGATCATGCGCGAAGCACTCGACCAGGCTCGCGAAGGGCGGATGCACATCCTGGGTGAGATGAACAAGGCCCTCCCAGCGGCGCGCCCCGACCTCTCGCCGTACGCGCCTCGCATCGTCACGGTGCAGATCAATCCCGAGAAGATCGGTGATCTCATTGGCCCGAAGGGCAAGACGATCCGCGGCATCCAGGACGAGACCGGCGCGGAGATCACGGTCGACGATTCCGGCACGGTCACGATCGCGGCCGTCGGTGGCGACGCCATGGAGCGCGCGCGCCAGATGGTGCAGGCGATCACCCAGGAGCCCGTGGTCGGGGAGGTCTACGAAGGTCTCGTGAAGAGCACGACGGCGTTCGGCGCGTTCGTCGAGATCCTCCCGGGTACGGAGGCCCTGCTTCACATCTCCGAGATGCGGCACGGCCGCACGGAGAAGACCGAGGACGTCGTCAAGAAGGGCGATCGCGTGAAGGTGAAACTCATCGATCGTGATGAGCGCGGCCGACTGCGTCTGTCGATGAAGGCGCTGCAGCCGAAGCCGGAAGGCGAGGCGGGCGAGGGCGGTGGTAATGGCTCGGAGCCGCGTCGGGACCGTGGGGACCGCGGTGGTCGCGGGGAGAGGCCGCCACGCGAGGCGGTTGGTGCCGGTGGAAGCGAGGGTGGGGAGCAGTCATACGCCGCGCAGAGCTCGGAGGCTGAGGCCGAGGGCGGCGAGACGGGCGGCCGGGGCGAGCGCCCGCGCCGGCCGCGTGGTCGTGGGCGCGGCGGCCATGGTGGAGGACGCGGCCGCGAGTGATTACGCGCGTCGACCCGCGCCTCACGCAGGCGCTCCGGCGCTCCATGCTCCCCAACGGACTGACCGTGCTCTCGGAAACCATGCCGGGAGTGCGGTCGGTCGCATTTGGGGCCTGGGTGCGCTCGGCATCGATCCACGAGTCGCGCGACCGTATGGGCGTGTCGCACATGCTCGAGCACATGGTGTTCAAGGGCACGCGGAAACGCTCGCCCCGTGACATCGCCCTGGCGCTCGAGGTGCTTGGCGGCTCACTCGACGCGTACACGGCGCGGGAGCACACCTCGTTTCAGGCGCGGGTGCTGGACGAGCACCTGCCGCAGGCCGCCGATGTCATCGGTGACCTGGTATTCAGCCCCGCGCTGCGCGCGGCGGACCTCTCGCTCGAGCGGAAGGTCGTGCTCGAAGAGATCAGCATGGTGGATGATACCCCAGATGATCTCGTCTTCGAGCTGCATAACGAGGCCCTTTGGGGGACGCATCCGTACGGCTACTCCATCCTCGGGACGCGCGACACCGTGTCGTCGCTCAAAGTGAGTGATCTGCGCGAGCTGCACGAGCGGGCGTATCAGCCCGAGCACATCGTCGTCGCCGTGTCGGGGAACGTCGATCACGATGAGCTGATCGAGACGCTCACGCGCACGGGATGGGCTGACGTGCCGCGTGGTGACACGCCGGCGGCGGCGACCGAGACGCCCGCCGCGGCGCCGCCGCGTACGGTGCACGTCGAGCGCGACACGTCGCAGGCGCACATCGTGTTCGGGTCGCCGACGGTTGCGCACGGCGATCCGCGCCGGTACGCCATGTCGCTCGTGAGCATGCTCCTCGGCGGAGGCATGAGCTCACGTCTTTTCCAACGGGTGCGCGAAGAGCTGGGGCTCGCGTACTCGGTGTATACGTTTCAGTCGTTCCATGCGGACACCGGCGTCCACGGCGTCTACGTGGGTACTTCACCGTCGAACGCGCGAGCGGCTGCGGACGCCATCCGTGGCGAGCTTCAGCTGTTGGCGGAGCAGGGGATTCCCGACGACGAGCTCACGGCGGGGAAGAGTCAGTTGAAGGGACAGCTGACGCTCGCGCTCGAGAGCGTGTCATCGCGAATGTACCGCGCCGCGGCCGTCGAGTTGTACCATGAGCCGTACAAACCGCTCGATCAGCTGCTCGCGGAGATCGACCGGATCGACGGCGACACGGTTGCGGCGATCTGCCGCGAGTTCTTCATGCCCGACGTACACACCGTGCTGAGTCTTGGCCCGCTGGACTCGGCGCTCTGACCACGACCATCAATTCCGACGGCACGATTATGCGCATTGGAGTTCCGAAAGAGATCAAGACGAACGAGAACCGTATCGCTCTCGTTCCCGCGGGCGCGGAGGCGCTCGTGTCCGCCGGGCATTCGGTGGTCGTCGAGCGCGGAGGGGGCGAGGGGAGTGGGTTCAGCGACGAGATGTATACGGAGGTCGGGGCGACGATCGCCCCCGACGCGGCGACGGTGTGGCGCGATGCGGAAATGATCATGAAGGTGAAGGAGCCGATCGAGCCGGAGTGGCCGCACATGCGGCGCGGCCAGGTGATCTTCACGTACTTTCATTTCGCGGCCGATGAACGCCTAACGCGGGCCCACATGGACTCCGGCGCGATCTGCATCGCGTACGAGACGGTCGAGCTTCCGTCGCGGGAGCTGCCGCTGCTCACGCCGATGTCGGAGGTCGCGGGCCGCATGGCGGTGCAGGAAGGGGCGAAGTACCTGGAAAAGTTGTATGGCGGGCGTGGCGTGCTCCTCGGCGGCGTTCCCGGGGTGGCTCCGGCGAAGGTCGTCATCCTGGGTGGGGGAGTGGTCGGCATCAACTCGGCGAAGATGGCCGCTGGCATGGGCGCGAAGGTGGTTGTGCTCGACATCTCGCTCGAGCGGCTTCGCTATCTGTCGGACGTCATGCCGGCGAACGTCCAGCTCATTCACTCGAACCGGCACAACATCCTCGAGCAGATCTCGACTGCAGATCTGGTGATCGGTGGTGTGCTCATCCCGGGGGCGAAGGCGCCCAAGCTGGTCCGGCGTGACGACCTGAAGCGCATGCAGCCCGGCTCGGTGATCGTCGACGTCGCGATCGACCAGGGCGGCTGCGTCGAGACCATCAAGGCGACGACCCACGAGAACCCGACCTACACCGTCGACGGCGTGATTCACTACGGCGTCGCGAACATGCCGGGCGGCGTTCCGCGCACCTCGACGCTGGCGCTCACGAACGCGACGTTCCCGTATGCGCTCAAGCTCGCGAACAAGGGATGGCGCCAGGCGCTGAAGGACAATCCGGCGCTGCTCAAGGGACTCAACATTCTCGACGGCAAGGTCACGTACCCCGGCGTTGCCGAGGCGTTCGGGCTGCCGTACACCGATCCGTCCAGCTGCCTGGCCTAACGAGTCCGTGTCGCGCGTTCGCGTTCTGCGGCTTCCGAGCAATCCGGACCTGCCGCTCCCATCGCGGCAGACGGCCGGCTCCGCGGGCTACGACCTGGCGTCCGCGGAGCCGGATTTCGTGTTGGCGCCGGGCGAGCGACGGCTCGTCGCCACGGGGCTCGTGCTCGAGATCCCGCCTGGCATTGAAGGGCAGGTTCGGCCGCGGTCCGGCCTCGCCCTGCGCCACGGCCTAACGCTGCCGAACTCCCCCGGCACCATCGACTCGGACTACCGAGGCGAGGTCAAGGTGATCCTCCAAAACGGCGGCGCGGAGCCCGTGACGATCGCTCGCGGCGACCGGATCGCGCAGCTCGTGTTCGCGCGCTACGAGGTCGCCGAGCTCGTGGACGCGACCGAGCTCGAAGCGAGTGCCCGGTCCGCCGGAGGATTCGGGAGTACCGGCCTATAACCGTTCCCGGTGGCGATAGTCCAACACGACGTTGAACCGCGGAGGACGCAGAGAACGGCCCAACGGGTTAGTGGCTCTCGCAACGAGCGGGACCGAAGGGAATGGCTTTCGGGGGCAGTGGCGTCCTGCGCGGCCGTTCCCCTCAGGTGTTCGGGCTGGCGCGTAGCTGCCGACCGGTAGGGTTTCCTCCGCGTCCTCTGCGTCCTCTGCGGTTCAATGTTCTTGCCCTCTGCGGTTTGCTGTCGCTCTTGATCCGTTCTGTGTGATCGGACAGGTGACTGCCCGGGATTCGGGTGCAATCAGCGTCACCCGCTCGCTCCACTAGACTCCTCGACTCGAGACTTCGCCCCTCGCTTGGCCTGACAACGGTGCGGGGTTTGCTCTCTCGAGGCGCGTGATCCCCCCCGTGCTGTGCTACCACAAAGTCGAGCGCCGGCGAGAGCTCGGCGTCACCCGGCTCTCTCCGCGCCGGTTCGCCGAGCAGATCCACGCGCTCGCGCGCGGCGGGTGGCGCGGGATATCGCTCACGGAGTTTGCCGCCTGCGCGCGCGGCGAGCGGGAGCCGGGCGGTCGCGAGGTCCTCATCACTTTCGACGACGCGTATCGCGGCTTACGGGAGCATGC
>Ga0209382_10012272_pt1 | contig 10592 bp, 8 predicted proteins | sample SoiMetdeltSBSDD5_FD_187599 | JGI IMG/M metagenome (GOLD analysis project Ga0209382, IMG submission 187599) | Bulk soil microbial communities from a Populus tree surrounding site in Tennessee, USA - Soil MetaG P. deltoides SBSDD5 (SPAdes) (version 2) | ecosystem: Environmental > Terrestrial >...
ATCCCTCTTTCGAGAGTTTGCGCTGTAACGAGCGGTCGTCTACCAAATAGACGACCGCATCGTTATCCGCGAATGTCGCACGACCGTGCGCGAAACACGCTTGCGCCTGACAAATATATACATGCCGCATGCATGAGTTTCCTAAATCTCAGTATCAGTAGGGCTCTTGTAACCACACAACACTCTCTGAGCCGGCCACCTCCTACTGTCTACCGTTGTACTCTACCATACCTCTGTGGGCTTTACCACAGAAGTACTGCTGCCGATACCCACATGCGGTATGGCTGGCATTTGGCTGGGGGACATCATAGCAAAAGCGAAGCGGATCGTCGAGAGAATCTCCAAGGCGGTAAAAAATGCGGTAGAATTGACAAGATCACCCGACGTTTGCGACAATCGGCAGCCAGGGTCTTCTGAGCCTTGCTTGCCTGGTGTAGCACCGTGCTGTCGTAGGCCTAGAGAGACGGAGGTCATGCATATGCAGGAGAGCTTGCAACAGGTCACACAGGGGTTGAGCGGCTTAGCCATGGCGCACGAGACCCGGCAGACCGCCTTACGCTACCTTGAACAATGGCTTACCGAACCTGCTTTTGAGCCCTACCGTCCCCAACTCACCTGGCTCATCGCGCAGCAGCGCTGGTCTCTCTTACTCGACAGCTTTTACCGCGTGCTGCCCTTTGGCACAGGGGGGCGACGTGGACCTGTCGGTCTCGGCCCAAATCGCTTTAATGCCTGGACCCTGGCCTCCTCCGTGCAAGGCCATGTGCTGTACTTGCGGGAGCGCTATCCGCAACAGGACATCGCGGTGGTGATTGCCTATGATGTGCGGGTGTTCAACGATTTGCGTGGGCTCTACGCTCGCGACCTCCCCAATCCCTTACTCGGGATGACTTCGCGCGACTTTGCCCAGGTAGCGGCAGGTGTGTACACCGCTAATGGCGTGCAAGTCTACATGCTGCCTGAGGATGCGACCACGTACATGTCCACCCCAGAATTGTCGTTCGCCATTCGCTATCTGCACGCCACGGCTGGCCTGAATGTCTCGGCCTCTCATAACCATCCGGATGATAACGGCGGGAAGTTCTACAATGACCGTGGCGCCCAGGAAGTACCGCCCAATGACGAGGCGATGGCGAACCAGGTCGGGCGCGTCTCGCACATCGACCTGCTCGATTTTGCCGCGGCCAAGGACACTGGGCTGATAACCTGGATCACGCCTGACGTGCACGAGGCCTACGTTGCTCTCAATATGGCCCAGTCGCTCCACCCTGAGGTGCGCCAGGCGCACGTGGTGTTTACGCCGCTGCACGGCACGGCGAATACGACGGTGGGGGCAGTATTGCGGCAGGCCGGATTTCAGGTCGATCTCGTGGCGGCACAGGCCGTGCCTGACGGCGCGTTTCCGGCGGTGCCGTATCGCGCCCCCAATCCCGAGGTGCCGGAATCCATGCAGCAGGGTATGGAGCTGGCGCGTGAGGTAGGAGCGGACGCAGTATTCGCCTGTGATCCTGATGCGGATCGGCTCGGCGTCTGTTCACGGACAGCGGACGGCACTTTCCGCTTTCTGACCGGGAATGAGATCGCGGCCCTGAGCACCCATTACAAGCTCGAACAGCTCAAAAACCTTGGGCGCTTACCGCAGCGACCCCTGGTGATTAAGACCGAGGTCACTACCGAACTGCTGCGCCCCATTACTGAAGCGTTTGACGGTGTGCTCGTGGGGGATCTCTTGGTCGGTTTCAAGTACCACGCCAGCGTGCTGGACCATCTCGAACGTCACGGTCACTTTGGTGCCTTGCGGGGGACGGTGCAGGATTTTGTCATTGCCGTTGAGGAAAGCCATGGACTATTAGTCACGCCAGAGATCCGCGATAAAGACGCTGCCGGCGCGGCCCTCTTACTGGCCGAACTGGCGGCCTTGCAGCGCGCCAAGGGTGAGACCCTGCTGGATTATCTCGACGACCTCTACATGCGCTACGGTTACTATGCCAACCTGGGCACCTCCATGGTCATGACCGGCGCGGAAGGCACTGTGCAGATTCAGGCCATCCAGCAGGGGCTGCGTCAGCAGCCCCTCACCGCGGTCGCTGGCTGGGAGGTGACGCAGCACGTGGATCATTGGGACGAAGCTGGGCGCCATGGTCGCTTTTTGTCTGAGACGGATAAAGCATCGCGTAATGTGCTGGTCTTCCGGCTCCGCAATGGCGCGCGCGTTCTAGTGCGTCCATCAGGTACTGAGCCAAAAAACAAGGTGTACATTGAAGTCCCGGCGCCTCCGGTAGGACGGCAGGCAGGACGGGAAGCGCTGGCACGCTGTAAAGCGGACACTGACACAGTGGCGCAGCGCATTGCCGATGACTTTACGCGCCAGATGCTGGCGCTCATTAATGTGTACCTGCCAGACTACGCGCTGCGCATCTCGGGCCTGGTACCACTCGATAAGCGGCTCGATTTCGTCGAGCACTTCATGCCAGGCCTAGAGGAGCGTGCGACGGCGCTGTCTCACGGGACCACTTCCCAGGAGGAGGTCTCGGACTGGATCGATACGCATCTGGCCTCCTATGGGAAGGATGCCCGCGGGCTGGTGCGCGAGGCGATGACCGCGTATGTGTGCACCGAACGGGAGCAGGCTGAGCGTCGCGGCGGCACTGATGCCTTCCAGCGTCTGCAACACCTCAAGGCGATGGAGAGCGCGTTCTTCACGCCAGTAACGGCGTAATCTGGAAAAGATGTCACGCACTATCCAACAACTCCGCCAGGATAGCCGGCACATCTTCGCTGCTGGGGTAGCGGCGGTTGATCCTGTTGCCGCAGTGCGGCGCGCCGTCGTGCGCCAGGGAAACACTCTCTACATTGCCGGCGTGTCCTATGATCTGCAGCGCTATGCACACGTGTACGTCGTAGGAGCGGGTAAAGCGGGTGCTACCATGGCGCAGGGCCTGGAAGAGGTCCTGGGAGAGCGGTTGACAGGTGGCGTGATCACGGTCAAGTATGGGCACCTCGCCCCTGTCTCCCGTGTGACCATCCATGAAGCCGCCCACCCTGTGCCTGACGCGGCTGGCATGCGGGCTGCAGAAGCGCTGAAACAGCTAGCGCAGCAGGCCGGCGTAGACGATGTTGTGTTTTGTCTGCTCTCCGGGGGAGGTTCAGCGCTGTTACCAGCGCCGAGTCCTGGCGTTACCTTGGCGGAAAAGCAGCAGGTAACGAGTCTGTTGCTAGAGTGCGGTGCCAGTATTGATGAGATCAATGCCATTCGCAAACATCTGTCGCAGCTCAAGGGCGGCCAGTTAGCGCGCCTGGTGCTGCCGGCCACACTGATCACGCTGGCGCTCTCGGATGTGGTGGGCGACCGGCTGGATGTTATTGCCTCGGGCCCAACGGTGCCGGACCCGACCACGTATCAGGATTGCCTGGAGATTATCCGGCGCTACGATCTGCTCACACGGCTCCCGGTGAGCGTGCGCACGCATCTCCAGCGTGGGCAGGCCGGAGAAGTCGCGGAAACACCGAAAGCGACCGATCCCGCCTTTGTACGCTGCCAGACCGTGATCATTGGCAGTAATCGCCTGGCCCTGCAGGCGGCTTGTGCGGAGGCGCAGGCGCGCGGCTACAACACGCTGCTCCTGTCGTCCTCGCTGGAGGGGGAAACGCGGCACATTGCCCGTATGCATGCGGCTATCGCGCGGGAGATACGGCAGACTCAGGTGCCACTGGTCCCTCCCGCATGTGTGCTGACGGGTGGTGAAACAACCGTCACCATCCGGGGTGATGGTCTCGGAGGGCGGAATCAAGAATTTGCGCTGGCCGCGGCACTCGATATTGCGGGTCTGGACGGCGTCGTGGTCTTGAGTGGGGGCACCGATGGCACGGACGGACCAACCCCTGCTGCTGGGGCACTAGCGGACGGCTCTACGATGGCGCGGGCGCGCGCCTTGGGACTGGTGCCGGAGACCTGCTTGCGCCGGAATGATTCCTACCACTTGTTTCATGCTCTGGACGATCTCCTGATCACAGGACCGACCGGGACGAATGTCATGGATATGCATATCCTACTCGTTGACTGAATATGGTGCGAAAGGAGTGCGCATGGATCTGGGACTGCAGGGAAAAGTCGCGCTGGTCACCGGAGGCAGCAGAGGCATTGGCCGGGCTATTGTGCATGATCTCGCCAAGGAGGGCTGTCACGTAGCCTTTTCGGCACGTGGTGAAGACGCCTTACGCGCCACTGAGCGCGAGGTCGCGGCTTTAGGGGCACAGGGCCTAGCAGTGCAGGCTGACATGACCAGCACTGAGGGGATCGAGCACCTCGTCAATAAAACCGTCGAGCGCTTTGGCAGCGTCGATGTCCTGGTGAATAACGTCGGCGGCTCGCGGGGCGGACAGACCTGGGATACGCCCGACGAGGACTGGGCTGAAGCTCTGTACCTCAACCTCTTTGCGGCGGTGCGGACCTCCCGCCTGGTGATTCCGCTCATGCGCAAACGTGGCTGGGGCCGCATCATCAACATTACGTCGATCTATGGCCGCGAGGCTGGTGGGGCGATGACCTACAACGCCGTGAAGGCCAGCATGAATAGCTGGTCCAAATCGCTTGCCAAGCAACTTGCCAAAGACGGTATTATGGTAAATGTAGTGGCGCCAGGTTCCGTGCTGTTCCCAGGCGGCTCGTGGGAGCGGCGCCAGCAAGAAAACCCCGTATTCATCGAGAATTTCGTGCGCAATGAGATGCCGCTGGGACGCTTTGGCAAACCCGAAGAAATATCAGCGATGGTGACATTCCTGGCCTCTGAGCGCGCCTCCCTGATGACGGGGGCCTGTATCAATGTGGATGGCTGTCAATCGCGCTCGAATATTTGACGTATGCTTCCTTGTTCCCTCTTCCAATGGGAGAGGGAGAAGGAGACACTGGAACTCATAGGAGAGTCATACAGCATGGCACATGAGGTGGTAGTAGTCTTCGGAGCCCATCCCGATGACTTGGACTGGGCGTGTGGCGGTACAGCAGCAGTGTGGACGCGGGAGGGCAAGGAAGTCTACTATGTGCTGACGACCAGCGGTGAAACCGGAGAAGATCACCAGCGCGGCTTGGTCCTGCCTCCGGCGGAGATTGCCGAGATACGTGAGGCGGAGCAACGGCTCGCCGCGAACATTCTGGGCGTCAAGGACGTGATCTTTCTTGGACAGCCAGACGGGCGAGTGGAGCCGACGCTGGCGTTTCGTGATCAGATCGTCAATGTGCTCCGCCGCCTGCGGCCCCAGGTCGTCGTGAGCATGGACCCAGGCGAGTGGGCGTTCGAGAATTTTTACCTCTTTCATCCAGACCATCGAGCCACGGCCCTGGCTGTGTTTGACGCCGTCTATCCGGCCGCCGGGACCCCTTGTTACGTGCCGCAGCCCGATGACGGCTGGCCAGCGCACAAGGTGCGTGAGGTCTACTTCAGTGGCACCAGGCATCCCAATACGCATGTCGATATTACAGAGACCATTGAACTCAAAATCCAGGCGCTGCTCAGTCACCGTAGTCAACTGACCGAGCCAGAGGAGATGGCCCAGTACGTCCGGCAGTTCGCCAGTCAGTGCGGTGAGCAGATCGGCTGCCGCTACGCTGAGGCGTTTCGACGTATGGACGTTCCCCAGTAACAGAAGGGACAGGAGCCATATGGAGGTCTTGCAATCTCAGATCAATCCTGCCAGCGCGACCTTCAAAAGCAACATGGCCCATAACCTGGAACAGGTACGCCTCCTGCGCGAGCGGCTCCAGCACGTCCGGGAAGGCGGCGGCGCCCGTGCCGTGGCGCTGCACCGCCAGCGCGGCAAGCTGCTGGCCCGTGAGCGCATCGATACGCTGCTCGATCCTGGCGCCCCGTTCCTGGAGCTCTCAGCGCTGGCGGCGTACGACATGTACGACAATGCCGCGCCTACCGCCGGCATTGTCACGGGTATTGGCGTGGTGCACGGCACTGAAGTGATGATCGTCGCCAACGACGCCACGGTCAAAGGCGGTACCTATTTTCCCGTGACCGTCAAAAAACACCTGCGTGCCCAGGAGATTGCCCGTGAGAACCACCTGCCCTGCATCTACCTGGTCGATTCCGGTGGCGCCTTTTTGCCGCTGCAGGCCGAGGTGTTCCCTGACCGTGACCATTTCGGTCGCATTTTTTACAATCAGGCGACCATGTCAGCCGCCGGCATTCCGCAGATTGCCGTGGTCATGGGCTCATGCACGGCCGGCGGGGCATACGTCCCAGCCATGTCGGATGAGACCATCATCGTGCGCAATCAGGGCACGATCTTTTTAGGTGGTCCCCCGCTGGTCAAGGCGTCCATTGGGGAAGAGGTGAGCGCTGAGGATTTGGGCGGGGGGCTGATGCATGCGACGCGCTCCGGGGTAACCGATCATCTCGCCGATAATGATAAGCATGCCCTCGAACTGTGCCGCAGTATCATCGAAAATTTGAACGACACACGTCGTCCCGTGTGTAGCCTGACGACGCCGGAAGAACCATTGTACGATCCGCACGAACTCTACGGCATTTTGCCCCCCACGACACGTCAGCCCTTTGATATGCGTGAGGTGATTGCCCGTTTAGTCGATGGCTCGCGCTTGCACGAATTCAAGCCGCTCTATGGCACCACGCTGGTGTGCGGCTTTGCCCGCATCGAGGGCTATCCCGTGGGCATTCTCGCTAACAATGGGATTTTATTTTCTGACTCGTCCCTGAAGGGAACGCACTTTATCCAGTTGTGCGACCAGCGCCAGATCCCCATCCTGTTCTTGCAGAACATCACTGGCTTTATGGTCGGTGTGCAGGCCGAAAGTGGCGGCATCGCTAAAGACGGCGCGAAGATGGTCATGGCTGTGGCCAATACGCAGGTGCCGCGTTTTACCCTTATTGTGGGAGGCTCTTTTGGAGCTGGCAATTATGGCATGTGCGGACGTGCGTACTCCCCACGCCTGCTCTTCATGTGGCCCAGTGCCCGCATTTCGGTAATGGGTGGCGAGCAGGCTGCCGGTGTACTCTTCACGGTGAAGCAGGAGCAGCTCCGCAAAGAGGACAAACCGCTCATGAATGAGGACGAAGAGCGGGCTTTCAAGCAGCCGACTCTCGACTTGTATGAACATGAGGGCTCGCCCTACTACTCTACCGCGCGGCTTTGGGACGATGGTATTCTTGACCCCCTGGAGACTCGGCGCGTCCTGGGCCTCTCCATTGCCATGGCCATGCAGCAGCCCCTGGCACCGCCACGCTACGGCATTTTCCGCATGTGAGGTTTTACTCCTTCCCCCCTGGCGGGGAACGGGGCGCCGTTAAGCTGGCGCCCCTCCGCCGTCGCAGACGCGGGGAACGGGGGCCCGTTAAACTGTGCCCCCTCCGCCGACGCCGTCGCGGGGAACAGTTGGGATGGGGGGAGAAGCGCGGCATGGGCGCTCCATGGGCCTTCACCCCCACCCTAGCCCTCCCCCGTCTCAGGGAGAGGGAACTCGAAGGTAAGGGTCTTGAGTTACGATGCACAAGCTCCTCGTTGCCAACCGTGGTGAAATCGCCGTGCGCATCATGCGCGCTGCCCGCGAACTCGGTCTGCGCACCGTCGCGGTCTATTCTGAAGCCGACCGCGACGCGCCTCATACGCATCTTGCCGATGAAGCGTACCTGCTCGGTCCCCCAGAACCTGCCCGGAGCTATCTAGACAGCACCCGTCTGCTCGACGTCGCCCGCGCCAGTGGCGCCGATGCGGTCCATCCGGGCTATGGCTTTCTCGCCGAAAATGCTGCCTTTGCTGAGGATTGCCGCCGCGCTGGCCTGCTCTACGTGGGGCCCTCGGCAGAAGCGATCCGGCAGATGGGCTCGAAAATTCTCTCAAAGCAGATCGCGGGGCGTGCCGGAGTGCCGGTGGTCCCCAGCTACCACGCGCCTGATGCGGCTACGCTGGCGCAGGCAGGACCTGAGGCCGCCGCACGTCTCGGTTACCCCGTGCTCGTGAAAGCGTCTGCGGGCGGGGGAGGGAAGGGCATGCGTATTGTGGAGCGTCCGACCGACTTGCTCGCTGCTCTGGAGGCCGGAGCCCGCGAAGCGCAGCAGGCGTTTGGCGATGCGACCCTGATGCTGGAGAAATACATCCCCAACCCGCGCCACATCGAGGTGCAGGTGCTCGGTGATCACTTCGGCCAGCTCCTGCACCTGTGCGAGCGCGAGTGCTCGATCCAACGCCGGCATCAAAAAATTGTCGAGGAGACACCCGCACCGACGGTTGATCCTGCTCTACGGCAGCGCCTGACTAGCGCCGCGTTGCGCCTGGCGGCGGCGGTGCAGTACACCAATGCTGGTACGGTGGAGTTTTTAGTAGGGGCTGAGGGGGATTTTTACTTTCTGGAGATGAATACGCGCTTGCAGGTCGAGCATCCGATTACCGAACTGGTCACTGGTATAGATATTGTGCATCAGCAGCTCCGCATTGCCCGCAGTGAACCCTTAGCATTCACGCAGGAGCACGTGCAGCAGCGCGGTCATGCCATTGAGTGTCGGCTCTATGCCGAAGACCCCGCACAGGGGTTCCTGCCGGCCACTGGGCGTATCCATGTGCTGCGCGAGCCGCACGGCCCGGGACGACGGATCGATAGCGGTATTGCCCTGCATCAGGACATTACTCCCTACTACGACCCTATTCTGGCCAAGTTAAGTACCTATGGCGCCACGCGCCAGGAAGCGCGCCTGCGTATGCAGGCGCTCCTGCGCGAGTATACCATCCTCGGCGTCACGACGAACCGCGAGTTTTTACTCGCCGTGATGAATGCCGCCGCGTTTGCCGCAGGGGAAACGGATACCGCCTTTCTCGACCGCCACTTCACGCACTGGCAGCCGGCGGCAGAGGCCCCTGACGAGGTCCTGGCACTGGCAGCGCTGGGAGAACTTGTGCAACGCCGTGGGCACTTCCCTGCTGCGCCTGTGGCTACCGCATCAGCAGCTCCTGAAGCAAGCCTGACGACTACCCCCTGGCAGCGCTACGATGGCTGGCGCATCGGAGGGCGGACATGAAATTTGCGTATCGGCGCAGCGCCACGGACGACCAGGTTATTGAGGTGGATATTGTACCAGTTCCGGAGCGCGCCGGGGTCTACCGGGTCACAGTGGGAGACCGCGTCTTCGAGCTGACCGAGCGACTCTTGCACCACGCGGCATTCTACAAAGAAGCTGGAGAGATGACGCTCCAGTTTGAAGGGCGAGAATATCACCTCTTTGACGCCAGCCAGCGTCGACGGCCTGCTCCCACGCGCGCTGGTGACCTGCATGCTCCCATGGCTGGGAAGATCATCCGCGTCCTCGTGCAACCCGGCGAACACGTCAAAGCCGGCGCCACGCTGCTCATCCTCGAAGCGATGAAGATGGAACAGCAAATCACCGCCCCGCAAGACGGTGTGGTGACCCGTCTCCTCTGCCGCGAAGGCGACCAAGTCACCGCTGGCAAAGAACTGGTGGTGTTGGAGCCTAGTGCTGCGGTATAGTTTATCTACAGTTCCATAATCACTTCATCGTAGGGAGGATTCGCAATGAAGCACCTGCATATCCTCTGTCTGTTTGCTGTCCTGGCATGGCTTGGGAGTGGCAGGACAAGTCTCCTGGCCCAAGAACCGCCTCGTTCACCCCTTACCCCGCCGTCCGAGGAGACGACGGCGAACCCTGGTGAGCCCCCAGCTCTGCAGTTTATGCAGGTTGAGGTGGACTTTGGGGCCGGCGGACCGCATATTCGTCTACGTACCCACCCCGCCTGGCAAGCTCGGTATAGGCCATATGTGCGCGTTGGTCAGGCACGTACGGTGCCCGAGCCCGAGGCGGAGACTGCTCCGCCCCCACAGGGTGGAGCTGATGAACTGAACCAAGCGCTAGGACAGGCACTCGATCGCGCCAAGCCTCCGGCAGAGCCGTCGCCCTGATGGTAATCAAGGGACTTTTGTCCCCTCTCCTGCCGGGAGAGGGAGCTAGGGAGGTCACGATGACGTGGTACGTGAGAGGCTTGGTTGTCCTGGGTATCGTACTGGTCCTTGGCAGCGCGAGCCAGGCCCAGATACCTGACCTCCAATCACAGTCTGCCCCTACTGAGGTGACCCGTCCAGAGACCAGGCTCGTGGTCTTTGACGAAGTGTGGCAGAGCGTGCGCGATTATTTTTATGATCCAACCCTGCGCCACCTCGATTGGGCCGCTATTGGCGAGAAGTACCGGCGCCTCGCGGCAGCGGCGTCGGACGAGGAACGCTCGGCAGTGATCAATCGCATGCTCGACGAGCTAGCGGTCTCGCATACGAGGTATTACACCCCGGCTGAGCCGGCATACTACCAGCTCCTCGATATTTTCGCAGGGTCTCTGCGGCGAGAATTACGTCGGGTCTTTCCCGACGGGCAGGTGATATATCCAAGTATAGGGATTTTCACGCAGCGTAGCGGGGATAAAACCTTCATTAGTGGGGTCCTCGATGGATTCCCAGCCGCCAAAGCTGACCTGCGGATGGGCGATGAACTCCTGGCAGCGGATGGCGCTCCCTATCATCCCATCCAATCTTTGATGGCAAAAGTCAATCAGGAAGTGACCCTGCAGGT